>VYLD01000459.1_pt1 | contig 20238 bp, 23 predicted proteins | sample 5114401 | NCBI WGS metagenome assembly VYLD01 (sample SAMN12291783, study PRJNA351875) | freshwater metagenome | isolation source: freshwater lake | place: USA: Michigan, Gull Lake | collected 2013-08-08 | reverse complement strand
GTTGTTATCCGTTGTGATAATTGTACCGGAAGGCAATTGATAGCCTGTTAAATTCCCTTGTTTCCACCACCTCCAAGCCGTTCGATAACTTATTCCTGTTTTTTTTGCCTAGTCCGATAGTTTTGTCTGTACATATTACCATGAATAACTATATATGACCATATTTGTATTGAAACTTTACAATACCTCTAGGAATGGGCGTTTTACTCTGTTTAGGGACGGTGTACTCTTGGAGTATCTTTAGAAAACCCCTAGAAACAGAATTAAATCTCAGCGCCACGGAAAGCCTATTACCCTACACTGTGGCTCTAGTATTTTATGCCGCTTCTATGCCGATTGCCGGTTTTTATATCCCCCGGGTAGGTACTCGCAGGATGACCGCTATCGGCGGAATTATCGTCGGTTTAGGCTATATTCTCGCTAGTTTTGCCGCTCAGATCCAGACAATTATTCTTACCTACGGAGTCATTGCCGGCACGGGAGTCGGCATCGCTTACGGTGTTCCCATGGCAGTGGTGGCACGCTGGTTTCCCGACAAAAAAGGTTTAGCGGTGGGTTTAACCATCATCGGATTTGGCCTTTCTCCCCTGATTACCGCACCTTTAGCCAATCGATTGATCAATGAATATAGCGTTAGACCAAGTTTAAGATTTTTGGGGATTATCTTTACAATAATTATTGTGATTATTGCCCTCGCCATGAAGTTACCCCCTCAAGACTGGCAACCTCCCGCCAATTTAGCTAATCGAAAATCCGACTTTCTGGCCAATTATCCGGTGAATATGCTGAAAAGTCGCTCATTTTACGGCTTATGGCTTTGCTATGCCATTGGTGCTTTAATTGGCTTGAGTGCCATCGGTATTTCTAGTCCCGTCGCCGAGGAAATTATCCAGATTGAGCCGGGGTTAGCCGCTAGTAGTGTTGCGCTATTTGCTTTGTTTAATGGTATTAGTCGTCCTTTGTTCGGTTGGTTGAGCGATCGCTGGAAACCCCATTATTTAGCGATCGGAGCCTATACACTCATTTTGATCGGCTGCCTGCTGATGGTCAAGGCCGAAAAAGGGGCGGTTACTAGCTATCTAGTGGCTTTTTGTCTATTTTGGTTTTGTTTAGGGGGATGGTTAGCCCTAGCTCCCGCTACTACTCTCCACTTCTTTAATCCTGACCACTACGCCCAAAATTATGGTATTGTTTTTACTGCCTACGGTGTTGGTGCTTTAATCGGCACTTTAGTAACCGGTAGAATTCGCGATTGGTTCGGTACTTACACTTATGCTTTTTATGCTATGGCTGTATTGGCAATACTGGGCATTTTTCTCGCTAGTGCCTTACTGAAAAGAGCGCGATCGCATTTATCAAATCCTAGCTAAGGGAGTTAATCTTAGCCTAGAGTAGATACTGCTGGCATTTTATAGCTTAAAAGACTCGAAAGAGGTCATATTAGACTGTTTGACATCCTCGCCGCCGTAAAACGGACGGCGATTCCTCACCACGCCACTTTTTTAGGGTGGTCGCGTCAATGGGGTTGACGCAGATAGCGAAAAACGAAACCCCCTACTATCTGTGGTCAAGGTTCAGTTTTTAGCTTGGTTATCGCTTTTTCCATTGTAGCTTAAAGCCGTCCTCAAAGGACGGGGTTTTAACCCAAATTTTCGATAAAACAGCAGCCATGGTAAATCGAACTCCTGAATATTCGTCTCGATCGCTATCAAAGCAGTCCTCTACTAATCAGGGGGTGTTCGCAGCTCTCAATAACTGTCAGCTAACCGCTCAAAATTGTCTTTATTCCTGGGATTTTTTCGGCCACTGCTGACGGCGATAACTGCTATACTGCCCATGAACATTGACTAGATAGGGAACTAGATAAGTCAGTGATGCCGCCAGCCAGCGATCGCTTGTCATGCGCCCAGACATTATAGCATAACCGTGGTTAATTGTCAATAAAATCGTCCCCACTACTACAGCCACTCTTATCCCGGTGGGGGCAAATTGGGGGGATAATAAAGCATGAAAATAGCCGATAATTCCTTTCATTGTCTATAAATCGCACTCTATCAGGCGAGTAAAACAAAAAGTCACCATTTTTAACCCGTAGGGAGACTTCCACCAGAGAGCGGGAAAACAGCCTTGAGGAGCTGCTAGACTAAAATCCCAGTGATCATAATCATCGATGCGCCACTCATCTTTGTTGCGCCATCCCACCAATTCCCCAAATTTTCTAATCGTTTCCGCGTCTTGGGTACGCAGGGTGTTAATATCACCGCCGGCGGCAAAATATAACTTCACCTGATTGCTAAAACCGAAATGATCGCCGCTATAATTTTTCCAAAGGCGATCGAGTACCCGAATCACATTAACGGGAAACCGCATCATATCCTCTGGGGTTAAAGTATCGCGGGTTCTGCCGGCAGCTTCGAGGATAACTCGGAGAGTTTCTGCGTCTGCCTCCCTAAAGTTCCCCTCAGCTAGGAATTGCTGTAATTTACTATAGCGCTCGATGTCCGGAACTAACATTTGACGCGCTTCGATCAGGGCAACCCGTTCGGTTAAAGATTGCAATTGAACTAAAATATCCTGAAGTTGGACGTTAATATCTGACATAAATGTAAAGGGGTTTGTTGACTGCAAAAATTAGCGATTTATCGGCAGAATAATTATTGATTTACCGCTTCTAATCTTGACTTAACAAAGCGATTCATCCATGCTTCTAGATAGATGCGATTGGCTTTTTGCTCTTTTAAATCTGTGGTAGTTAAAGGGTAAGGTGCTAATCCTTGAATGGCTGCCGTTGTTACACAAAACATCGACTTTTGAAAGGTTTCGCAGATCTGGACTAATAAATCTTCTTCTTGACGAAAACTCTTTTTATAAATGTCGTGCAGATAATCTGGTAAAAAGTGACGCATATCCTGCATTAATAGTGTGGGAGGAATCCCTGCACCTCCGATGGGTAAAGGATCCGCATACAAAGCGCCATAGGCAAACATTCCTTGATCGTAGGGAATTTGATAGGCTTGGGCATTATAGGAAATTGTACCGGGGAAAGGTGTTCCGCGAAAGAAAACCGCCTCAACGTAGGGGATTGCCGTATCCGCAAGAAAGGTTAATCCTGCCGATTTGGGGATCAGATCATAGGTTTGTCCTTTGATTTTTACCTGATAGACAATTGCTTGACTAGCATTATCGACTAAATTTTTCTTAATGTGTGCCACCACTGCGGGAATACTGCTAATCTTTCCGGCATCGTAGAGATCGGATAAACTTAAAAAAGTATCGGCCATAATTCGCCAAAATTGACCTAAACCGCTATAGTAGGCCATCATCCGCATTTGTTCTGGCAAAAATTCAGGAAAGACTTTATTTAAAATTAAAACTAGCGGATTATTCCTAAATTTGGCTTGAATAACCTTGGCTGTCACTTCCCGAAAAGCGGCACTATCTACATAACTATCTAAACCACCCCCACCATGCCAAAACATGGCTTTCATACAGTATTCAGCATACTCAAAATTAATGCGATCATGCCACCAGTGTTGGAGTAATTTCTGCCAAGATACTTGACCATTAAAATATTTAAAGAAGGGGAAAAAAACCAAAAACTGATTTTCTGCAATATAAATTAAATTTTTGGAATAAGCATCTAACACCACTCCATAACTTTTCAGGATACCCACTACCTCGATCAAATTCTGGGGAGTATCTTTTAACAATGCTTCCCCAGCAGTGAGACGATCAATATAGGATGCTAGGGGATGAGAGGAGGACTTGACAGGGATAGTGACCATGCTAGAAGCTTGATAAAATAACTTTCCTCATCTATTTTAACGCATAAAAGCACAACCAATTAGCGGCGGTGGCACGGCGAGTCATGCGGGGATTGAATTCGCCAATTTTATAACCAGTAAACCCCAATTTATCTTTTAATAATTGTTTATTTTCTGGCAAGATCGATCGAGTTAATTTTACTGTTGGGGGACGATTGCCAATAAAATCCGGGGGTTGAGGATATTCACCTCGCCAATCTTCCTCTACTTGACTATTATCCCATTTTCCTTGACTTTCATCGTAGCGATAACCTAAACTTTGCCAGACCAATTTATTAACGGTTTCGTCGTCAATTTCATCGTTAATAATCGCCCAAATTGTCTCTATATTTAATTCTGGTAGTTCCATAGATTAAGTAAATAGGAGATGGGGAGATGGGGAGATGGGGGATGGGGAAGTGGGGTGATGAGAAGAATAAATAAAAATAATCTCCTGAATCCTGACTCCCGACTCCTGAATCCTGAATCCTGATCACTGATTACTGATTACTGATCACTGATCACTGATCACTGACAATGGTAAACAACATCATTGATCATCACGCAAGCGTAGCCCATTTTGCCTCCTTCTAACGCCAAAATTATTTTTATTTTAACTATCGGTGTAGTGTCGGTTTCTGCATCGGCAATTTTTATCCGGTTAGCGATCGAAGCGGTAGGTAATGCTACGATCGCATTTAGTTTATTTTTAGCCACTTCTCGTCTGATATTGGCTTCTGTTGTCCTAATTCCGAACTGGTTTACCTTATCACGCCAAAAAGTCCCTGTTCAAGCCTATTATTACGCAGTGGGAGCGGGATTTTGTTTAGCTCTCCATTTTGCTACTTGGATTAGTTCTCTGTCTTACACATCGATCGCCGCTTCTACCACTTTAGTCACCACTAATCCCCTCTGGGTTTCTCTGTTGGGTTGGTGGTGGTTTCGAGAAAAACCGAGCAAATTAACCTTTATCGGCATTTTTGTGGCTCTAACGGGGGGATTATTCATTGTTTTAGCCGATCAATATCTCAGTAGTTCTTATCCTAACCCTTTATTGGGCAATAGCTTGGCTTTAATTGGGGCAATTCTCGTTAGTGGTTATATTCTCCTCGGACGGGAAGCACAAAGAAAGGGCTTAAATATTAAGAATTATATAACTGTAGCCTACACTACCGCAGGATTAGCTTTATTACCTTCTATTTTTTTATTCGGTCAAGGTTACGAAAGCTATCCCTTATCCGTGTATGTTTATGTGTTAATGATGGCGATTTTTCCGCAATTAATCGGTCATACTAGCTTTAACTGGGCTTTGCGATGGACAGCACCGACAATAGTAACCATGGTAATTTTATTAGAGCCAATCGCCGCTAGTCTGTTAGGAGTGTTCATTTTTGGTGAAATACCAGCCCAAGAAGTCATTTATGGCGGATTAATTCTGTTAATCGGCGTAGGCATTGCTATTTTAGGCGGATAAGCTTGTTAGTGTATCTAAATTACTGGTTAAGTGTAATCTCGATCGCCGACAAAGAAAGAATAGATTAGTGTACAATGCTAACTGCATGAGAGTTTAGACAATCTGAATCAACAACAGATAGTAGGGGGTTTCGTTCAGAAAAGACTTCAAATTCGGCCTTGAACGAGTAAAACTTTCTAGGAAATAAGGTTGAACATTGGATTTTTTCGACTTGTTCAAAGTGGACGGAGGGCATTCGGACACTCAAAACGGACGGGTCGAAAGTGTCAGACTTAAGCAATTAAGCGTTTTTCGCTATCTGCGTCAACCCCGTTGACGCGACCACTCTAAAAAAGTGGCGTGGTGAGGAATCACCGTCCGTTTACGGCGGTGAGGATGTCAATTGGGTACTCTGTAGTTGAGATCTAAAAAAAGCCAGTAGTTTTCAGGAAAAACGGGGGGGTTGAAAAGTGAAATCAAAAGGAAAGGGGATACAGTTAAAACTGCCGTCGTCCGAGTCGGGTTTCTCGATGTTAGAAGTGATCATTGCCATTTTAACTATTACCGCTTTCTTAACAGGAACCTTACAGTTAATGGCAGTGAATGCCTTATATAAAGTTCGGGCAGAAAGACAAGCTAAAGCTAACTTTTGGATTCAAGAAGACTTCGAGTCTGTTAAAGCTTTAGCTTCGAGTTTAGATGTTAATGACAATGATAGTAGTGTCAATGCAAGTAATCATGATCCCGATCGTTTCAGTGAGATATATCCTAATGTTTGCTCAGATATAACTCAAGGTTATGCCATTGAATTAAGGAGGCGATTACCGAATGCTGAACCTCCTGACAGTAAGGATTATGCTATTCCCGCTGATAATTTACCTGAAGAAACATTAGTAGCAACAAAAGAAATTGTCGGTAAAAACTATTCTCTCTTTCGGACTTTTAATATTATTGCGGCTAATCCCCATCGTCTCAGTATTAATTATCGAGTCGAAGCAAAAGATAAAAATTCTAAAGATTACCCCAACCAAGAAAATGTTATTGCTAAAAGTTCTGTCGAGGTGGTTCCCGATGCGTCGTTTAGATGTCCATCATAAAAATCAGGGTTTTACCCTGTTAGAAATTTTGGTAGCTTTGGCAATTACGGGAATTCTTGCCGCCTTAACCGGACCTAATTTATTAGCTTGGTTGAATAGGAATACAGTCCAAGAAGCCACCGATTCTATACAATCAGCCCTACAGGATGCCCAAAAACAAGCTATGCGTCGAGGGAGAATTTGCACGATTAATTTTACTAACGGGACTGGCACTAATCCCACGGTTTACTCGCAAATAACTGCCAGTGAAGCGGGTTGTTTAGTGGCGAATAATGATAAGGCGAATCCCTTGATTCTGCCACTGCCAGAGAATGCTAACGAGCTTTCCTTAAGTCTGCCGCAGGAAGTATTTATGGTGGTGAGTAATTTTCCCACCCTAGGCGGCAGTCCGGGGGTGCAGTTTTCCTTTCGGGGTCATGTACCGGGGTTAACCTTTACTCCGCCGGAAAAGCAAGCGATAATCGTATTATATCCCGCCACCGCCAATACCCCCAGAGAGCCCTATCCCAACCAAGAAAGAAAATGTATAGTTATGGCTTCTCTGCTAGGAATAGTTAAACAAGGTACTTATAACGGCGATCCTCTAGATACGCTCGATGCCAATGATTGTCAAATCCGTCTGGATGGAACTGAACCCTAATCAGCTTCTCAAGGCAACACTCCCCTCTCCCCACACCCCACTCCTGTGCAGTTAATCACCCGCTGCAGGATCGCAGAATCCAACCCAGTAAGACTCCGATACCACCAAAGCGGACAATTTGCCAAAAAACTTCCCCCAGCAGTCCGCGACGGATTCCTTCCCAGAATAGGCGCTTTAATTCCCCTTCTTTGAGTAAATTGCTTTCTAAAATTACCTCTAATTCTTGAATCTGTTCGCGAATTTGTACCAATTCCTTTTCTAGTTCAGGTAGGGGATTTTCCCGCCATTGGGGTTCTATTTGACTAAATTGTGCCTCTAGGTCTTTTTTTTGCTGTTCTGCTTCGCTGATCTGTCGATAACGGTCTTTTAGTGCTGCGATCGCCGCTTCGACTTCTTCAATCGCTTGGGTAAATTCTGCCGATTCATCGCTAGGGTATGGGTTTTCTTCTAAGGACATGGACTCGATCCGATTACCTGCGTCTAAACTATAGTTATAGACGATTTTACGGTTTTACGAAACCTTTTGATTATGATTCCATCCCCTGTCTCCTCCTCATCTCAGACTGTTAATCATCTATCTACCCTGGAATTGGCGCGGATTTTGGCGGAACGTTTGGCGATCGCACCGATTGACTGGCATCGTCTGAAAGCCAATCGTAACGCTCGGGCCGCCGAACAATTAGGGACGGCTTTGGTGTTTTTATTAGATAATCAGCCAGAAGAAGCACTTCCTCGGCTACAACAGGCTACGGGCTGGCTCGATCGCTCAATTTCTGCTCCTCCCTGTCCTTCTCACGGTCATGGTCATTAGGTGAACCAGCGTTCCTGTTTAATTTGTTTACAAAGTTTCAGTTGGGTTCCTTTTTGATTCCAGTGAACTTGGTCGAAGATTTGATATAATATACACAGTCCTCGGCCATTTTCCGCTTCTTCGGGGGGAAAATTGGGACAATCGCAACTACAGCCATGATGGTGACAACGGGGGGTAAATCCACAACCTTCGTCGGTAATTACCCAAGAATACTCGTCTTTACTGCTGGAAAAGTGAACGACCACGGTTTTGCCCGGATCGAGATGATTGCCGTGTTTAGCGGCATTAACTAAAGCTTCTTGCAATCCTAATCTAATTTCTGGCTCTAATTCTTCGGGAATACTAGCGGTCAATAAATCTAAAATCGGACAAAGATACAAGGTGGAAGCGAAACTCATGGTGTTCCAGCTTCGTTTGCTTGTTGGCAGTGAAATAGCAATCACGCGCTTTACCTCTAGCTTTTATTCAATGACTATTCTCTTACAGAAAGATTAAGGTCTCTTAACCGTCGATCTAGATGATTGCCATACCTAATAAGTCATATTCTGCCCCTTTTCTGTCTCTGAGATGGATTAGATATTTTTTTGATTGATCTACACACCAATCGAGAATCAAGGCAGCTTTGAGCGAGTAGTTAATCAAAAAAGTAGTTGACTGGAACGGGGCTTAATATGCTATTATCCTTAACCATTGACTTTTCAGCCATAAACGGCTAAAGGATCGGGTTTTTCCCCTTATTTCATCCTACCATATTCGCTGTTTTTTGTCTAAGAAAAGCAGCGCATTCGACGTGGGGAGTTTGGGGAAAGAAATCGGCGGTTTGCACTTCTAGTAGTTGATAATCGCCTGTTTGACAGAGATATTGCAAGTCTCTGGCTAAAGTTGCACTTTGACAACTGATATAAACAATGCGTTGACTTTGCAGCTGTAACAGACTATCGAGGACAGATCGATCGCAACCTTTGCGGGGCGGATCGAGTAGAATAATGTCGGGTTTAACTGTCAGTTGCGGTAAAGTTTTTTCTACTGCCCCCAAAATAAAAGTTGTGTTGGTAATATTATTTAATTGGGCGTTAATCTTGGCTCGATCGAGGGAAAAGCTATAGGATTCTAGTCCAATCACCTCTTTAACCCGTTTAGCGAGGGGTAAAGTAAAAGTACCGATGCCACAGTAGGCATCAATAAGAATTTCTTCACCTTTAAGGTCTAATTTCTGACAAATAACCGCAAATAAGGCTTCAGCAGCCTCTGTATTAACCTGAAAAAAGGTATCGGCAGCCAATTGATAGGTTAATCCGGAGAACTTTTCGGTAATATAGTCCCTTCCGGCGATAGTTGTGGTCTGACTGCCAAAAATAGCATTACCTCGATCGGGGTTATAATTGACGGTTACACCGACTAAATTGCCGTATTTTGCCAGCCATTGCTGCGCCTGTGCCTCAATTCCCTGTAAATTATTATCGGTACTAATCAGGGTTAATAAAATTTCTCCCGTGTGGCGGCCAATTCTTAGGGATAAATGGCGTAATTGTCCTTGATGGGTCTTTTCATCGTAAATTGACCAGCCTTGCTCCTGAATGTCCTGTTTTATCTCTGCTAGAAACGGATTTAAAGCCTGATCTTGAATCGGACATTGATTGAGATTAATCAGATGATGGCTGCCGCGACGATAATAACCCGCTTGCACATTGCCGGTGGGGGAAAATCCGAGGGGATAGGTAGCTTTATTGCGATAAGCGAGGGGAGAATTACCGGTGAGGGGAGGATAAACCAAAGGCTCGGTAAAACCGCCAATTCTGGTTAATACCTCTTGTACTTGCTCTTTTTTGACCAGGCGCTGAAATTGATCCTCGATGTGTTGCCATTGACAGCCACCACATTTATCGGCGACAATGCAGCGAGGCCGGATACGATGGGGAGAAGCTTGTAGAATAGTTTGTAGTTTGCCGATCGCATGACTTTTTTTGATATAGGTGATGCGAGTTTGAATGCGATCGCCAATGACCGTATCTGGCACAAAAATCACCTGTCCTCGGTATTTTCCCACACCTTCGCCCGTATGGTTGAGGTCGGTAATCTCGATCTCGATTAAATCACCTTGTTGCATAGTTAGGGAAACCAGTTTTCATCCAGGGTTTCTGCTGGGGTAATAATGACTTCTATAGGAATTTCTTGCTTGCTCAATTTCGAGACTATTTGCCTAGCTTTTCCATAACAAGAATCGAAAATTTCGAGGAGATAAGGTTTTAAACTAGGACTGTCTTCCAGCAGATCGGCAATTTGAACTCGGAAATTAATAATTGCCGCTTCCCATTTATTCGCATTATACTCTCTTTCCGTCTGCCAATAAACTAACTTGAGCAGATGAGCTAATAATTGAATTAACAAACTTTTGAGAGCGTGTCGATTATTTTTTCCCATGCTTGCCAATTCCTCGATCAGATTAGTCCAGTCAACCGAGGCAAAATCCTCCTGTCGTAATTGGTTAACGGTTGTCTCGATCCATAGCTGAAAATCTCGATCGTATAAGCTTATCTTCGAGATCGGTATTTGAGCGGTCATGGGAGGTAAACAGTAAAAACAATCCAACTCTATTCTACAATCAAAAATTAATTTTTCTAAAATCCTAGATCGGCTTTAGCAATTTTGGCTGCCGCTAATACTTCCTCATCGGGTAATTCTCGCCAGTCGGTCGCACCTATTTCAGCATAGAATTTTTGATCGTAGGCGCGAGTACGAATTACTACCGGCATAGGGACCGCATGACCTAAAACTAAAGCTTGTTGTTTTGAGTCTAATTTCGCTAAAACCGAACGCAAACTTCCCCCCCCAGAAACCCCTGTAAATATGGCTTCTATGTCCTTTTCATCGTTTAATAAACAGGTGATTCTTGTCCCTACCTGAGACATGACTTCGTTATCAATTCCTGAAGGTCTTTGGTCAACAATTAAGAGAGTAACAAAGTATTTTCGCATCTCTCTGGCGATGGTTCCAAAAATAGTTTGATGTACCACGGCAGAATCGAGAAATCGATGAGCTTCTTCAATGGTAATCACTAACTGTTGCGGCCGATCAACGGGGTTTTTGGTTTGTAAAAAATATTCAGCTTTTTTAACATAATTAGCATGAATCCGACGGGTGATCATATTGGTGGCTAACATATAGGAAAGCATATTACTTTGGGAGCCAAATTCAATGACAACGTGCTTACCTGCATCTAAAGCTTGTAAAACCTGATCGATATAATTGTGGGGACAAACAGTTTTTAAATATTTCAAACTATCTAGACGCATTAATTTTCTCTGGAGGGACATAATTGATCCCGCATGGCCCTGTTTTTCGGTACAGAAGATTTTAATGTCCTCGTTACTCATATTTAATAACTGAACGATCCAAGATTCTCCATACTCGTTATAGAGAATATTGGCATTATCTAAACTAGCTTCCGAGATGCCTAATTCCCGACCGATTAAACGAATATCCTCGATTTCAATCTGATTATAACTTAAGAATAATTCCTGCGATCCTCGTACTCCCCGGCGTTTGGTAGAATCGGGATCGAGGGTATAAATTTCTACCTGTCCGGGGAATAATTGAGATAATCCTTTCACCGTAGAAACATCCTTCCCTTCTTTCATCGCTTCCCAACCGTATTCCGAGTGCATATCAAACATGAGGTTAACCCCTGCTTGTTTGCGAATAATGCCCGAAATTAGTAATCTGGTTAAAAAGGATTTTCCTGTCCCCGATTTGCCAAAAACACCGTTACTACGTTCCACAAAGCGATCGAGATTAATACATATTGGCACGTCCATGTCAAGGGGTTGACCAATGGCAAAATTCTTTCTGGTGGGGTCATCTTCCCAACCGAAAACCATGCGAAAATCCTGCTCACAAGCTTCATAAACTTGGCTAAAATGGGACGGAATAGTTTTAACTGGCAGTAATTCTAAATCGGCGCTAGTTTGGGGTTGAAAAGAGCCTAAAGAAGTGTCGGAAACTGCGGGAGAATTACCTCCAGTCGGAGTAAACATGAGCATAGGCGATAGTTCAATAGTACCATAAGTACCGCTACCCGCCAAAACATCGCGCATAAAACTATCATCGGGATGGGGAGGATTCGCGATAATCCGGGGACTGGAGTTACCCAGGGAGACATCGGTGAGGAGACAGAAAAAACGCGATCGAGTGCCTTGCACAACCAAAAACTTACCGACGCGCATATCTTCCACGGAAATATCCGGATAAAGACGGATTTCTAAACCTTCACTCAGGGAACCTTGAATAACCGATCCGAGGGGTTGTTCACTCATGCTAACCTTGATTTGTGGCGATTAATTATGAATTATGAATTATGAATTATGAATGAGGAAGTGTTTTCAGTGATCAGTAAACAGTAATCAGTGAACTTAAAACTCAAATCTGATAACTGATAACTGATAACTGATTCAAGTCGGTTAATTTTTTTTCGATCTATCCTGTCTAAAAATGAGGGGTTCGCAGGCAGGCACGGATTTCCATTATGAATACAAGTATATGTCAAGTGGCGGGGTTTTGTCAAGGGGTTTAAGAAAAAAAATCTGGTTTATAAACGGGAAGCAAGGAAATAGCCAAGGGAGAAGAGAATGCCACTAAAAAAGTGAAGATTAACCGCTATAAACTTGCAGTTACTGACTAGCTGAGGTTGGTCGTGATTTTGGTTAACGTGGTTGACTAATTGCCAAGCGAAAGGGAGACTAAGGAAGATTAAAAGAGTGAGAGGGGGATAAACTTCCAGCAGGACAAAAACTGCCGTTAAAACGTAAACGAGAACCGTCACTACGGTTAAAACTCTAGAACCTTTTAAAGTACCCAAACGGGCAATAGGTGATTTTTTACCTGCTTTGAGATCATCGGCGACTTGATGGAAATGGGAACAAAAAAGGATGATAGAAGTGGTAATCCCGATAATAATTGAAGCCGCTAGACTAGAGAGAGAAAAAGCACCGACTTGGGAATAGTAGGCAGCGGCAATCGCCAAGGGTCCAAAAGTAAAAAAACAGATAATTTCACCTAATCCTTGATAACCGAGACGGAAGGGAGGACCTTGATAGGTATAGCCCAAAAAACAGCAGAGGACGATTAATTCTAGGAGCATCCAATCGCCTCGCCCATAACTAATGGCAAAAATACCGGCGATGCCTAATAATAGAAAAAGATTACTCAGCCAGAAAATCAAAGATTTGTTACCGGTTAAATTAACGATCGAATGGGCCTTATTGACATCGATCCCGGTATCGGCATCAAAAACATCATTGCTGAGATTTAACCAAGCGAGAATTAAAATAGCTGAGAGGATAAAAGTGGCAAAAATCGGGGGAGAAAATAGACCTGTTTCCTGATAAGCGATCGCTGTTCCCAGAATAATCGGTATAATTGCCACACTATACATTGGTGGTTTAATGGCTGCTAACCAGAGTTTTTTGGGCGAGGGAGTGGTGACAGTATCGGTGGTCATAGTTAAATAGGGTTTGCGGCAAAAAGTTTTTCCTAGGAGTAGGGTGTAGGGTGTGGGTTTATACCCATTTTTAGGTGGTCAATTACCTAATTTTCAGGGAAAAAGTCCTTGAATTTCCCCCCCGATAACTCCAATGGCCGGCACTTTTTGATTTCAAAAAGGCCCAAAGATATTATCCAACAAGGTTTTTAGATTTATTCAGCAAACCCTAGATAGTTCCTCAAAATTGAGATGCGCCCAACCGGACAGGGCCCGTTTTAGTGTTAAACCGAAATTTTCGCTAATCTCGCCCTGAGCTTAGTCGAAGGGTTAGACTTTGGTTTTGGCTTTTTCTGGCAGTTTACCACGGGTAGCGGCACCAGCGAAACCCAGACCTGATCAACCGATAGCAGTCATAGTTCCGGGTTCAGAGGGGTCAAAAACGGCAAAAATAAGGATTAAATTGCCTAAAATCTGTAAATAGACCATTTAATTGATTATTATTGATTCTTAATTCTCCTGACTACTGACTACTGACGACTGACGACCGACTCCTATTTTGATTTTTACAAGAGGTCTGATCATACCTCGGTTTTAAGGATATTTTACTCAAAAATAGAGATAAATAGACTAAAACCGGGTAAGACATCCTCCCCGCTTAAATTAGCGGGGAGTTCTATAATTTCTACGGGTTGCTGAGGACGATAAATTTCCACTTGTTGTTGTTGAGGATTAACTAGCCAACCTAATCGCAAACCACTGTGGAGATATTCCCGCATTTTAGCTTGAATTTCCGGGAGGGAATCGCTACGGGAGCGCAGTTCAATAACGAAATCGGGGCAAATAGGCGGGAATTTCTCCTGTTCTTCTCGACTCAGAGCTTGCCAACGGGTTAAACTCACCCAAGCGGCATCGGGAGCGCGATCTCCGCCATTCGGTAAACGAAAAATCGTCGCTGAACTAAAGACTTTACCCAATCGGGTTTGATGATTCCACAACCAAAGTAAACCAATAAAATCGGCCTCTCGGTTGCCGCTAATTCCCCCAACAGGTGGCATCACGATTAATTCTCCTTGAACGTTTCTTTCCAGTTGCCAATCTGGGTTAACTTGACAGAGACGGTAAAACTGCTCATCGCTGAGATTGACTGTATCTAAGTTTAAAATCACTGCTGCCATGGCTATATTTCGCCCTAGAAAACACTCTAGTCTTAATTATAGTCAATTAGATTCCCCGCCACAGTGCGATCGCACCGTCTTGATCTCCAGTGACTAACCAACGACCATCTTGACTGGCAACCATCCTTAAGATGACGTTTCCCTTCAGGGTATTCAAGTGCCGACGGGTATTAACATCCCAAAATTTGACGGTTCCATCCCCGGAGGTGCTGGCCAAAACTTTGCCCCCATCGAGCAGGGCTATATCGGTAACAGCGTCGTTATGGGCGAGAATAGTAGTGGTGCCGATGCCGCTTTTCACTTGCCAACCGCGGATCGAACCGTCTTGACTAGCAGTACCGGCGGTATTACCATCCTTGGAAAAAAGCACCCGATAAACGGGGAATAAATTACCCGCATAGGCACGAATAAAGCGACCGGTACTCACTTTCCACAGTTTAACGAAGCCATCGTAATCGGCGCTAACAATTCCTTCACCATCGGGACTAAATGCGATCGCTTGAATGGGATGATTATGGCCGCGCAGGATTTTTAACAGTTTCCCCGTCTGAAAATCCCAGAGTTTAACTGTACGATCCCAGCTACCCGTGGCCAAGGTTTTACCATCGGGAGAAATAGCGGCATCAGTAACGAGAAAAGCATGGCCGGGATAGGTCATTTCTAATTTTCCCGTGCGCGTATTCCAGCGTTGCACTTTTCCCCCCGCATCGGCAGTTACGAAACTCTCACCATCGGGACTAAATTGGATAGCGTTAACGGTATCACCTAGTTGCCAAGTCCTGAGAGGTTTTTGAGTTTTTAGGTCCCATTCCCTAACAGTACCGTCAAAACTACCACTCAGCAGCAGGGAGTTATCGGGACTAATAGCCAAAGCATAGATGGGATCCTGATCGGCTTTTAAAATAGTAACCCGTTCGACCGTCTGCCAAGGCAGGATTTCTGCTAGGGGAGACGCTTGCGGAGTGGTGATTTTCTCTTTTTCCTGATTGACTGCACAACCACTGGATAGCAACAGCAGCAATAATAACGATAACGTCGGTTGATAAAGGGTTATTTTCATAGAATTTTGCCGTTGTCAAAATCAACTTAAACTACTTTAAACTTGAATGGGTAAAATTTGAATAGAATAACGACAACGAGGAACAAGATAAATGACAAATTCTTGATTGGTTGTGTTGGCTTGTTCCAGAACATTCTGTAAATTTTCACCGTGAGCAATCACCCCTTTTTCATTATAAGCGATGTATTTATTCTTATATAAATCAAGCACGGTGTCACGATTTTTGTTTAACCAACGTAACATTTCTTGGGCTTGTTCTTGAGAGATTGAGTCTGTCATAATCTTTCTAGGGAGAGAAGGTTTTGATTAAAAGGAAAGCATCGCTAATCAGTTTATTTTTGTCAATTATAGCCTCAATTTGCTCCGATTGATAACGACCCGCTTCGACTTCTAAAGAAGCCGCATCCAAAGCATTAAGATAAGCATCGTTTAAAGTGTCTGTTAATTCCTCATCACTTAAATAATATCCTGCTGCTTTTCGGCGTTTATTTTGGCGTTGAATTTCTCTAACACTATTGCGAATGGAGACATCCCAAGAACGAGTGGTTCGTTTTTCTGCCTGTTGTTTAATTAAATGAAGTAATAAGATAACAGCATAACTACGAATGGTGCTAATAATCCCATTTTTGCTCATATCTTCAAGTTCTTCTACAATCGCCAGTGAACCTTTAATATCACCTTTTAAGAGCAAAGCTTTTAATTCTAAAAGTTCTTCCATAATCCAATTTATTCCCCAAAATATACCTTAATTATATCTTGCCACAAGTCTCTCTATCCAAAAGCTCATCCCTGACTGGGTAGGTGGGTTGGGTTAAATATTCAGATAGACTTAAATTAGATTGAAGGGAAAAACCGAATACCCCCATGGGGTTATGGTGATAAAAAAAATTTATCAATCATTGTAGGATGGGTTAGACGGCACTAAGTATTAACAACGAAGGATGGGTGATCAATCCGTCGTAACCCATCTTCCCAGAATTTGTAACAACTATAAACATTTTGCTCCCAATATCCAAGAAAACCAAGCGAATACTTAGGGTCTGCTGAAAAAGTTTTTCCTGGGGGTAGGAGTCAGGAGTCAGGAGGGATAATGCAAGGTTTTTGAAAGTCCCAATCCTATTTTCGCAGCATGAACATCGGACTTTAACAGGTCAAAAGCTTTATTTTAAAAGGGTTTTACCATTATTCAGCAAGCCCTACTTATCAAACAAAGAATAAGAGAGCCAAAAATTTAATTATTTCTTAATCTATTTTAAGCTTTTCTGTGCTATGCTTTCAATTATTTTTCTAGGAATGGAATTTTCAAAAATGACTCAAAGATTAGCAAAACTAATGATTTTCGGGGGGGGGGGGTAAGCAGAGCTTATTAAAACTCTCCATTGCTTCCTCTGTCTTTGCGGTGAGTGCTTTGATAGTCACCCCTGTACAAGCAGCAAATTTGATTCAAAATGGCAGTTTTGAGACGGCTACCGTCAACCCTAACCCTGGTTCTTTTCTGAGAACGCCTGCTGGTTCCACAGCAATTACAGGATGGACGGTTAGCCAAGGAACAATTGATTATATAGGAACCTATTGGCAAGCTTCTGAGGGTAGTAGAAGTCTGGACTTATCTGGATTGAATGCCGGTGGAATTCAGCAAACATTCAACACAACCATCGGCGAGACTTATCGGGTGACTTTTGATCTGGCGGGTAATCCAGACGGAAATCCTACTATTAAAGAGATGAGAGTGAGTGCAGGAGGAAATTCTGCTGACTTTTCTTTCGACATAACAGGAAAAAGCCGTTCAAACATGGGATGGGTATCAAATTCTTGGGATTTTACTGCCACTGGAACAACAACTACCCTTAGTTTTCTTAATTTAGCCGATACAGCTTATGGTCCTGCGTTGGATAATGTCTCAGTGATAGCTCTTTCCCCTCCTTCTATTCCCGAACCTTCATCAATGCTAGGATTATTAGGGTTAGGAGTATTAGGAATTGGTTCTGCTTTCAAACGTCAATCTTAATCTCTTTTTATCAATTTAACCCACCTAGTTTAGATGGGTTAAATTGAATATTCAGATAAACTTAAAATCGGTGAATAACTTTGAACTTTGCAGTACATTTTCAACAATATGCTAGGATAGTATTGAGTTTTTAAGCGGTAACAACCTATGCAGTTAGAAGATTATTTTGAATTTGTGGCAGTAGATAATATTCAATTAAAAGGACATCGTATTGGCATTGAGGACGTACTGAAATACTATCGACAAGGTTATAGTCCTCAAGAAATTCTCCAAGAATTACCAACTCTAAATTTAGAAAAAATTTATGCCACTTTGACCTATTATTATCACAATCAAGCACAAATCGATCTCTATCTTGTCAAGCTAGAAAGACAACGGGAACAACATTATCAACAGTGGCTAGAAACATCATCTCCTTTAATTGATCGTTTAAGAAAAGCAAAAATTAAAAAGGAGCAGGAGTATTTACAAAAAGCATGAAAATTCGGTTTTTGCTGGATGAAAATTTATCTCCTAAGCTAAAAACATTGTAAGTATTCGTGCCAAATTAATTTCCATTTTTGAGATAACTCTTGCAAGCTGAGGGCTAACTGCGATGTATAAATCCGATCTCCTTCTTTTAACTTTAAGCTAAAATAGATTGAGTTCGTTGTGATCGATCGATGGTAAAAAAAGAAAAACTGCTAGAAAAGGCCAAAAACTCGCCTCAAGGATTACGTTTTAGCGAATTTGAGAGTTTGCTTAATCTTTGTGGTTGGACTTTTGACCATCAAACAGGAAGTCATCACATTTGGTATTCATCCAAGAGAGTCCGTCTATCTATTCAACCGACAAAAAACGGTGAAGCGAAAGCTTATCAAGTTAAACAATTTTTAAAAATACAGGAGGAAGAGAATGAATACAACAACCGACGATTTTAACGGTTTTAGCATTAATATCTTCCAAGATGAGGAGGGAGATTGGATAGCATACTTAGTAGAAATGCCTAGCGTTTCCGCTTTTGCTGATAGCCCCCAAACAGCACTCAATCAATTAATTTTAGCTTGGGAAGGCGTTAAAGAAAGTTATCGTCAACATGGTGAAGAAATTCCTCATTTAGCTATGACAAAAAATTAGGCAAACTGTTGTGTATTGAAACTGGGTCTTAAAAATTTTAGTACAAATGCTCGGACTTTTTTTCCCAACCCCTAACCCCAAATTCTGCTACTCAGATTCAGGTTTCTTAGCGTCTTTTTCCGGGGTATTAGCGGCGGTATTTGGAGCTATTGTCGCAATTTGGGCGGCCATTCTTGTCATTGCTTGACCTTGGGCGAATTCCTGCTGTAGTTGTTCGCTAGAAGAAACCAAACGACTTAAACCTTGAATTAAGCGGATAATTTCCTGTCGCAGTTGCGGATTACCGGTAATTTCATCCACATCCGAGGTGATTTTCTGAAGATTGGCAAAAGCAGCGCGAGAGGAGTCGAGGAGTTGCTGTAGGGTGACAACAGTGGCAGGATCGGAGAGATAGGCGGTAAAATTTCCCAAATTTTCACTTAATTTAACAGCATTTGCCGAAATAGTGTTTAAATTCTCAATAATTTGGCTTTTCTGCACTTGCGTCAGGATGGGATCCAAAGCAGCGAGAGTAGTTTGTAGGCGATCGCTAGTAGTTTTGATACTATCGAGAGTGGTAATTAAACGATTTTGATTAGCTGCCAAAAAAACCCGCAGTTCTTCGGTAGTTTGGCCCACCAAAAGCAGCGTTTTTCGGGCCTCCACTAGAGTAGCGTCTAAATTTCTCAGGCCGCCACTTCCCTGTAAACTTCTCAGTAAAGTAGTCGCTTCCTGACTCAATCCCCCGACACCGGAAAGATCACTAGAAAGGCGATCGAGGGAACCGGATACTTGGGGTAAGGATTCTAGGGATCTCATCCCCGAATTAAGTTTACCTAGAGTACCGCTGCGACGAACCTCGCTTAAAGCGGTGGTTGCCTCACCACTAAAGCGATCGAGTCCCCCCAAGGCATTGGCAGCGCGTTGGGTGAAGGAACGAAATCCGGCCACCATATCGGGATCACTAACTAGATTAGAAATTCTCAGTAAAGATCTGATCAAGGTATTGACATTTAGCGCCGATTGCCCTTGTAAACGGGAACCGTTACAGATAATCACTTCCCCATTGCAGTTAGGACTCAAAGGGGGTTCTTTAACACCACCGACGGGTAAAGCTTGCAGGGGAGTAATATCGATCGTGGTTTCACCCACTAAACCGGATTGAATGGCTTCGATGAGGGAATTACTGGGAATTAGGCGATCTGCGGGCGAAATCTCCACTTCTACGGCGACTCCCTCGGGTTCTGGGGTAATTGCCGTCACTTGCCCGATTCTCACTCCCCGATAACCGACGCGGGTTCCCACCATCATGCCACCCACATTAGGAAAAAGGAAGGTGACTCGATAACTGCGTCCCCCGAAGCTAAAATTACTTAACCAGGCGATAAACCAGATTAATATTCCCCCCGATGCCAGTAACATTAAACCGATACCACTTTGCCGCAGAGTTGGGGAAATCCCCTGTTGTGAACCGCCAGCTTCCATAAATAATTACTCCTCATTGAAAATTTGGGTCTGAAACCCCGTCGTTCTACGACGGCTTTACCGTTAAATACTAGCGCATTTACCAAATATATGCTAAAATGTGAGACATGGAAAAAGCCTATTGGTTCCGAT
>VYLD01000208.1_pt1 | contig 20481 bp, 15 predicted proteins | sample 5114401 | NCBI WGS metagenome assembly VYLD01 (sample SAMN12291783, study PRJNA351875) | freshwater metagenome | isolation source: freshwater lake | place: USA: Michigan, Gull Lake | collected 2013-08-08 | reverse complement strand
GGGCACCTCGACCTTCTCGGCGCCGACCACCGCGGCCGTGAGCAGCCCCTCGGTGCCGCCCAGCAGGGCCGCGGCCTTCTCGGCGTTCACCCCACGCGCCAGCTCTTCCGCCGCGCGCCGCAGCACCATGGCCTCGCTGGTGGCCGACAGCAGGGCGACGCCGGCGTTGTACAGCCCCGCCACCGGCCCCGCGGCCGGCAGCAGCTCTTCCACGGGCACCCCGCTGGCCTCGTTCGAGGTCTCGCGCTCGCTCAGCGCCGCGCGCGCCGACGGCTCGTAGAGGATCGTCGAGTCGCCCACCTGCAGCCGATCGCCCGGCAGCAGCACCATCTCGGCCTCGATCTTCTCGCCGTTCACCACCGTGCCATTGCGGCTGCCCAGGTCGCTGACCCGCGCCTGCCCGTCTTCGATCACCAGCCGCACGTGCCGCCGCGACACCTTGCCGTCTTCGAGCGCGATGGTGCACGAGGGGCTTCGGCCGATGATCACCTCGCCCGTCACCTCATGGCGACGCCCCGCCATGGGTCCGGTCAGCAGCAGCAGTGCACTCAAGAAGCCTCCCCTTCGGGAAAAGAACCAGGGCTCAGGCCGGCAGCTCGGCCTTGAGCAACCGCTGCAGCTCGTCGCCGTCGAGCGTGCGCCCCTCACGGGTGACCGCCAGGGCGTTGATCTGCGTCTCGTCGATCTCGACGTGCGCCCCCTTGCGCCACTCGGTGGTCGTCTCGCCCCCGTCGACCAGCCGGCCGATCACCTTCGCCTCGTCCCAGGTGATTACCTCGGCCCACAGCTGCTCGTCTTCGCCTTCCGAGGCCTCACCATCGGGGTGCACCTCGAAGGGCGCGCGCACCACGAAGTTGAGCGGCTCCATCAACCCCTTGCGCTGAAACCGGGCCTTGAACACCGGCAGCAGGCGCTCGGCCTGGGCCCTCAGCGTGGCGCGCTCTTCATCGGTCTCTGCTTCGAACCGCCCGCGGTACTGCTCGAGCATGCCGGACAGGGTGTGGCGGCCCTCGGGCGTCACCAGGGTGAGCATCTGCGCCTCGTGGCCTTCGAAGAGCTCGGGGTCGACGCCGACCAGCGAGGTGCGCCCCTCTTCGCTCGGCACCAGGGTGAAGGGCCGCCCCACGCTGGTCGACACCAGCGCGCGCACCGCCGGGCCCTGCCCGAACGCCAGGTCGGTACACAGCTCGTGCAGGAAGGTCTCGGCGGCGGGCAGATCGTCTTCGTCGATCTGGAACAGCTCGACGTCGATCGCGCCGAACTTGGTCAACCCATGGGTGTGCACCCACATGGCGCGCGACCCTTCGCTCGGGGGCATGGCTGCGCCCTTCGGCATGGTTGGGCCCATAGGCATGGTTGGGCCCATAGGCATGGTTGGGCCCATAGGCATGGTTGGGCCCATAGGCATGGCGTGAATGGTGACGTGATCGCGAATATCGAAGTCGAGCTCGGTGATCTCTTCGATGTCCTGCGCAGAGTGAAGCCGGTACGCCGCGACGTCGACGCACACCGCCTCGACCAGCCCCATCAGCGTGCGCACCGTCCACAGGGCCTCGAAGACCGCCATGGTCGACTGCTGCACGTTGGCCTGCGGCTTCGCGGGGGCATACCGCACGCGATAGAAGCCCCGCGCCGTCTCGAGCAGCGCCCGCAGCTCGCCGGTGCCCACCAGCAGATCCGGCGTCCACCCCAGCGGCTCGTCACGCACCTCGAAGATCACGTCGACCCGCGACTCCTCGGCCCGCACCGAGAACAGGGCGTCATCTTCACCGAACACCAGCTCGACCTCGTCACCCTCGAAGGCCTCGCGCACCTGCTCGACGGGCACCGGCGCGATCGAGCTCGCATCCTTCGACGACACCGCGAGCACGTACACGTCCTTCATCGCGGGGCCGCTCACAGGTGCTTCTCGATCTGGCGAAACAGGTCCGCCTGGTCGACGAGATCGGTGAGGTAGTCGAGGGTATCGGTCGGGAGCACCAGCACGGGCGACATCGTGTAACGCTTGAACCAGTCCTCATACAGCGCGTTCAGGCGGCTCAAGTACGAGGTGGGAATGTCCTGCTCCATCTTGCGGCCGCGCAGGCGAATGCGCTGCTTGAGCGTCTTCACCGGGCACCTCAGGTAGATCATCAGGTCCGGCGGGCGCAGCGCGGCGGCGATCGTCTCGTACAGTTCCCAGTACGTCTGAAAGTCGCGCTTGTCGATGTGCCGCTGCCGCGCGAGGTTGCGCGCGAAGATCTCGGCGTCTTCGTAGATGGTGCGGTCTTGAATGGCGGTGCCCACCTCGCGCTCGAGCTCACGGTGCAGGCGGAACTTGTGGGTGAGGAAGAAGATCTGCGAGCGGAACGCCCAGGTCTTCATGTCCTTGTAGAAGTCTTCCAGGTACGGGTTCTGATCGTTCGGCTCGTAGAACGGTTTCAGATCGTACTTTCGGCACAGAAAAGACGTCAGCTCGGTCTTTCCTGCGCCGATGTTGCCCGCGATGGCGATGAATTTCTGGCCGGCCAAAAAAGACCCCTGGGGGTGTGCGCTCAGGCAGCCTTGATCTTCGCGGTGGGGGTCACGGCGTACCACGAGGTGCGAAACGCCTTCAGCTCGCGCAGGCCCGCCGGGTGTCGACCGAGCGCCGGCGCCAGGGTGACCGGCACGCCGATCTTCTTCTCGACCGCCTTGGCGACCTCGAGCTCGTTCTTGCGGCGCTCTTCGGTGATGGGGCAGGTCGTCTTGGGCAGCACGCGGTTCACCAGCACCCGCTCGAAGGGCAGCTTCTTGCCCTTGAGGTACTCGACCTGACGCTCGGCGAACGGCACGCCCAGCTCTTCACCGCGGGTGACCACCACGAAGCGACACTCGGCCGGGTTCATGATGGCCTTCTCGAACCGATCGAGGTGTTTGAGCTGGGCCTCGACCCACGCCAGCAGCGCGCCTGCGCCCTTGGCCTTGTACCTGGTGGCCACCGTCTGCAGGGTCAGCAGCCAGGGCCTCCAGATGGGCGGCAGCTCGAGCACGCGCAGGGTGTTCCCTGACGGGGCCGGGTCGACCACGATGCGCTTGAAGCGCTCTTGCACCAGCGCATCGGTGAGCGCGGTCATCGCGGGCAGCTCGTCGACGCCCAGCGGCGCGAGGTCGAAGAGGTTGCGAACCAGCTCGCGATCGAGGGCGAAGGCCTCACCCTTCACCTCGGGCCCGAAGATGGGCTCGGCGAGTTCCTTGAGCTTCTTCTTCAGGTTGGTGAACCAGACCGTAAAGTCGATCTCTCGCGCGTACAGGCCCTTGGTGCCCTTCACCTGGGTCTCGGTGTCGGTGAGGCGGCTGAGCAGCACGTCAGACAGGGAATGCGAGGGGTCTGTCGAGAGCAACAGCACCGGGCCCTCTTTTTCAGTGAGGGTCACCGCCGCGGCGGCCGCGCATGACGACTTGCCCGCTCCACCGGCCCCCATGAAGAAGATGAAGCGGGTGGGCGGCAGCGGCGGAGCAGCGATGGGCGGCATGGACGGCGCTCGCACCAGCGCCGGCGGCGACTCGGCGGGGCTGAACTGCAGCGCCCTGGTCTCTTTCCCGCTCGCCCATTCCTGGCCGAACTTCTTCACCTCATCGAGGCCTCGCGGCCCCACGATGCGCCGGTGCAACAGCGCAACCTTCGGGTGCAGCGACTGGTACTTGCGCACGTGCGGCGCCTGCAACCCGCGCCGGTTCTCGACCTCGCGGCTGCCCTTGCCGTCTTCGATCTGGTCGGCGATCACGTCTTCCACGGGCACGCCGCGCTCACCCAGCACCTTGAAGAGCAGCTTGGTCTGCGCCTCGGCCACCGGCTCGGCGATGGTCACCACGTGAAAGGCGAAGCGCTTGGCATCTTTGAGGAACGCCACGGCGGCGTCGGCCTTCGCAGCGAACGCGTCCACCGGCAGCGGGGGTCGCACGGCGTTCTTCGACGGGCGCCCATGACGTTCCCCACGAATCAGCGCGATCAGCCGGCGCAGGGTCGTCGCCTGATCGAGGAACCGCAGGGCGTGGGAGGTCGCAAAGCCGTCGACCACGATCGCTTCCCACTCGCCCGACCCGGCCAGCTCGATGAGGTGAAAGAGGGCCGCCGCCTCGCCCATGGCCGTGGTGCTGCTTTCGAGCAGCTTCTTCACGTCATCATCGCTGAACACCACGCCCTTCTGCGTCGAGCCCAGCAGCGCAGGCTTCCAGGTCGCGTTGAAGGCGTCCCCCAGGGCCGCGAAGTCGAGCTCGACGGCGAAGACGCCGCCGGTGCCTTTTCCAGCGACCACCTTGGTGGGCTTTGACGACAGCTTCTTTTTGACCAGGTCCGCCACGCCGCCGTCCTGCTCGAGCGACACCAGCAGCACGCGCGCCTTGCCGTTGTCTTCGAGCTCGTTGAGCGCCCGAGCCGTCGCCAGCGTCGTCTTGCCAGCGCCGCCTTTTCCAGCAAAGAAGTGGATCACGGGTCCGTCAGCCATCGTTGGGCCTTCCTGCCTTCAGTGGTTCGACTGTGCTTCATCGAGGGGTGAGCGACTTCGAGAGTGCTTCTGCAGTTGCTTGCGAATTTCTGCTGTTGCTCATTCTTCTGTTGCAGATGCTGGTCTGAATGGTGCTGGTCTGAATGGTGCTGGTCTGAATCTGCAGTGGTGAGGGCGCCGGACCCGACAGGTCGACGCCCGACTTGGAGGCAGCGCATTCTCGCCGATCCTCCGCCTGTCGGTCAAGGTACGAGGGGAGTCTTTTCGCAGGGTTCCGCACTCGTGAGCGAGTGCCCCACCCGCGCAGTCGGCCCAGATGTCACGGGGTTTGACGCGCTGGTGACGGCCAGGCCACCGCCAGCCCGCGCTCGATGGTCTGCACCGAATGTCGTTGGGGCGCAAAGCGCGCGAGCAGCGAGGTGACGGCCGCTTCCGGCAGGGTCTTCCCGCAGGTCAGCACGTCGGCGGCGGCGTAGCCGTGCTCGGGCCAGGTGTGAATCGACAGGTGGCTCTCGGCGACCAGCACCACCGCGCTGGCGCCATGGGGGCTGAAGCGGTGGGCCAAAGAGCCCAGCACCGCACACCGCGCCTCGCGCGCAGCGTCGATCAGCGCCGCCTCGAGCCCCTGCTCGTCGTTGAGCCGCGCCGGGTCGACCCCCCACAGCTCGATCAGCACGTGCGTGGCGAGCGCCGAGGACGTCACGAGTACCGCTTCTTCATCAAGAAGACGACCGCGTCACGCGCGCTGGCCTCGGTGTGGCCGTACTTCGAGATCATGCGCTCGAGCGTCTGTTTGACCTGCTGCTGTTCCCGGGTGGACAGCGAGGCGCGCTCGTCGCCCAGGTACTTGAGGGTGTTCTCGACGTTGATGCGCAGGGTGCGCTTGCGCTCGTCGTAGAAGTGATCGGACAGGCGCTTGAAGAGATCGGGGAAGATGCGGCGGTACTCGACGTTGCCCACCGGGTTGTCGATGCGCCAGGCGCCGACCGTCGCGATGAGGCCTTTGCGGAACTCCTTCGGGTCGTCGCCTTTGGGCATCACGTAGCCCTCGAACTCGCCCATGCGGCTCTCGTCGGGCTTCTCCTGCTGGCCGGTCATGCGGTTCTGCACCCGCTCGCCCTTCACCCAGGCGCTCACGGTCTGCACGTACTTCTCGAACAGCTCTTCGTACTGGCCCTCTGACACCAGCCCCATCGACTCGCGCACCTCGTGATCCGTCCAGTCCAGGTATTGCCCTTCCACCACCCGCAGGAAGTCGGCGTGATCGTGGTACCCGTCGACGATCTCCTGCTGCAGGAACTCGTAGACGCTCTTGTCCCGCAAGAGCTGCCCGAGCTCTTTGAGCACCGCGAGCGGGTGCAGGCTGTCGTGATCGGGCGACTGGGCGGCGTTGAACAGCGCGGTCTTGATCTCCCGCGCCGACGCGCCGCTGCGGCCTTCGTAGTTCGGCCAGGAATCAGATTCCTCATACAGCGCCGGCAGCAGCTTCTTGAGCTCTTTCTGTTGCTGCAGGGTCAGCCGCTCGGGCGCGTCGGCGCCCTGGTACAGGCGCAGCTTCTCGATGGGGGTGAGGCGCTCGATGAGCGCGCGAGCCTCGGCGGGGTAGCGATCGGGCAGCGGCTTCTTGAGGCGGGTCAGCGTGGCCCACATGGCGGCGACCGCCGTGGCATGCGGAGCGACATGCCGCCCCACGGTGCGCGCGTTGACCTGCGCGTCGTAGATCTCGCGCTCCACCCGCCAGCGGCGCAGGTAGGGCACCCGCACCAGCTCGATGCGCCCCTTGAAGCTGGCGAAGTCGGGCAGCTCCTTGAAGGCCGCCAGGTGCTTCTCGTTCGACGAGGCGATCAGCACCTCGTCGAGCTGCAGGGTGAAGTGCTCGAGTGGCACCTCGGCGGTCTCGGAGAAGCCCAGCAGGTACTTGAAGGCCTCGAGCGGGCGCTTGAGCAGATCGGCGTACTCGACCAGGCCGCGGTTGGCGTTGACCAGCGCGCCGTGTGGCTCGAAGAGAATGGTGCTGTGCAGCGCCGGAGGCAGGTTCGCGGCGGTGCGGTCGGCGGTCACCTGATGAAAGGCGGCGTCGATGCTCATCTGCGGCTCGACCGAGGCGGTGCCCACCAGGTAGCGGCGCGAGAAGTAGAAGCGCTCGACCTGCACGTGGCGCAAGACCTTCAGGTAGTCGCCGCCGTACGATGACAGCAGCGCGTCGTAGATGCGCCGCGACTGGTGGCTCAGCTCGCCTTCCAGCAGGTAGCTGGGCACGATGAAGTCGCCCTTCCCCGCCAGCGCCTCGTCGATCAGCCGCTTCCGCTCGGGCCGGGGAATGAGGAAGAGCGGGTGTTCCCGAATCGGGTTCGCCAGCCGCACCTCGATGTCGTCGGCGTCCAGGTGCGCGTAGGTCAACAGCCCGTCGCTGTGGCCGCCGCCCTTTTCGCCCCCGAAGCCGATGGCTCCCTTGACCAGCTTCTCGTTGGGAAAGACCCAGTTGAACGAGTACTGGGCGCCCTTCGCGGTCTGCGAATAGGCCTCGAGGCCCCGCTTCAGCCCCTCGACCAGCGAAGACTTCGCCGAGCCGTTGGGCCCGTGCAGCAAGATGAGCTTGTTGATGCGCCCCGCGCGCACGAAGTTGCCCAGCAGCCGGTAGATGGCGTTCTGCACCTCTTCCTGGCCGGCGACCCGCCCGTCAGGCTCGTGGGGCAGCGGGTCGAAGACCTTGAAGCGGCGAATCTGCCCGGTGGGGTGCTGCACCAGCTCGTGCCCGAACGAGTCGATGGCGTCGAGCAGGTACTGGGCCGCGTTGCGCAGCTGCTGCGGGGGCCCCGCCAGGAACAACTGTAAGTATTCTTCGAAGGACAACAACGAGCGATTCTTGACGAAGTCACTCGAGACGGAAGAACCGACGTCCTGCAGGTAGCGGCGAGCGTCCACGGTCTGGCCAGCGTACCCCGATTGGCCGCCGATTCGACCCGTCAGCGCGAGCCGCGTGGGGAACGCAGGTTTCTCGCCCGCGCCACGCCATGGCCTTGCTAGCCTCGGCGATCGTGGGCTTCGACGGGCGGTCGCTCGAACACACCAGCCGGTACCTGCTGCAGGCCCCGCTCGCGCAGGGCGGCATGGCGACCGTGCACCTGGCGAGGTTGGTGGCCGACGAAGGCTTCGCGCGCACCGTGGCCATCAAGCGCCTGCACGCCGCCTTCGCCCGGGACCCGCACTTCGTGCGCATGTTCCTCGATGAAGCCCGGGTGGCGGCGCGCATTCAGCACCCCAACATCGTGGACACCCTCGACGTGGTCGCCCGCGACGGCGAGCTCTTCGTGGTGATGGACTACATCCACGGCGAATCGCTCTCGGGTCTGCTGATCGCCTGCCAGCAGCGCAAGGTGCGCCTTCCCGTGAAGGTGGTCGTCTCACTGATCGCCGGAGTGCTGCGCGGCCTGCACGCGGCCCACGAGGCCACCAACGAGAAGGGCGAGAAGCTCGAGCTCATTCACCGCGACATCTCGCCGCAGAACGTCTTCGTGGGGGTCGACGGGTACGCGCGCATCATCGACTTTGGCGTCGCCAAAGCGATGGGCCGCACTCAGGCCACGAGGGAAGGCGAGGTCAAGGGCAAGCTCTCGTACATGTCCCCCGAGCAGATGCTGGCCACGCCCCTCGACAGGCGGGCTGATCTCTTCGCCGTGGGCATCGTGCTGTGGGAATGCCTCACCGGCCAGCGGCTCTTCATGGCGGACGACGCCGTTCGCACCATGGGCCTGGTGATGAACTCGACCATCGCGCCGCCCTCGACGCTGGTGCCGAACCTGCCTCACGGGCTCGACCTGGTGGTGCTCAAGGCGCTCGAGCGCGAGCCTGAAGGGCGCTACCAGACGGGGCACGAGATGCTGGCCGCGCTCGAAGGCGCGCTGGCGTCGGCGCCGTCGCAAGAGGTCGGCCGCGTGGTCGAGGCCCTGGCCAAAGATACCCTGGCGGCCCGGGCCAGCCTCATTCGAAGCCTCGAAGACTCGACCCTTCCCCAAACGCCCATCGCGCTGCCTGAGGCAAGCGGGCCTGCCGTGCTGGTGGTCGGCACACTGCCGGCGCCACCCGAGGTCGCGCCGCCGGCCCGCCAGAAGCGCTGGGTGTTGCCCCTCGTGGCAGCGCTCATCGCCGGGTTGGCCTTCGTGGCCGGGCGCCTCTCGATGCCTGCCGCACCGGCAGCGAGCGACCCGCAGGCCCCGGTGAAGCTCGTCGCACCGGAAGCGCCCACCGACGTGCGGCCCGAGGCCCGAGCGGATCCTTCACCGGCGAGCCCGCCACCCGAGCGGCAGCGCCCCTGAAAGCGCGGACGCGAGGTCGCCCCCAGCCTGGCCATGGGCCGCGAGGGGACTGATCACGAACCGGCCCTTCCCTTCGCCCCGGGGTGACGTCGCCGGGCAGTCGGCCTGCTGGTGTTCGGCAGCCCTGGAGCCGCGCTGCGCTCTTCGTCGCTCGCTGGGTCGCCGGGCGAGCCCCGCTGAAGGCGCCCCAACCGACCGGTGAAGGGGTCTGAAGGGCGCCTGAGTCATCTGAGGCTTGCGATAAAAACGGCTGCAGCGACCAGGACCACCTTTGCCTCTGGCCGCGGGAGCGCTGTGCATCGGCCGAAGAGGACGACCCAACGGTGACTCACCGGCGACGGCGGGACCACACGGCAAGCAGGGCTCCGAGCGCCCAGACGCCGAACGCGTCGGTCGCGCCGCAGCCGCAGCCATCACGGACCCTGGTCAGGTCACAGTTCAGGCACTCGCTCGTCGTTCGGCCAGCGTCGGCGAAGGCCTGCTCGACCCCCCCGTCTTCCCCCCCGTCTTCGGCGGGCCCAGCCGCCTGGCCGCCGTCAGCTTCGGTCGAACCGCCGTCGGGCTCGGCCTCGCCTGCATCGGGAACGGTGACGCCGGCGTCAGGCTCACAGGGATCGGCCGCTGGCTGCGGTGCAGGGCACCCCGGCCCGGTGACGTTGGTCTGCATCACCCCGCGGCCGTCGGTGGCGAACGAGAACCACTGGTTCCACCGCTGTCGGTAGCGCTCGACTTTGGCCAGCATCGCCGCCGGCACTGCGGTCTGGCCCGGCGCCAGCACCACCACGAAGGCCACCCGCCAGCAGCTCTTCGCCGCGGGGTACTTCGGCGACCGAACCCCCATCGCCCGCTGCACCTCTTCGATGGTGATGTCGTGCCGGGTCAGCCCCGAGCGCGTCATGGCCGGGCTGTTTCGCCCCATGGCGATCACGTCCTGGCCCTTGCCGGGGTTGGTGTGGTCCTCGAGCACCATCATCGGCGCGACCTCACAGGCGCCCCGCAGCCCCATCAGGTACTGGTCGAGGTGGCTGTATTTGCGCGCGCACCCCTCGAAGCGAAAACTTCCATTGCCGAGGTCGGTGATGCACTCGCCGTACATGACGCTGCGCGAGTCCGCGAGGTGGCTGTAGTGCTGGTTGGGGGACCCCATCTGACCGTTTTCCATGTTGTCGCCGCCGAACCCGCGAATGAAGTGCATACGGCCGCGGCCTTCGGCCTGATCGAACTCCAGCGCGTTCAGCCAGTGGTGGCCGTACTCGTGGCCCATCATCTCGATGCCCGAGAGGCTCTGCACCCCGGGAATCGGCACGCCCAGCGACGGCGCCCACGCCGCCTCGGGGTCTGCCGGCAACGACTCAGGCCCCGCAGGGAACCCGGGAAGGAACCCCGCCGGCCGCCCGAGCGTGCCCATGAAGACGCACTGCGAGAGCTTCTGGGAATTGTACGAGCTGGTGAACAGGAACGGCCCGTCGCGGCCGATGTTGGCGCCACCGCTGCGCACCGGAGGCCCCTGCCACACGTTGTCGAGATCGGTGATCGCCTCGCTGGTGGTGAACGAAAAGATCCCGTCGAAGTTGTCGCCCAGGCCGCCGGCGCGCGCGGCGTTGAACGCGGCACGGCAGAACTGCTCCTGCTTCGAGGGGAAGATGTTCATGTTCCCCATGCCCAGCGCGCCGTTGATGGTCCCCGACGGGTCCGCCACCACCACGATGTCGTTGTTGAAGCTCACCTGCCCCAGCGTCACCGCCGACGTCATCACCACCGCTGCGATCAGGGCTCGTTGCATGTGCGCTCCAACCCCAGAGCCTATCGACCCGTTGGGATTTCCGGGCCGGCCTAAACCACACCACCCTTCATGTGCGCAACAGCGCGGCGCCGACCAGGCCGATGTGGCACGGTGCTGCTCGTGATGCGTCGCGTTCGTCGGGCCAGCACCGCCCCAGCAGTGACCCCCGTCAGGTCGAAGCCCGCCGTGCCCCGTTCGGTCGCCGTGCTGATCTGCTTCGGGCTGTGGGCGTGCCCGCAGGTCAACTCGCAGCCCTGCGCCGAAGACGCCGAGTGCCCGGCGGCTCAACGGTGCCGGCGCGGTGCCTGCGGGCCGATCTGCCTCAACGACGGCGAGTGTGGTGATGGCCAGGTCTGTCGCGCGGGCACCTGTCAGGTGCGCCCCGAGTGCGCCCAGGACACCGACTGTGCGTCGGGCTTCACCTGCGGCGAGGGGCTGTGCCGGTGCTCGTCGGACCAGGTCTGCGCCGCGAACCAGGCCTGCGTTCAAGGCCGGTGTTCTGCGCGAACGCGCTGCACGCTCGACACCCAGTGCTCGGGCGGCACCCGCTGCGAGGTGACCCAGGGGCTGTGCGTGCCCTCGTGCCGCCTCCCGCAGGACTGTGCGCCCAACCTCGACGCCAACGTGGCCACCGCGCTCTACGCGTGCTCGATGGGCACCTGCACCCGCCGCTGCACCGCCGATCTGCAGTGCGGCGGCGAAGGCCGCGTCTGCCGCGACACCCTCTGCGCCAGCGCCGATTGCAAGACGAAGAGCGACTGCGCCGAAGGCCAGTACTGCACCAGCGCCACCTTCGGCCGCTGCGAGGCCTTCAGCACCTGCACCTCGAGCGCGACGTGTGATCCCAACTTCCGCTGCGAGAAGTTCAGCCAGATGGCGTGCCCTCCCGGGTTCGACTGCGCCACCTCGATCTGCCGCGAGCTGCCGCGGTGCTTCATCGACGCCGACTGCGTCAGCGGAGTCCCCGGCACCCCCCAGGCCATGCAGAACGGGTTCTGTGCCTCAGGGCACTGCCAGGCGACCGATCGGTGCCTCACCACCACCAGCTGCACCCAGGGGCGGGTCTGCATCGGGGGCCTGTGCGTGCCTTCCGTCTGTCGCGGCCACCCGGACTGCGGGGCCAACAAGGCCTGCGTCGACGGCGTCTGTCTCGAGGCCCCTCAACCCGCCGACGTGGCCCGCATCAGCCTCACTCCGACCGAGGCGCTGCTCGAGGTGGGCGACACGCTGCGCTTCAGGGTGATCGTGTATCGCCTCGACGGCAGCTCCTTTCCCCTCGAGCGCGCGGCCTTCTCGGTGCTCGATACCGGTGGCCAACCGGGCGCGGCGGGCACCATCACCCCCGAGGGGGTGCTCACCGCGGTGAGCGCCGGTCAGGTGATCGTTCGTGCCTCGGTGCCAGGGGCCTTCGTGGCGCCGCTCGAGGCGCGGGTTCGCCTCTACCCTCGCGTCACCACGGGGCGCCGGGTGCTGGTGGTCGACGCCGCCAACCGCCGCCCGCTGGAAGGGGTGGTGGTCTGGGCCTGTGAAGGCGCGACCTGCCCGCTGCCGACCGAAGCCGTCACCGACGCGACCGGAGTCGCCCTCTTCCCCACCGTCGGCGCTCAGCCGCTCACCTTCACGGCGGTGAGCCCGGCGGTCAGGGCCGATGCGCTGCCAGCCTTCGAGCGGGTGTCGGTGCTGGCCACGCGCGCCACCGATCTCTACCTGCCGCTGCGAGACAACCCGGTGAAGGCCCACGCGGGCTTCAACGGCGCCATCAACTTCTCGCAGGTCAGCGCCAGCGGCACCTACTGGCTGGGGCTGATCGCCAGCGCGATCGTCGATCTGCCCTCGATGAAGTTGACCTCGCTGGTCGGAGACCCCGTTCAAACCGAGGTGCCGACCATCAACCAGCGCGTGCCGGTGCCGGGCGCCATCGTGCTCTACACCTCACCGGCCTTCGGCATCCCCAACGAGGTGAAGGGCCGGTCGCTGGGCTTCGGCCAGCCAGGGAACCGCGCGGCCGTGGCCTTCGGGACCCGGGGCGATCTCGCCCAGCTCACCACCCTGCGCACGGTCGATCTGCTCAGCTACATCGGCTCGGCCGACTTCGCGCTCAAGCAGTCGCTGACCATCTCGTCGCGGCTCGACGTGCCCGACACCGCCGACGTCAACGGCAACGGGCTGTGCTCGAACCCGCAGCGGTGCCCGATGGGGTCCGAAGACGTGCCCGACTGGGCGGGCTTCGAGCAGCTCACCCTGTCGCCAAGCCGCCCCCTCGCGCGGCGCACCGAGGTGGTGATTCCCAGAGTGCCCTCGACCCTGGACACGGTGGTCGTGGCCGGCCTCGAGCTGGACGACGTTCGCGGCGCCCTGCCGTCGGGCTTCGCCTCGAAGACCGCCGGAACACCCGGCGCCGATGGCACGCGACCGGTCGACCCGGTCCTGCTGCGCACCGGGGTTCCGTTCGCCGGCGTCGAGGTCTCGACCCCCGGCGTGTGGACCATCGCGCTGTCGACCCGCAGCACCGCCGAGAGCGCCCGGGTGTTTCGCAGCACCGGCGCCATGCCGACCCGGCTGACGGTGCAACCCTTCCTCCCCTTGCCTGGCGTCGGCGCCTACACACCCACGAGCCGCGCCTATACGCCTCAGCAGCCCCAGTGGGCGTCGCTGTACTCGACGGGCGCCGAGCTGGGCCGCCTCTCGCTGACGGGCTCGCAGGGACGCCACACGGTGTATTTCCCGGTGACCCTCGGGCAGACCGCGGTGCAGGTGCCGGCGGCGCCCGCTGGCCCCGGCGTCGATCCTGGCGCCGAGAGCGCCGTTGATCTCGAGATCTGCGGAGTCGACCTCTCATCCGGTACCGGGTTCGATGAGCTGTTCAGCCTGGCTTCAGAAAACCTGTCCAACTGGAACCGGGTGATCGACGGCTATTCTCGAATCGACAGAGACCGTTGAACGGCTAGAGTTCGCAGACCGTGGCCAACGAAGTCATCATCGGAATCGACCTGGGTACCACCAACTCGTGCGCCGCCTATGTCGATGGGCTGAAGGACGGCGTGCCGAACGTGAAGCTCATTCCCTACAAGGGCGGTGACTACACGGTGCCTTCCATCTACGCCATCGACGACAAGGGTAACGAGCTGATCGGCTACGAGGCCAAGCGCCAGTGGCAGTTGAACCCCCGCAACACGATCTACGGCGCCAAGCGCCTGGTGGGCCGCTCGGCGACCAGTGACGTCGTCGAGACGATGAAGAAGGTCGTGCAGTACGGCGTGAAGGCCTCGGCTGACAACAAAGAGGTCAGCATCGAGGTCGCCAAAAAAGAGATGACGCTGCAGGAGGTGTCGGCGCGCATCCTCAACAAGATTCGCGACGTCGCCTCGAATTACCTGCGCGTGCCGGTGAACAAAGCGGTGGTCACCGTGCCCGCCTACTTCTCGGACCGCCAGCGGCAGTCGGTGAAAGACGCCGGCAAGCTGATTGGCCTCGAGGTGGTGCGCATCATCAACGAGCCGACCTCGGCGGCCCTGGCCTACGGCATCGGGAAGAACCTGAACGAGAAGGTCATCATCTATGACCTCGGGGGCGGCACCTTCGACGTCTCGGTGATCGAGATTCGCAACCAGGTGTTCGAGGTCAAGGCCACCGGCGGCGACATCTTTCTGGGTGGCATCGACTTCGACAACGCGATGATCCACTACGTGCTTCGCGAGTTTCAGTCGAAGACCGGCATCGACCTGTCGACCGACCCGGTCGCCATGCAGCGCGTCAAGGACCTCGCCGAGCGCACCAAGTGCGATCTGTCGTCCCGGGAAGAGGCGCCCTTCAACATTCCGTTCATCACGATGACGCCGCAGGGGCAGCCCCTGAACATCGAGATGAAGTTCACCCGCAAGCTGCTCGAGTCGCTCACCGGCGATCTCATCGACCGCACCTTGAAGATGGTCGCCAAGGTGCTGGTCGAGTCGGGCCTGTCGACCAAAGAGATCGACGAGGTGATGCTGGTCGGTGGCCAGACGCGCATGCCGACCGTGCAGGACCGACTCACCAAGTTCTTCAGCAAGCCGCCCTCGAAGGGCGTGCACCCGGACGAGGCGGTGGCCATCGGCGCGGCCCTGTACGCCTATTCGCTGCAGGACAACTCGAGCCTCAAGCTGCAGCTGCTCGACGTCATTCCAATGGCCATCGGGCTCGAGAAGGCCGACGGCATCATGCACGTGGTGTTCGGCCGCAACTCGCCCATTCCCAACGCCAGGCAGATCACCGGCACGACCAGCATCGACAACCAGGGCGAGCTGATCATGCGCATCTACCAGGGCGATCATGAGCGGGCGAAGGGCAACGAGCAGCTTGGTGAGTTCACCTTCTCTGGTATTCGGCCGGGCCCGGCGGGCAGCGTCTCGGTCGAGATCACCTTCGACGTCAGCGTCGAGGGCATCTTGCGAATGGAAGCGCGTGACCCCGACAGCGGCAAGGTGCTGAGCACCACCGTGCGGGTCACCCAGATCTGATCGTCGGTCCCTTTGGGGCGACAGCCTCGCGGGCCCGCCTGGTCGGCCGGTCAGGCGGCGAGCCCTCCGTTCAGCGGGGCCGCCGTGGTGTCGGGCGCGGGCTGCTGTACCGCTGAAGGCCATGAACGCGACCACGGCTTCCACTTCGTCGTCCACCCTGCTGCACCGCGGGGCCAACCTGCTCAAGACCGGCCTTCTGCTCGCCGCGATGACCGCGCTGACCCTGGCGCTCGGCCAGAAGCTCGGGGGCACCTCGGGGCTGCTGGTCGCCGGCGGCGTGGTGGCGCTGATGAACGTGGTGTCGTTCTGGTTCAGCGATCGCATCGCCCTGGCCATGCACGGCGCCCAGCCGCTGTCCCGCGATGAGCTGCCGTGGCTGCACGCGCTGCTCGAGTCCGTCGCCCGTCGGGCGGACCTGCCGACGCCCCGGCTGTACTTGATGAACTCGGACACGCCCAACGCCTTCGCGACCGGGCGTTCCCCGGAACACGCGGCGGTGGCGGTCACCACGGGCCTGTTGCAGCTGCTCGATCGTCGCGAGCTGCAAGCGGTGCTGGCCCACGAGCTGGGGCACGTGAAGAACCGCGACACGTTGATCATGACGGTCGCCGCCACCCTGGCCGGCGTGATCACCCACCTCGCGCAGCTGGCCTTCTTCTGGGGCGGTAGCGTGCTCGGGGGCCAGAGCGACGACCGGGAAGACGAGTCCGGCGGGTCGGCCCTGGGCACCCTCGGGGTGCTGTTGGTCGCGCCCATCGCCGCCACGCTGTTGCAGCTGGCGATCAGCCGCTCGCGCGAGTTCGACGCCGACGCCACCGCCGCCCAGCTCACCGCTGACCCCGAGGCCCTCGCCAGCGCGCTGCGCCGCCTCGAGGACGGCAACCGCGCGCTGCCGATGGACCGTTCGCCCGCGAGCGCGCACCTGTTCATCGTGAACCCCCTGTCGGGCGGGGCCGTGATGGGGCTCTTCGCGACGCACCCGCCGGTCGCCGAGCGCGTCGCGCGGCTGTTGTCCCTGCGCTGAAAAAGAACGCCCGGCGGGGTTGCTGGCGGTCGAGCACGCGGGTACACGGGCGCCCGCATCAACCCCCACCCAGTACCCTTCCGAGGCGCTCGCATGTCACTCATCGTCATCACCGTTCTTCTGGCCGTCGCGCTGGTCGCCAGCCTGGCTGCCAACATGGGCTTCTTCGGAGGCCAGAAGCCGCCGGCCCGCGTCGCGTCGGGCACCGACAGCACCGCGCCTCGCGTCGAGCGCCGGGACGATGATGGCGGTGCGCGGGCCGCGAAGCTCGAGAGCGACCTGGACAAGAAGCGCAAAGAGCTTGACGAGGTGAAGCGGGCCCAGGCCGAGCTGCGCGACGAGCTGAAGGCCACCAAGAAGAAGCTGCACGAGCAGCGCGAGGCCGAGAAGACGGGCGACGATCTGGCCAAGGCCCGCGCAGAGGTCGAACGAGGGGCCTCGATTCAGCTCGAGTCGACCCGCCAGGAGCTCGCCAACGCCCTCGCCGACGTGCAGCGACTCAGGAGCCTCGTCGATCAGAAGGCCCGAAAACCCCAGGAGACGCGGGAAGAGAAGCCGCGAGATGACAAGCAGCGCGAAGAGAAGCGTGAAGAGCCGAAGGCGCCAGAGGAGAAGCGCGAGGTCGTGGTTCAGCGGATCATTCGTGAGCTGTCGGACGCCGAGAAGGAGAAGATGAACCGGCTCGAGCAGCAGGCCTCGTCGGACAAGAAGAAGGCCATCGAGCTGGCCGCCGAGCTGCGCAACGTGAAGGCCCGCATCGACCGCGAGAAGCGCGAAGCCCGCCGCGTGTACGAGGAAGGACGCCTGGCGCGCGACAAGTTCCGCGCTGTCGAGCTGCGCCTCAATCGCACCCTGCTCGAGAGCGATCTGCTCAAGCGGGCGATCTCTGACCTCGAGAAGAAGACTGGCACCAAGGCCGAGAAGGTCAGCCTCACCTCAGAAGAGCTGGCGGCCAGCGACGCCACCATGCGCGAGAAGCACGCCGCGGAAGACAAGGCCAACGACGACGCGCGCGCGAAGCTCGAGGCTGCCGAGGCGACCACCCTCGAAGAGACACCGCCTGCATCGACGGGCTCGGTGTCCGAAACAGCGGTCGTCGCTCAGTCCACCGCGGCTCCCACTGTCGCGCCCGCGGCTTCCGCACCGACCGAGGCTGCGGCTGCTGCGGCGCCCATCGCAGCGGTCGCCGAGGCCCCGGTGACGACGCCTCCGAGCGCCTGACCGAGAGAAGACGCGAGCTTCAGCCAGAAGGGGTGAGCGGACTCCCACCGGGGCGGGGCTCACTGAGCAACGCCTGCACGGCCTTTCGCACGTCCGCCGGAGGCACCACGCCCGACCAGGCGGCAGACACCTCACCCCGGCGATCGAACAGCACCCGTGTGGGGAGCTCCCGGATCAGGCCAAACGGCGTCTGACCGCTGCGCAGCCGGTCGTCACCGACGATGACGGGGAACGCGAAGTGGTACTCGGCCACGAAGGGCTCGAGCACCTTTCGGCCTTCGAGATCGAGCCCCACCAGCAGCTGCTTGAAGCCCTGCCTTCCGAAGTCCCGCTCGAGCGCGTCGTTGGTGGTCAGATCGGTGAGGCACGGGAAGCACCAGGTGGCGACGAAGGTCACCAGCACCACGTTCCCCTGCAGCGCCCGCCGGTCGAAGGGCACCTTCCCCACCACGTCTTGCGGCAACGTGCCGAAGAACAGGTCGCGGTGCGGGAAGGCCGAGGGCGGGCGTGCACACCCCGCCGCCAGCAGCGCCGCGATCAGAGCCCTCAGCGGCGACCACCACCAGGGCCTCACGTCGACCCGTCGACCGCCTTCTGACAGGTGCGGCACAGGCCGTAGAGTTCCATCTTGTGCGACGAGACCCGAAACCCGTGCTTCTTCGCCACGGCGTCTTGCAGCTGCTCGATGCGGTCGTTCTCGAACTCGATGATCACGCCACAGCGGGTGCAGATGAGGTGGTCGTGGTGTTTGCGATCGAGCGCCGGCTCGTAGCGCGTCTGCCCGTCGCCGAAGTTCTGCGCGTGCGCCAGCCCACTCTCGGCGAGCAGCTTCATGGTGCGGTAGACGGTCGCCACCGAGACCCGCGGGTCCAGCGCACGCACCTTCGACCAGAGCTGCTCGACCGAGAAGTGCCCGTCGACCTGAAAGAAGGTCTCGATGATCAGGTTCCGCTGCCGCGTCGACTTGAGGCCGCGTTCGCTCATGAACTGCGTGATGAGCGCGTCCCGCTCGGCGACGCCCAGGGTCACGGGAACCGCGCCTTCCACCGCCCGGCCGCCTCGCCGTCGAAGGCGGCCCCTGCTGCAGCTGGGCCCCCCAGGTCGACGCCGCCGTTGAGCCGTACCAGCGCCTCATGCGCCGCCTTGCGAACCGTGGGGTGCTCATCGCGCAGCAGCCCCACCAGCGCGCTGCCAGCCGAGGTCGCCTGACGCCACCCCACCACCTCAGCGGCCAGCGCCCGCACCCGAGGGTCCCGATCAGCGAGCGCCGCGGTCGGGTCGACGGGCGTCGCGGCCTGCGGCCCGACCCGGGGCAAGAGCAGCAACATGAAGAACAGCGCCGCCACCAGGATCTGCGAGAGCGCCTTGAAGGCCGAATACCGACGCACCGCCACCAGCGACAAGCGGTACACCGAGAAGCCGACAGCGAACGCGAGAAAGACCCACGGCGCGATGGTCGTCACCTCGTCAGGCGCCGCGCCGCTGCGCTGGGCCCACAAGGCGAGCAGCGCAGACCCGGCGAGCAGCAGGTACAACACCACCGGCCAGAATGGCCGCACGCGCAGGCCCGCGACGCTGGGCTCTTCGCTGGACCGCGTGGTGAGGGGCTGAGCGTTCATTGACAGGGAATCCTGGCTGCTTATAGCGGCCTGCGCTCGAAAGAGCAGGCCATGAGTGGTTGGCGACGCCAGCGGCACCCAGATGATGTCCCGACGCCCATCGCCGTGGCGGTCGCTGACTTCTGTCGAAGGGCGAAGGCGCCGGCTGCTCCGGCGCTGGTGCGCGAGGCCCTGGCCCTGCTGAACGACGATGATGACGCGGCCGTCAAGGCGCTCACCAACGGTGAGCCTTCGGCGAGTCCCCTCGGGCCGTTCGCGGTCGTCGATCTGGTCAAAGGCACCACAGCCGCCGTGGCCGCGCACCGGCAGACCACCGGCTACTACGAGATGGCGCGGTTGGCCGCCCAGTCCGGTGACGAGCAGGCGGCTGAAGAGCAGGCCCCCGCCCGGCCGGTCAAGAGCTCGGCGCAGGCCGCCCAACCCACCAGCAAAGCTGCGGCGATGAAGAGCCCTGCGCCGAAGAAGCCGCGCGTGTCCGTGGGCGACAAGATCGCCCCGAAGAAGCGTCAGCCCGGCACCCAGCCGTCGAGGGCCCGCCCGGTAGCGCTGCCGCCGGCCACCAGCTTCCTGCCCCGCCGCAACCTGCCGGCGCCGCGCGGCCGCTACACGCAGCTCGACTCGACCCGGGGCTCGCTCGAGTCGTTGCTGCGCTCGGACGCCAAAGGCTCGCTCGAGGCGGTGGTGCAACAGTCCCCCACCCGCTTTCACGTCTTCAAGGTGCTCGAGCCCGGCTACACGGGGCGCAACGGGCGACCGTTGACCGTGCCCGACGTCGAGGGCGCCATCACCCGGCACCAGCTCTTCGACGACCTCAAGGTGAAGGAACGCGACAGCGTGCTGATGGCCTTGACGATGGCCAAAGGGTCGACGCCGCAGGCCGCCCGACAGCTCGACGTCAAGCCGGCTGACATCGACACCCTGGTGGCGTCACTGCGGCTCAAGCGCGAGGTCGGCGAGATCAAGGAGCGCTTCGTGCGCGAGGCGCTGGACCCTTCGAACCTGTCGCTGCGCCTCGAGCTGCTGGCGCGCCCCCGCTACCTCGCTGACTTGCGCATCGAGAAGCGCTTCGCCGAGGCGTTGAGCCGCGACGTCGCCCGGCTGCTCGACGAGAGCGCCGACGCGGGCACCACCGTGTCCCAGGTGGTCGACGCCACCGCCCGGAAGCACGCGTTGCCCTCTGAATCACTGGCGCGCGCCGTCGAGCTGCTGGGCCTGACCGCCCGTTACCTGAGGTGAAAGCACCATGCCGATCTACGAATACCGTTGCCAGAAGTGCGGGAACCAGCTCGAGGTGATGCAGAAGGTGTCTGACCCGGCGCCGATCACGTGCCCCTCGTGCCAGGCCGAGAACAGCTTCGAGCGCCTGATGAGCCGCACCAGCTTTCAGCTCAAGGGCGGCGGCTGGGGCAATGATCTCTACGCCTCGACCAAAAAAGAGGTGGGCACGGCCACCGCCCCCACGTCGGGAGGCTCGACCGCCACGGCGGCTGCGCCCAGCGCCGGCACCTCGACCGCCCCGGCCGCTGCGGCGAGCACCAGCAGCACCTCGAGCACCG
>VYLD01000356.1_pt1 | contig 20512 bp, 25 predicted proteins | sample 5114401 | NCBI WGS metagenome assembly VYLD01 (sample SAMN12291783, study PRJNA351875) | freshwater metagenome | isolation source: freshwater lake | place: USA: Michigan, Gull Lake | collected 2013-08-08 | reverse complement strand
TTCCCAGTATTATTACTAATAATACTATCCATAAAGGGTGTCTTTTTCCTTTATCTTTCCGAAAGTCCTTGACTTGTTTCAGTTTTTCTATTAAGCTCAACATATATTTAAAAAATTGCCGGTCACTTCTCATTTTACAAAGACAGTGATCGCTTTTACTTTTGATATTCTGATGGGAGAATGAAACAGCCCTACCCAAACCCCCCGCGCATTAGCTTAACTGTGAGATGCTTACACGCGATTGTTCATATTTTTGTACTAATTTAAGAGTCACTGATAATTGCTGATTGTCGGTATTGCTGCAAATGTGGGATGCACCCCCCGCTGATTGTCGGTATTGCTGCAAATGTGGGATGCACCCTCTCTGGGGTTAGTCAGAAAAATAGAGAGTCAAGGAGAACAGTTTACGATGGTTAAGTTCCTAAAATCAAGCACTGACGATGGCAATTAAGCAGCGAAATTTCCTGTCCAGAAACCCTTTCTAACATCTCGACGATATGATCGGGCTGTAGTAAAGTGCCATCATTGCGACAACTGCCCACATAGCACAAAACGGCTTCCTTGTCAACAGTTTTTAACTCTAATTCATATAATTGTTCTCGCAGATTAATTGTGACTTTTTTGCCGGATTTGGTGGTTTTTTCCCGTTCCATCACCGTTGCTTGCTTAATTGCCTCGATCCAATTTTGCCATTGTTGGCAGTCAATTCCCTCACTGTTAAAAGTGAGCAAATACTCAGCTTTTTCTAACAAACGGGTGGCAGCGGGGGCATTTAAGGGAATTTCTTCCACCTGATAAACTGGTAAATCTGCGGGTAATTGTGCGCTTAATTGCTGTTTAAACCTCTCTAAATCCATCACTTTTGTCAATTCAAAATCGACAATCTCACCGCTACTGGTTGCTCCCAAGGATAAGGCATTTGCGATCGAAATGCGCGGACCAGGGTGAAATCCACCGGTAAAGGAAATGGGAATAGCAGCGCGACGGACGACGCGATCAAATAAACGCACCAGATCCAAGTGGCTAACTAGGGCCATTTCGCCAATTTTGCCAAACCAAACCCGAATTCTTTGAGCGCGTTCTTGATTGGGTTGAAAATGTCCGGCAAAAGCGGGAATCGGAGGTGCTTCAATGACGATATTATGGCCAAAATCGAGGCTACAAACGCCACAATGGGAACAACCTTCAAAAGAACAATCGGGGACTGTTGCCGCGTCTAGGGCGCGTTTTAAGTCCTCCTGGAGCCATTTTTTATCGATACCGGTATCCAGATGATCCCAAGGCAAAGGACGCTCTAAAATATCTTTGTCTGCATCGGCAAAAATATGCCATTCTCCCTGTTCTATCTGACGATATTTCCAAGTTAAACCGGATTCTTCGATCGCCTGTGACCATGCTTGATAGGCTTTTTCTGTATTATCCCACCAAGCATCCATCCCGGCTCCCAATTGCCAAGCGCGCAGCACCACTTTACCTAAACTTCTGTCACCGCGACCGATAAAATCTTCCATAGCCGAGATGCGGACATCGGTATAATTGACTTTTACCCCTCTCATGCCTTGGAATTCCTGTCTTAATAACTCCTGTTTGCGGATAAATTCGGCCGTCGAGACGGAATGCCACTGGAAGGGGGTATGGGGTTTAGGCGTAAAATTAGAGATAGTTAGGGTAAAATCGAGGGGTTTCCGCTTCGGTAAACGACATTCCCGACGCAACCAACGCAGGGTTTCCGCGATACCAATTACATCGACATCGGTTTCCCCTGGCAAACCAATCATAAAATAGAGTTTGACCTTATCCCAACCCTGTTCGACGGCAGTTTTTATCCCTCTGAGTAATTCTTCGTTGGTTAACCCTTTGTTAATCACATCGCGCATTCGTTGGGTTCCCGCTTCCGGTGCAAAGGTTAAACCTGATTGACGATTGCCCCCAATTATGTTAGCAATATTTTCGTCAAAGCGATCGACTCTTTGACTGGGTAACGATAGAGAGATATTCTCATTCTGGAGACGGTTTTTAATCTCCATACCCACAGCAGGTAACGCTAGATAATCGGAGCAACTGAGAGATAATAAGGAAAATTCGTTATATCCCGTCGCTCGCATTCCTTTTTCAATCGATTCGATTACTGCTTCCGGTTGCACATCCCGCGCAGGACGGGTTAACATCCCCGGTTGACAGAAACGACATCCCCTAGTGCAACCGCGACGAATTTCCACCACCAGGCGATCGTGAACCGTTTCCACGAAGGGAACTAAACCGATAGAATAGGCTGGGATAGGAGTGGCTACCCGGCGTAAAATTATTTTCGGTACATCGTCACGATTGGGGATAACTGCACCCACTGGGGTGACATGGTAGAAACGCGGGACATATACCCCCGGAATTTGGGCTAAATCTAGTAATAGTTCTTCTTTGCTTAGATTAGCTAGTTTACCTTCTTCTAAAATTAAACCGATTTCTGGCAATAATTCTTCGCCATCACCAAGGGCGATAAAATCAAAAAAGTCGGCATAGGGTTCGGGGTTAGAGGTGGCAGTTTGTCCCCCAGCAAAAATTAGCGGATAGTTACCTGAGTCTCTTTCTCTCCAAGTTAAGGGAATTGCCGCTAAGTCGAGCATTTCTAAAATATTGGTAGCTCCTAGCTCGTAACTGAGACTAAAACCCAGAATATCAAAATCTGTGAGGAAGCGACGGGATTCTAGGGCAAATAAGGGGGTTTTTGTCTGTTTGAGTTTTTGGGCTAAATCCGCTGCGGGTAAATAAGTGCGATCGCAGAGTTGGCGGGGTTGTGCATTGAGGATATTGTAGAGGATAATATGGCCGAGGTTAGATGCCCCCACTTCGTACACTTCCGGATAGGTTAGCACCCAACGAACCACAGCACTTGTCCATTCTTTATGTTTAGCACCTAACTCGTTGCCCAAATAACGGGCTGGTCGAAAAATGTCGGGGGTGAGTAGTTGGTCTAAAGCAATAGTCACGGCAATCTACCTCAGATATCGTCAGCAATGGGTGCTTTTCTACTATAGCAGCCAGAATCGAGTCAGTTATCAGTTATCAGTTTTCAGTTCACTGATTACTGTTTACTGTTTACTGTTTACTGTTCACTGAAAATACACCCCACTTCCCCGTCTCCCTAAAATTCCAGAGGTTATAAGATAATTAAGCGACATTAATCTTGATTTCATGAAAGAACCGTTAATTGAATTGAGAGGAGTATCGAAAAGATTCGGGGATAATGTTATTCTCGACGGTTTAGATTTAACCATTTATCGAGGGGAGGCCCTGGTAATTATCGGGCCATCGGGAACGGGAAAATCAACGGTTTTACGGTTAATTGCGGGATTAACGGGGATAAATGCCGGAGAAATTTATATTAAAGGTCAATTGCGTCAGGGATTGCTAGAAGATGGTCGGGAAGCGATGCGAACTTCCTTAGTTTTTCAGCAAACGGCCCTGTTTGATTCTCTCACCGTCGGGGAAAATGTCGGTTTTTATCTTTATGAACAAACTAATTTAAAAAAAGCCATAATTAGGGAATTAGTGGAAAAAAGCCTGGAAATGGTCGGTTTACAGGGAATTAGTGACCTTTATCCCTCGGAACTATCGGGGGGAATGCGTAAACGGGTGGCTTTTGCCCGCGCTATTATCACTAATCCCGATAATCAGGCCGATAATCCCGAATTACTGCTGTATGATGAACCTACCGCTGGATTAGACCCGATAGCTTCCACAATTATCGAGGATCTAGTGCGGACTCTCCATGAAAAATCAGGGTCTGCGAACACTTATGTGATGGTTTCTCACCAACAAAGTACCATCCGACGCACCGCCGATCGAGTAGTATTTCTCTATCAGGGAAAAGTGCAATGGCAGGGATTAGTGGCAGATATCGATCGTACCGATCATCCCATGATCCGGCAATTTTTTAGCGCCAGCATTGAAGGCCCGATTAGGACAATCGTTTAAGCTAGATTAAGCTAAATTAAGAACTATCGAGAATGAGAGAAAAATCATGCAGAGTTCGCGAGCTTTACGGGAAGGAAGACTAGGTTTGTTTGCCCTAGGCGGATTATTGGTCTTTGGGGCGCTCGCTATCTGGGTTCGCGGGGGAGGATTTGGTCAAAGAACCTATCAATTAATCTTCGAGTTTGCTGACGTGGAAGGGTTACAAGTCGGGGCGCCGGTGCGTTTTCGCGGGGTGAGAGTGGGAAGAATTACGAGTTTTATCCCAGGGAGTAATCAAGTGGAGGTTATTGCCGAGATAGCTTCTGCTAATTTAGTTATGCCTAGGAAGGTAACTGTTACTACCAATCTTTCCGGATTAATTGGGGAGGCAGCCATCGATATCACTCCCTTAGTTTCTTTAAGTGCTGAGGCCAAAAATCTCGACCCTCTGAGTCCCGACTGTGATCAACAGTTAATTCTCTGTAATAATACTCGTTTACAGGGGACAACAGGAACACAATTAATGTCTAGTGTTGGTCGTTTAGTGGATACTTTTACCAGTCCTGAATTTGTGGGTAATCTCAATGATGTCACCAAAAATACCGCTATAGCAGCTCAAAAAATCGCCCGTTTATCCGATGATACCTCCCAGACTATCCGTAATGCCCAAAGAGAAATCTCTCGTCTATCTTTGGAATTAGCTACCACCAGTCGCTCGGTCACTAATACGGCTAATAATGCCTCCCGTTTTGTCAATACTTTAGATAATACCGTTCAGGAAAATCGCAGTCAAATCAGCAGGACTTTTCAACAATCTTCCCAATTAGTCGCTAATCTCAATGCTGTTCTCAGCGAAAATCGCGGACAAATTGTTAATACTCTCGATAATATTAATCAAGCTAGTTTAGGTATTGGTAGTCTCGCTAATAATCTCAATAATACCGCCCTGAGGTTGAATGCAGGTTTAGATGAAATTGATACTAAACAAGTCATGGAAAATATCGAGACTATTTTGAATAATGCGGTGGAAACATCGAATAATTTACGAGAAATTACTAAAACTATTAACGATCCTGCTACAATTGTCGTACTGCAAAAAACTCTCGAATCCGCTAGGGTGACTTTTGAAAATACTCAAAAAATCACCTCCGATATCGATGAGTTAATTGGTGATCCCCAATTTCGCGAGAATTTAAGACGTTTAATTGATGGCTTAAGTAATCTGCTTTCTTCCGGGGAACAATTAGAATATAATTTGCGTATCGCTCAAACTTTGGATACCATGACTCAAGAGTTAGCTCAACAAAAAGTTTTGACCATCTCTCGACCTTTAAATCCTAAGCAAATGCAACTCTATCCCCAATTTATCGTTCAACAACCTCAAACGAGTGAAAAATGACAAAACAGCACAATTCAAGCGATTTTCAGTAAACAGTAAACAGTAATCAGTGAACTGAAAACTCACATCTGATAACTAATAACTGATAACTGATAACTGATAACTAATAACTGATAACTGATAACGGATAACTGATAATAATATGTTGAAATCAATTTGTATTACTCTTGGAACTCGTCCCGAAGCGATTAAATTAGCTCCCGTTATTCGTACTTTTCAAGAATCGGAACAGTTTCAAACCCATGTAATTCTGACGGGACAGCATAAAGAAATGGTAGCGCAGGTGATGAAATTATTTGCTTTAAAAGCAGATGAAAATCTGGATATTATGCAAACCCATCAAACTTTAACTGATATTACTTGCCGCAGTTTACGGGGTTTAGAAACGGTTTTTGAGCGTATAAAACCAGATTTAATTATTGTGCAAGGTGATACTACTACGGCTTTTGCTGCTGCTTTAGCGGCTTTTTATCAACAAATTCCTATCGCCCATGTGGAGGCAGGATTAAGAACTAATGATATCTATAATCCCTATCCCGAAGAAGCTAATCGTCGCCTAATTTCTCAACTGACTACCCTACATTTTGCTCCCACTACTTTAGCCGTGGAAAATTTACAAAAATCCGGGGTGACAGGAAATATTCACCACACTGGCAATACGGTTATTGATGCTTTATTAACCGTAGCCAAAACCGCCCCAGAATGTCAAATTGCGGGCTTAAATTGGTCAGATTATCGGGTTTTATTAGCCACGGTTCACCGCCGGGAAAATTGGGGCGAACCCCTACAGGATATTATCAAAGGATTTACTTTGTTGTTAGAAAAATATGCCGATACAGCCCTATTATTACCCCTCCATCGCAATCCCACCGTCCGAGAACCAATACAGTCCGCTTTGGGCAATCATCCCAGGGTATTTTTAACTGAACCTCTCGATTATGCCGAGTTAGTGGGGGCGATTCAACGCTGTTATTTATTATTAACTGATTCCGGCGGCATTCAAGAAGAAGCCCCTAGTTTAGGAAAACCGGTTTTAGTATTGCGAGAAACCACGGAAAGACCGGAAGCAGTACAAGCGGGAACAGCGAAATTAATTGGCACTAATCCAGAGCAAATTTTAGCAGAAGCGGGAGAATTATTAGGGGATAAAATCGCCTATGCTCGTATGGCTAATGCCATTAATCCTTTTGGAGATGGACAAGCATCCCAGAGAATTCTCCAAATCGTCCAAGATTTTTTGGCTTAATCTATGACTACTTGGTTGGGTATCGACCCCGGATTAGCGATTGTCGGTTGGGCTATTCTCCGGGATAATAGTGAGTTAATGCCGATTTTAGTCGATTACGGCACGATCGAAACTTCTAAAAATCTTTCTACTGCCCAGCGTTTGATCGAAATTGAACGGGATTTAAAGGAGTTAATCGCAGAATATAAACCGGGAGAAATTGCCGTGGAAATGCCCTTTTTTAACCGGCAAATCAAGGCAGCCGGTGGAGTCCTGCAAGCCTTAGGAATTATCAATCTAGTTAGCTGTCGCGATGGGGGAATTGAACCGATTTTCCTCCATCAAGCTAGTTGGAAATGTCATCTCGGCCATGGTAAGGCCACTAAAGCTGAGGTGGCCGAACAAATTAAGTATTTATTCGGATTGACAAAAATGCCCATTAATGATGCTGTAGATGCTATAGCGATCGCCTATGCTGCTTTCAGTGGCGTTCGCAATCAAATCTCTTGAAGTAATTTGACGCAATTGGTCAAAAAATTTAGCTGACAACTAAAAGCCATTTTTAAGCTTGGACTGTCTTAGTTCGATGGGACGGTTGAAGATAATAAGGCCTTCAAATATCTTTGATTAGCGTTGGGTTTCCTTCCTCAACCCAACCTACCATATCAGCGATCACACCAAAGGGTTTAAGTGTGGACATTGTGATAATTGTCATCGTCAATGCTAACAAAAATATGGTATAGTTCTTAAATGAGTATAAGTTTAAAATAATGAAAATAAAAGTTTCCGAAAAAAAGCGATCATCAAACGGAGTTAACCCTCAGTTAAAAGATATTGCCTATTCTATGGACGCACTGATTCCAGGCTTTTATATTTGGTTGGGTTCTTTTTGTTGGCGATTGGGGGGTAGTGATGCAGAAGAAAGTTATCCAGGAACAATACATAGTTTTGCTGGTATCAGCTTAGTTTTACCTGGTTATCAAATTTTTACAACCTATAAAGGGAGTTATGACCCTCGATAAGCATCAAATTGATGGTCTTTCTCCCATTTCATCTAAAATAATGCCAGCAGAAGTTTTTGAACAATTGATGTTCAATGCCGGTTATACCGTTGTTGGGTCTGCTCCAGCCAAGGGAAATAGAATTAAAGTTTGGTGGAATCATTCTAGTTTCCGTCGTGTTGAAGCAATTTATAGTGCCGATAGAAGTCTGGTTATTACGGCTTATCATCCATGAACCATGAGCTTTCTGTGACGAAAATATATTTATTGTTTACCCACAACTTACTGGTAATCCTAATCCCCAAGGAATGGGTTCCGAGGTATTGTCTAGTTGAGAGCATTTTTCTTTTATAGTTGTACCATCTTGTTGAATATAATAATTTATACTTATATCTGATTGCGATATCCAAAAACTTACTATAGCTGTATTGCCACAGTTTTTAACAATTTGGTTAGCCCAATTATTTAAAAGCTTTGGTGATGCGAAAATATTACTGATGGCAATTCCATTACTGGTAGTAGCACCTACATCATCGATTAGAACAACATCTAATACATCAGTTTTATTTGTTGAATTTCCTGTCCTATAACTATTAGCCGTTCCCTTAGAAACACTAAATTCAACTCTTCTAACCCCTTTAGAACGAATTTCTTGAAGAATTTTATCAACAGTAGCTTGACAGCCTAGCTTTGGTTCTGATTGTGCTTTAACCAAAGGATAGGAACCAGCAAAAAGCGTTAACAATCCTAATAAGGAACATAAGGAAGCACTTAAAAGATTTTGGGAGTTAAATAGTTTCATGGCTTTGTCCTCTGAGAAAACTTAATTAAAATCAAACATTTTTGTTAGCAGTTGAGTTGACGTTAAAAAAGTAACTGTTGGTTGTGTTGGGTTTCGCACATTAAGCCAACCTACACCCTGTTTCAGCTAAAATAGTAGATTATGATTGTCATTGCGAGCGATAGCGAAGCAATCTAATTGCGAGATTTTCTCTTGCCTCATTTTAGCTGAAACAGTCCAGTATCCTGAATCTAGCTTGAGCTTTTTATCAGGTATCATGGAGTTAATCTTGTAGGAGCATTCGATATGACTCTGGCATCAGGTGGGCAAGCAACAATCATTCGTACAGAGCGTGGATTGACCATTTCAGGTACACGCATCACTCTTTATGACGTGATGGACTATCGGAAGGCTCATTACCCATCCAAGCTGATCCGTGAAAAACTGGGTCTTAATGATGAGCAGATTCGTTTAGCCCTAGCATATATTGATACTCATCACGCTGAGGTTGAAGCAGAATACCAAGAATGCCTGCAAACAGCTGAGGAGATTCGGCAATATTGGGAAGAGCGAAATCGTGAACGATTTGCCAAGATCGCAGCGATGCCCCCAAGGCCAGGTCAGGAAGCCCTGCGTGCCAAACTTCAAGCCTGGAAAGCCCGGATTGAAGCCGAATGATGAATTTCTTAATTGATTACAACTTAACAGGTGATGCTGTTTTATTCTGGGGAACTCTTTCGGCCGAAGGATGGCTTGACCTATTAACCATCAGCTTCTTCACCTTTCAGGAAGTTGGGTTGCCGATGGATAGTAGTGATCGCGTCGTTTGGCAATTTGCCCAAACCAACCAGATGATTTTGATTACAGCGAATCGGAATATGAAGGGAGACGATTCTCTAGAACAGACAATACGGGAAGAGAATACGCCAACTTCCTTACCAATTTTGACAATTGGGAATCCTGATCGATTTGATGAGGGCCGCTATCGGCAAAACTGTGCCACTCGTCTGATTGAGATTTTGCTTGATCTCGACAACTACATGGGAGTAGGTCGAATTTTTATTCCCTAAAGATCGCCATCTTCTAGTGGACTGTTTCAGCTAAAATAGTACATTATGATTGTCATTACGAGCGATAGCGAAGCAATCTAAGCGCGAGATTTTCTATTGCCTCATTTAGGTTGACGTTAAAAAAAGTAACTGTTGGTTGTGTTGGGTTTTGTTCTTCAACTACAAGAGCAGCGATCACACTCATCAAAATTTAGGTTAATTTTTAAGTAATTTCGAGAATATTTCCTGGAGATTAAAATGACAACAAACAAATCTGATTTTGAACAAATCTTTGATGTTTTGAAAAGCTACCTAGAGAGTCTAAAGTTAAAATATCAAGTTAAAAGTTTAGGAGTTTTTGGTTCTTTTGTTAGGGGTGAAGCGACAGCTAATAGTGATCTAGATTTATTGGTAGAATTTAAAGGAGATGTAACTTTTGATAATTATATGGATTTAAAATTTTTACTTGAGGATTTATTTAAGCGCAAAATTGATTTAGTAATCAAGGAAGATATTAAACCCCAGATTCGAGAACGTATTTTAGAGGAAACGGTTTATGTCTCGTGATCTGAGGCTTTATTTAACTGATATTTTGAGTAGTATTCAAAAAATTCAAGATTATACAGCAGGGATGAACTATGATGATTTAATTGAGGATAATAAAACTTTTGATGCAGTCGTTCATAATTTGCAAATTATTGGCGAAGCAACTAAGCAAATTCCTGATGAGATTAGGCGAAAATATCCTGAGACTGCATGGCGAAAAATTGGTGGTTTAAGGGATATTATTGCTCATGGTTACTTTATGGTTAATCCTAAGATTGTTTGGGATATCATCGCAACAAAAATTGAACCACTTTATAAGACTGTTGAATTGATTTTAAAGAGTGAAATTAAATAGGAGTATTCATTGTTTACCAAAGTGAATAGTAATGTCCATAATGCAAGTTATGTTGTTCAACACTCTATTTTGACTTAAATTACTCTAAAATGCTACCTTCTATTTGTTGGCTAGTTATCAAAGCTAGTAAGCTGAAAGTATAGAATATTTGAGTCAGGTTAAATTTGATTTTCATGGTTTTATCTTTTAAGATGATAAGGAAAAGTTACACTTCGTCATAATTTTATAGACATATTGATAATCCCCAAGGAAGAGGATTAGGTGCATTTTCTGGTTTAACACATTTATTCAATTTTGTCGTTCCATCAGACTGAATGTAGTAACTTTTAACCCAATCTGACCCATCCATTCCAAATGAAACTATCGCTGTATTACTACAATTGACAACAATTTTATCCGCAAAACTTTTCATTAAAGTTGTAGAGTTCATGATATTGTCAATAATGTATTGACTTCTGGAATCACTATTAGTACGAGTTTCACTGTAATAAGAACTCAAAACAATAGCTAATACATCAGTTTTATTTGTTGGATTTCCTGTTCTATCTTCATTGGCTACTCCTTTATAAATTTCAAACTTAACCCTTCTAACTCCCTTTGAACGAATTTCTTCAAGGACTTTATCAACAGTAGCTTGACAGCCTAGCTTTGGTTCTAATTGTGCTTTAACCGCAATTGCATTCAACACTTGTTGAATAATTGCCTGATGAACCACATTGGAATCATCAATGCTACCGTGATTTAGTGGATAACTATTGTTACTAATTAATTCATTTCTAAAGACACGATTTACATCTAAATTAGTAGAATTGATGACCTTTTGTTGTACCTTGAATCGTCCTGAAGATATAGGATCATCATTTGCTTGATAATAATTAATGCCTTTAGCGACATTACTGGGAAGAACATCATCACTACTACCTACCGAATCAACTTGAACAAGTAAGTCAACTCGTCTATTACGCTTTTTTAGTTCCTTTGCGAGGAGAATGGCTGTATCACCACCATAACTATGACCGATCACAATCAATTTATCATTATTATTTAGCCTCAAGCTACTTAGATAATTGATAGCATCTTTTTTTTCATCCCAAGCAAAAATTGGTATCTTCAAATCTAATCGATCGAGTTTTGCTTCTTGACGCAAAGCGTCCACAAGTTTTTGCATTCCTGTTATTTCATTTAAGGTTTGACTGGCAAATCCAGTAAATACAATAATAACAACTCGGTTTTGCCGAGAAGGGATATTCGTTTCTTGCGTTTGAGCGATAAAGTTTGTTGAAGTTGCTTGAACTTGGTTATTAGTTTTGGTATCTAGTTGTTGGCTAGTTATCAATGCTAGTAGGCTGAAAGTACAGATAATTTTAGTTAGGGTAGGTTTGATTTTCATGGTTTTTAGTCTCTTAAGAGAATATTTGATCTTTGAAAGTTGACAATAGCTATTATTTTTTAAGTTGACAAGAATTACTACATTTTCCTAAAAGCTTTCCTTTCGTATCAAAAATTTCAAAAATAAGATTTTCAGGATGAGGCTTGTTTTTATTGAAAACTATTGCTTGAAATCCTTTATTACGAGGTTCTACAACTACAGAAAAACGGTTGTTATTCCATTGGAGTGTTTTCACTTTGTAGAACATAAACCAAAGAGTAATTTTTGTTGATGATTTGTCTTTAAATTCGAGTAACTTATAAGTACAATCAAAAACTGGAGCATTTTCTGTATTTTTAGGATCGCGCAGTACCCACAAACCTGAATGTAATATTGTATCACTAATAAGTAGTGCGCCAAAGCCACCTTCTGAAGTCCATACTCTAAAATTTTCTGTCCAAAGGGGATCGCTGGTGACAACTTGTGGAGTTATATTTGAACCAGAATATCTCGAAATTTTTTTGTAAATATTGACTTGTTCTGTAACAGTTGGTCTAACAAAAGTATCAGAATTAAAGCAAACTTCAAAAGGGATATTTTTTGCTGATTGTGCTTTAACCAAAGGATAGGAATTAGCGAAAAGTGTTGACAATCCTAATAAGGAAGCAATTAAAAGATTTTGGGAGTTAGGTAGTTTCATGGTTTTGTCCTCTGAGAAAACTTAATTAAAATGAAACATTTTTGTTGGCAGTTGAGTTGACGTTAAAAAAGTAACTGTTGGTTGTGTTGGGTTTCGTGCCTTTCCTCAACTCAACCTACAAGAGCAGCGATCGCACTACATAAATTATAATTTAATGCTCAGGGATTGGGGTTTGATAATTCCAGCGTCTATCTTCTATATGTTAACAATTTCATTAGGGCGAATAATCTGAATGTCAGGAATTTTAATAAAGTCATCTGGATTAAAAGTCAGTAAATGAGTTAATTTCTGGGTTTTCATGACAGCTATTAAGCGAATATCATGAGTTCTTTTTCCCTTAATATTATAAGTATTCGCTAGATCATGCCAATAAAAGAAAATTTCGGATGTTTCTTCTATCCAAGAAAAACGATTAATTAATTGATTGACTTCATCACTGGTTTGCTTAACACTCCATCCTAAACCATTTACTTCTATTGGTCGTGTCGCGACTACCCAAAATTCAATCAATACTTGAGAGGTAATATAGCAATCATGACCACTTTTCAATAAATTGGATACAGCTTTAATGGCCAGTAAATGACTAGAAGAATCTGGATCACTTCCTCGCAGTAAAATATTAGTATCGAGTAAATATTTAGCCATTAATCCTCGTAAATACTATCACGATGTAGGGCTTCATCCGGTAGACTGAATCCTCTTTTTTGATGACTCATTGCCCATTCTTCCCATCTCTTGGCTTTTTCTTTTGGAGAAATATAGCTATTATCAATTTTTAAATTATTTGTTTTTTTTAGGAGTTTCATAAATGTTAATACTTGCTCTTGACCAGATTCATCTAATGTTCGCCATGTTTCTAGTAAAATTTCTTCGGTAGTCATTTTTATTTCCTCATCAAGTTGTTAAGGAGAATTACATTTGAGAAAACTTAATTAAATTGAAACATTTTTGTTGACAGTTGAGTAGTTGAGTTAACTTTTAAAAAAGTAACCGTTGGTTGTGTTGGGTTTCGTTCCTCAACCCAACCTACACGCTGTTGTTCTTTATTTTTTAAGTTGAAATTCACAATAATAAACAGTGCCACATTTCCCTAAAGTATTACCCTTTATATCTATGACTACAATCGGAAAAGGTTTCTTTGATGCTAAATGTTGCTGAGTTTTGCGATAGTGAAGAATTTGCAGTCCCTTACTACGAGGTTCTACTACAAAAATATATTTATTGTTTGTCCATTTAATTTGTTTGAGTTTATACTTAAACAATCTGACTTGAGTTTGTGGATTAGGTCTTCCTATTGAATTGGTTTCAGCGAATTTATCGGAGCATTTGTATATTCCATCCACAGACCAAACCCCTGAAAATAAGATTAAATCTCCTCCTCCGCTGGCTCCATAATATTCTGAAAAAGTTAATATATCACTTTTCCAACGTCCATCATTAAGTATTTCTGCATCGGTTGTATTAGTACCAATTCTATGACTATTTCTTCTTATTAGGAACCAAAGGATAGGAACCAGCAAAAAGCGTTGAAAATCCTAATAAGGAAGCAATTAACAGATTTTGGGAGTTAAGTAGTTTCATGGTTTTGTCCTCTGAGGAAACTTAATTAAAATGAAACATTTTTGTTTGCAGTTGAGTAGTTGAGTTGACGTTAAAAAAGTAACTGTTGGTTGTGTTGGGTTTCGTTCCTCAACTACAAGAGCTGCGATCAAACTTCGGCTAATCCAATCGAAGCTGATCATAAAGACGATAAGTCCCTTTGTTTTTGGGCAATTTCTAAAAGCACATCGTCAAGAGTTGGCTCTGGACTTGCCTTAACGCCCTCAATCTCATGTTTATGATGCGGAAAAGTTTTAATTTCGGTATGGTGAGGAGCATTATCATAACGAAAAATCATTACTTGATGCTCATCCATATAATGATAACGATATTTTATTTTGGCTTTTACATCAGTATTTTTTACTTCAATAAAATCTAGACGATGATTGTTTTCAAAAATAATTGAAACACTAATATAACCTTGATTCGTATTGTAAATTTTTTTTGTTAGCGAAACAAAGCGTATATTAGGAAAGGATTGAAGGATTGTTTCGATTTGCAAAAAATAGGCTTCAATCATCTTAACTTTTGAAGTTGAATTTCATTTTGTCCGAGCATTTCATACAATCCAGCCCAAATCATAAAATCTTCTTCATCCGCTAAAATACCTTGAGAAAATTCTTGAGAAAATTGTTCAGATGTTATCTGATATTTCTGCTCAAAAACTCTTAAATCTAATCTTAAATTTAAAATTGCTCTTTGCAATCTTACTATCTGATCATCAATAATACTTTGAGCAAAACTTTCTTCATCTTCTACAGAATTTAAAATTATTTTTAATCGCTGTTCGGTTTTGGGTTGAACAGATAGGTGAAAATCTAACATTAGTTTACCTCATCAGCTAAATTACCAGAATGGCGATCACATCCTTGATTTGCTCATTGGTTAAGTTGAAAAGACCACGAATGAATTTGGCGGATATTGGGCGGCTACATATTCCATAATATCATAAGTAGTTTCATGGTTTTGTCCTCTGAGAAAACTTAATTAAAATGAAACATTTTTGTTGGCAGTTGGGTAGTTAGGTTGACGTTAAAAAAGTAACCGTTGGTTATGTTGGGTTTTGTGCCTTAACCCAACCTACAAGATCAGCGATCGCACTCTGTTAATATATCTAAAATATCAGCGATCGCATTATCATTATAAAATAGGCGATCACATTTATTCTGTTAAACATTCTAAGAAAGAATTAACACCTAACAATTTGATGCTATATAGTTGCATTGCTCTTCTTAATTCTTCATCAGCCCGTAAATCATCATCTCCAGATACAATAATATTTGCTTCTCCATCAATAGCTGTAGATAAAATAGGTAAGTCTTTAGGATCTCGGCAATGAGGAGGAATCGTTTTGGTTTCAACCCAGATTGAGCGACTTCTTAACTGTTTTTCTAGTCGTAAAGCTTGATTGATGTCAATATATTTTTTGAGTCTAGGTCGATTCCAAACTTCATGAAATTCATCGAAAAGAACTTGACTGATAATTAGTTGAAAGTTTTTCTCATTAAATGCTTCTAGTATGGGTAGTGTAACTCGTCCTTTTAGCAAAATACGAATCCAAATATTCGTATCAATAACTACTCGTAATGTCATGTTTATTTAATTTTTGCTTGACGTACAGCTTGAATTTCTTGCATAATATCATTATCGGTAACTTCATCTACTGGATCTTGATTATAGAGTTCTTTAATTAAAGCTTTTAAATCTGACTGTAGCTCTACTTCAATTAAAGCTTTGGCTATTTTTGTACGCTCACTGGGCTGTAATTGTTGAATGACAGAAATGAGTTGTTCTAGGGTTATAGGTATTGTTATCATAGATTTCATGTCTCTTAGTTGAATAAAAACAGTCTGTAATCTCATTATATCAAGTATGATGAGGATCTTGGTTATGCGAAACTAGACGTTAAGTTCAATAGGCGGTAATTGTTGGGTTTCGTACCTTAACTAAAGCTACGCGCCTAGACTTATTATATGCTAAAACTTACTGAATACCGCTATATTTTCATAGGCAGGGTGAAACCCCCCAAGGTAATAGTCCAGGTGTACCAGCAGGAACACACTTATTTAATTTTGTCGTTCCATCAGATTGAATGTAGTAATATTCACCCCAATCAGTGTTGCTAACACCAAAATATACAATAGCAGTGTTTCCACAATTCTTGACAATTTGATTGGCCCAAGTATTCATCAGTTGTGAAGATCCCATGACATTATTAATTTGAGGAAGATCAGTCTTAGAAACTCTTTCTCCCATTACAATATGTAATACATCGGTTCTACTTGTTGGATTTCCAGTTTTACCTTCATTGGCTACTCCTTTATAAATTTCAAACTTAAACCAAAGGATAGGAACCAGCAAAAAGCGTTGAAAATCCTAATAAGGAAGCAATTAACAGATTTTGGGAGTTAAGTAGTTTCATGGTTTTGTCCTCTGAGGAAACTTAATTAAATTGAAACATTTTTGTTGGTAGTTGAGTAGTTAGGTTGACGTTAAAAAATTGACTGTTGGTTGTGTTGGGTTTCGTTCCTCAACCCAACCTACACGCTAATAAGCTGAAACTACAGAAGATTTTGGTTAGGTTGGGTTTGATTTTCATAAAAGTCAACTTCCTAATTTTTTTATTATGTAAATACAAACACATTTTAATATCCACAAAGTGGCTGATTTCTTAATACTCCCCATGAATAAGGGGTAGCCGTGCCATCATTTGTTTGAATACACATCTCCCTTTTAGTAGTCTTCTCATTTGACTGAATATAAAATTTCCACTCCCAACCATGAAATCCAATCACATCTGTAGAACCCTTCACATCAAAAGCAACTGTGGCTGTATTATTGCAACTTTTAACAATTTGATCTGCCCAACTATTCAACAATTTTAGAGAATTCATGATATTCTCAATTATGGGATCGGCTTTTTTGGGATTATCATTAAATAAAGCAACTGTTAATTCATCAGTTCTGCTTGTTGGATTACCAGTCATGCCATTATTGGCAGTTCCTTTAGAAATACTAAACTCAACCCTTCTAACTCCCTTTGAACGAATTTCTTGAAGGATTTTATCAACAGTAGCTTGACAGCTTGCTTGAGTTTGTTGAGTAGAAGTAGGTTTATTATTTGGTGGTTGTTGACTATTATTAGAAGTTGCTCTCACTAATTCAATAGAACCACAACTTGGATGTTTCATCCGACCTGTAAAACGATTTAGGTTAGAGTCAAATTGTCCAGAGAAATCAACAACTACCCAAGTTGCTCCTGGACGCTTTAGCCACTTTGCTGCTTTAAGATTCATTTCTAAGGTATTAGGATTAAACGTACCATTTAGTGAATATGCACCTCTAGGTAGATTAGGGTTTTCTGGTAAAGGATATAGTTCAAATTCAGCAGCAATTTCAGTTCCCTTCTGATTAATAGTAAGAGTTACTCCAGTTATTCCTTGAGCGCAAGTATATTTACCAATCCATTTACCATTAATTGATCCATTATTAGAAGCAGAAGGTTGAGGTTTTGGACTCTCTGTTGGCGTAACAGTTGCTGTCACCTTAACCTCTGACTGAACATAAGCAGACACATTAGCAAAAGAGCGATCGCCTGTCACCAACACATCAAACATACAGGATTCCAACATAGCAGAAGAAGTCACTCCCGCGCTACGACAAACCCGTTCCGCTTCCTGTTTCTGTTGCGTCGTAAAATCCGCTAAAGTCAAGACCTTTTTCGGGAAATTCAAATTCGTAAAAGTCGCTGAGGTTTCGCCCACTTCATAGGCAAATAAAGACTCTGGCTGAGGAATACGCCAACTATTGCCATACTCCTTATACAGTTGATCGTAATTAGGATTAATACCGACAACCTTTCCTTGACGAGTTTTCAAATCATCATTAGGAATATTATTGTAATTTCCTAACAAACCATACATCTTTGAGATGCGAGACTTGGGGACTGTGACCTTAATCGTTAAGACCGAACTTCCCGACACTTCTACCCACTCCCCGGTGGGGGCGATGATTCTATATTCAGCCCCATTTTTATCTACCCTTGCACCACCTTCAAGTATAATGGGAAGACTAGCCTCATTAACATTTCGAGCATTAATCTGGAGCTTTCCTTGATAAATTCCAATTCGTTCACCACCCGCTTTGATGGCTACTGCTGAGGGTAAAGAAGCATTATCTCCCACCCCCTTAAAACGACCTTGTACTTCAAAATCTCCTCGTTCAGATTTCGCCAGAATAAACTCGCCTACCGCTTGAAAACTATTGCGTAAGCCATCAAAGGTGACAATATGAGGGTCTCCATAAATAATGCCTGTATTTCCGTCCGGTTTACGGGGAATATCGGGGGTGGGTTCTGGTTTCGGTTCTTCTTGAGGTGGCGGACAACCTTTAAGCTTATCAGCACCTTTAAACTCTTTTGACCATTCCCAAGGGTTTAACCAACGTTCTCCTAGTCCAAAACTTTCCCAGGTTGGTCCCGCTATTATAGAAATAGGTTGAGAAATTCCACTAATTTTCTTTAAATCTAAAAATGCAGGCCCACGAGGTGCGCTAGGACAACCTATATCTAGCGGCAATCTCGTAATACAATTTTTTGGATTTCCCCATGTACCTGGATACAGCAACCAACTTTTATCACCTAAGTCTTCAATTTTCTCAACTCCGACACGGGGTAAATATTCAACTACTTCTCTTGATTTAGGGTCGGAAGATGAAATTAAAGATAAATTATCATGGAGGTTGTATATCTTTCCCCCTTGATGTTTTTCTTCACAACTAGGATCAATAGATGTGGGAATCTTAAATTTAGTACAAATACTTAATTCACTAATTCCCGACTTAGGATAACTCGCATGACCACCCAAACCGACAAAAACATTAGATTGAGCAAGAATATCATTGGGGCTACCTAAGTTAGTTGAAAATAGAATATTGTTATCCTTAACTAATTCTGTCCATTCAAAAATTTCTCCTCCTTCGGAAATAAACTCACTCACCAAGAAAATGTGTTCGCCAAAAGCAACTCGACAAGGATAGTAGTAGCCATCCCGATCCTTCTGTAAAAAGACCGTTATTCCTTCCCAATCTCCTTCATGATTATTAAATCCTTCGTGATCGTACCAATTGCTGTGGGGATAGTGAAAATAATAGTTAATTGCTAATTCTTTAATTCCTGTTTTTTTGTTATCTATTTCTAAATTATCATTTTCAACGATTGAGGCATAAATTTTAGCAGGAGTTTTTTTACTTCGACTGTAAGCACCTTTGATATCGGTTTTAAATTGACTAAGATCTAAGTAATCATTTGCATTTCCTCTATCCTTAATAGTGGCTTTAGTTTCGGCTTTCCAAGTATTCTTATTAACATCAAAAGGAACTTGATATTCTTCCTCTGGTTCAAAATTCAAAATCGGAGTGAAATAGTTAATTAAACCTTGTTTCGTCAGTTCTCTACGGTCGATCACTTTGTTTTGACTGTCAGGAACTTTGATCCTAAAATTTTTGATAGTAACTTCAGGACGGTCAGCAATAAAAAAAGTTTTTAGATAAATATCTTCGCCTAATTCTCCCTTGTGTAATTTATTCAACTTAAACTCAATTTCTTCAACAACAGCTTCTCGAGGGACAACAAATTTGTCGATGGTGATCTGGTAAATACCTGGTTCTCGAAAACGAATCGATATTTTATCATCATATCCTGATGCTTCATAGCTAGAAACAGGTCTATTATAATCATCTGAAATCTTAATAGAAACCTTATCACTGAGCTTCCACTTTCTAAATCTATTGATTACATCAAAGTTTTCTAAATCTACACCTAGACGGAGATAATATTCGCCTTTTTCCTTAACTTCTACCGTCCAATTAACTGTAATTTCCTTATCTACTCCTGCGGTTGCCCACCAGCGATCGATCCCTAATTTGGGTGTACCATCTGGTTGAATGGGGCTAAAATAATTATCAATTTTCTGCTCTGTTTGAGATTGCCCAATAGCCGGTTGTGGAGTTTGAGCCACGACAGAAGCGCTATATTTAGCATCAGGCAGACAGTAACTCAACAGAAAAACGCCACAGAGAGAGAGTGCCAGCAGCTTTCTCAAGAATTCCTCGCCAATAATTGCAAGAAATGCCCCTAAAGCCACCCAAAACCAACGCAACCGAGTTTTCACGCTTCGACCTCCTGACAATTTGGCTCTCCATGCCACCGAGAGATAGCTAGTTAACGGCTCATTGTATCACCAAAGCCCTCGAAGCAATCTTAAAGATCCCCTAGCCATAACAATTTTTTAACACTCCCCAGCCTAAAGTCTTGGGGATTCTTGGTTCACCGAGATTACTTGCTTAGACAGAATTTCTCCTGAGAAAGTAGAGGCATTCTCGACAAGTGCGCGCGGTTTTGGCCAACTGTACTTAGGGGCAAGTGTCATCGAAAATTTTGGGTCTGAAACCCCGTCGTTCTACGACGGCTTTACTGTTAAATACTAGCGCATTTACACGATATATGCTAGAATGTAAGACATGGAGAAAGCCTATTGG
>VYLD01000207.1_pt1 | contig 20536 bp, 13 predicted proteins | sample 5114401 | NCBI WGS metagenome assembly VYLD01 (sample SAMN12291783, study PRJNA351875) | freshwater metagenome | isolation source: freshwater lake | place: USA: Michigan, Gull Lake | collected 2013-08-08 | reverse complement strand
GGTGGCCTTCGCCGCCGAGCCCGTGCGCCTCAGCACGAGCCCTGAGGCGCGCGCAGGCTGCGCGGTGCCCACGCTCGCGCAGTGCCAGAGCGCGACGTACCTCGAGACCGTGCCCTGCGGCCTGCTCCAGCGGCAGAACCAGTGGACCTGCTCGACGTTGCTCAAGAGCGCGATGGAGGCGCGGCGCGCGCAGGGCTTCGTCAGCCTCGCGGTGACGGCCAAGCGGCTCACGCCTTCGGGCATCGACCGCGTGGTCACCTCGCCACCCGAAGACACGGTCAACCGCTACACGCCCGACCTGTACTCGTTCCAGAGTCAGGTCGCAGGGCGTGATCTCGAGGCCTCCACCGTCATCGGCGTCGACAAGTACGCGCTGTACGAACAGAGCGGCGCGCGCATCGACTCGTGCGAGGAGTACGTGCACGAGAAGTACCTCGAGGTCACCGAGTTCGTGCGCAAGACCGGCAGCCGCCGCTCGGACTTTCGCCACGTCGTCGACGTCGCGTTGGGGCCCGCGTCAGAGCCCTCGTCGCTGGGCACGCGGCACCTCACGTCGAGCGCGCTGCGGGGGCGCGACGGGCGCGTGTTCGGCTCGCTGTACGGGGGCGCAGTCGTCCCTCGCAACGCCTTCTTCGACCTCAACCCGAACCCCTCGCTGCCCGGCCAGCCCCCCACGCCTTTCGCGCCGAACCTGCAGCAGTCGCTCTTCGCCAGCTCGTTCTCGGCGAAGCTGTTGCTCGGGCTGGTGGCCGCCAATCGGCAGACCGTGGTGCAGACCTGGGGCTGGCACGCCGAGATGAACGCCCGGCTGGTCTCGGTGGCCGGCCAGAACACCAACACCCTGGCCGCGGCCCCCACGCCGGACGACCCGTTCGCGCTCAAGGCGGTGTTGGGCACCACCGGCGGCGCGAAGCCCATTCGGCGACGGCTCGACGCCGAGCTGAACGAGCTCTACGACCTGCAGCAGAAGTTCCGCGCGCTGCAGACACGCTGGGCGCGCCTCAATGAGCGTTACGCCGGCAGCGGGTGGGCGCCTTCGAAGCTGGCGCCCCCCGGGCCTGCGCCCATCGGGGGCTTCGCGCCCACGCCGGCGCCCGGAAGCGGCCTGAGCCTGGCGCCAGCGGTCGCGGTGTCCACGGTGCCCACCATCGCCGAGCCCCCCGAGACCGCCTCGCGCCGCGCAGTGCTCGATGAGCTGACGCAGCTGCTCGAGCAGGCGCGGAAAGAAGGGTGCCTCGAGGCCGGCCTGACCGCGTGCGACTGGTCTCCCAAGCTGCTCGCGATGTCGGTGACCAACGAGTTCTCGGGCGCTCAAGACGCCGAGTTCGCCAGGTGCAACGCCTTCGTGAAGGGCAACTTCAACGCCGTGAAGAACGTCAACCGGGTGCTGGTCGAGGACCCGGCCTACCCGCAGTTCCGCTGCGCGATCACCACCGGCAGCACCATCACCGCCCAGCAGCACCATCACCGCCCAGCAGCTCGAAGCCGTCCAGGCCAGGGTCGAAGAGTGCCGGGTGAAGAAGGTGCAGCTGCAGACCGCCAGGCAGCTCGACGACGCCAGGAACCGGGTGCGCGCGAACCCCGAGCTGGTCGACCCGGCCACCGGCAACTTCCGTCCCCCGGGAAAGTCGCAGAGCCGCGACGAGTTCATGGGCAACAAGTACTTTGGCCTCGGCTACTCGTACGAGTACGGCTTCCTCGCTGCGCTCGAGCCTGAAATCTGCAAGCTCCAGCTCGAGGCCGGCGGTGGCCTGACCGCGTACGCGAAGGTGTTCGGCACCGACCGCTTCCTCATCGACGCCCTGGCGCGCGTGAACACCGAGTCGAAGGAGCTCAAGCTGCACGTGAAGGTGGCGGGCAAGAACCTGTTCACCCCGGTCGACCGAAGCTGGACGCCGCAGGCCCCGCTCGAGTTCAACCTGGTGAAGACGGTCGGCTCGGGCCGCAAGAGCGTGGCCTTCGTCAACACGTACATCGTGATCGTGGTCATCCCGGTGAAGATCTCGGCGGGCATCGCCGGCGAGGTGGGCCTGAACCTCGGCCTCGACGTCTTTGCGCGCGGCTTCGACAACGAGCAGTGCCCCAGGGCGAGCATCGGCGGGCTGGTCGAGCCCTTCGCGCAGGTCGACGGCTTCCTCGAGGCCGGCATCGACGTGGTGATCGCTGCCATCGGTATTCGCGGTGAGCTGAACATCATCACCGTGTCGGTGCCGTTCCGCGCGGGGCTGGGCGTGGAAGTGCTTTCGGCGACGCCTGAGCCGTCGAGCTTCCAGCTCACGGTCGACACCAGCCTCGCGCTGCGGCTCAGCACGCTCAACGGCGCGCTGTCCGTCTACGGCCGCCTCGGCTGGTGTCCATTCTGCGTGTCGGGCAGCAAGGAACTCGTCAGCTGGAGCGGGCCTTCGTGGAACACCACCTTCTTCGACCAACGGTACAAGGTGAACCTCGCCGATCTCGGCGTGGCGCTCGGTGGGCTGTGACGGGGCGGCAGGGCGCGGCCGCGGTGGGGCTGGTCCTGGTGGCGGGAGCGCTGCTCGCCTTCTGGCGAAGCGTCGAAGTCGCGCCCTCGGCCGCCGACGTGGCGAAGCAGGCAACGCCTTCGCTGCAGCACGCCCGATGCACGCCGGGGATGGCTCAGGCGTACGCGCTCGAGTACCGGTCTGAGAGCCGCACGCGACCGGTGGCCGGCTTCGGGGGCGAGCTCGAGCAGACGCCGGTCGTCGCCGGCGGTCTGGTGCTGAAGGGAACCTGGGAGGTGGTGTGCGTCGCCTCTGGCGAAGACGGCGCACAGACGGCGTTGGTGCGCGTGCCCCGCTGCGAGGCGGCCTCGCTGGTGGTCGGCGAGCAGGTGGTCTGGCAGAGCGATGAGGCCTGTACCGCAGCGCTCGAAGGCCAGTCGCTGCTGGTCAGGTGGAACCCCGACGGCGTGCTGCAGGACCTGGCGGCGCCCACCGATGAGCTCGGGCTCGGCGGCCACGTGCTGCACACGCTCGCCATGGAGCTGCAGCCCGGGCCCCGCGAGGCCCGCGCGCTCACGGTCAACGTCCAGAGTCCCCACGGCCTCGCGGTCGACCTCTTCGAGTCGAGGGGTCCGAAGGTGCTACGCACGAGGGCCAGCTTCGCGTCGCTCAACGTCGAGGGCCTGCTGGCGCATCGCGCTGCCCAGCGCGTGGACTCGCGCGGGGCCTCGACGTGGCGAGACGACGGCGTGCTGCAGACCCTCGAGGCCGACGAGCGACTCGAGGCCAACGAGGCGCAGGTGACGCTGCTCGAGGTGAAGACGACGCTGTCGCTTCGGTGGCTCGGCGCGCGCCTGGCTCAACTCCCGGTGGTGCAGGGCTGGGCTCACTTCGCGCCTGGCCAGCCACCGGTTTCGGCCCAGGCGCGTCAGAAGGCCCTCGACCAGCGCGCGGACGGCCTGACCATGGAAGACGTCCTGCAGACCCTTCGGCTCTATGGCAACGGCGGCCAGGTACCTGATCACCGTCGCTTCCTCTGGCGCGCGACCGGGCTCCTCGGGGCGCACCCTGAGCTGTGCGCGCAGTTGGGTGACGTGTTCCGTGATGCAGGCTCGAACGCCCGGGCGCGCAGTCTGGTGATGGACCTGCTCAGCGGCACCGGCCACGCCGCGGCGCAGCGCGTGATGGTGGCGCTGCTGCAGTCACCCATCGAAGCGCCGCCAGAGCGGCAGCTGTTGCTGCAGCGGCTGGGCCTCGTCGACGAGCCCACGCTCGAGACCGCGAAGTTCGTCGAGCAGGCGTTCACCGCGCCCGAGGCGGCGCCGGGCGATCGAATGGCCGCGGCCTACACCCTGGGGAGCATCGTGGACGGGCTGGACGACACCGAGCATCAGCCCACCGCCGATGCGCTCAACCTCTCGCTGGTCAACGCGCTGGCCCAGGCGAACACGGCGAAAGAGCGCGCCGACTTCATTCAGGCGCTGGGCAACACCGAGCGTGAGGACAACGTGGCGCGCATCGCCGCGTATGCGACCGATACGTCCGCTGACGTTCGCCGCGCGGTGGCCGAGAACCTCGAGCTGCCGCGCACCAGCCGCGCCGAGCACGCGCTGCTGAGCCTGTGCGCTGACGCCGACAAGCTCGTGCAGCACGAGGCGCTCGCCGCGCTCAAGGGCTACGAACCGACCGCCGAGCAGCTCGAGACGCTCACCCGCCTCGTTCAGCAGGGCCGGCTCGACCCCACCAACGCGCGCGTGCTGCTCGACCTGGCGAAGACCCGCGTCGCCTCGTTTCCGGCGGCCGGGCGTCGGCTGCTCGAAGCGGTCCTCGGGTTGAACCTGTCCGATGGTGAGGTCAGCGCCGCGGCGGGGCTGCTCCTCTCGCAACTTCCATGAAGACTGCTTCGAGGTGTCGAGCGGCGTCGCGGTGCCGTCGGGCATGAGGGTGCGGCGGTCACGCTGAAGGACGCTTCAAGGCCCGGTCGGGTTGAGCATCTTCTGCAAGGCCCGGTAGATGCGCTCGAGGAACTGGCGCTGCGCGGGAATACCGTTGAGGTTGACGCCGACCGACGGGCGCGGCGAATCGTGCCTGTGCGCGACGACGCCCTTCAGCATCGCGCGCCCAAGCGGCCCGAAGTCGACGCGCAGCCGAAGCTCGGTGCCGACCTGGACCTCGGGCGCCGTCACCACCAGCATGCCGCCGGGCGAGAAGTTGATGGCGCGGCAGTGCCGAGACTCGGTGCCGAGCATCACCTCTGCCTGGAAGTCACAGGGCAGCCGGGGCGCGTCGCGCAGCTCTTCAGACGGCGCAGCGAGCACGGGCGGAGCGAACTCATGGTACGACCACCGCTCGGCGGCACCGAACACCGGCACCCCGTTGGCGTCGAGGGTGATGCGGCTGAGGTCACTCACGTGCCCCCAGGTCCACGCCACGTGGGCCTCGGCGCTCGGGGTCGAGAGCGCGTCGAGCTGGCCGGTGCGGCGAAAGGCGCGCACGTGCTCGATCAGGTCGGTCAGGTACGGACTCGGGCCCGTGCCTGAGACGCGCCCCGGCCGCGCGGCGAGGCTGGTGAAGATGCGCCTGAGGCTGCCCTCGTTGACCTGGTTGGGGCGCAGCATGTCGACCACGCCCATCTTGAACGACACGCACCACCGCGCCGCGAGGGTGTCGGAGGCGATCAGCACGATGGGCAGGTCTCCGTGACCCATGATCTCGAGGTGCTGCAGCGCGTCGGCGAGGTCGGTCGGCGCTTCGACGACGATCACGTGCGCCGAGACGCCGACGAACTGCAGGCGTTCATGCAGCTCGCGGTCATCGAGGCTGTGAGGGAACCGCTCGAGCCATGGGGCGGCGATGCGCTCTGAGACAGTCTGAGCGGTCGCGGCCTTCCGCGCGAGAACCCCACACTGTCGTGTCTGCAAGTGCATCTTTTCACTATCGGCCTTCGCCCGTCGCACCTCAAGTTCTGCGACCCTCTCGAGGTGATCAGCCTGGCCTTCTGGCTCTCTGAACTGGTCAGGGACCGCACCACGCACCCGGCCTTCTGGTGCCTGACGGGTTTCAGGTCTGCCGACTCGAAGCTCACTTTCGACCGCCGGAGCTCCGATGCCGGTGTTCGTCGAACCGGACCTCGTGCTGAGCCGCCGCGCGGCGCTCAGATCGTCCCTTCATCGGCGCTTCAGTCCACCCAGGAACGGGCCCAGCGGCGAGTGCTGCACCACCAGCACCCAGCTGCCGAAGCTGACCGCGAAGACGCCCACCACCACCACCAGGTACCCCACCGGCACCGGCCAGGGCTGGTGCGCCACCAGCACCTGCCCCAGCTGCACCAGGGGGTGATGGACCAGGTAGACCCAGTACGCGGACTGCACCAACGCCCCCGCCTCGCCGGTGCCCCTGGTCAACGCAGGCCCCAGCACGCCCAGCACCATCAACCACGCCGCCAGGGCCGCCAGGGCCTGCCCTGCTGGTTGCCATTGCAGGGGCCGGCTGAAGACATACACGCACACCACGATGGCTGCCACCGCCATCCACCAGCCGCGGCGGCGAAGGGCCAGGGTTGCGTCGCCAGCTCCAGAGAGCCCGAAGCCGAAGCCGAAGAAGAGCCCGAAATACAACACAGACCCCGGCTGGGGCAGGAAGGAGAACGCGGGCTGCGGCTCATCGAAGACCCACACCGTCGCGGCGGTGGCGAGGCTGCCCAGCAGCACCACCTCGGGCACCTTGACCAGCGCGTCGAACCGACGCTGGGCGGCGAGGCTCCGCAGCCCCCAGGCGGCGACACAGAACAGAAACGCATATTCCAGAAACCACAGGTGCAGCGGCCTGAACAGCACCTCGGCCTGGCCCGGGTATTCAGGGTTCAGCACCCCTCGCGCCGCTGACAGCCTGCGAATGGCCGTGTCGCTGAGGACCGAGAGCGGCACCGCCACCAGGAACGGCACCACCAGCCGGCGACAGCGGTCCGCCAGGAAGCCCTGCCCGCGTTTGTCGAGCACCAGCCGCGCGAAGAAGCCCGACACCGCGAAGAACACCGGCATGCGCACCGCGTGCAGCACCGCAGCGACGACGGGAAACCCGACCCAGGTCGCGTCGGCTTGCACCGGGTACCATCGCCCGATGTCGGGCATGAAGGCGTACGTCCCGTGGTAGGCCACGCCCAGCAGCATCGCGGCGGCGCGCACCCGGTCGAGGCGGTCGAAGCGCGTCACGGCCGGTCACCCCGAACGTGATTGACCAGGTTCATGCGTTTGCGGAGGGTTGGCACCCGCCCGTGGGTCGTGCAGCGCCAGGCGCCGATGCGCTCAGGTGTTCTTGAAGGTGATGTTCGCCCGTGACCCTCGATCATCTGATTGTTCCTTCGAAGGACAGGGTCGCCGCGGCCCGCCTGCTGGCGCACCTGCTCGACGTACCACGGCAAGAGCAGGCGTCGATGGGCCCCTTTTCGCCGGTGTCTGTGAATTCGTCGCTCACCGCCTCGAACGCCTGCTCCGCGCAGAAGACGCGCCCCGCCAGCGCGCAAGGCCAGCGCCCTCGTCGAACCTCGGCACCCGGAGTACAAGCACCTCCCCGTGTTCGCGCTCGAAGAACTGAAGCGGCTACGCGCCTTCGCGTCCCGTCGGCTGGCCAACCCCCATGGAGAGCAGCTCTGCCGCGCGCTCGATGGCAGCGACTGGCAGCGCGACCTGCGCGACCAGGCCCTGGTGCCGTGGGACATGAGCCTGGGCTCCTGCACGCCGTTCTGGGCTGGCTTCACCGACGAGCAGCGCCTCGCGCTCAACCACTGGACGTACGCCATGATGTATTTCCGCATCGGCGACGGTGAGCGCTTCGTGGTGACCACCAACCTCGTGGTGGCTGACCTGGTGCACTCGCACGAGCCTGACCTCGCCAACCTGCTGCGGCTCGAGACCCACGAGGAGCTCGACCACCTGGCCGCCTTCGCGCGCGTCTTCTCGGCCCTGCAGGAACGCCATGGCTTCGTCGCCGCGAAGATGCCGGTGAAGCCGCTGCGGCCGCTGCTCGTGTCTGCGCCGTTCGTGCGGTTCCTCGTCGAGGCGTTCGGCGCTGACTTCGTCGTCACCTACTACCTGGGCCGTGGCCTCGTGAACCACATGGGGAAGGCCTTCGAGACGCGGGTGGCGTCGCTCACCTCGGGCAGCCGGGGGTTGATCAGGCTCTCGCTGCTGCACACCGTCGACGAGAACAGGCACATGGCCGTCTCACGCATGATGGCGGCGTGTGCGTACGAGCTGCTGCATCGCCGCAGACGGTCGAGCGCCCTCTACGAGCTGGCCAACCACGTCATGCAGCGCACGGTGGTGCAGTACACCTTCTCTGACCGCATCACGACCAGCCAGGAACGCGCCATGTCGCATCGCATGGTGCCGCAGCTGAAGACCCTGGCCGGCGTCGACGCCCAGACGCTGCGCGCGTGCATCGACGCACACTTCGACGGCGTCACCGGCATCGAGCACGTGAAGAACGCGTTCATGCCGAAGTTCAACCAGCGGCTCATGGAGCGCGCCTGCCTCTCTGGAGATGAGAAGCGCATGTGGTTCGACCTGCTCAATTCCTTGCAGCGAAACCTGGTGTTTTTTCCTGAAGGGTGGCGACCGGGTGATGGGCTGGTGACCGAGGCGTTCGACGACGAGGGTCCCTCGGTCCTCGCTTCGTGACCCGCGGGCTCAACCGCGACTCGCGCGCGAGGCTTTGAGACGGGGAGCGCCATGAGTCAGGCCTTCACCTTCAGGTTGTCAGGGTCGTACATCGGCTTGAGCGACACCACCGCGGGGAACCTCTTGGCGGCGACGTCGACCTCCCAGCGACCACCGGCGAGGTACGCCGCGTCGAGGGGCTGGCCGGCGTCAATCATGGCCAGGCCAACCGCTCCGCCCAGGGTGTGGCCGTACGACGCCGAACGAATGGTGCCGACTGCCTTGCCATCTCGATGCACCACCTCGCCGTGAAACAACATGGGCTGCGGGTCCTTCAGCAGCACCTGCACCAGCCCCTTGTGCAGCGGGCCTGACTGCTTCTGCTTCACCACGTGCTCTTTACCGATGAACCCGCCGGGCTTCTTCAGGTCGACCGCGAAGCCCAGGCCGACCTCGAGCACCGAATCGGTGTTGTCGAGGTCGTGCCCGTAGTCCCGGTAGCCCTTCTCCATGCGCAGGCTGGCCAGCGCCTTCAGGCCCGCGTGCCGCAAGCCAAACGCCTGCCCTGCCTCGACGAGCAATTCATAGACATGCGCCGCCTGCTCGGTGGGAATGTACAGCTCATACCCCAGCTCACCAAGGTACGTGATGCGCACGCACAGCACCCGCGCGAACCCCAGGTCGATGGACCTCGCGGCCCGAAAGGGAAACGCCGCGTTCGACAGGTCCGTCGCGGTCAGTGATTGCAACAGCTCCCGAGACCTGGGGCCCTGAACGTTCAGCTGCGCCAGGCCCGAGGTGATGTCGGTCGTGAACGCATGGGCGTCATTCGGAGTATTTCTTCGCAACCACGCCTCGACGTGCCGGTGGGCCGTATCCGACGCCACCACCATGAACTCGTCGTCGGCGTGTTTGGTGACCGTCAGGTCTGCCTCGAGCGTACCGAAGCGGTTGAGCCACTGCGTATAGGTGACCCGCTCAGCCGCGCCGTCGACGTTGTTCGCCGAGATGACGTTCAGCACCCGCCCCGCGTCGCGGCCGGCCACGCGAAACTTCGCCATGAACGACATGTCCATCAGAATCACGCCCTCACGCGCCGCCTGGTGCTCGGCTTCCCAGTGGGGGAACCAGGTCTGCCGGCCCCACGACAGCGGCCCCGCGTCGGCCTTGGAGCCGTCGGGCGTGAACCAGTCAGCGCCTTCCCAACCACTCACGTCGCGGAAATACGCGCCCTTTGCAGACAACTGCTCATGAATGGGTGACCGCTTGGCACCCCGTGCGGTCTGCATCGAGCGGGTGGGGTAGTGGCACTGGTACACCATGCCCAGGGACTCCACCGTCCGCGTGCGCCGGTACGACGGTGTCGTCTGGTACGTGTGCAGGCGGTCGATGTTGAACCCCGTGATGTCGACGTCTGGCTGGCCGGTGAGGATCCAGTTCGCGAGCACGCGGCCCAGGCCGCCGCCGGTGAGAATGCCGATGGAGTTGAGCCCCGCCGCCACGAAGTAGTTCTTCAGCTCCGGCGCCTCACCCACCACCGGTGCCAAATCTGGCGTGAAGCTCTCGGGGCCACAGAAGAACTTCTTCACCCCGGCGGTGAGGGAGACGGGGACGCGCTCCATGGCGGTCTGCAGGTAGGGGGCCATGCGGTCCCAGTCGGGCGAGATTTCCCCAAACGAGAAGTCTTCAGGCACGCCGCTGACCTTCCACGGAGCGCACTTCGCCTCGAACAACCCAATCATCAGCCCGCCCACCTCTTCGCGGTAATACCCGAAGGACTTCGGGTCTTCGATGACTGGCCATGACGACGACAAGCCAGGGATTTCTTCGGTGATGAGGTAATAGTGTTCAGCCGACTGCAGCGGCACGTTGACACCTGACCTCGCGGCCAGCTGGCGTGCCCACATGCCAGCGCAGTTCACCACCACCTCGCAGGTGATGTGGCCGTGGGAGGTGTCGACGCCGGTGACGGAACCGTCCTTCTTCGTGACGTTGGTGACCGTCACCCCTTCGATGACCTTCGCGCCGGCCAGGCGCGCGCCCTTGCCGAGCGCCATGGTGGTGTCGACCGGGTTGGTGCGGCCGTCTTCTTTCACATAGAAACCAGCCAACACATCGTCGGTCTTCGCGAGTGGAAAGAGCTCTTTGACCTGGTTGGGTCCAATCTCGTGCACGTCGATGCCGCGGTAGCGATTGAAGGAAGACACGCGTCGGTATTCCTCGAGGCGGTCGGGCTCGGTGGCCAGCTCGATGAAGCCCACGGGCTTGAAGCCGGTGGCCTGGCCCGTCTCGGCCTCGAGGCGCGAGTACAGGTCACGGGTGTATTTGCGCATCTCGGTCGAGGTGTCTGACAATGAGCCGAAGGTGACCATCAAGCCCGCCGCGTGCCAGGTGGTGCCTGAGGTGAGGCGGTCGCGCTCGAGCAGCACCACGTCGCGGCAGCCCTGGTGCGCGAGGTGGTACGCGACGGACGCACCGATGATGCCGCCGCCGATGACGACGACGCGCGCGTGGGAGGGGATGACGGGCTCGCTCATGGCGTGCGCAGATGTCGTGCCTGCGCGCCTTCGTCAATCACCACACACCTGCCGGCCAGACTGATGGGCGCTGTGGCCGTCGCGGTCAGCGGGAGGGAGCGCAGGTGGCGCCGCCGGAGGAAGCAGCGGCGGATCGGCAGGTGGTGAGGCTGGCGGCACCGGGACGGCTGGCGGCACTGGAACGGCTGGTGGCACTGGAACGGCTGGTGGCACTGGAACGGCTGGTGGCACCGGAACGGCTGGCGGCACCGGGACGGCTGGCGGAACTGGAACGGCTGGCGGCACTGGGACGGCTGGCGGAACTGGAACGGCTGGCGGCACTGGGACGGCTGGCGGCACTGGGACGCCGTGTCAACCAGCCAGGCGATTCGTTTCACGCCCTGACGTACCATCGGTCTTCGCGTGCCGAGCCGGAAGCCACCACCACCCGTCGATGACGTCGCCGAGGCGCTCGACGAGGCCGCGACGCGCCCACTCGAGATGCCGGTGAAGGGCCAACGGGTCGTCGTCGACGAGGTGGTCGACGCGCTCAAAGACAAGACAGACACCAGCCCCGTCTGGGACGAGCGCAGCACCAGCCCCATTCCCGACAGCAGCCCGGTGCCCACCGTCTCGCGCGAGCCGCCCCGCGCCGTCGAGCCGAAGCCAGCCGACCGCACCGAGGTTCAGCTCGCGAAGGTCGCCTCCCTCGAAGAGCTGCGAAAGGTCGTCACCCGCCCCTCGGCCTCGCCGGGCGCGCGCCGGGTCCCCCCGAAGGTGCTCAAGGCCCTCGCCGCCATCGGCACCCTGGCGCTGGTGCTGCTGGTCTGGCTGTATGGCCGCAGCGACCCTTTGAAGGACCCGTCGCGCCCGGTCCCGTTGAGCCGCACCACGCGGGTCAAGCCAACCGCCCCCGCGCCCATCGCACCCCCCGTGAAGGGAGCCGACGTTCCCGCGGTCATCGCGGCCCCCAAAGCGCCCCCGCGCGCGCCCCTCATCATGCAGGTGACGGTCGACGCCGGCGCGGGCCTCACCCAGACGCGCACGGTGCCCGCCAGCGTGGTGCGCATCGAGACCGACCCGCCCTGCACCGTCTCGTACCAGGGCGACGACTACGGCCCGCAGCCGGTGCTCATCACCATGCCCGTCGGCCCCAACGTCATCACCGTCGAGAACCCCGAGGTGGGCCTGAAGCGCCAGGTCACCATCAAGGCCTCTGACGAAGAGCGCACCTTCCTGCGGCTCGAGTTCGTGCGCGGGTGGGTCGACGTCGACGCGCCGGCCGGCGCGAAGGTGAGCATCGATGGCGTGCCGGCGAAGGGCCGCACCATCACCATCTGGGAAGGGCGCCATCGCGTCGACGTGGTCTTCGCCAACGGCCAGAAGGCCTCGAAGAGCGCCGACGTGGTGCGCGGCGAGACGACCCAGCTGTTCTTCGACGCGCCCGTGCCGAACGAGTGAGAGCCTGAGTCGCAACACCGTGGCCAGAACTCGTTGACCAGGCGTCCTGGGCACGCAGAGGGTCTCGGCGGTTCTCCCCCGCGCCCGCCTCTCCCCCGGCGGGCCGATCAGCTTGCCCACGGGGCCCTCGTGAGCGCTCACCAAAGGCTCGCGATGGCGCCCGTTGGGGCCTACACTGAAGGGCACCTCCAGTGAGCCTCGTGTCGAGCTACACCATCGTGAACGCCCTCGGCCTGCACGCCCGCGCCGCCGCGCAGCTGGTCAAGGCGGCCAACAGGTACGCCTGCGAGGTCGAGGTCGAGTGCGAGGGCCAGAGCGTCAACGGCAAGAGCATCATGGGCGTGCTGATGCTGGCCGCCGCGCAAGGCATGGTGGTGAACGTGTCGTGCTCCGGCGAGGGCGCCGAGGGGTGCCAGCGCGAGATTGGCGAGCTCATCGCCAACAAGTTCGGTGAGCCGCGGTAGCTGGGCACGGGGGAGCGCTGGCCTTCAGGGCCCGGCGGCCCACCAGGCCTTCACCTCGTCGAGCCTGGTGAGGCGGCGCGCGGGCGGCAGGCTGTCGAGCAGCTGCTTGCCATAGCGACGGGTCAACACCCGGGTGTCGCCCAGCGCCACGATGCCCCGGTCGGTGCGGGTGCGAATGAGCCGCCCGAAGCCCTGCCGCAAGGCCAGCGCCGCCTGCGGCACCTGGTAGTCGTCGAAGGGGTTGCCCCCCTCTTTGCGCAGGGCCTCGATGCGGGCCGCCTGAAGCGGGTCGTTGGGCGGCGCGAAGGGCAGCTTGTCCATCACCACCAGCGACAGCGCGTCACCGGGCACGTCGACGCCTTCCCAGAAGCTCTGCGAGGCGAAGAGCACCGAGGGCTGTTGCCGAAAGGCGTCGAGCAGCTGCCCCTTCGGCGCTTCCCCCTGCTTCAGCACCGGCACCTCGATGTGCGGGCCCACCAGGGTGAAGACGTCCTCGAGGTGCCGCAGGCTGGTGCACAACACGAAGGCGCGCCCGCGGGTGAGGCGAATCAGGCGCAGCACCTCTCGTGAGAACTGCAGCGTGAAGTCGCTGGCGCTGGGCTCGGGCAGGTGGCCGGGCACGTAGAAGGCCGCCTGGGTGGTGTAGTCGAAGGGGGACTCGACCGAGACCCTGTCGGTCGACTCGACGTCGAGGCCGTAGCGGCGCACCACGTAGTCGAAGCTGCGCTGCTTCTGGCCGCTCGACGAGGTGAGCGTCGCCGAGGTGAAGATGACGGTGTCGACGGCCCCGTAGAGGTGCTGCGACAGGCTCGCGCCCACCTCGATGGGCGCCGCGCGCAAGGCCAGCGTGCGCCCCCGCGCCTCAGCCCAGTACACCTGCCCCGGGTCGTCACCCTGCGCGATGCGCTCGAGGGCCGCGCTGACCTCGGCGGCCCGGCGCTGCAGCGCGGTGAGAGCGCTGTCGTCGTCCGTCGAGAGCGCCGAGATGGCGGCCAGCGTCTCGAGCACCGCCGCGGCGGGCGGGCGCAGCACCTCGAGCACCTGCGGGCTCAAGGTGCGGTCCCCCTGCCGACGGGCGTCGTCGAGCGTCTCGGGGAACGCGAGGGACAGCTCGCGAAACAGCGCGTCGCTGCGGGCCCGCAAGGTGATGGACAGCGCCCCCAGGGTGCCCGCCCGGGAGTCACCGGCCGTCACCTCGGCCAGCAGGTCCTGCGCCAGCGAGGTCAGCCGCCCTCCGGACACCGAGACGCCGAAGTGCTCGGTGGCCACGTCTTCCAGCGCGTGCGCCTCGTCGAAGACCACCGCGTCGTAGGGGGGCAGAATGCCCAGCGGCTCTTCCCCTCCGCGCATGCGCAGCGACAGGTCGGCGAAGAAGAGCGCGTGGTTCACCACGATGACGTCGCAGTCGGCAGCGGCGCGGCGGTTGCGGGTGACGAAGCACGACTCGTACAGCGGGCACTGGCCACCCAGGCAGGCGTCGCTGGTGGTGGACACGAGCGGCCAGGCGCTCCAGGCCTCGGGCACCTGGGTCTCGCCGCGGTCACCGGTCTCGGTGGACAGGGCCCACTTGCGGAAGGCCGGCCAGTACGACGCGTCGTCGGTGGTGGCGAAGAGCGGCGACGTCTCGAAGGCCTCGAACCGCTGCGCGCACAGATAGTTCGAGCGCCCTTTGAGCAGCGCCGCCTCGAAGGGCAACCCCACCACGTCGCGCAGCAGTGGAATGTCTTTGGTGAAGACCTGGTCCTGCAGGGTGCGGGTGGCCGTGGACACCACCACCCGTTTCCCCGACAGCACCGCGGGCACCAGGTAGGCCAGGGTCTTGCCGGTGCCGGTGCCCGCCTCGGCCAACAGCGACGTGCGCGCGGAGAGGGCGCGCTCGACGGCCAGGGCCAGCTCGAGCTGAGCGGGGCGGTGCTCGTAGCCGCTCAACACCGCCGACAGCGCACCGGTGGGGCCCAGCACCCCCTCGACGGTAGTCTGGTGCAGCGCGCGGGTTCGGGAAGCCGTCACGGACGCTCAGCCACCCAACGAGGACAGCACCTTCACCATCACGCTGAGGGCGCCGATGATGACCACCACACAGACTCCGCCGACCACCCACTTGAGGGTCGGCGACAGGCCGGCGGGCTCTTCGACCCTGGCGGTGAGCAACCCGGCCGACGCGGCGGCGAACACCTCGTCGCGCCCCTTGAGGGCCCACGGGTCATCGGAATGGTACGCCAGGCGCAAGCGATACAGGCGCCCCAGCTCGGCGAGGTGGCCCTCGACGATCGCCCGCCGTCGCAGCGCGTCGTGGCGGCGCTCGTCGCCCCAGTGCTCGAGCAGCTCGACCCACGGGGCCTTGAGGGCCTCAGGCGGGTCGACCGAGAGCCCGGTGGCGCTGGTGAACGACACGCCACAGGCGCTGCACGCCGTCGCCTGCGCCGCGCGCTTCGAGAGGCACCTGGGGCAGACGCCGTCGGGCACCGCGAAAGGGGCCGAGGCCGCCTGCGCCCTGGCCGATTCGATGGCCGTCGTCGATGGCGAGCGCAGCATCACCACGTTGCTGGCCTCACTCGACGAGGCGAGGGTGGGGCGAGCCCCCGGCGTCTTGCGCGAGGCGAAGAACGGCTTCAACGGCACCTGCACCGCGGCTCGCGGCCCCGGCACGTCGTTGGCCAGCGCCGCTTGACCCAACGCCCTGCGCTCGCCTGGGCCGGCCGACGTCGCCTGTTCCTGCGGCGAACGCGCTGCATCACCGCGCGAGGCGTCGTCGCGCTGAGCCTCGAGGTGACCTGCCAGCGTGAGCGCCGAGCTCTCGCCACACCTTGGGCACTCGAGCAGCACCTCGTCAGCGCGCACCTGCGCCGAGGTCACGTCGACGAGGCGCTCACAGCTGGGGCAGACGACCTTCATGGACGGACGACACTCTACCTCGTCGGCGCCCCGAAGGCTGCCCGACAGCAGCGCGGCGCGAGGCGTGAGCGTGTAGAGTCCCACCACCCCGTGAGTTCGACCGTCTCGTTTCAAGGCATCGGTGCCAGCCCGGGGGTCGCCGTCGGTCAGGCCTTCGTGCTCGACGCCCGCAAGGTGCGCACGCCCAAGGTTCGCCTGAAGGCCAGCGAGGTCGAGGCCGAGGTGATGCGCTTCAAGACGGCCATCGAGCTGTCAGACCGGCAGCTCGAAGAGCTGAAGGTGCGCCTGTCGACGGGGGCCGAGAACGAGCACGAGCTGATCCTCGAAGCGCACCGCATGATGCTGCACGACCCCATGTTCCTGGTCGAGGTCACCCGCCTCATCAAGGAAGAGACCATCAACGCCGAGTGGGCGGTGCGGCGCGTGTGCCGGCGCCTGCGGCACCAGTTCGACAACCTCGAAGACGAGTACTTTCGCGAGCGCAAGAGCGACATCGAGTTCGTCGCCGACCGGCTGGTGCGCAACCTGCTGGGCGAGGTGGTCGACCCCGAGGTCGAGGTCCCCCTGGGGGCCATCGTGGTGGCGCACGAGGTCAGCCCTGCGGCCGCCGCGATGCTGGTGAAGAGCGGGCGCATCGGCGCCTTCGTGACCGACCTCGGCGGCCACACCAGCCACACCGCCATCGTGGCCCGCGCGCGCGAGGTGCCGGCGGTGGTGGGCCTGGGGCGGGTGGCCGATTCCATTCGGGCGGGCGACACCGTGGCGGTCGATGGCCGCCGCGGCCTGGTGCTGGTGAACCCCACCGAAGCGCAGCTGGCGCTGTTCCGCGAGACCATGCGGCAGCAGCTGGCCAACGAAGCGGTCGCGCTGAAGACCGCCGAGCTGCCCGCCATCACCACCGACGGCGTGCGGGTGCGGCTCAACGGCAACATGGAGTTCGCCGAAGAAATCCCCTCGCTGCTGGCCCATGGCGCCGAAGGCATCGGGCTGTACCGCACCGAGTTTCTCTTCCTCGACCGCACCGAGCCGCCCACCGAAGAAGAGCACTACCAGTCGTACAAGGCGGTGCTCGAGGCGATGCAGGGCCGGCCGGTCACCATTCGCACCCTGGACCTGGGGGGCGACAAGGTGCCGGGCAAGAAGATGGACAAAGAGACCAACCCCGCGATGGGGCTGCGGGCGATTCGGTATTGCCTGGCCCACCGCGAGATGTTCCGGGTGCAGCTGCGGGCGCTGCTGCGGGCCAGCGTGCACGGCAACCTGCGCATCATGTTCCCCCTGGTGTCGGGGGTGTCCGAGCTGCGCGACGCGCGCAGTGAGCTCGAGGCCTGCCGCTCGGAGCTGTCCCGGCAGGGCGTGCCCATGGGCAAGCGCTCGCCCATCGGCATCATGGTCGAGACGCCCAGTGCCGCGTGGATCGCCGACCGCCTGGCGCACGAGGCCGAGTTCTTCAGCATCGGCACCAACGACCTCATTCAGTACACCCTGGCCATCGACCGGCAGAACCGCGACGTGGCGTACCTCTACCAGCCGCTGCACCTGTCGATTCTGCGCTCGGTGAAGAGCATCTGCGACGCTGCCCGGCAGGCCGGCATCCCCGTGGCGATGTGCGGAGAGATGGCCGGCGACCCGGGCATGACGCTGGTGCTGCTGGCGCTGGGCCTCGACGAGTTCTCGATGACCAGCGGGCAGATTCCGTCGGTGAAGCGCATCGTGCGCGCGGTCTCGATGAGCGACGCGAAGGCCCTGCTCGACCAGGCCAACCAGTTCTCGACGGGCGAAGAGATTGAGCGGTTCATCAAGGCCGAGATGGACAAGCGCTTCGCCACCGCCGAAGCCTGACGGCCTGCGCCCTGAAGACCGGCCCACCGTCGCGCCGGCCCGCCCTTCACTGGCGCTTCTTGCCCTGTGGCTTGACCGCCGGTGGCGGCTTGGGCACGGCGCCGGCCCCCGCGTCGACCGCAGCAGGCTGTGGGGTGACTTCGGTGGCGGGGACCACGACCGGTGGCACCTCGACGGGTCGCGGTGCGCTGTCGGCCGGGTGGGTCTCGGGCACGATGACCAGCGTCTCTGCCGAGCGACCGCTCACCACGTACCCCGTCGCGCACAGGATGATGGCCACCAACCCCGCGGCCAACGACATCGCACCTCTCGAGCTTCGCGCGGGCGCTTCACCGAACAGTGGTGCTGCCGCGACCTCGGCCGCCTCGGCCTCGCCGTCGCCCGAGCCAGCCCGGGAAGGAAGGGTCTGGCGGGCGCTCATCGGCAGGCGGCGCTGCGCGTCGTCGGACGTCGGGCTGGGCGCTGCTTGCGGGGCCTGGGCCCTTTCCCCGGTGGCCGAGCGCGCCAGCCGCGTCTGGCGGGCCTGCAGCGGCACCTCTGTCGGCACGCCGCGCCTGGGCTTGCTCGCCTCTCGCGGCAGCTCGGGGTCGGTGTCGGCGGTCTCTTTCGGTCTCAGCACCGGCGCGAGGTGGGTGCGGTCACCCTGGGCCATGCTGTGCAGCTCGGTGTGGGTCGAGCCTTCCCCCGGCGGGGCCGGCCGAACCACCGTCGCGTCGAGGGGGACCGCGGGCGTGGCGCGCCCTGGTGAGGGCCAGGTCGGCACGCCCGTCGGCGATGATCGAAGGGGCTGCCCCATCAGCTGCTTGAGCGCCGCGCGAACCGGCTCGAGCGACTGCGGGCGCTGAGAGGGCTCCTTGGCCATCAACTGAAGGACCAGGGCCGCCAGAGCCGGGGGCAGCGTCGGGTCGACCTCGAGCAGGTTGGGCACCGGCGCGCCCAGGTGCTTCATCACCACCTCCATCGGGTTGTCGCCGACGTAGGGCCGCCGCCCGCTGATGAGCTCGAAGGCCATCACGCCCAGCGCGTACAGGTCGGTGCGGGCGTCGGTGGGCTGCCCCCGGGCCTGCTCGGGAGACATGTAGTCGGGAGTGCCCACGATGAGCGACGCCGACGTCATGGTCGACGAGTTGATGCCGGGCGCCGAGCGCTTGGCGAGCCCGAAGTCGAGCAGCGTGAGGAACTCTTCGCCGTCGTCGTCTCGGCAGACGAAGAGGTTCGACGGCTTCAGGTCGCGATGCACGATGCCCGCCCGGTGCGCCGCCGCCAGAGGGCCGGTGGCCTCGAGCAACAGCTTCAGCGCGTGCGCCAGCGGCACCCGCTGCTCGCGGGCCAGCAGGTCGCTCAGGGCCTCGCCCTGCAGCAGCTCCATCGCGAGGTAGGGGCGGCCGTCGGGGGTGACGCCATGCGCGTGAACGTCGACGATGCCGCGGTGGTTCACGGCGTTCACCGCATGGGCTTCGGCGATGACCCGGCGCACCAGCACCTGGTCGCCGGCGAACTCGGCCTTGATGACCTTGATGGCCACGCGCTTCTTGATGACCGTGTGCAGGCCCTCGTACACCATGGCCATGCCGCCTTCGCCCAGCGGCCCCACCACGGCGTAGTCGCCCAGGCGAGTGCCGATGAGCGGATCACGCACGGTGGTGGCGTCGAGCTCTTCGGGGCGGGCCATCGAGTCCGACCATGGTAGCAGCAACCCGCGGGCCCTGGTCGCGCTCGCGTATCGTGCGCCGCCTCGGAGTGACGCCTGACGCCGTCGCCTCGCGACAACCCTGCGATCGCCTCGACCAGAGCGAAGCCCGCGATGAGCTGTTACCTGCGCGACGAAGCCTCATGTCTTCTCTGCCCCCGCACCTCGCCGAGCGCGTCGACCCCAAGGCCCCGGCTCCCCGCACAGACGGTCGCTACGTCGTGTACTGGACCCGCATCGCGGCGCGGGCCACCGAGAACCCGGCGCTCGACGTGGCGCTCTCGATGGCGAAACGCCTGGACGTGCCGTGCTTCGTGTACCACGCGTTGTCCGAGCGCTACCGGTACGCGTCCGACCGCCTGCACACCTTCATCCTCGAGGGCGCGCGGGACCTGCAGCGAGACCTGGCCGCCCGGGGCATCGGCACCGTGTTTCATCTGCAGCGGGCCGCCGACCGCCGACCGCACCTGCTCGAGCTGGCGAAGGACGCCGCGCTGGTGGTGGCCGACTTCATGCCCGTTCAGCCCCTGATGAAGTGGGACGCCGAGGTGGCGTTGGTGGCCCCGCTGTGGCGCGTCGACGCGTCATGCATCGCGCCCATCTGGTCGTTTCCCCGCAAGGCCGACCGGGCGTTCGCCTTTCGCGCCATGGCCGAGCCGCTGTGGAAGACCCGCGTCACCGCGCCGTGGGTCGACGTCGAGCCGCCCCACCCGCCCTTCGTGCCCGAGGTGGCCTTCGAGCCCATCGACTTCTCCACAGCGTCGATTCCCTCGTTGGTGGCCAGCTGTGACATCGACCACGGCATCGGGCCGGTGCACCACTCACCCGGGGGGTCCACCGCCGCCCTCGCCCGATGGACGCGCTTCGTCGAGAAGGACCTGGCCCGCTACGCGAAGGACCGCAACGACCCGCTGCGTGAAGCCAGCAGCCGCAGCTCGGCCGCGCTGCACTTCGGTCACCTCTCGCCGTTTCGGGTGGCCCGCGACGCGGCGAACCATCGCACCGAGAGCGCCGAGAAATTCCTCGACGAGGTGCTGACCTGGCGAGAATTAGCATGGCATTTCTGTCTGCATCACCCAAACCATGAGTCGGTCGACGTGTTGCCTTCGTGGGCGAAGGAGACGCTGCAACAGCACGAGCGTGACGCGCGCGAGTACCTGCCCTCGTGGGAACAACTGGCGCGCGCCCAGACGGGGGATGCGTTGTGGGACGCCTGTCAGCGCTCGCTGCTCACCCACGGCGAGCTGCACAACAACGTGCGCATGACGTGGGGCAAGGCCCTGCTGGCGTGGACGCGCTCCGCGAAAGAGGCGCTGGCCACGCTCATCGACCTGAACCACCGGTATGCGCTCGACGGACGTGACCCGGGCTCCTACGGCGGCATTCTCTGGTGCCTGGGCGCGCTCGACCGGCCCTTCACCCCGGAGCAGCGCATCATCGGCACCGTGCGCCCCCGGTGGCTGGCTGAGCAGGCCAGGCGCTTCGACGTGGCCGAGTACGAGCGCCGAACGCACCGACCTGCGCGCGGGCAGCCCCTCACCGTGGCCATCAT
>VYLD01000293.1_pt1 | contig 20614 bp, 17 predicted proteins | sample 5114401 | NCBI WGS metagenome assembly VYLD01 (sample SAMN12291783, study PRJNA351875) | freshwater metagenome | isolation source: freshwater lake | place: USA: Michigan, Gull Lake | collected 2013-08-08 | reverse complement strand
CGTTCCACCCGCGCTGCCGCCCGCCGTTCCACCTCCAACACCACTCCCACCGTCGGGAGCGACGCAGGTGCCAGCCGAGCACACCTGGCCAGAGCCGCAGTCAGAGTTCGTGCTGCAGGTGGAAGGACCGGGGCACGCAGTGAAGACCGCGAGTACTGCTCCGAACACGAAGTAACGAAGAGCGCGATAAGGCATCGGGACGTTCTAGCAGCCATGTGCACCGGCGGGAACTGATCAGCATCGCCTACGTCCCCTGAAGCAACGCGCCCCTCAGCGACAAACGTCAGTACGCCCTGGACCAACCACGCGCCCGGGTCTTGATCAGGTCCGTGAGCCTGACACTCGCACGCACAACGTGAGACCTCGAGCCCGCTACCGAACGACGACGCCCTTCCAGAACGCCACCCGCCCCTCGACGTTCTTCGCCGCGTCCTTCGCGGCCGGGTAATACCAGGCCGCGTCCTTGTTCACCGCGTCGCCCACCACCACGTCGTAGTAGCTGGCCGTGCCCTTCCAGCCACACACCGTGTGCGTATCGCTGGGCTTGAAATGCTCTTTCTTCAGTGCGCTCGGAGGAAAATAGGCATTCCCCTCGACCATGATGATGTCGTCAGACTCAGCCAATACCACGCCATTCCATTCAGCCTTTTTCATGTGATTGCCTTTCGATTTCAAACAGGGAATGCCCGAACGCCCACGTCGCGTCGACCCACTGCGCGGCCGTCGAGAACCCGACCGCGGCGCCCCACCCCGCCAGCTCCGCCAGCGTGAAGCGATGGCTCGACTCGGTCCACAACGACTCGCCGGCCGCGAAGGTCACCGAGAACGTCCCCGCCCGGACGGTCACCACCTGCGCCACCGTCGACACCAGGTGCATCTCGACGCGGCGGTGTTGGGCGCTCCAACGGGCCTGGTGACGAAACGCGCCCACGTCGAAGTCGGCGTCGAGCTCGCGGTTGAGCCGCACCAGCAGGTTCTTGTTGAAGGCCGCCGTCACGCCCAGCGCGTCGTCGTAGGCGGGCAGCAGCTGCGCCGGGTCCTTGTCGAGGTCGGTCGCGATCAGCACGGCGTCACCCGGTGAGAGCAGGTCTCGCAGCGCTCGAAAGAACGCCTGGGCTTCGTCGCGGGTGAAGTTCGACAGGTTGCTGCCCAGGAAGAGCACCAGCAGCGGCACGCCGGCGCGCCGTCGGGAGACCGCCTGCCCCAGCCCCTCGAGGTACGCCCCCTCGATGGTGTCCACCGTCAAGCCGGGCACCTGCTCGACGGTGCGGCGACACTCGACCAGCGCCGAGGGCGACACGTCGATGGCCGAGAAGCGCAACGCGCGGCCCCGCCCGTACCGGGTCAAGAAGAGGCTCGCCTTCTTCCCCGCGCCAGGGCCGAGCTCGACCACGTCGGCGCCCGGCAGCCGCTCGCCCACCGCCGACGAGAAGCGCTCGAGCAACCGCAGGTCGGCGCGCGTCACCTCATACTCGGGCAACAGGGTGATGGCCTCGAACAGCGCCGAGCCCAGGTCGTCGTAGAGCATCGACGCGGGCAGCGTCTTCACGCTCGCCAGCAGCCCGGCGCGCACCGCCTCGAGCAACGAGGCCTGCGCCGAGGCCACCCCCACCGGGCCGCTGCTGGCGACCAACCTTCGGGACGTCGAGCGCTTCATCGGGACATTCCCTCTGGCACCACTCGAAACTTTGCAAAGACAGACGGGAAGGAGCCCTGAAACCAATTTCGAAACGAGCGCCGCAGAAATGACACGTCGGTGCGCGCGCTGGCGCCCTTGAGCACGAAGTGTTTGCCATCGAAGAAGTTGGCCGAGTAGCCCTTGTAGAACGGCAAGGGCTCGAAGCCCGCGAAGGGCGCGAAGACCGTCGACGTCCATTCCCAGCCGTTGCCCACCAGCTCGTCGACCCCGAAGGCGCTGCGGCCCAACGGGTGTGAGCCCACCGGCAGCGGGTCGACCGACGAGAACCCGAAGGTGCCGTGCACACCCGGCGTGGCGATGACCGAGCCCCACGGCGTCGACCGCTCGCTGCCTTCACGCGTCCCCAAAGCCGCGCGGTGCCACTCGGCCTCGGTCATCAAGCGCCCGCCCTTCCACTTCAGGTACGCGCTGGCCTCAGCGTGGCTCACGTACACCGGCCAGGAGAGCGGCAACGGCACCTCGCCGAACATCGCCTTCCACCACCAGCGCCCGTCATGCCGGGCCCAGAAGGTCGGGTGCGAAAGACCTTCGCGGGTGAGCCACGAGAAGGCGGGCTCGCTCCAGAGCTCGCGCGCGCGATAGCCCCCGGCGTCGACGAAGCGCAGGTAGTCGCCGTTGGTGACCGGCAGGCGGTCGACCTCGAAGGCTGGCACCTCGACCACGTGCTCGTCGTATTCGTTGTCCCACCCGGTGTGCGGAAACTGCTGACGCGAGAGCCCCAGCGTGGCCCGCCCTGCGGGAATGGACAGCACGGTCTGCGACTGCGCGGGCCCCTCGAGCACCGCCGGCGCCGGGCCCCGGTGCTTCAGCGACGTCGGCGTGCGGTTGAGCAGGTAGGCCAGCGTCTCGGCGTGCATCAGCCGGTGCTCGATGGCCAGGTGCGCCGCCCAGCCATTCGACAGCCACCCGTTGAAGGGCCCCGACTCGAGGTCTGCGTCGACGTCGGCCCGCACTGCCCGTCGCCAGCCATCAATCACCTCGCGCGACGGCCAGTCTCCTTCAGCGTCCCTCGGCACGTCACCGTCGAGCGGGTCGATGCCGAACGCGAACAGGCTCTCGAGCGTGGCGTCGCGTGGCTTGCGGCCCAGGCACTCGCGGCTGATGAGGTTGAAGTCGAAGGCCTCGAGGTGGCCCAGGTAGAAGATGAGGCGGTGGCGCTCGGCGATGGGGCGCTCGAGCAGGCCCTGCGGCGTCAGCCACTCGAAGAGCGCGTCGGTCTGGCGGCGGGCTTCCCGCAGGCGACTGATGAGTGCTGGCCGAACGGACATGCCGAGAGCTCCTCCCGCGGGCGACCTTCGTAACCTCAACCCCGGGCCGATGCTCGCCTCGACGCGGCAGGCTCGACGCGAGGGGCCCAACAGGAGCGCCTGGTGACGAGCTGTCCTGCTGAGCGCCCAGCGCCCATCACGCTCGTGTTGCCACACCCGTGGCGATGGTGTGCCCCGGCCGGTAGCGCAGGTGCGCGAGCTGGTCACCCGGCCGAAGCTGCCGACGCCTTTTCGACCCAGGAGAATCGGCGCGGACCTCGCCGCTAGGCTGCGCGCATGGACGAACTCGACCTGCTTCAGAAGACCAGCCGCACCTTCGCGCTGGCGATTCCCCTGCTGCCGCAGCCCACCCAGCACACGGTGACGCTGGCGTACCTCGTGATGCGGCTCGTCGACACCTTCGAAGACGCGACCAGCTGGTCGAAGGCAGAGAAGCTTCGGGCCCTTTCGACCGTGAGCGAGGTCCTTGGGCTGCCGCCCCCGGCATGGCGTGAGGGTGGGGCGCGGCTGGCTCAGCTCGCAGTTGGCCATGCGCCGACGACGCACGCGGGGTCCCTCGAGCTGCTGGCCTCGAGCCCCGCGCTCTTCGAAGCCTGCGCCCAGCTGCCAGAGAGACCCCGCGCCATCGTCGCGCGGGCGGTCACCTCGATGGCCGAGGGCATGGCGCGGTTCGTCGAGCGCACCGACGCGCAGGGCCGCCTCGAGCTGGCGAGCCGCGCCGAGCTGCACGACTACTGCTACGTCGTCGCGGGACTGGTGGGCGAGCTGCTCACCGAGGTCTTCCTGCACGACGTACCCACGCTCTCGCCGGGGCAGGACACGCTGCGCGAGACAATGCACGCGTTCGGCGAAGGGCTACAGCTGGTGAACATCGTGAAGGACGCAGACGACGACTTCACCGAGGGCAGGCGGTTTCTGCCCCCCGCGCTGTCCCGGGCGCAGGCGGTCGAGCTGGCCCGCGGCGACCTCGCGGCTGCAGCGCGCTACGTGCTGGCGCTGCACCAGCACCAGGCGCCCACGGGAGTGATGGCGTTCACCGGCCTCGCGCTCGTGCTGGCCACCCGCACCCTCGACGCGCTCGAGCGAGGGCAACAGAAGCTCTCACGCGCGCAGGTCGCCGAGGCGCATGCGGACCTGAGCCAGGCGCTCGAGGGCGAGACCTCGCTGCAGCTCCTGCTCGCCGCAGCGCACCACCGCAGCGCCGCCACCCCGCGGGTTCATCACCGGGAACGAGGTGACGCTCCCGCAGCACCCTCTTCCTCGCCGGCCTGATGAACCAGGCGATGCAGGTTCGAATGATCTGCGCCACGAGGTGGGCCGGCACCTCGAGCAGGTCCTGGGACGTCGCGCTCTTTTTTACAGCACTCGACCTCGCGGCAGCAGCGCGACGGCCGGGCGCGCGCGTGAAGCCGGGCAGGACTCGTGCATGGCTCGTCGACAGTCGGAGGGAACACGTCGCCGCGAGGCGTGCCGTCGGCAGGCTTGTGGTGAGCGCCGGCATGGGCGAAGCCTCGACGCATGCGATTGATGCCGTGGTGCGCAGCCTGCTGTGTGCTGACCGCCTGCCGCACGTTGGTGGGCTCTGCGCCGGTCAGCGCTCCACCCGCCGAGCTCGACGTGCTGCAGACCCGACCGAGCGAGGCGACCGCGCTGGCGACGTCGCTCTGTGACTCGGCGGGGCCCCGCCTGTCAGGCTCGCCGGGAGACGCGCTGGCTGTCGCGTGGGCGGTGCAGACCATGACGCGCCTGGGCCTCTCGAACGTGCACACCGAGCCCGTGACGGTGCCCCGGTGGGTGCGCGGCGTCGAAGAGGCGGCGGTGGTGGCGCCGGGCCTTCACCCGCTGGCGGTCACCGCGCTCGGGGGCAGCATCGCGACGGCCGACGGCGGGGTGGAAGCCGAGGTGGTCGAGGTCTCGACGCTCGCCGGGCTCAAGGCCCTCGACGCGGGGACGCTCAGCGGGAAGATCCTGTTCGCCAACGTACCGATGCGACGGTCAGTCGACGGCGCAGGGTATGGCGAGACGGCGGGCGTGCGTCGGCTGGCCCCGGTTCAGGGGGCGCTGGCAGGCGCGGTCGCGGTGGTGATTCGGTCGGTGGGCACTGACGTCAACCGCCTCGCCCATACCGGATCCCTGGGCGCCGAGGCCTCTGCAGTCCCCGCTGCGGCGCTCTCGATTCCCGACGCCGAGCTGCTGCACCGGCTGCTGACCGCGGGCCCGGTGCGACTTCGACTTCGGCTGACGCCATCGCACGAAGCACCGGCCCAGAGTGCCAACGTGGTGGGCGACGTCCCGGGCCGGGAAGAACCAGGCCAGGTGGTGCTGCTGGCCGCGCACCTCGACTCGTGGGACCTGGGCACCGGCGCGCTCGACGACGGCGCCGGGGTGGGCGTCATCCTCGACGCCGCGCGCGCGCTCACCGCTTTGCCGCAGAGACCTCGCCGGACGGTGCGGGTGGTGCTGTTCGCCAACGAAGAGAACGGCCTCGCCGGCGCGAAGGCCTACGCCGCTGCGCACGCGGCCGAGCTGTCGCAGCACGTGGTAGCGATGGAGATCGACGCTGGCGGTGGCGTCGCGCGGACCGTGCGGATGCTGGGTCGACCCGAAGCGTTCCCTGCCGTACAGACGTGGGACAAGGCCCTCTCACCGCTGGCGGTGCAGGTGGAAGCGGGGCCGGCAGAAGGAGGCGCCGACACCAGCGTGCTGCGCGCCGCCGGGGTGCCACAGCTCGACGTGCGGCAAGACGCCTCGCAGTACTTCGACATGCACCACACCGCCAACGACACCGTCGACAAGCTGGACCCGGTGCAGCTCACCCAGCTGGCCCGCACCACCGCCACCATCGCCTGGCTGGCCGCCGAGCAGGGCATCGACTTCGGCCGGGTGCCCGAGGCGCAGCGCTCGCGCGGTCGCTGAACTCGGCTGGCACCAGCGGCGCCATCGCGTTCGCTCGCATGAGATGATTTACATCATCTGAACTGGTTGCGAGAGCGACGTGGCGACGAGCGCAGCGGCGACTGCTCCCATGGACGAGAACTCAGCGTCCCCCGCGCGCCGGGAGGAGAAGAGAAGGCCCGCTGGTCGCCCCCTTGCGGTCCGGGTGATGAGATGACTAGCATCATCTGATGCGGTACTCGGCGGAGCACAAAGAGACCACCCGGGCCCGAATCGTCGAGGCGGCCGCGGGGCTGTTGCGGCAGAAGGGCTTCGACGGCGTCACCATTCCCGGGTTGATGAAGAAGCTCGGCCTGACGCACGGCGGCTTCTACCGGCACTTCGACGACCGCGACGCGCTGCTGTCAGAGGCGGCGCTGGTCGCAGCGCACGAGACCACCGAAGCGGTCTTCGACGGCCAGCCAGACCTCGAGCACACCTTGAACGCTTACCTCTCGGAAGGCCACGTGCAGCACCCCGAGCACGGCTGCGTGCTCGCCGCCACGGGCACCGACGCCCGCCGCCAGCCGGCCCGGCTCCGCCGCACCTTCGACCGGGTCGTCAGCGGCTTCCTGGAGTTGCTCGAGCAGAAGCTGCACCCCGGGTGCGCAGCGACAGGCCTCAGTGACGACACCCTGCGGCTGGGCGCGCAGATGGTCGGCGCGGTGGTGCTGGCGCGGCTGGTCAAAGACAGACGCCTGGCCGCCCGCATCCTCGCGGCCGCGCGCCACTCCGAGAAGCCCTGAAGTCCCCTCGAGAAACGTCGTCACTGCCCGTTCGTTCGTTCAATGAGATGATGTTCATCATCGCCGCGCCTCGACTACAAGCGGTGCGTGGCGGCGTGCCCGGTGGGCGCCATCGAGCCAGACGGCGGCTTCAAGTTCTCGGCCTGTACGACCACAACGACCGTGAGTTCATGTCTGGCTTCTCGGACTTCACCGAGGCCATCGCCGACAGCGACGGTCGCCAGGAGCTGCGTGACCGGGTGAGCCGCTCTGAGAGCGCGTCGATGCGGCAGAGCCTGGCGTACGGGCCCAACTACAAGGCCGCGCACTGCGTGGCGGTGGGTCCCGCGGGAGAAGACCTGTTCGGCCCCTTCCTCGAAGACCGCGCCGCCTTCGTCGAGCAGCTGATGAAGCCGCTGACCCAGAAGTCCGAGCCCGTCCACGCCGCCTCGAGCGGTGGGGGCGGCTCGGCGCCGATGGGTGAAGCCACCTCGCGCCGTGGCATCGCGAACTCGCTCGGGGTGAACAGGCGCAGCAGTCAGCCGGGTCGTGGGACACCAGCACGCAGTCGGCCTTCGACCTGCACGCTGCCTCGAGCGCCGTCCCGCCGTCGGAGCAGGGCTGTCATCGGGCCATCAGACCCGAGGTCGCCCTCGCGGGTCCAGCTCGAGCCACTGCGCGCCGCAGGACTCACAGCGCAGCCGCGTTCCTTCCGGGAAGACCAGCTCGACGCGCCCCGACGGGACCTGCCCCGGCTCAGGCGGACAGGTGGGGCACCCCTGGCCCTGCGCGCGAAGGGGCAACGTCTGTTCGAAGGGCGGCAGGCGCAGCGTCTTCATCCAGTCGATGACGTGGGCTTCGCTCCAGCGCACGTCCAGCTCGTTGCGCCCTTTCAGCAGCCCGTGCTTCGCCGCCAACCAGAACAGCCGCAGCCGCCGCACCTGCTCGTCCATGCCGCGCTCGCGGAAGGCCTCACCAAGCCGGGTCACCAGGTCGAGCAATCGAGTCGGAGTCACGCGTCACCACCACTGAACGCGTGTTCATAGCAGCCGCGATGCTGATCAGGTGAACATCTCTTTGCGGGCCGACTCGGCGACGGCCACCACCGCCGGGTGGCGCAGCTTGCGCTCGACCGAGATGGCGTAGAACGACTGGACGAGCTCGGGCGCGCGGCCGACAGGGTGAAGGTCGAATTGCTTCGACACCTGCTCTTCGATGGCCGTGGGGGCCGCGAAGAGTCCCCTCCCGCGCATGCCGAACACCTTCATCAACGCCGAGTCCTCGAACTCGGCCACCACCTTCGGGCGAACCTTCTTGCTCTCGAACCACTGCTCGAGCGCGGCGCGAGACGAGCTGCCCTGCGTCGGCATCAACATCGGCGCGCCGTCGAGCGACTGGGGGAACCCCTTCTTGAGGGCCAGGCCCACCGTGCCCCGGCCGAAGAAGGTGGTGCCGCTCGAGCCGAGCTGGTGACTGAAGGCGCGCACCTTGACGTCGCTGGGCGCCGGCTGGTCGCTGAGCACCACGTCGAGCTCGTGCAGGGCCAGCTTGGCGAGCAGCTGGCTCAAGTGGCCCTCGAAGACCTCGAGCTGCAGCTGGGGCACCGCGTCGAAGGCCGGCGCGATGAGCCGCTCGGCGACCAGCTTCGGAACCACGTCGGCCACCCCCACCATGAAGCGCAGCTGCGTGCCTGAGGTCCCCCGGGCCAGCGATTCCTGCAGCTCGCGGCCGAGGCGAAAAATCTCGTCGGCGTAGCGAAAGGTGGTGCGCCCCACGTCGGTGAGCACCAGGCGGCGCCCGGCGCGCTGAAACAGCTTCTGGCCCAGCGCGTCCTCGAGCGTCTTCAGCTGGGTCGAGATGGTGGGCTGCGAGAGGTGCAGCTCGCGGCTCGCGCTGGCGATGGTGCCGCTGCGGGCCACGGTCCAGAAGTACAGCAGGTGGTGGTAGTTGAGCCAGGCCAAGGGTCACGTCACGAGGGAGAAGAAGTGGTCAGCAGAGCATCGCACGGCGCTGTGTGGTGACGTACGGCGCTGCGCGCAAGGTGAACTTCACGAGCCTCACGGGGTGGGAAGCCGAACCGCCTCGCCTCACCGAAGTCGTTCAAGTCGAGCCCGGTGGTGACGAGGCCATCTTTGGTGGGCCGACGGGCCTCTGCGGCGCAGCGAGCGGTCTTCGCAGCTCGCCGCTCTGGGGTCGAAGCCGAGGTGGCCCGAATGTCGTGGTGTCGCGAGGCCAGCAGCATTCCCGTTCGTCAACCACCGACAGCTTCATGAGAGCCGCGCTGGCCTCGAGATTGCGTGCCTCGCGCTCATGCGCGCGACCCTGCCGGTGCTGGTGGTGGCGCTGGTGGGCTGCCAGCGTGACGCGGTTCAGGGCGTGAGCGCCGACGTGCAGGTCACTCCCCTGGTGCTGGACTTCGGCCGAGTCGTCACGGGGACCTCGGCGCAGCGGAGCGTGACGCTCGTGAACCGCTCGCCGCTGGACGCGGTGGTCACTGCCGAGGTGAGCGCGCCCTTCGTCGCGGCAGGGACGACGTCGGTGCCAGCGGGCGGCGAGGCCTCCATCGAGGCGCGCTTCGAGCCTGCCGAGCCAGGTCTTGCGACGGCGACGCTGCTGGTGACGCAGGGCACGCAGCGCTTCGAGGTCGAGCTGCGCGGTGAAGGCGTGCGCTCGGAGTGTCGCAGCGACACCGTCTGCCGGACCTCCGAGCTCGACGTGGAGGCCGGCGTGTGTGTCGAGCGCCCCCGGGCAGACGGCGTGCGCTGCGCAGACCGCTGCGTGGGGGCCGGCAGCTGCGCGGCGGGTCGGTGCGTGGGCACCGCGGTCAGCTGTGACGACGCCGATGCCTGCACCATCGACACGTGCGCGAGCGCCAGCGGGTGTGGGCACCAGGCTGTCACCTGTGCCGCGCCGTCCGACCCGTGCAAGGTGGTGGCGTGTGACCGCGCGCAGGGCTGTGTGCAACGCGACGCCGACGACGGGACGGCCGGCGGACCCGCCGACTGCTCGACGGCGCGAGTCTGCGTCTCGGGCAGCTGCGTGACGCGCGTCGTTCCGGATGGGGCGGTGTGCGCGCCTGCGACGCCGTGTCAGGGCGAGGGCCGGTGTCAGCAGCGCCAATGCGTGCGGCCGCCTCAGGTCCCGCTGGTCGAGGCCTGGCGCTACGCCTTCCCGGACCCCCAGCTCGCCAGCTTTCGCGGGGTCGCCGACCGCGACGACAACCTGTACTGGGTCGAGTGCGCCTTTGGTGGCTTCGCCGACATGCTCTGCAACGCCTGTGTTCGCTGCGCCGTGACCTCGTACACGCGCGCTGGCCAGCAACGCTTCAGGAGCTGGCTGCCCCCGCTCGAGTCCAGGTACCAGCTGCACCTCGTGCAGGGCGACCAGCTGATCTACGCGGGCGGCGATACCATCGGCGCGCTGGCGCTGGCCGACGGAGCGCCCCGCTGGGTCCAGCAGCTTCCCACCGCGCTTCCGGGCGCGCCCACCCCGGCGACCCCGCTCGATATCCGTGAGCTGGCCGCGGGCCCCACCGGCGTGACGCTGCTCGCCTGGCCGCCCTGGAACGCGCTCAACGGGCAACCGGCCGTGGTGAAGCTGGACCTGGCGACGGGCGCGCTGCGCTGGTCTCGATTCTTCCCCGAGGGGACGCTGAGCGGCCTCGTGCTCGACGAGAGCGACGGGGTCCTCGTGCTGCACACGCCGCTGAGCGCCCCTACCTCGCCCCCGCGGCCGACCATGCTCGTCTCGCTGACCGCGACGGGAGCCCTGCGGTGGCAGCAGGACTCCCCCGGCAAGGACCCCCTGGCGTTGAAGAACCCGGTCGCGGTCTTCAACGGTGAGCTGCTGCTCGAAGGCGGCGAGCTCCGCTCGAGCCTCGACGGTTCGCTGATCGCGGCGCCACCGGCAGGTGTGTTGCCTTTTTCGCTCATGGAGCCCGGGTCGCGCACGCTCCTGCGGCGCTCGATGGTGTTCTCAGAACAGCTCGACGCTGTCAGCCTGAGGCCCGGTCTCGCGGCGATGGACTGGGAAGCGATGGCGACCACGCTGCACTTTCCAGACAGACAGAGCGGTCTCTTCGCGGCAGCGGGTGGCGGGTTCCTGCTCGGCTCTGGAGACAGCCGGCACCCTCACCTGTTGCGAGCGGTGAACGCTCGGGGCGTCGAGCGCTTCTCCTGTCCAGAGGGTGGCGGGACCGCTCCGGCCGTGGCGTTCCTCGACGAGCGATGGGCTTCGCGGTTCGACGACGATAGCCCCTTGCGCGTCTTTCTGCTGCCACGAGAGCGGCCTGCGACGCGCGGCTGGGTGACTCCGCTGGGTTCGCGTTCAGGAGCCCAACGCCCGCTCCCCTGAACCGTGGCACGCTCAGGTCATATGACAGACACTCGCGCGTCGGCGTATTCCGCGACTCGCAGGCCGCCATCGCGCGGCGCGCCAGGAGGTGTCCCGTGCCTATTCAGCCCAACGGTTTCCAGAGATGCTCCCCGGTGTGCGCGTAGTCTTGCGGCGTTGTTGTTGTCTTTGAAAACAACGGTCTCGCAAAGCGCGCACGCTCGCCGAGCGCTTGCGTCGTGCACCGCGCGTTGCCCTTCTTTCCAAGGCGACGCGTCTTCGAAAAACCGTTCCCTCCATGTCATCAAGGTCACTTCGCACCCATTCGCAGTTGGCGAAGTCAGACAGTTCTACCCTGTTCCCGGGAGGTCCTTCCGCGAGCCCAGTCGGTCACCGACAGGCTCGGCTCGAACACATCATTTCCAATGAATTGCAGTCACTCGATGCGCGGCGGCAATTTCACAACCGGCGACCGGCTCCATGTCCGGCCGCCGAGGGCCGAGGGCACCACCGTGTCTTCCGTGGCGAACACCGACCCCACCGCGACGCCGCGCGCGACGTGCAGGTCGGGCATGGCCGCCACGTGCTCGACGGGAAACCCGGTTGACGAGCAGCAGGAGTACAAGCCGCTCGTGAAGGTGCGTCTGCGCGAGCTCTTCGCGAACGCGTGGGAGCCGGCTCTGACAGTCACGTGAGCTGCGGCAGCTGCTCCCCGTCGCAGAGTGCTGGAGCGGCCAGGCTCGCCGCTGACGGCGCCTCACCCTCGCTGCAACGCTGCGACCCCGGCCCCCGCCTCGAAGCGATGGCCCGCGAGCGCCAGCCCCCGCTCGAGCGCTCCCACCGTCTCGAGCAACGTGCCCAAGCTCACCACCCCCATGTGCCCGACGCGGAAGTACGTGGCCTTGATGGCCGGGTGGAGCCCTCCGGCGATGTTCACGCCTTGCGCTGCCACGTGCTTCACCAGACTGGCGTCGACACCCGCGGGGTACTTCACCGCAGACAACGTGTGCGCCATCACCGCTTCGTTCATCGGCAATGGCGTCAACCCCAGCGCACCAAACGCCCGTCGCGCAGCCTTCGCGAGACGAACGTGCCGCTCCACCCGTACGCCCATGCCCTCGGCCAGCAGCTCTCCCAGGCTGACGTCGAGCGCCATGATGAGGTTCACCGCTGGCGTCGCAAAGTACGACGGCGTTCCGGCCTCGTAGGCCTGCTGAATGGGCAACCACTGCGCGAAGTCGAGGTACATCGCCGCCACCGGCTTCGTGCGCGCCCGCCACACCTCGAGCGCCCGCGGGCTGGCCATCAGCACCGCCAGGCCCGGAGGAGCCCCCAGCGCCTTCTGGCTCGCGGTGAACGCCACGTCGACACCCCACGCGTCAAGCTCGAGGGTCTCGCCACCGACGCTGCACACGCCGTCCACGACACAGAGCACGCCGTGCGCTTTTGCCAGCGCCGCCAGCCGCTGCACCGGGGCCAGCACGCCCGTGGAGGTGTCGACGTGGGTGACCGTGAGCACCTTGAACGAGCCTGCCGCCAGGGCCCGCTCGACCTCCTCGACGTTCGCCACACTGCCCGGCTCGGCGCGCACATGGGTGACTTGCGCTCCGTGCAGCTCGAGCATCTGGCCCAGGCGGTCCGAGAAGTAGCCGCTGTTCACCACCAGCGCGCGGTCGCCCGGCTGCACCAGGTTCGCCGCCGCCATCTCCATCGCCAGGGTACCTGAGCCCGAGACGATGAACGGTTGTCCAGCTGGCGCGAGGAACACGTCCCGCAGCCGCTTCAGCGCTCTGCCGTACGAGGCCACGAAGACCGGGTCGAGGTGCCCGCGTTGGGGCTCCGAGAGGGCGCGCAGCACGTCCGAGGACAGACCGATGGGGCCGGGGATCATCAAGAGGTTGGGAGTCGACATGGGACCTGAAGATCTACTCCCGACCGGGCGATGACAAAGTCCAAACCGACTCGGGGCGCGCGCCGTAACAGCCGCGCTGCAAATCCCTCCCATTCCCTCCCTGGAGCTTCAACGCATGCGATTTCTCATTCTGAGCACGCTGGTCCTGTTTGCCGTCGGCTGTGGCGGTGGCACCACCACCCCTGACGCTGGCACTCCCGCCGTCACCATGTATTCCAAGTACAAAGAGGCCGGCTTCGTGGCGGTCAACAACAGCATCATCACCAAGGCCGCAGCAGCGCCGACCGCCTCGGTGGGCACGTCCTTCTCCACGCTGACCCCTGCGCAGGTCGACAAGCTGAAGACCAACCTGGGCGCGTTTCTGATCAAGGCCTACGGCGGGCCCGACAATTACAAGGGCGCGAGCATCAAATCCTCACACGCCGCGCTGGCCATCACCGAAGCGCAGTACGACTATTTCATCACCGAGGTGGTGGTGAAGTCGCTGAAGGAAAACGGCGTGACCGACGACGACATCACCAACGGCTTCGCGCCGGCCGTGACCGAGAAGAAGGCCGGCAGCATCAAGTGCGACACGGTCACCTCGGGCACCAAGCCGACCGGCTGCCCGTAAAGGACCCTCACCATGAGCCACCGTCTCCTCCGGGCCCTGGGTGCGACCGCCGCTGTCCTCCTGTTGGGGACGGGCGTGGTGGGCCTGCTGCATGTGCCGGCCTTCCGCGCGGTGCTGATGGCCGCTGGCGGGTGCCCCATCGGAGGAGACGCGTCGGCCAGTCCCGCCCAGCGCGAGGCCACGCGTCGAGTGGCGCTGCAGGGCGAGCGGGGCGTCACCACTGCGCCCGTCACCTCGTTCTTCGGGCTGTCGCTGGGCACCACCACCCGGGCCGAGGTCGAGCAGCGGGTCGAGGGCGCCACGTGTACCGCCAACGCCAGTGACCTGGTGCTGGAATGTCTGTCGAACAACTTGTCTGACTTCGGGGTCGACGCCCCCGGCACGACGTTCTTCCGCTTCGACGCCCAGCAGCACCTGGTGGCCGTGGTGGTGATGCCGAAGCGGGTAGCTCTTGACGGGTCGCTGCGGGCCTTCGAGCACTTCTCGACGACCTTCACCGCGGCGCTGGGGCCTGCGCACCGCAACACGGGGAACGTGGACGCCCAGGCGCTCGCGCCGTTGATGGCCCAGGCCCGTCGAGAGCACCACTTCAGCGACCTCATCACCCGCGTGGTGGTCAGCAACCTCGGCGACGGCGTGCAGGTCATCGTCGAAGCGCAGTGGCTGCCAGCACAGCTCGCTGCGCGGTGATTCGTGGGCCTGGGGGGGCTTGACGCCACGGCTTGCATCACTGGCCGGCTCTGAGCGATGCGCTTCGAGGGCGTGGCGCAGGGCGGTTGGGCTGAGATCGCTTTCGGGGCCTCGCTGACCTTCCTCGAGGTGGCTGGCGCCACGTCGCCGCCGTGAAGGTGCTCAGCGGAGGTGAGGCTCGCGCACGGGCGCTCGACCTCGAACTCACCTGGGCACCCTGAGATGGTGCACCTTCAAGGGCCGACTCCGGGCCTTGATGACGACCGGGTTGAAAAGGAACCGCTGTCCTGTCAGTGGCATGGGGCCGTGGGTCGCTGCCTCATCGTCGCGCTGGCCTTGTCGATGCCTGCCCGGGCATGGGCTGATGGCTCGCGCGCGCTCAATGTCCTCATCAAGACGCTCGGCTACGACGACGGGCTGCCGTCGCGCGTGAAGGCCAACCCCGTGCCGGTGTTTCTGGTGGGCGCTGGCTGCGAGGCGCTCGACCCGACCCTGACGCTGCATGGGCGGCCGCTGACCTGCGAGCCGGTCGACGAAGCGCGGGCCCTGGCCGAGGCGACGCGCCGCGGAGGGCTGCTGGTGCTGGGCACCCTCTCGCCGACCACCGCACGCAGCCTGGCCCAACAGGGGCTCGAGGCAGGGCTGACGGTGGTGGCGCTCGACGCCAGCAACCAGAGCCCCGAGGTGCTGGTGACCTTCGACGGGACCGGCTTGAAGCTGGGTCAGCAGGCGATGAAGCGGCTCTCAGCGCGCTTCGCCACGTCGGTGCTGCGCGTCGCCTCCATCGTCTCCACGCAGATGGCGCCGGTGAGCGCGCCCATGCCGGACCCGACTCCCGAAGAGGCCAACCCGCCCGAGCGCCTGCCCGGCGCCGCCGAGCCGCTGTACCCCGACGCCGCCAGAGAGAAGGGCCTCGAGGGCGTGGTGGTGCTGCGGGTGGGGGTCTCGCAGACCGGCGCGGTGTCTCAGGTCGAGGTGGTGCGTGGTGACGAGTCCCTCTCAGCTGCCGCCGTGGCCGCCGCGAAGCAGTGGCGCTACGTGCCGGCCCGCCTCGATGAGCGACCGCTGGCGGTGTCCATCATCGTGAAGGTGCCGTTCAGGCTGCGCTGAAAAGCGCCCTCGAAGCGACCGGCCGGGTGCACCGTTCTGATGGACCTGGGGCCAACCACCCCCAGAGCCAACGCTGGCCCGACGCATGCTGCCCAAACCCTGACCGCCGGAGCTGCTCCATGCCCAGACACCTCGCCGTGTGGATCGATCACCACGAGGCGCACCTCTTCACCATTCTGCCCGAGACCGGCGACCACCCCACCGACCGGCCGCTGGTCGCCTTCGCGCGCACGGCCTTCAAGAAGCTCGACCGCCGCGCCGCGCTCGCGCAGGGCCTCGCGCCCCCATGACCTCGGTCGCCGAGGCCTTTCGGGTCAAACCGGGGGCCCGCGTCTCGCTGGCCGACTGGCCGACCCGGGTGCGGGGCGCCCCGTGGCCGCGCCGGTCGCGAAAGGCTCGCATTCGCGCGCTCGATGAACGGCAGACGCTGCTCTACGCAGGAAAATCAACCAGGCCGACGTCGAGCAGCGCCTCGCGTGGAAAAACTATCAACACGCGTATGAGGCGTGCCTGTCGGCGACCAGCACCCGCGAGGCGCCCTGGTACGTGGTGCCTGCCGACCACAAACCAGACACCCATCACCTCATCTCTCAGCTCATCATCGAGACCCTCGACAGCATGAAGCTGCGCCTTCCGAAGGTCACCAGCGCCCGCCGCCGCGAGCTCAAGGCGTTGGCCAGAGCCCCGGAGTCTACGGCGTCGAAGCGACCTTCGACCCGCGCGGCGCCTGGCTGTGCTTCACCGAGGTGCAGGGGCGGGGACAGGTCGCGGTCTGGCGTTCCGGGCAGGCGCTGCAGGCCGTCACGGCGACGGGGTTTCAGGTGGTCGGCGAGCGCTGAACGAATCGCCGCGACGTGCGCCGCCGCCACAGCCCGTGGCGGTGAGGTGAGGTGATGGTCTCGGCCGTGCTGGTGGCGCTGGTGGCATCGCAGGTCGGCTCGCAGCTCGCGCCGCCGATGCTCGCGCCAGACGCCGGGCTGCCGGTGCTGGTGGCTCAGGCGAGCGCCGACGGTGGGTTCTGGGAACCCGAAAACGAGCCCGAGCGGGCCGCGGCGTCGGTGCCCGATGCCGGCGCGCGCTTCACGACCAGGGTGGTGGGCCAGCGGGGTCCAGACCTGCGCCGCGTCGCCGGGAGCGCGGTGAGTTTGAGTGAAGCAGACCTCGAGCGGCGCGAGCTGAACGACATACACCGGGTGCTCGCCGAGGTGCCGGGCGTCTACTTCCGCGAGGAGGACGGCCTGGGCCTGCGTCCGAACATCGGCCTGCGCGGCGTGAACCCCGACCGGAGCTCGAAGATCACCCTGATGGAAGACGGCGTGCTGTTGACGCCAGCGCCGTACGCCGCGCCTGCGGCCTACTACTTCCCGCTCGTCACCCGCATGGTGGGCCTCGAGGTCTACAAGGGGCCGGCGGCGATTCGTTTCGGGCCGCAGACCATCGGCGGCGCGATCAACCTGCGCACGCGTGAGGTGCCGAAGGAGAAGCTGCTCAAGCTCGACGTCGCGGGTGGCAGCCGGTTCCAGGCTCGGGTGCACGGCGTGGCGGCGGTGGGCACCGAGACGTGGGGCCTGCTCGCCGAAGGGGTCTTCCTGCGCGACGACGGCTTCAAGGTGCTCGACCGCGGCGGCAACACCGGGTTCGAGCGCGCCGAGGTCATGGTGAAGGCCCGGGTGAGCCCGGGCGATTCGTGGAAGCAACACTTCGAGGTGAAGGCCACGCTGGCCCTCGAGGACAGCCGCGAGACGTACCTGGGCCTGGCTCCGCAGGACTTCGAAGAGGCCCCGTCGCGGCGATACGCGACGACAGCGCTCGACCGCATGTCGTGGAACCGGCTGGCGGTGACGGGACGCTGGAGCGCCCAGCCGACGTCCTGGCTGTCGCTCTCTGCGGTGGCCTATCGGCACTCGTTCTACCGCACGTGGAACCGGCTCGACCGGTTCCGGCGGGGCCCCGGGTTGTACGAGCTGTTGGCGCGGCCGGTGCGGGGCGGGCTCGACGGGCAGTACCTTGGCGTGTTGCGGGGGGCGGTCGACTCGAGCAGCGCCGACGAATCGCTCATCGTGCTGAACAACGCTCGCACCTTCGTCAGCCAGGGCGTGCAGGCCGACGCGGTGGCGAAGGCCACCACGGGGCCGATTCAGCACGAGCTGGAAGCGGGGCTGCGGTTCCACCACGATGAGATTCGGCGCAACCACACCGCGACGGGCTACGCGGTGGTGAACGGCGCGCTCGAGCGGGACGCGTTGCCTGTCGAGCCCGACGCGCTGAACCTTGGGCTCTCGCGGGCAGGAGCGCTGCATCTGCACGACACCATGACGTGGGGGCGCGTGCTGCTCTCACCGGGCCTGCGGGCCGAGCTGATCGAGACGGTGTTCAAGGACGAGCTGACAGGGCGACAGACGCGCGCGCTGCAGGCGGTGCCGCTCTTCGGGGTGGGCGCGGTGGTGGCGTTGCCGTACGGCCTGAACGTCTTTGGCGGGGTGCACCAGGGCTTCAGTCCGGTGACGCCGGGGCAGAGCGTCGAGGTGCGGCCAGAGCGGGCGCTGCACGGTGAGCTGGGCGTGCGGTCGCCGTCACGCAGGTATCGCCTCGAGCTGGTCGGCTTCTGGAGCGAGTACTCGAACATCACCAGTGAGTGCACCGGGAGCGGCGGCTGCGTCGACGACCGCCTCAACCAGCAGTTCAACGGCGGCGCAGCGCGCATTCTGGGCCTCGAGGCCCTGGCGTCGGTGGTGATTCCGCTCCCGGCCGACCTCGAGCTGGTGCCCCAGCTGACGTACACGTTGACCAGCGCGCGCTTCCTGTCGGACTTCACGTCGGCCAACCCCATCTGGGGCGGGGTGCGGGTGGGCGACCTGATTCCCTACGTGCCGATGCACCAGGGCTCGGCGCGGCTCATCGTCAACCGCGAGGCGCTGTCGCTGTCGGTGGGCGCGGAGTTCTCGAGCGGCTTCTTCGAGGAGGCCGGTGACGGCACGGCACAACCCGCGGTGCCGGGCCGGGTGTTGCTGGACGCGACGGCGAGCTACCGGCTGGGCCTGTTCCAGCTCTACGCGCAGGGGACGAACCTGACGAACCAACAGCTGCTGGTGGCCCGCAGACCGTTCGGAGCCAGGCCGCTGGCGCCGCTCGCGGTGCAGGCCGGGGTCAGGGTTCAGTGGCCGTGAGTCGCGTGGCTCAGTCCCTTGCCGCCCACGGCAGCGAGCTGCAGCTTCGGTGACGCCTCGCCCCGAGACCTCGACCGACCGGCAAGGCAGCTGCGTTGCGCGCCACCGGCCAGGGGAAACGGCTGACCAGAAAGTTCATGCCTGCCGCCGCTCGCCCCTGGAAAACCACTACCCTGATGCCATGCGTCGCATCGTCTTTGGGTCAGGCTACGCGGGGTCTCGGGTCGCGAAGGTGGCGGTGAGCCGGGGTGACGAGGTGGTGGCGACGGTGCGCTCGCTGGCCCGGCTCGAGGCGCTGAAGGGCCAGGGCTTCGAGGTGACGACCGACGCGGTGGTGGCCGTGGCCCGGCGCGTCGACCTTTCGGGCGCGCACGTGGTCATCTGTTTTCCACCCGACGGCGAGACCGACGCGCAGCTGGCGCCGCTGGTCTCAGGCGCGCAGGCCATCACCTACCTCTCGTCGACCGGCGTGTATGCAGACATCCGGGGGCTCATCAATGACAACACACCGGTGCCGCCGGCGCAGAGTGATTCTCACGCGAGGCTGCTCGCTGCCGAGGCGACCTGGAGGGCGGTGGGCGCGACCGTGCTGCGCGCTCCCGGCATCTATGGGGCTGACCGCGGGCTGCACGTGAGGGTGATTTCAGGCGCGCATCGACTTCCGGGTGATGGGTCTGGTGTGTTGTCTCGTATTCACGTCGACGACCTGGCGGTGCTGCTGCTCGAGAGCGCGCGGGTGCGGGGCGAGACCTTCGTGGTGGGCGACGCCGAGCCCGCGCCGCAGCGCCAGGTCGTGGAGTGGATTTGTGAGGAATACGGCTGCCCAATGCCTCCCTCTGTGCCGCTCGAGCAGGTGCACGAGACGCTGCGCCGTGACCGCCGCGTCGACGGGCGTCGGGCGCTCGAGGTGCTCGGCGTGACCTTGACGGTGCCCACCTGGAGGGAGGGCATGAGGCGCCCGCCCGTGCCGTGAGGGCCGGTGAGACTGCGCCGGGTGGCTCATCGAAGCGACCGGGGGTATCATGAGAAATTTCCAACATAACGACGTCTTGTCCGTTATAGCGGACGGAGCTAGTCAGAGGGCGTGTCCAACCGCCTGTTGGTGATCAGCGTCTTCGCAGCGGCCCAGCTCTGGTGCGCGCCGCCACGGTCGGTCGACTCACCGCCCGCGGGGCGACGGGTGGTGCCGCTCGAGCAGCTGGCCGTGCGCTCGGCGCCGACGTTCGCCGACAACCAGTCGGGCGTGGTGACCCGCGAGACGGTCGAGCGCTGGTTCGCTGATTGGGCTGCCAACCATCCACCCGGCGTCGACGGCGAGCTGGTGGTGCTGCAGCCCGATGAAGCCGAGGGCCCGCTGAAGTACCTCGCGTCGCCGCCGGGCGTGCGCGCGTACCACGCTCCAGACCTGCCGCTGTTGCTGCAGCAACGGAACAACGGCGTGCTGGCGATGGGGCGGGTGCCCGGCAACGGCGTGCGCGCTGACAGCTACCTGCGCCGCTACGGCATTCGGGCCGACCGCGACCTCGTGCTGCTGGTGGCCGGTCGCTCGTCGGTCACCTCGATGAGCGACCTCGCCCGGGCGTGGCTGACGCTGCGGTACTGGGGCCTCGAGCACCGGTCGCTCGCCATCTTCAATGGGTCGGTCAGCGAGCTTGGCCCCTCGCTGCGGGTCGACACTTCGCCTGCGCCGCCCATCGCCAACGAAGACGTTCGCGTGCCGGGCCTTCAGCGAAACCACTTCGCGTTGCTGGCCGACCTCGGCGTGGTGCGACAGGCCGCGCTCGACGGCGCGCCGCTGCTCGATACCCGCACGGCCGAGGAGTTCGCTGCGACCAGCACCGGGCCCAGCGCCCTCGACGACACCTGTCTGCTCGGCACGCCGAAGTGCACCGCCACCTTCGCTGGCCGAATCTCAGGCGCGACGCACTTTCCCCTCTCGCTGGTCTTCGATGAGAAGACCGGCCGGTTTCGCCCGCTCGAAGACCTCGACAGCGCGGCGCGACGACTCGGCGGCGGAACAGCGCCCATCGTCTACGACCGCGACGGCTCGACCAGCGCGCTGGTCGCATTCTCCTTGCTGGCCATCGCCGGTGTTCCCTCTCGTTGGTACGCCGCGTCCTTCCTCGAGTGGGGCGCGCTCAACGCCACCCACCCGGACCCGGGC
>VYLD01000206.1_pt1 | contig 20672 bp, 16 predicted proteins | sample 5114401 | NCBI WGS metagenome assembly VYLD01 (sample SAMN12291783, study PRJNA351875) | freshwater metagenome | isolation source: freshwater lake | place: USA: Michigan, Gull Lake | collected 2013-08-08 | reverse complement strand
GTCCAATACCCGGGAGCTGCAAATGCGACGCTCTGACATCCCACCGGTAAGCCGTATGCGGGAAATCCGCACGTACGGTTTGAACGGGGGTCGTGTTTCCAGAACCGGCAGCAACATCAACCCGCAGTAAGGAAACACGATCTACCAATGCGACCCTACGAAGTCATCAAGGCCAAACGCGACGGGCACGTGTTGTCGCAGGACACCATTCGCGCGTTCCTCGACGGGTACGTCAAGGGCGACGTCGCCGATTACCAGATGGCCGCGATGACCATGGCCATCTTCTTCCGTGGGCTCTCGGCCCCCGAGCTCGCCGCCTGGACCCGCGCCATGCTCGAGAGCGGTGAGGTGCTCGACCTCTCCGACACCCCCGGCGTGAAGGTCGACAAACACTCCACCGGCGGCGTGGGCGACAAAGTCTCCCTCTCCCTCGCCCCCCTCGCCGCGGCGTGCGGAGTTCCGGTTCCCATGATCTCCGGTCGCGGCCTCGGCCACACCGGCGGCACCCTCGACAAGCTCGAGGCGATCCCCGGCTTCCGCGTGGACCTGTCGATCGACGACTACCGCGGCCTGGTGCGCGACGTCGGCGCGTGCCTCATCGGCCAGACCGCCACCCTCGCGCCCGCCGACAAGAAGCTCTACGCGCTGCGCGACGTCACCGCGACCGTCGACTGCATTCCGCTGATCGCCTCGTCGATCATGTCCAAGAAGCTCGCCGAGGGCATCGACGCGCTGGTCCTCGACGTGAAGGTCGGCTCGGGAGCCTTCATGAAGACCGAGGCCGACGCGCGCACCCTGGCGCGAACCATGATCGACATCGGCACCCAGATGGGCAAACGCGTGGTGGCGCTGCTCACCGACATGGACCAACCCTTGGGTCGCACCGTGGGCAACGCGCTCGAGGTGCGAGAGGCGGTGGAGATGCTGCGAGGTGACGCTCCCGCCGATTACACCGGGCTGACCCTGGCCCTCACCGCCGAGATGCTGGTGCTGGGGAAAAAGGCCGGCTCGCTCGACGAGGCGCGTACGCAGCTGCAGCGCGCCATCACCAGCGGGGCCGCGGAAACGAAGCTGAAGCAGATCGTCACCGCGCAGGGTGGAGACGCCTCGGCGGTAGCCGATCTGTCGAAACTCCCGAAGGCCCGAACCACGGTGCCGATCGTCGCGGACCAGGACGGCTTCGTGACCGGCATCGACAGCGAGTCCATCGGGCTGGCCGCGATGGCCTTGGGCGCAGGCCGCGCCCGGAGCTCCGATCGCATCGACCCCGCGGTCGGCTTCGTCCTCGAGCGCAAGGTGGGACAGGCTGTCTCACGAGGCAGCACGCTGGTGACCGCGCACGTGAACGACGAGACCCAGCTCGCCGACGTCATCGCGCGGGTGCAGCGCGCCTATCGAATCGGAAGCGCAGCACCCGCGCCCAGACCCCTGCTGGTGGCGCGCCTCGACTGACCCTCACGGGCGCTTCGGCGCGTGCACCAGGGCCGCCGCCAACGCTGCCGCTTCTGCCAGGCGCGCAGGCTTGGGCAGGAACGCATCAGCCCCCGCCATCAACGCTTCATCGCGAACCTGATCGCCGACCAGCGCGGTGAGGGTCACGATGCGCACATCGCGGCTCCACGTTTCCTGCTTCATGCGCCGAATCACCTCGAGGCCGTCCATGCCCGGCATGTGCCAGTCGAGGAACATCACCTGCGGCGCGTGCGACGAGACCAGCGCCAGCGCTTCGGGCCCGGTCGAGGCGGTGCGCACCTCGACGCCCAGCTTCACCAGGTACCGTCGCAGCGGCTCGACGTTGAGAATGTTGTCGTCGACGATCAGCACCGAGCGCAACGCGCCCACCGAGGGCGTGGCCGTGCCGGCAGGCAGCGGCGCGTCGACGTCGAGCGGCAGCCGCACCGTGAAGCAGCTGCCCTGCCCGGGCTCGCTCTCGAGCTCGATGCTGCCGCCATGCAGATCGACCAGCCGCTTGACCAGCGCCAGCCCCAGCCCCGCGCCTTCGTGTCGCCGCGCCCGCCCCCCGTCGCCCTGCACGAAGGGGTGAAACAGCCGCAGCTGCTCGTGTTTGTCAATGCCGGGCCCCACGTCCCGCACCGAGAACGCCCAGGCCTGCTCTTCCTTCGACACCGTCAGCCGCACGGCGCCGCGCTCGGGTGAGAACTTCACCGCGTTGGACAAGAGGTTGACGAGGATCTGCCTGACCCGCAGCCGATCGAACGACGCCACGTCTTCGCGATCGCAGCGCACGTCCAACGAGAGCTCGAGGTGCTTCTTCGCCGCCTGGGGGCGCACCACCTGCGTCGCCTCGTGAGCCACCGCGGCCACCCCCACCAGCTCGAGGTGCAGCGTCACCGCGCCCGCCTCGAGCCGCGCCAGCTCGAGCACCGTGTTGAGCAGCGACAGCAGGTGCGTGCCGCTGGCCGTGATCACCTCGAGGGCGTCGCGCATCGGCGGCGTCAGCGGTCCGAAGGTGCCTTCGGTGAGCGCCTGTGCCTGACCGAGCACCGAGTTGAGCGGCGTGCGCAGCTCGTGGCTCATGCTCGACAGAAAATCTTCGCGGGCCGACGCCACCCGCGACAGCTCGACGTTGAGGGTGAGCAGCCTCGCCTCGGCGCTGCGCAGCGCGTGCACGTCGACCTGCGCGCCACGAATCAGCCGCACCTCGCCCGATTCGGTTCTCAGCACCTCGATCGCCGCCCGAAACCACCGATGTTCGCCGACCCGGTTGAGCAGCCGGTACTCGGCCTCGAAGGCGCTGGGCCCCGACCCAGGCGTCACCGCGTCGATCAGCGCGTACAGCAACGGCCGATCGTCGACGTGCAGCCGATCGGTCAACGTCGCGACCGTGGCCTCGAGCTCGTCGGGCAGGTAGCCGAGCTGCGCCTTCCACTCGCGAGAGAAGTCCGCCGGTCCCGAAGGGTGCCACTCGAAGAGCCCCACCCGCCCGGCGCGAACGGCCAGCGCCAGCGGCGAGTCAGTCATGCGCGGGCCTCACCGCGGGGACGCGGACGTGCACGGCCGTACCGCTGCCCACCGTCGAGTCGATGCTGACGCTGCCACCCCAACGGGTGACGATCTGCTTCACCACCATCAGCCCCAGGCCTGTCCCTTGACCCGGCGGCTTGGTGGTGAAGAACGGAGTGAACAAGCGCCGCTGCACCTCAGCCGAGATGCCGGGCCCGTTGTCGGCCACGGTCAGGCGCAGCAGCTCGCCTTCTTCGGCGACGGTCACCTCGATGCGCGCTGGCCGTTGCCGCCCCAGCGCGTCGCAGGCATTGCCGATCAGGTTCAGCAGCACCTGTTGCGCCTCGAGCCCCGTCGCGCTGGCGTTCGCGGCGATCGCTGGCAGCGTCAGCCGCACCTCGAGGTGCCTCGTCCTTCCCGCAGCGCGCAGCATCGCGGTGACGTCGCGAACCACCGCGCACAGCTCGACCTGCGCCTCGTCCGGGCCCTGGGCCCGTGACACCTTCAGCACCGACTGCGCCAGCTCCGCCGCGTGCGCCGTCGACTGCGTGAGGGCCAGGTGCGCCTCATCGTCCAGCAGCCGCCCGCCGGGGACCTGCGCGAGCGTGCCCAGCATCGAAGAGAAGACCGCCACGATGTTCTTCAGCTCATGGCTGATGCCCGCCGCGAAGGTGCCGAGGGTGGCCAGCCGGTCGGCGTGAAAGAGCTGCTGTTGAACCTCGCCCACCTGCTTGCGCGCGGCTTCCCGCTCGGCCGCCAGCCACCGCTGGTACGCGCCCACCTGCAGCAGGTTCTTCACCCGCGCGCGCAGCTCGGGCCCATGCACCGGCTTGGTCAAGAAGTCGTCGGCCCCGGCCTCGAGGCCCGCCACGCGATCGCCCAGCGCGTCGAGCGCCGTCACCAGCACGATCGGCAGCACCGGCACCTGGGGGTTGGCCCGCAAGCGGCGCGTCACCTCGAGGCCGTCGAGCTCGGGCATCATCACGTCGCACAGCAGGAGGTCCGGCACTCCCTGCGAGAGCCCGTCGAGGAACGCCGTGCCGGTCGGGTAGAGGCGCACGTCATGACCGAGCGGCGCCAACAGGTCGGCGGCGGTCTTTCGGCTGCCTGGGTCGTCGTCGACGACCGCGATGCGCGCTGAAGCAGGACTCATGGATGCACAAGCCTGTCGTCGAGGAACGCCGGCCGCAACCTTCGCGGTCCGTCACCTTCGCGGTCCGTCAGGAAGCTGACGCGCCGCTTCTGTGCGCATCGCTGGCGTTCAATGGGTCGCTCGGGCAGATCGCCCCCATGACGACCGCGAACCTTCGTGTACCCGCGCCGCTGAATGAGCCCGTCAAGACCTACGCGCCAGGCAGCGCCGAACGCGCCGAGCTGAAGGCCGCCCTCGATCGGCTCTCGAATGAACGCCCCGAGGTGCCGGTGCGCATCGGCGCCCGCGAGCTGCGTACCGGCCGCGTCGACACCATGCGCTCGCCGCACCGCCATGCGTTGACCCTGGGCACCTTTCATGAAGCCGGTCCCGATGAAGCGCACGCCGCCATCGCCGCCGCGCTCGCCGCCAAACCCGCGTGGTCTGCGATGCCCTTCGGCGATCGCGCCGCGATCTTCCTGCGGGCCGCCGAGCTGCTCACCACCCGCTACCGCCCGCTGCTCAACGCCGCCACCATGCTGGGTCAGTCGAAGACCGTCCATCAGGCCGAGATCGACGCTGCGTGCGAGGGCATCGACTTCTTGCGCTTCAACGTGCACTTCGCGCAGACGCTGCTCGATCAACAGCCGCTGTCATCGCCAGGCCTGTGGAACCAGACCGACTATCGGCCCCTCGACGGGTTCGTCTTCGCGGTGGGGCCATTCAACTTCACCGCCATCGCCCTCAACCTCTGCACCGCGCCGGCGCTGATGGGCAACACGGTGGTCTTCAAGCCTGCGCAGACCGCGATGTTGTCGGCGCACTGGCTGATGCAGCTGCTGCGCGAGGCGGGCCTGCCTGACGGCGTCATCACCATGCTCCCTGGCCCCGGGCCTGCGATCGGCCAGGTGGCGCTCTCGCACCCGGACCTCGGTGGCGTGCACTTCACGGGCTCGACCGGGACCTTCAACGCCATGTGGCGAGCGGTGGGCGAGAACGTGGCCACCTACCGCCAGTACCCGCGCCTGGTCGGAGAGACCGGCGGCAAGGACTTCATCTTCGCGCACCCCTCGGCGGCCGAAGACCTCGACGCGCTGGCGGTGGCCATCGTGCGCGGCGGCTACGAGTACCAGGGCCAGAAGTGCTCGGCCTGCTCGAGGGTGTTCGTGCCCGCGTCGTTGTGGCCGAAGCTGAAGGACCGCCTGCTGCCCATGATCGAAGGGTTGACCCAGGGCGATGTGAGCGACTTCCGAAACTTCATGGGCGCGGTGATCGACGAGCGCAGCTACCTGAACGCGCTGAAGTACCTCGAGCTGGCGAAGGCGCCCGAGGCGACGGTGCTGGCAGGCGGCACCTCGAGCCGCGCCGAGGGCTGGTTCATCAGGCCCACGCTGGTGCAGTGCTCGACGCCGACGCACCGGTTGATGGTGGAAGAGATCTTCGCGCCCATCGTGAGCCTCTTCGTCTACCCCGACGATCAGTACCTCGAGACCCTGCGCGCCTGCGATCAGGCCTCGCCCTACGCGTTGACCGGCGCGGTGTTCGCGCGAGACCGGCAGGCGATCGCCACCGCGTCACACGAGCTGCGCCACACGGCCGGCAACTTCTACGTGAATGACAAGCCCACTGGCGCGGTGGTCGGCCAGCAGCCCTTCGGAGGTTCCCGCCGCTCAGGCACCAACGACAAAGCCGGCTCGCTGCTGAACCTGACCCGGTGGACCTCGCCCCGGACCATCAAAGAGACCTTCGTGCCCCCCACGGCGGTCGGCTACCCCTCGATGAGCGCGGAGTAGGGACGCGCGACAGGCCCCGGGGGCATCTGTTACAGTTGCAACAACCTCATGGCCTACGATCTCACCCCGTCCCTCGAGCAGCTCAAGTCGACCATTCGCACCGCCGGCCTGCGCAGCACCTCGCCCCGCATCGCGGTCTTGCGTCGCCTGTCGTCGGCCAGCACGCCGATCTCTCATGGAGAGCTGGTCGAGGCGCTCGCCAGCGACGGGATGGATCGAACCACCATCTACCGGAACCTGGTCGACCTGACCGAGGTGGGCCTGGTGTCGCGCACGGACCTCGGTGACCACGTGTGGCGGTTCGAGCTCAAGCGCAGCTCTGGCAACGGCGATGACGCCCGCCACCCGCACTTCACCTGCACCGGCTGTGGCGCAGTCTCGTGCCTGCCCGAGGTGACGCTCAAGGTGAAGCAGGGCAAGGGCGTGCCCAAAGCGTTGGCCAGCCAGAAGGTCGAGATTCAGCTGCGCGGTCAATGCGATCGCTGCGCGGAGGCCGCATGAGCCAGGTGGCCGTGAGTGAAGCCGAGCCGTGTTCGGCCTATTCGCCGCCGAAGGTGCCGTCTCGCCGCGAGGCCCGCACGCGCCTGGTGGTCGGCCTGACCGCGGTGATGATGGTGGTCGAGCTGATCGCGGGCATGATCACGCGTTCCTTGTCGCTCACCGCCGACGGGTGGCACATGGCGACCCACGTGGGCGCGCTCGGCCTCTCGGCGCTGGCGTACTGGTATGCCCGAACCCGCGCCTCCGAGACGCGCTTCGCCTTCGGCACCGGCAAGGTCTACGCGCTCGCCGGATACACCAGCTCGACCCTGCTGATGGTCGTCGCCGGTGAGATGGTGGTGGGCGCCGTCAACCGCCTCATCAACCCCGAGGTGGTCGACTTCCAGGAAGCCCTGCCGGTCGCGATCATCGGGCTGGTGGTCAACCTCGTGTCTGCCTGGCTGCTCGAGGGGACCCACGACCACGGGCCTGCGTCCGCGCACTCGCACGACCACGCCCATGATCATTCGCACGACCATTCTCACGATCACCCGCACGCGCCGCCTCATTCGACCGGCGACAAGTCGAGCGCGTTGATGGAACGCGTCCACGAAGACGGCCACGATCACAACCTGCGCGCGGCGTACCTGCACGTGGTGGCCGACGCGTTGACCAGCGTGCTGGCGATCGCGGCGCTGGTGGCGGGCCGGTTCTGGCAGGTGCTGTGGCTCGACTCGGCGGTGGCGCTCTTCGCGGCGGCGGTGATCCTCAAGTGGGGCTTCGGGCTGTTGTCCGACTGTGCTCGGCAGCTGATCGACTACGGGCCCTCGACGGCGCTGCGTGAGCGGGTCCGCGAGGCGCTCGAGGGCGTGGGGCACAGCCGGGTCGAGGACCTGCACCTGTGGCGCGTCGGTCCATCGCAGTTGGTTTGCGTGGGCACCGTGTCGTCGGCCAGCCCGGCGCCGTTGGCGGCCTACAAGACGGCCGTGATGGGCGTGGCGGCGGTCGATCACCTGACGATCGAGATTGTGGAACGCCGCGCTGCGGGTGCCGCGGCCTGATGGCTGACCCCGCGCTGGTCGACTGGCGCTGGCCCGGCGACGAAGCGCTGTTCTTCGCCATCAACGGTGCAAGGCGTGACTGGCTCGACGCCGTCTTCGTCACCGCGTCGTCGAGGCCGTTCGGGGTCGTGCTGCTGAGCGCCTTCGCGCTCGCGTTGGTGGTGCGCCTGAAGCGGCTCGCAGGGCTTCCCTTGCTGCAATTGGGGCTCGCGATCGCCTTCACGGACGCCTGTGGAGCGCAGGTGCTCAAGCCCTTCATCGGCAGGCTTCGACCGAACTACGCGCTGCCCGAGGCCGTGGTGCGGGTGCTCAGCCCGGCGGCCAACGTCGGCTCGATGCCCTCACTGCACGCCGCCAATGCCTTCGCAGCCGCCACGGTGGTGACCTGGGCGATGCCGCGCGCTGGCGTGGTCGCGTTCCCCATGGCGCTGGTGATCGCGGTCAGTCGGGTCGGCGTGGGCGTGCACTGGCCCTCGGACGTCGCGGTGGGCGCAGCCTACGGCGCGCTCGTGGCGACGCTGGTGGTGCAGCTGTCACGGGCCTGGCAGCGCAGGTCTTCGTCGAAGCCCTCGGTCGTCACCCCGGTCGGGCGGTAGCGCGCGCATCGGCTCAGGCGTCATCGAGTCACGGCTCAAAGGTCGCCCGTCTGAGCGCTTCAGAAGGCAGGTCTGACGGTACGGGTCTGTGTCCGTCGCGCTGCAATCGACGTGAGAGGCATTCCCCTCGACGGGCTGGCGAAGCTGGGGCCGTGCTGAACAGGCTCAAGCTGCCGAAGGGGTCGTGACACCCTCTCCGCGGGCCAGGACCCCTGCGCTGTGAGGTCGCCAACCCGGATCATCGATGAGGTGACGAACTCGGCCTCTTCATTGCGACCGAGTTCTTCCGCACCAGGACCAGAGGCTGCTTTCCCCGCGGAGGACCACGGTGTGCCACGTGCCACAAGCCACCGAGGACCAGTTGGAGGCGGAGCCCACCTGCACTGGCGTGGTGTTCGGGTTCGTGGTGCCGTTTCCAAGCTGGCGGTATTCGTTCGTACCCCAGGCCCAGAGGGTGCCGTCCGTCCTGATGGCCGTATGGGGGAACAGCTCGCAGCCGCCGACGCCCAATTGCAACCAGCCTGGCCCAGGAAGACAGCACAGACAGAAACTCGAGACGTGGAAGGCGCCTTCCTTCGAGTCCGCCCGGTGTTCGTGCCGTGCCCTGCTGACCTCACCCCAAAGCTCACCGGACAATGCCTGGCACGTTGTTGGGGTTGCGGCCGAGCTGGCCGCTGCCGTTGTCCCCCCAGGTCCAGAGAGTGCCGTCCGTCGTGACGGCGATGGTGTGCAGGGCCCCCGCAGCGACCGAGGACCAGTTGGTGGCGGAGCCCACCTGGACGGGCGCAGTACTTCGCGTGGTGGTGCCGGTCCCGAGCTGGCCGCTGCCGTTGTTGCCCCAGGCCCAGAGGGTGCCGTCCGTGCGAACCGCCACCGTGTGGTTCGCGCCCGCAACCACCGAAGCCCAGTTCGTGCCGGTGCCCACCTGCACGGGCACGGTGCGCCGGTTGAAGGTGCCGTCTCCGAGCTGGCCGAAGGCGTTATCGCCCCAGGCCCAGAGGGTTCGGTCCGTCCTGGTGGCCGCGGAGTGGCTCACGCCGGCTGCCACCGAGGCCCAGTTGGGGGCCGCGCCCACCTGAATAGGCAGATTGCTTTGGGTGGTGGTGCTGTTTCCGAGTTGGCCTTCGGTGTTCCGTCCCCAGGCCCAGAGAGTGCCGTTCGTTCTGACTGCGACGGTGTGGACGGATTTTGCAGCGAGCGAGGCCCAGGTTGAAGCGGTGCCCGCCTGGAAGGGCACGGTGCGTTGGGTGACCGTGCCGTTTCCGAGCTGGCCCTCGTCGTTCAAACCCCAGGACCAGAGCGTGCCGTTTGGCCTGAGGCCCACCGTGTGTTCGGCGCCCGCAGCGGTGGAGGCCCACGAGGTGGCGGACGGCACGGGCGCGGGGGTCGCGACCGGTGTTCCGAGCTGGCCGCACTCGTTGCGCCCCCAGGCCCAGAGCGAGCCGTCAGTCCTGATGGCCACCGTGTGATTGGTTGCCGACACCGACGCCCAGTTGGAGGCGGAGCCCACCTGGGCGGGCGCTGTGCGTCGGGTGGTGGTGCCATCTCCAAGCTGGCCGTAGGGGTTTTCGCCCCAGGCCCAGAGGGTTCCGTCGGTCTTGACGGCCACCGTGTAATACCCGCCGGCCGCCACCGCGGCCCAGTTCGAGGCGGAGCCCACCTGCACCGGCGTGGTGCTTCGCAGCGTGGTCCCGTTTCAGACTGTCCCAGGTCGTTCGAACCCCACGCCCAGAGCGTTCCATCTGTCCTGACCGCCACGGTGTGGTCTTGTCCCGCAGCAACGGAACTCCAGGTGGAGCTGGACACCTGAACGGGCGCGGTGCGTTGGGTGGTGGTGCCGTCTCCGAGCTGGCCATAGAGGTTGATGCCCCAGGCCCAGAGGGTTCCATCCGTCCTGACGGCGACGGAATGGGCAGAGCCCGCAGCCACCGAGGCCCAGGTCGAAGCAGAGCCCACGCGGGCGGGAGCGCCAGGAATCGTGGTGCCGTTGCCGAGTTGGCCGTTGGAGTTGCTGCCCCAGGACCAGAGCGTGCCGTCCCTGACGTCGTGGCGCTGGGGGCTCCGGGGACGAAGGTGACGGTCGCCGTCTTCGTCAGCGAGCCCGACGTCGCGGTGACGGTCTTGGCCTCTGCCACGGTCGAGGCGAGGGTCGTGGAGAAGACGCCGGAGGCGTTGGTGGTGCCTGAGGTGAGGCCGAGCGTGTTGCCGGTGCCGGTGGCAGACAGGCCGACCGCCGCGCCTGAGATGGGTGTGTTGCTGGCATCCCGGAGCGTGAGAGTGAGGGTCGTGGTCGAGACGCCATCAGCGGTGAGCGAGTTCGGCGAGCTCACCAACGTCGACGCCGCTTCGCTCCCGCCGCCAGCCCCAGGCAAGCCGCCCGCCGAGCCGCCTCCCGCCGAGCCGCCGCCCGCCGAACCGCCAGCTCCTCCGTCGACGCCATTCATCGCGCCCCCGCACGCGGCCAGGCCAACGAGGACAGCACTGATCAGAGCTCGAGACATCGCAGACACCCTCTTTCAATCAGCGCACCATTGTGCCGGTTGTTCTCTGCCCTCCTCAATTGAGGAACAGGAAACAAAGGCCGATGAGGCTGGGGTCCGGTCCTTCCAATTCAGCAAACTCGACGATAGTCCGAAAGAGCGGCCCTGAGGGCGCCAGTTCAGCCTGGAGCGGTTGTTGAGCCCGAGAACTCCACGGGTCCTCCGCTGGTGGCTCGACCGCCGACGCACCCTCGAGGCCTGAACCCTGGAAACGCTCGTCCTCCCGCCATCGCGTGAGTCGTCTTCGGGCCGCAGTTGGCCAACGCGCCACCCCTCAAGACGCGCCGAAGCGGTCCAGCCCATCGGCGGTTGGCAGCCCCTTCACCGAGCCTCCGAAGCGCGTGCGCAGGCCGGCGCCCAACGACACGCACGACGCGACCAGCACCAGCAGCGGCCCCACCCCCGGCAGTCGTCCGAGCAGCAGCATCACCAGCAGCCCGAAGGCCAGCACCAGCGCCTGCGTGCGTCGCACGGCCCCCAGCGGAGCTGCCGCGCCCAACGCGTTCGCCACGGCCGCCAGCCCCATCGGCACCACCACGGCCAACCCCAGCCACATCACCAGCGCCACCGGAATGCCGATCACCGTGATGGTGAGGAACAGCGTCAACGGCACCGCGACCAGCAACGCCAGAAACCCAATCAGGCCCGACTTCACCGGCTGCGCGCGCACCGCCGACTCGAGCGCCTTCATGCGCTGCGGGGCGAACACCATCAGCCCGAACCCCAACACGAACAGCACCACGAACTGCCCGAGGAAGCCCGCCAGCGTCAACCCGCCCGACGACTCGCCGTCCTCCAACTCAGGCTCGATGGCGCTGTTCGCCTTCACCGCGTGCGCCGCCATGGTCGACGCGATGCCCGAGCTGCCGAACGTCACCGAGTGGCCCTTCACCTGACCGGTGTCTTCCTTCAGCACCTGCCCACCAAACGAGACCGCGTCCCCGTCGACCACGCCGCCTGCCTTCACCACCACGTCACCGCCGAAGGCCACCGCGTCATCCGTCACCCGCCCGCCCGACTCGACGATCACCGGGCCTCCGTAGGCGACCGCGGCCTGCACCACTTCGCCGCTCTTCACGGTCACCGGCCCACCTGCAGCAGACCGATCGCCACCTCGTGTCTGGGCTGTGGCGCGCTGCGCGGTCGCCCTGGCGAAGTCCTCCTTCGTCTCCTCGTCTGTCGCGGGCTGCTCCGCCGCCGGAAGCGCCCCAGCGACTGCTGGAGCTGCGGACCCCACCGCAGGCACCCGTCGCAGCACGTACAACGAGCCCTGCTTCGTCAGCTCGAGCTGATAGATCCTGGCGACCGTCTCGAGCGCCTCTTCGGCGCTCACGTCGGTGAGGTGCACCTGCACCGGCTCGGTCAGCTCACCCACCACGATGAGGTTGAGGCCACCTTCGGTGGCGATCTCGGTCAAGCCGTCCTTCAGCGAGCCCTCGAACTGTACCGTCACGCCGTTCGCCGCCAGGGCGACGGAAAGCACCACCGAAGCCCACATCACGTCACCACCTTCGCGTCGACCGGAGCCACGCCGACCAGGCGCCACAGCCCCGTGGCCGTCACCAACACCAGCGCCGCCATCGCCACCGTCAACGGCAGCCCGGCCGTGCGCCACACCGCCGAGAGCGCGCTCGAGAACCCCACCAGCACCTCGCGCCCCGAGAGCAGGCCCTTCGCGAACGACAGCGCGACCCCGTCAGCGGACGCTCCCGACGCCACGAATGACGCAGCCGACGCCGCCAACGCAGTCACGGCAATCAAGCTCGCGGTCTGAACCTCAGCGCCCGACACCCTCGCTGGCTGCGCGTCGACCCTCGCCATCACCTGCTGAAGAAAGTCTGCCGGCGGCGGCGGGTCGGCCAGGCGCAGCAGATCTTTCTCGAGCTGCCGGTGCGACTCGCGCAAGTCGGCCCGCGCCGCGTCATCAGGGGCTGCCTCGGCCAGCAGCCGCTCGAGCTCGGCCTCATCGTCTTCGAAGGGCTGGTTCACGCGGCACCCTGTTCCGTCGCCATCATGCGCACGCGCAGCTTCTCACGAGCGCGGAACAGGCGGGCCATGATGGTCCCCGGAGCGACGCCCATCACCACCGCGATCTCCTTCGTGGTGCGCTTCTGCACGTAATAGAGCGCCAGCACCTCGCGGTCATCGGCCGACAGCGTACCCATGGCGTCTTCCAGCGAGCGCCGCTGCTGCCCGTCGATGGCCTTCTGTTCGCTGCTGGGCTCAGCCGACGCCAACGTCAGCGAGTGGTCTTCGACGTCTTCGGTCTTCAGCTTCGTCCGTCGACGCAGAATATCGAGGCACAGGTTGCGGGCGATGGTCAGCACCCAGAGATCGAACGGCCGCGAGTCGTCGAAGCGCTCGAGGTTCTGGTACGCGCGCAGGAAGGTCTCTTGCGCGACCTCGCTGGCCTCGGCTTCGTTTCGCAGCAGACGCAGGCACAGCCCGTAGACCTGTCGCTGAAGCCCCCGAACCAGCGCCGCGAAGGCTGACGAGTCGCCGCGCCGCGCCCGTCGAATCTCATCGACCCACGGCTGAGCAGGTTCAGCGGTCATCGTGCCCAACGACAGGGTGGATCCAAACGAGGCGAGGTGTGCGTTCACGGCCAGCGATACGAACCCCCGGCCACGTCCATTGCTCAACCGATGAGTCAGGCTGATGCCCATTCATTTCAATGGGTTAAAAGGTCTATTTGCGGGGTTGGGCCGCCCGGGCGGCAGCCTTCGAGGCCTTCTTGTCCTTCTGAAAGGCCCGGTAGCCCCGCTTCGGCACCGGCGGACCGACGGTGGAAGGAACGAGCGCGGTGGCCTCGACCGTAGGCTTCGACGGACGGGTGTCGACCTCTCCTGGCTCGAGCTTCGGTGCTTTGGGAATCTTCGCTTCCCGCTCGAGCTGGTCGACGCCGAACCAGAACAGGCGCTTGACGACCAGGGTCGCGTAGCTGCCGGGAGGCAGGGTGAAGGCCACGTTCACCTTGAGGGCGCCGCGGTTCAGCTCGTCGCGCGAGGCCCGGCCCACCACCAGCTTCTGCGGCTGCACCAGCAACGGCCGCTCTTCGTGCTTGAAGTAGAGCAGCCGGGGCGCCTTCTCGACGGTGAGCTGCGCCAGCGTCATCTTCTCTTTCCCCAGCACCCAGGTGACCGCCTCTTCGATCTTCGGGTCCTTGAAGGTCGTCGACGGCGCCAACAGGGGCACGGTGGTGCGACGCATCCACGACAGCAGCTCGTGCGGAGCGTCGCGGTGATGCAGCAGCGTGCCCGCCTGGTACGGCATCACGAAGAGCGACTCACGGGGCAGCACCAGCTGCAGCAGCCGGCGCGCCGACTCGTTCCACAGGTACGACTGAAAGGTGAAGAGCAGCAGCGCCCGGTACGACGAGTCGATCTGCAGGAAGGCGTCGACGAAGTTCAAAGGTTCGCTGCGCAGCACCTTCAAGATGCGCAGGTACTTCGCGTTGGCGTCGTACGGGCAGCGCGCCTTCCAGTCGCCCCAGTTGTCGCGCCAGAAGGCCTTCACCTTCGCGTCGTCGGTCTGGTCGAGGGGGGAGGGGACCGCGAGGTGGTTCCGCAGCGCCGCCTCGAAGTCGCCGCGCAGCAGGTCCTTCGCGATGAAGCCCTGCCCGTGTTTGAGCGAGCCGAAGCGCTGGTTGTCGAAGTAGTTGATGACGCCCAGGCGACCTACCTCGGCGACCGCGAGGTTCACGTCCTGCAACTCGCGCTCGGCCAGCTGACGCACCGTCACCGCGAAGCGGTTCGAGGTGGTGTTCGCCGCCGTGAGCGGAGAGCTCGATCGCCCCAGCAGCTTCAAGCGCAAGTCCGGGTCCTGCATGTCGACGTCTTTGCCGTCGACCGCCAGCAGCTGCTCAGTGCGGCCCTGCTTGTCCTTGAGGCCGCAGTACGAGATCGCCCCGGGCTTGAGGCCGAACTTCTTCTGAATGCGGGCCACCGCGTCGAAGGTCGAGACCTTCTGCTTGTCCATCAGGTAGACCCGGAAGCGCCCTTCGGGATCCTCGTCGAAGCGGTACGACTCCTTCACCGAGAAGTCTTCCGGCCGCTGCTTCAGTTTCATTGAAGGGCCCTTACCCGACCTTGGGGCTGCTCGTCTCCCCAACCACCTCGAGGGTCAACGCCGGGAACGCTTCGAGCAGGTAGGTGCCGGGCCGGGGCTTGAGCACAGCCCTGATCTGCCGCGCCGTCGTCTGGGTCAGCCTCAAGCTCGCGCGGCCGTGCTCGACGGTCACCCCCGGCTGGTTCGACGGGGTCAGCTCGACCTCGAAGTTCTCGCTGCGCACCACGAAGCCCCGTTGGTGGCCGATGCGGCCCTTGAGCAGGCTCACCACCGTCTCGGCCGCGTCGACGTCGAGCGTCCAGGTGACGCGCTCGGCGCCGCTGGCCACCGACACGCGCGCCAGCAGCACGCCCATCGACGAGCCCTCACGCTCGACCCGCTGCTCGATCGCCTGTCTGGCCCGGGGCGAGGTCAACAACGAGGCGCGCTCGAGATCGGTCAGCAGCGCGGGGTCGACCTTCGACATCACCTCGAGCAGGCCGTGGGGGCTCCACTCGCGGGTCAGCTTCTCTTCGTCGCGGGTGACCCCCACCGCCAACAGCACCGGCAGCGAGTCGTGCGACGTGGTGATGCGGCCCAGCTCGGGGTCGAGCCCGATGGCGAAGCCTGAGAGCTCGGTCTCGGCAGAGGCGGTCTTGAGCGGCTCGGGCAGCAGGAAGACCTGCCCTTCGGCCAGGGGCTGTTCCTTCGAGCGGGCGATCAGTCGCTCGAGCACGGCTGCGGCCCACGCCGGCGCGGCCGTCTCGTCTTTGCTCCGTGGCACCTTGAGGCTCAGCTCGAACCCCGAGGCGAGCAGCCCGCGGGACAGCAGGTGCCAGAGGGGCCGGCCGAGGGTCAGCTCAGCGGTCTTCACCGTCACGCCGCCCACGGGGCTCGAGGTGACGCGTCCGGCCCAGCGCTGGGCGAGGACGCCGTCGAGCGCGCGGTTGAGCTGAGCCCGTCGTTCGGGCAGCCCGACCTTCGCCGGCACCTCGGCCCTGGCCTTTGAAGCAGACGCCACCCCCGCCGTCAGGCCGCCCCGGACGGCCTTCGGCTTCACCGGGGCCTTCGCCTTTACCGAGGCGTCAGCTTTCAGCAGGGCCTCAGCTTTCAGCGGGGCCTCAGTCTTCTTTTTCGAAGCAGTTCGAGGTGTTGCCTTGTTGGGTCGCTTCACTTTCGCCGCGCGCGCCATGGTGCAGGGGTGAGTACCAATGGTTTGCCTCCGATGGCACGCGTTCTGTTCCGGCCCCACGCCCATTCGCGGAACGAGCCGGAACGCCAGCGTGTTGCGATGCGGGTGGGGCGAGCCGAAGTCGTTCGTGCAGGCTGGTTTTTTCGTGGCACTTCCTCTGGTAGGGTCCCATGCGCTTGGCCAATCAACCGATTCCCTTGACGAATCTTGCTCCTGAGCCCCCCAAGGCCGGACAAGTCTATGCGCCCGGCCAGCTTCGGGGCCCTCGCCTGGCGGGGCGCTTCGCTGACGGCAAGACAGGCGAGTTCCCTTTGGGCGAGCGCACCAGCCTGGGTCGCCACCCGAACAACACGCTGCGGCTGGTCGATCGTGAGGTCTCGAAAGAGCACTGCGTGATCGAGCGCGTGGGGGCGACCTACCTGCTGCGCGACCTCAACTCGTCGAACGGCACGTTCGTCAATGGGCGCAAGGTGCGCGAGCTGCGGCTGCGCGACGGCGACGAGCTGGCGCTGGGTAACAGCCGCCTGGTGTTCCAGTCGGGCCACGCGGCCGCGGGGCAGACCCCCACCTCGAACGCGGGCGTCACCGTGGTGCAGGCCGCGCAGTCGATGCCGGCCTTCCTCGCCACCGTCGCCCAGATGGAATCGGCCGAGTTCCGCCCCGCCGACAAGCTGAGCGACATCGACACGCTCAAGCAGGACTACGAGAAGCTGCGCATCGCCAACGAGTTCCACCGCCTGGTGGGCATGGAGCGCGACCTTCCTTCCTTGCTCGACAAGATCCTCATCGTGGCCTTCGAGCTGCTGGCCGCCGACAACGCGGTCATCTTCCTCGCGGACTCGGGCGGCAACCTGAACCCGCAGGCCATCAAGCGCCGCAAGGATGATCAGGTCGAGGTCACCGTGTCCGAGACGGTGCTCAAGCGCGTGGCCGAGACCCGCAGCGCGGTGCTCACCGCCGACGCCATTCTCGATTCCCGCTTCTCGTCGTCCGAGTCCATCGTCGCGCAGGGCATTCGGTCAGCCATGGCGGTGCCGCTGCTCTCGAAGGGCGTGCTCAAGGGCATTCTCTTCTGCGACACCCGTGAGCGCACCAACGCCTTCTCTGAGAAGGATCTCAAGGTGCTCTCGGGCATCGCCTCGCAGGCGGCCATCGCGCTCGAGAACGCCGATCTCGCCACCAAGATCGAAAAAGAGGCCATCGCCCGCGCCGAGCTGTCGCGGTTCCTCGCGCCCGCCGTCGCCGAGGCGGTGGTGTCGGGCAAGGTCGAGCTGCTGCGGGTCGGTCGGCTGGCCGAGGTCAGCGTGATCTTCGCCGACATTCGCGGCTTCACCTCGATGGCCGAGGCCGAGAGCCCGCAAGAGACCGTCGCCATGCTGAACACCTTCTTCACCGCGATGGCCGAGGTGATCTTCGAGTTCGAGGGCAACCTCGACAAGTTCATCGGCGACTGCGTCATGGCCACCTGGGGCCCGCCCATCACCCACGAGGACGACGCTTCGCGCGCGCTGCGGTGCGCCCTGGGCATGCTGGTCGAGATCGACGAGATGAACCGCCAGCGCGTCGAAGACGGCAAGAAGCCCATCGAGGTCGGCATCGGCGTCAACACCGGCACCGCGGTCGTCGGCTACATCGGCTCGACCGAGCGCCACGAGTTCACCGCCATCGGTGACTCGGTCAACACCTCGTCGCGCCTGTGCGGGCTGGCCAAGGCTGGCGAGGTGCTGGCCAGCGAGGCGACCGTCAAGCGCGCAGGGCCGGGCTTCGTGGTCGAGCCCATGGCGACCCTGCAGGTGAAGGGCAAAGAGAAGGGCGTGCCCACCTACCGAATCCTTGGCTACAACGGCTAGCCGGGTCGGTTACCGTGACGCGGCAGCCCCGCTACACCGTCTCCCAGCCCTGCCCCAACTGCGCCCGCGTTCACGACACCTCCGTGCATGTCTCAGGGCAGGTGATTCAGTGCGCCTGCGGCATTCGTTTCGAGGTGCAGCGCACCGACCTTCGGCTGCTCGTCGGCGCTGACCACCCCACCGTCGGCGCCAGGGCCGCCGCCGCAGAAGGGCGGGGTGCGGAAGCGGCTGGGTCGGGGGCTGGCACTGCGCAGACCGCGCTCGCTGAGCCGGCTCCGCTGGTGCCCGGCTATCAGCTGGTCGAGCTGCTGGGCCGGGGGGGCATGGGCGAGGTGTGGCGGGCGCTGCAGGTGTCGCTCAACCGCGCGGTGGCGGTGAAGATCCTGCCGGCGAAGTTTGCGAACGATCGCGAGTTCGTCGCCAGGTTCGAGAAAGAAGCGACCGCGCTCGCCTCGCTCAGCCACCCCAACGTGGTGCAGATCATCGATCGCGGGCAGGCGGGCACCCACTACTACTTCGCGATGGAGCTGGTGCCAGGCGTCAACCTGCGCGAGCTGCTCAACGGCCGCCGGCTGCCCCTGAAGGACGCGCTGCGCATCATGGTGCAGGTGGCCCGGGCCATCGACTACGCCCACGAGCAGAAGGTGGTGCACCGGGACCTCAAGCCCGAGAACGTGCTCGTCGACGCGCGCGGCCACGTGAAGATCGCCGACTTCGGCCTCGCGGGCATGAAGGACAGCGAGCGCAACATCGCCCTCACCGCCACCGCCGTGGCCATGGGCACCCTCAACTACATGGCCCCCGAGCAGCGCCGCGACGCCAAACACGTCGATCACCGCGCCGATCTCTATTCGCTGGGCGTGCTGCTCTACGAGGTGCTCACCGGTGAGCTGCCCCTGGGGCGCTTCAAGCTGCCCAGCCAGAAGGTCGAAGGGCTGCCGGTGGCCATCGACGAGCTGGTCTCGAAGCTGCTCGAGACCGAGCCCGCTGATCGGCCGAGCCGGGCACAGGTGATCGTCGACGCCCTCGAGCCGCTGATCGAGACCGCCGGCGCCTCGGCCCCTCGGGGCGCCGGGTCGAGTCGGGCCCCGACGTCCCAGGCCCCGCAGGGCGCTGGCAGCAATGGGTGGAAGCTTGGCGTCGTGGTGTTGGGCGCGCTGCTGCTGGTGGCGATCGGCGTTCGGGTCTGGCCACCGGGTGACGGCCCCGCGGGTCCGCCGCCGGCGACGCGCCCCCCCGCCTGGTACCAGGACACCGATGATCTGCTGCTCTCGGGCAGGAAAGAGCAGGGCACCACCCTCACGGTCGACTTCGGCCCCGCTGCCGCTGGAGCCGGCGAGGCGATCGGCGCCCACGCCGGGCATTGGGCGATCGATCGGGGCGCGCTGAGCGCGATTCAGTACGGCCCGGTGACGGACCCCGAAGGGCCGGCCTCGCTGATCCCCCGCGCGTACCTGAGCGATCGCTACTACTCGAGCGACGAGTTCGAGGCCGAGGTCGACCTGGTGCTCGAGCTGTTGACCACCGAGTTCCCACCGCTGGCGGCCAATGAGCAGCGCTTCGCCGAGCTGTCGTTTCGCATCAAGGACACCCAGGTGAGCGTCTTCGCCATTCCCGACGTGCCGGGCCTCGAGCCGGTCGACGAGATGCGCCTGATGTGGCGCTACTTCCTGGCCGACGGCACCGAGGTGGTCGGCAACAGCGCGAAGGACCAGGTGAACGAGATGATGGAAGACTCGTGCACCGTGCCGCATCAGAAGTTCCGGGTGCGGTTGACGCTCGCCCAGCAGCGCAACGGCAGCGTCAACGTCGAGGGCTTCGTCGACGGCAAGCGCTTCTCGCGCAAGGTGCTGGCGGGGCTGTCGGGCCGTACCGGGAAGGTCGCGCTCGGGTGCCGCAACCTGCGCTGCCGCTTCTTGAACCTGAGGGTGAAGGGGAAGCCCATGCCCAGGCCGCCGTCGAGACAGGCCCCTTCGCCCTGAAAGACGTGGGCGTGGCGAAGCGCGGCTTCAGGCTACGCTGCGCCTCACCGTGGAAGGCCGTTTGCTGTTGAAGGACTGCAGTCTGTTCCGCGCCGACGGCCGCGTACGCACGCGCATGGCGGTGCTGATCGACGGCGGCGCCATCGTGCAGGTCGAAGACGACGCCGAGCTGCCTGCGCGGCCCGGTGACTGGGCCGTGCGCTGCGAAGGGCGCCTGGTGACCCCGGGATTCGTCGATTGCCACACCCGATTGGTGGGCGGGCAGCTGTCGCCATGGTCTGGCCACCACCTGCTCAAGCCCCTCGAAGAGCGCTCTCGGGCAGAGGCGCACGTCGAGGGCCAGCTCACCGTCGGTGAAGTCGAGGCGCTCACCGCGGCGGCGATGGCGCGCGGGCTGCTGCGCGGCACCACCCTGTTCGTCGAGCACCTGCACGCGCCCGCCTGCGTCGAGCCAGGCCTGTTGGTGCAGGCCCGCGTCGCCGAGCGCCTCGGGGCGCGCCTGCTCAACAGCCACGCGTCGACCAGCCTGCACCCGACCGTGAAGGGCCCCGATCAGGTCGACGCCAACGCGACCTATGTGGCGAGCACCCGCGGAAACCCCCTGGTGCGCGGCAACCTCGGAGTCGCCGCCTCGTTCTGCGCCGACGACGAGCTGCTGCGGCGCGTGGGCCGCCTCAAGGAAGAGCTGGGAGTCGGGGCGCACGTTCGCATGGCCGAGAGTGACGACGATCTGGCCCTCACCTGGGCTCGGCACCAGATCCGCGTGGTGAACCGCTTCGAGACCTTCGGCCTGCTGGGGGCGGGCTCGGTCGGCGCTCACGCGCGCGCCATCGATCGCCGCGAGGCCGCGCGGCTGGCCCGCACCCGCACGCTGGTGGCGCTCTGCCCGCGCCTCACCCAGACGCTCGAAGGCGGCAGCGCCCTGGGCATGGAATCGGTGCTGGTGAGCCAGAACCTGGTGGGCCTTGGCACCGGCGGCACTGGCACCCTGTGGGAAGAGCTGGCAGCCAGCTTCACCGGCGTGATGACCCTGGC
>VYLD01000205.1_pt1 | contig 20793 bp, 14 predicted proteins | sample 5114401 | NCBI WGS metagenome assembly VYLD01 (sample SAMN12291783, study PRJNA351875) | freshwater metagenome | isolation source: freshwater lake | place: USA: Michigan, Gull Lake | collected 2013-08-08 | reverse complement strand
AGCCGCAGCCGCCCACCACCACCTCGCCCGGGGGTGGGGCCTCCTCGACGACGGGCTCATCCACCGGGGGGGTCACTGGCGGCGTCATGGGCTCGGGCGTGGCCAGAGCCTTCGCGGTGAAGGTCACTGCGGCGCTCCTGGTGGACTTGCCTGACGCGTCGAAGGCGATGGCCACCACCGTGTGCGAGCCCGCGGCGACCGTCTGGCTGGTCGAGTACGGCGCCGCGGTGGCGCTGAAGCTCTGCACGCCATCGAGCTCGAGCTCCACGCGGCTGACCCCGACGTCGTCACTCGCGTCGGCGGTCACGGTCACGGTGAGGGCGGTCTCGGCGCCAGCGACGGGCGAGACGATGTTCACCGTCGGCGCCAGCACGTCGATGGGGCCCAGCATGCCGATGGTCACCAGCACCGCGTCGCTGGTCGCGACGTTCCCGGCGGCATCGGAGGCCCTGGCGGTCAACGACTTCGAGCCGACTCCAAGGGTCGCCGAGTCGACCTCGAGCTGCCACGGCGCCTGCGTCGCCTCACCCACCTTCGTGGCGCCCTCGAAGAACTCGACCTTCACCACGCCGACGTTGTCCGACGCCTGGGCCAACAGGGTGAACCGACCGGTCACCGTGGTGCCCGTGACGGGCGCGGTCAGCTGAACCTGGGGCGCCTGGGTATCGGGCGCGGCGCCGACGGTCACGGCCGCGGTGGACGAGATGGAGCCGGCCGCGCCGGTGACCGTGTGGGGCCCTCCCGGAGTCACCCCGGCGGTGAAGACGCCCGCGCTGTCGATGGCGCCGCCGCCGCTCACCGAGAACGTCACCGCAGGCTGGGGCGAGAGCGGGTCACCAAACTGGTCCTGCGCCACCGCGGTGAACGCCTGGGTCTCGTTGACCTGCAGGCTCACCACCCGGGGCTGCAGCTCGAGCGTCGTCGGCGTCGCCTGCACGGTCACCCGCACCACGCTGCTCACGGTGTTGCCGGCGCTGTCGAGCACGTCGACCCTGAACTCGTAGACGCCCGCCCTGGTGAACGTCGCGGTCACGTCCTTCGCGCCGTTGGTCCCATTGACCGAGAAGGTGACGGGCTCGGGCGAAAGCGTGGCCGACCACATGTATTGCAGTGAAGGCTCGCCAGCGTCATCGCTGGCGCGCACCGAGAGCGCCGCGGTGGTGCCGGTGACGGGCGAGGGCGTGACCCGCGCCGCCTGAGTGATGGTGGGGGCTCCGCTGCCCACCACGGTGAACGTCGCCGAGCCGCTGCGCCCGCCCGCGGTCGCCGTGACCGAGAACGGCCCGCCAGGGGTCGCGCCTGCCGTGAAGAGCCCTGAAGCCGAGACGGTGCCTCCGCCGCTCGCCATCCACGTCGGGGTCGAGACGAACATGAAGCGGTTGAACTGGTCTTTGAGCTGCGCGGTGAACTGCTGAGTGCCAGAGGTGGTCACCGTCGCGGTCACCGGAGTCACGTCCATCGTGGTCGCGACCTGCGTCACCACCACCTGCGTGCTGCGCCGGACCGTGAGGCCGCCCGCGTCCTGGACGGTGACCTCGAAGGTGTAGGTGCCTGCGCCGCTGAAGGTCGCGGTGACGCGCTTGGCGCCGTTGCTGGCGTTCGCCGAGAAGGTGACCGGCCAGCTACCGCCCTGCACCGTCCACGAGTACGTCAGCGCCGACTCGCCACCGTCATCGGTGGCGTCGACCGCGAGCTGGGTGGTGGTGCCGGTGGTGGGCGTCGGGGTGGCGGTGGGCCCGGTGGTGATGGTGGGCGGAGCGTTCGCCACGGTGGTGTCGAAGTCCTGCGCGGTGAGGTTGGCGGTCGTCACGGTGACCGCGCGGGTCGCCGGGACGAAGGTGTAGCCTGCGCGCGTGGGCGTCAGGGTCGCCAGGCCGGCTGGCTGACCCACCAGCGTGTATCGGCCCGCAGAGTCGGTGGTGGCGCTGCGGGTGCCGTCAGAGACGACGACGCCCGGCAGGGGGGTACCACCGGTGCGCACGGTGCCCGAGACGAGGAAGGTCGGCGTGGTGCCGGCGACCTGGAAGCTGAGGTTCGACCGGCTGGTGCCAGCGACGACGATGGGGTTGGTGAAGTTGCCAGGGGTGAGCGTGACGCCGGGCGAGTTGGCGAGCAGGTTCCAGGACCCGTTGGGCACGCTCTGCAGGAAGAACGTCCACGGCTGGGTCGCCGAACCGCGAGTGGCGGTCACCGTTCGGTAGCCGTCCGTGATGACCGGCGCGGTGGTGACGCTGCTGGGCACCGAGCCGGAGATGTATTGCCCCGATGCGTAGAAGGTCACGTTGGTGAGGTTGCCGCCAAGGACCTCGACGGGGTTGAGCACCGAGCCGGCGAGCGAGAACTCCCAGCCCGCGAGGGTCGCGGTGAGCGTCGAGCGCCCATTCGGCACGTTGGTGAGGGTGAAGTCGCCGGTGGCGTTGGTGGTGGCGGTGCGGCTGCCATCAGACACCGTCACGCCCAGAACGCCGGCGCCACCTGCCAGCACCCGCCCGCTGATGGAGTACCCGGGCTTCGGCGCGGCCGTGAAGTCGAGCCCGCTCTGGCTCGCCGAGACCACCAGCGGCGCCGCGAAGCCGCGGGTGAGCGTCAGGTCGAACTTCGAGGCGCTCACCGTGAAGCTGCCGGCGGGCACGTTGGTCAACGCCCAGGTGCCATCAGAGAGGGAGAAGGTGCTGCGGGTGCCGTCGGTGACCCGCGCGCCCTCGAGCGGCTGCCCGCTGAAGGTGACGGTGCCCGAGAGCACGAAGGTCGTCGGGGCGCCCACGGTGACCTGAACGGCGCGCGCGGCGGTGCCGCCCTTCATGTCGCTGACCACGCAGCGCACGTTGAACACCCGCGCCCCGGTGAGGGTCTTCGTCACCGACGCGGCGTTCGCCCCGAAGCTGCCGTCGTCGAAGAACCACGCGTAGGCCAGGGGGTCGCCGTCGGGGTCGGTGGCGGTGGCGGTGAAGGTGACCGGGGTGTTGGTCGGCACCGAGGTCTGCGAGGCCGCGACCGTCAGGGTGGGCGGCCGGTTCGAGGGGAAGGGCCCCAGGTTCACCACCACGTCGATGGTCTCGGGCGTGGTGCCGCCCTTGCCGATGGGGGTGAGGTGCACGTTCGACACCGGGTCCGAGAAGGTTCGCCCGATGACCAGCGCCGAGGCGCCGCGATCGCCCTCGGGGGTCAGATCGAGCAGGTGACTGCCGAGGCTGCTCATGGACGGGAACCCGAAGTTGATGCTCACCCCGCTCATGAGCGACGGATTGTTGGTGATGCCCTGTCGAAATTCGAGCCAATAACTCCTGTTTTGACTGTCATTGCGCGGCACCCGCAGCGCCTGGAAGGCACCAGCCGGGGCGGGCACCTCGAGCGCGCTGATGCGATAGGTCCCGCTCGCGGTCACCGACTGCGTCTGCGCCGCCGTCACCCAGTCGAAGATGCGCTTGAACCAGGCGTTGAAGTGCGAGGCGCTCGAGTTGCCCATCACGTCGAAGGGGTTGCCATACTCGACCTGGGTGCCAGCGCCGATGATGCTCTCGCCGGCGCTCCAGAAGTTGGCGTGGTACACGCCGTAGTTGTGACCGAGCTCATGGGAGGTGACGCCCTGGCTGAAGTTACCGTTCAGCCAGGTGCCCTTGCTGCCCACGTAGCCGCGCCCGGCCCAGCCACCAAAGATGCCGGCGTGCCCGACGATGTCGAGGTTGTAGGTGGCGTTGTCGAAGCCGGCGTCGCGCGCCGCCTGCCTGGCGTCTGCCATCAGCTGCAGATAGTTGCCGCCGTTCATCTGGTATTGGGCCGCCGTGCGAGGCATTCGCAGCGTCGGGGTCACCGTGGTGGTCATCGACGTCTTGTTGAAGGAATTGGCTGCGAAGAAATTATTGACGTTGGTGTTGATGAGGGTTTGCGCCGAGGTGAGCGCCACCGGGTCTCCAGCGCGGTCCGAGAAGTCGACGCGCATGAAGAGCACCGTCTTGGCCCCTTCCGTCCACGCCGAGGCAACGGTCTCGTCGCCGGCCTGTTCCTGGTCGAGCAGCAGGGCGGCGTATTCGTCAGCGTGAACCGGGCTGCAGTAGCCGACCACGTGTTCGCCGTCGCTCAGCACCTCGGCCGCGGTCGAGGCCTTGCGGCTGGTGGGGCACGGCGAGCCTGGCTGGTAGTCGAAGAGCAGCGCGTCGGCCGGCGAGAGGCGCCGGGCCGGGTGGTCGAGCAGGCCGATGACCCCATCGAGCTCGAGGCCGTGCAGGCGCAGTCCCTCGCGCGTCTTCATGGCTGCGCGGCGCCCATACACCCCAGCGCGCAGCACTGCGTCGAGGCCATTGAAGGTGACGAAGGTCTCGACGCCGGTCGAGGGTGGCTGCTCGGTGTCGCCCGCCACCGCGCCGATGACGTGCAACATGCCGACGCCGTCGCGCCACTGCTCGAGGTGCTGGGACACGTCGCTCGGCAACGCGCGCCGCTCGGTGGTGGTCAGCCCCATGGTGAGCGCGGTGCGCGGGTCTGACAACAACAGCCCTGCGAGCAGCGGCCGGCGCGTGGCGGCCAGCGCGCGACCTTCGTCGACCGAAGTGGTCTGCGGTGACTGCGCGTAGCGGTCAGCCCACTCACGGAAGGCCATGTGCGCGGCCACCACCCGTGACACTTCGGGGGCCGACTCGGGGGCCTCGTTCAGCGCGGCGTACGCGCGATTCACCCCGGGCTTCGGCTGCTCGGAGCACGCGCACACGGTGAAGGCCAACAGCAGTGTTTGTCTGACAGTTCGCGACACGAGACCCATGGTCACGAAAGACAAGCAACCATTGAGCCATCAGCGCCTTGAAATTCCCGGAAAATCGGGGCTCTTTGGGCAGCCAAGGGGTCCATTTCGTTGGGTTGCCTTTCACGTCAGCGCGCGGGGGCTGCGACCCGCTCTGCATCGGCTGCGAGGTCCGCAGGGTGTTCAAGGCAGGGTGGGTGGTCTTCCCCACAGCGCCCACCGGCTCTCCGCGGTTCGAGCGACGCGGGACGAACGCCGGGCGTCGCTTGGCGAAGGTGGGGCGCGTAGCGGGGAGCACCTTCCTGGGCACGACGGCGCCGGCGGCCGCTCGTGCAGCCGGACCTCACGACGCGGTCGTCACGAGGCGTGGAGAAAAAGCTTCATCGAAGCTCCATCGAGCTTCACGGCGAACTCCGCGATCGCATCGAGCGGACCCTCCAGCGCTTCGAGGTGATCAGCATCCGCAGGGGCGAGGCCGAGAGACCCAGACCAGTGGGCCACACGATCGCGCGAGGGCGCGGCAGGCTCCGCAGCGAAACACGGCCCGCGCCGCGTTTCTCCACGGCGCTCCAGTCCACCGGCCATCAGGTCCACGATTCTGGCCTGCCACCGACGCGGACCCGAGGAGCGCCGTGATTCTCACGCGTTGCCGATGGCCTCGATCGTGCTCACTCGCGCCGCACCTCAAGCCGCGTGGAGCACAACATGTCGATCAACCCGGTCACTGGCGCTGCGCCCACTGGTGCGGTGAGCCCGTTCGAAACCAACTCGCCGCAGGCCTCGCCAATGCGCGACGCCTTCGGGTCGAACAGCGTCGCGGCCTGGCAGGGGCCGCTGCTGCAGACCCTGGGCGGTGGCGCGGTGAGCCTGCTCGGTGAGCTGCCCCCGCTGATGTCTGCGCTGCACGGAGGCCCGAGCCAGAGCTCGCAGGCGGTGATGAACCAGCTGTTCGACCTCGGCAACCTGCTCGCGGGCATCTTGAAGCTGTTCGCGCCACAGGCGGGAGCTGGTGCGTCAGCGCCCGCGCCGATGGCGGCTGGTCAACCAGCCCAGCGACGAGCCGACGGCTCGAAGACGCCCGCGACGGAGCCCGAGTCGAAGGTCGTGCAGGACGGCTTCCGAAACCTCGACCAGCGCACGCAGGACATGCAGCGGCGCGCGGCCGGAATGGCGCACCAGCAGAGCGGCGTCTCGGTGCGGACCGGCCCCGGGAGCGCCGCGGCCTCGGCGACCGAGACGCTCGCCACGAGAACCTCGACCTCGTTCCGCGGCAACGGTATCGCAGCAGACGCGGCGGCCGACGCTGCGCTCTACCTGCAGGCCAACGCCCAGGGACAGGTGGGGGTCGATGAGCGTGGAGCCTTCGCTCGGGGGAGCGCTGCAGCGAGGGCCGGCGCGACCGCCGGGGCTTCGGCGTCGGTTCGCACCCCGTTCGGCTCCGCGAGCGCGCAGGGAAGGGTCACGGCGGAAGCGTTCGCAGAGGCGCAAGGCGAAGCACGTATCGGCCTCGACGGGGCCTCGCTCCGCGGGTCGGCCACCGCGGGCGCCATGGCGCGCGCCGATGCGTCTGCGCGCATCGAGACAGTGGGCGGCGCGTATGCGTCAGCGTCTGGCTACGCGGAGGCCGGCGCGTTCGCCACGGCGAGCGGCTCGGTGGTCGTCGAGTACAACCCTCCTTCGACCGTGCTGAGCGGCAAGGTTGGCGCCTTTGCGGGAGCCAAAGCCGGCGTGCAGGCCGAGTTCGGCGTTCCCGGCGCGAAGGGGAAGGTTGGAGTGGAAGTTCGCGCCGGCGTGGGGCTCGAGCTTCAGGTGAACAAGGCCGGCTTCTCGGAAGGCAAGCTGCAGCTCGACGTCGACCTCGGCGTCGCGCTCGGCGTCGGCGTGGGCCTGAAGCTCGACCTCGAGGTCGACTTCAACAGCCCGGGGGGCTTCCTCGGCAGCGTCAGCAACATCGGCAGCGGCCTGGCAAAGCTGGGCGGCTCGCTGGCGCAGACCATCGGCAACGAGGCCAACAAGATTCCGGTCATCGGCGGCATCATCAAGGGCGTCACCGACGTGGTGGCGGGCGCGTTGAATATCGTCGGCGACATCTTCGCGGGCATCGGCAAGCTGTTCAGTGGCGGCGCAGGTGATGGGTCCGTCGCCAACCAGGCAGTCGATGGTCTGGTCGGGAACCTCAAGACGCTGCAGCCGCTGATGCCCCAGAGCCCCAGACCCGTCCTCATGGCAGGTGACGGCCTCGGGACCAGGGGGACCGACGCTGAAGACGATGAAGTCGAGACACACGATGAGCCGAAGCGCTCCGGCTCAGGCACCGCGGTCGCGTGAAGCCGCCCTTCTCTCCTGGAGACCACCATGAACCCGATGGAAGTGCTGTTGACGGAAGCCGAAGCCTGCTTGTCGCGCGGTGAGCTCGATCGCGCCGCGGAGATCTACCGACGAGCCCCCGAGGTCGATGGGGGCAAGTCGCTGTTGCCCACCGTGGGCATGGCGCGGGTGGCGATGCTGCTGAAGCGCTACCAGGACGCTGCGCTGATCGTCGAGGCCCTGCTGGCGCTTCACCCGACCTTCGCGCCGGCGCTCACCGTGAGGGGGCTGGCGGCCGAGGGCCTGGGGCACCTGCAGGAAGCGAAGGCGTGGCTCGCGGGGAGCGTCGAGGTCGAACCCAGATCGGCTGTCGCGTGGTTCAACCTGGGGCGGGTTCAGGCGCAGCTTCAGGACATGGCCGCCGCGGTGACTTCCCTGCGAAGGGCGGTCGCGCTCGAGCCGGGCCAGGCCACTTCCCTCGGTACGCTGGGCCTGGTCGCGTTTCGCGCAGGGCTCCACGACGAGGCGGTGCGGGCGCTGACGCAGAGCCTGGCCCTCGATCCTGACCGGCTCGACGCGTACGTGACCCTGGCCGACGCGCTCGCGGCGCTGCGGCAAGACGCGACGGCCGATGAGCTGCTCGCCAACGCGCAGTGTCGGTTCCCCGACGCGGTGGTGCTCTTCTCGAGGCGCGCGGCGCTGGCCGTTCGACGCAACGACACCGTGACCGCAAGAGCGATGACGGTGCGCCACACCGAGCTGGCTCCCGACGACGCCGCGGGCTGGCTGGCGCTGGCGGTGCTCGAGGCCGCCGAAGGTCGATTTGCCGAGATGGAAACGGCCGCGCGCAAGGCCGCCGCCGCCGACGTGCACGACTGGAATGGCCCGTTTCAGCTGGGGGTCGCGCTCGAGGCCCAGCGTCGCAAGCCCGAGGCGATCGGGGCGTACCGGCTGGCGCTGACTCGCGACCCCTCAGCGTGGAGGCCCGCCAACAACCTCGCGGCGCTGCTGCTGGAGTCCGACACTCCCTCGACCGTCAGTGAGGTGCCGGCGTTGCTCGAGAAGGCGCTGATCAGCGCTCGAGGTGACGAGCAGTTCCTCGTTCAATACAACCTGGCGCTGGCGTGGTGGAAGCTGCAGGAGCGCTCGAGGAGTCAGGCCGCGGCGCGGCAGGCCGCCCAGGGGCCAGCGGGTCACCCGGTGGTGGCCGACGCGACGCGCTTCTTGAAGAACTTTTGAGCCCTCCAAGGCCGCTCGAACCCCACGGGCACCTCCGGTGAACGGGCGAACCGCGCTTGAACGTGCCCGCGCGACGTCGCGGACTTCTTCGCGGCGCGAAGGACGCGACCGCTTTCGAGGGGTCCTGAAGCCCGCGATGATTCGATGATCGACTCGAACGCGGGCCGCCGTCGGCGCGAGCGACGATGACCCGCTGCGCTTCAGGGGACAGCGGCAGCTCAACCTGCTCGGCTCGGAGCTCTCAGCGGTCGCGCGCAGCGCATCGGCGTCGGCACGCGAGGCCAGGGCTGGTTGCTCACTCGCCTACAGGCTCAGCAGCGTGCCGCCCATCAACTGCATCCCGCCGTCGACCGCGTACACCGACCCGGTCACGTAGCTGGCGGCGTCCGAGGCCAGGAACAGGGCCAGGTTCGCCACGTCGTCCTTCGTGCCCAGGCGCTGCATGGGCAGCGCGCGTTCGATCTTCTGCCTCGAGGCTGCGTCGCCAGCGAGCCGCTCGATGCCCTCGGTGCCGTCGATGGGGCCAGGTGAGATGGAGTTGACGCGAACCCCGGCCCCACCCCACTCCATCGCGAGCGTTCGGGTGATCATGTCGACCCCGGCCTTCGCAGCACAGACATGCGCCTGCATGGGGTACGGCACCGAGGCCTGCGGCGCAGAGATGTTGAGGACGCACGCTCCCGGCTTCTTCAGCTTCTCGAACGCGGCGCGACAGGCGTTGAAGGTTCCCAACACGTCGATGTCCATCACCGCCTTGAAGCCATTCGAGGACATGGCGAGGGCGGGCGCGGGAAAGTTACCCGCGGCGCCACAGATCAACACATCAATCTCGCCGAACTGTTCGACCGCCCTGGTGATGGCCCCCTCGAGCGCTGCGTAGTCGCGCACGTCGGCCGAGTGACCCGCGGCCGTCGTCCCCTGCGCACCGAGCAAGGCCACCGCCGCGTCCAGCTTGTCCTGCTTGCGACCGACGATGGACACCTTCGCGCCGTGGCGGCCGAAGGCCTCTGCCAGGCGAAGGTTGATGCCCGAAGAGCCACCGGTGATGAAGACGTGACGGCCCGTGTACAAGCCGTCGCGAAAGACGGCGCTCATGAGCGTTTGGCCCCGGGGTGGGGGCGGGCGCCGTTGAGGAAGAGCTGCACGCTGCCCTTGAGCATCGGCTCGAGGGGGTGCTGTGGAGCCCCGGCCCACGTCATCAGCATCACGAAGCAGTTCGAGAGGAAGAAGTCCGACAGCACCTCGGCGGGCAAGCCGGGCGCCAGCTGGCCCCGAGCGGCGAGGTCCTGGAACCGGGCCGCCATCACGTGTCGAACCGGGCCGGCCTCACGGTCGTTGATGATGGCCGTGTGCCGCAGCGACACTGTCATCGCGTCGATGAGCAGGCCCGGTTCCTTCTGCCAGACACTCGCCATCGCCTCGACGGTGGTGTCGAGCAGGGTGTCGAGGTCGGCGCCGGCGTCGAGCTCTGCGATGGCGCGCGCGGTGGGGGCTTCCGTCTCTTTCAGGAAGTCGAGCAACACGTGCTCTTTGGTGGGGAAGTGGAAATAGAAGGCCGCCCGGCTGACCTCGGCCTTCTGCGCGATGTCGTCGATGCGACAGCCCTGCACCCCGTCACGACGAAACACCTCGAGCGCCGCCAGATAGAGCCGACGCCGCGTCTCTTCGCGTTGTTTGTCTCGCATACCGGGCACACTACACAACCCATGTGCACGCTCATCTGCTCCTTTCAGGAACATGACCGATTCCCTTTTCTGATCGCCGCCAACCGTGACGAATCGCTGACCCGGCCAGCCACCGGACCCCGGCGCTGGCAGGGTGAACCGTTCATCGCGCCCAGAGATGAGCAGGCCAAAGGCACGTGGTTGGGGTTGACGCAAAGCGGCATGTTCGTGGGGGTCACCAACCGCTTCCTCGCGCCCAGATACGAGAGCCGGGAGTCCCGCGGCACGCTGGTGGTGGAGGCGCTGCGAGCCAGGTCTGCGCGCGAGTTGCATGAAAGGCTGTACACGCTGTCACCGCACCGGCTGAATGCCTTTCATCTGCTCTATGTCGACGCGACCGACGCCTTCGTCACCTGGAGTGACGGCGAGGTGGTGCACCAGAAGACGTTGGACCGGGGCCTGCACATCGTCACCGAGCGCAGCCTGGGTGGTGATGACCACGCGCGCAGCGAGCTCATTCGCGCGCGATGGCCACAGGCGGGTGAGGTGCCGACACCGGCCGCCATGCAGAGCGTGCTGGCGCTCGGCAATGCTGAAGACCCGTTGGGTGGGGTGTGCGTCGAAGCACCCGCGTGGAACTACGGCACCCGCTCGGCCCTCGTGTTGATGCGCGACACGGTGTTCGCCCAGTCGCAGTGGTGGTGGGCCGATGGGCGCCCAGACCGAACGCCTTTCATCGCCCAGCCCGAGCTCATCGCGGCGCTCTCGAGCGGGGAGGTGTCGGCCGAGGGGCGCTGAGGCATGGTGTCCTTCGCGTGCCGCCGATCATCGAGCTCAAAGACGTTCACCTGGCGTTCGAAGATAACCGGGTCTTGCGCGGCGTGTCGGTGGCGATCGCCGAGGGTGAGACGTTCGTGCTGCTGGGCCGGTCGGGCTCGGGCAAGTCGGTGCTGCTCAAGCTCATCGAGGGCCTGCTGACGCCAGACGCAGGTCAGGTGCGGGTGGCCGGGCATGACCTGTCGACCTCGACCGGCAAGGAGCTGGCGCAGGTGCAGGGGCTGCTCGGGGTGCAGTTTCAATCGGGCGCGCTGTTCGACTCGATGAGCGTGTTCGACAACGTGGCCTTCCCCCTGCGCGAGCGGCGGCTGCTGCCGACCGAGCAGGCCATCGACGCGCGGGTGCACGAGACCCTGGCGCTGGTGGGCCTGCTCGAGGCCAGCGCGCAGCTGCCTGGCGAGCTCTCGGGCGGCATGCGGACCCGCCTGGCCTTCGCGCGCGCGTACGGGGTGCGGCCGAAGATTCTGCTCTGCGACGACCCGACTGCCGGCCTCGACCCGCTGTTGACCGAGGCCGTCGACGAAGCGTTGGTGGTGGGGAAGCAACGGCTCGCCGCCACCATCGTGTTGGTGACCAACAGCGTCCCGACCGCCTTCTCACTCGGAGATCGCCTGGCGCTGCTCCATGAGGGCCGGCTCGTCGAAGTGGCGCCGCCCGAGGCGTTCAAGGCCTCACCCCACCCGGCCGTTCAGGCGTTCCTGCACGACTGGCTCTTTCGGCACGCGTCGATCCGAGAGGCCTGAAGTACGACGGCCTGCATGCGCCTCTCGCCTCACCCCATCACCCTGCGACAGCTGCAGTACGCCGTCGCCGTCGCGGTTCAGAAGAGCTTTCGCAAGGCCGCCCAGGCCTGCGCGGTGAGCCAGCCGGCGTTGTCAGCGCAGGTCGCCCAGCTCGAGAGCGCGCTCGGGGTGCGGTTGTTCGACCGGGACACCACCCGGGTGCTGGTCACCCCCGCGGGGCAGGCGTTCGTGGGCCGCGCCAGCGCCCTGCTGCTCGAAGCTGACGCGCTGGTCGAAGAGGCGCAGCGGCTGGCAGACCCCCTGGCAGGACCGTTGCGGCTGGGAGTCATTCCGACGGTCGGCCCGTACCTGCTGCCCGAGGTGGCGGGCGGGCTGCGAACGGCCTTCCCGAAGCTCAAGTTCACCTGGGTCGAAGAGCGGACCGCGTCGCTCATGCGGCTGCTCCACGCCGGCGAGCTCGACGGCGCCATCGTGGCGCTCGAGACCGACGGCCTCGGGGAGGTGCAGTCGCTGGTGCTGGGCCGTGACGCGTTCTTCCTCGCCACCACCCATGACCACCTGCTCGCGGGCAGCGAAGAGCCGGTGTCCGCGCGGGTGCTCGACGGTGAGAAGGTGCTGGTGCTCGAAGAGGGCCACTGCCTTGGCGATCAGGTCGCCGAGGTCTGCCGTCGGGCCCGGGGCGCCGAGCTCGACGTGCGCGGCACCAGCCTGTCGACGCTGTCTCAGATGGTGGTGGGCGGCGCGGGCGTCACCCTGCTCCCTGCGTTGGCCGTAGGCGTCGAGAACCGCCGAGGCACGCTGCACCTGCGGCCCTTCGTCGCCAGGGCGCCGGGGCGAACGCTGGCCCTGGTGTGGCGACGGGGAGCGCCCGCCCAGCCTGCGCTCAAGGCCATCGCGCCCTTGCTGCGACGAGGCGTGCTGCAACGCGCCGGTCGGTGACCGGCTGCGCAGTTCAGGACTTCGCGAGCTGCCGCAGCACGTACTGAAGGATGCCGCCGTGCCGGTAGTAGTCGAGCTCGTTGGGCGTATCGATGCGCGCCGTCACCGTGAAGGTCTTGACCGTGCCGTCCTGCGCCGTCGCGGTCACGGTCAGCTTCTTCGCCGGCGCGAGGCCGTCGGCGATGCCGGTGATGCCGAAGGTCTCCGCGCCCGTGAGGCCCAGGGACACCGCGTCTTCTCCGGGTTGAAACTGGGCCGGCAGCACGCCCATGCCGATCAGGTTCGAGCGGTGAATGCGCTCGAAGGACTTCGCGATGACGGCCCGCGCTCCGAGCAGGAAGGTGCCCTTGGCGGCCCAGTCACGCGACGAGCCGGTGCCGTACTCGGCGCCCGCCAGCACCACGAGGGGCACGCCCTCTTGCTGGTACCGCATCGCGGCGTCGTAGATGAACAGCTGCTCGCCCGAGGGCTGGTGCTTCGTCACGCCACCCTCGACGCCCGGCACCAGCAGGTTCTTGAGGCGAATGTTGGCGAAGGTGCCGCGCATCATCACCTCGTGGTTGCCGCGGCGCGCACCGAACGAGTTGAAGTCCTGGGGCTTCACGCCCTGGTCGGTGAGGTACTTCGCCGCGGGGCCGTGCTTGTCGATGTCTCCGGCCGGCGAGATGTGGTCGGTGGTGATGGAGTCACCGAGCAGCGCCAGCACCCGCGCGCCCACCAGGTCCTTCAGCGGGCCGGGCTCTTTGGGCATCGCGTCGAAGAAGGGCGGCTTGCGCACGTAGGTGGACTTCGGGTCCCACGCGTAGGTCTCACCCGTCGACACCTTCAGCGCCTGCCACGCCGGGTCGCCCTTGAGCACGTCGGCGTAGCGCCGCTTGAACTGCTCGGGCTTCACCTGGGTGAGGGCCATTGCCAGCTCCTCAGGCGTCGGCCAGAGGTCTGACAGCATCACCGGCTTGCCGGACTTGTCGTGCCCGATGGGCTCGTGGCCCGGGTCCCACACGGTGGTGCCGGCGATGGCGTAGGCCACCACCAACGGCGGCGAGGCCAGGTAGTTGAGGCGCACGTTGGGGTGCACGCGTCCTTCGAAGTTGCGGTTGCCCGACAGCACGGCCGCTGCGGCGATGCCGGTGGACTCGATGGTCTTCGTCACCGCCTCTGGCAGGGGGCCTGAGTTGCCGATGCAGGTGGTGCAGCCGTAGCCGACCAGGTGGAAGCCCAGCGCCTCGAGGTACGGCATCAGCCCTGCCTCGGTGAGGTACTCGGTGACCACCTGACTGCCGGGAGCCAGCGAGGTCTTCACCCACGGGCGGGTGGTCAACCCGAACTCCACGGCCTTCTTCGCCAGCAGGCCGGCAGCCATCAGCACCGAGGGGTTCGAGGTGTTGGTGCACGAGGTGATGGCCGCGATGACCACCGAGCCGTTGCTCAGCTCGTACGACTGCGCCCCCTGGGTCACCGTGCCCTTCGCGCTCAGCTTTGCGTCACCGTCTTTGGCCTTGAGCACGTCTTGAATGAACTTCGCCTGCGAGCCCTTCATGTCCTTGAGCAGCACGCGATCTTGAGGGCGGGTGGGCCCGGCGACGCACGGCTGAACGGTCGACAGGTCGAGCTCGAGCACGTCGGTGAACACCGGGTCCTTCGAGTCGCGGGTGTGCCACAGGCCCTGTTCCTTCGCGTAGGCCTCGACCACCGCCACCTGCTCGGGCGAGCGCCCCGAGAAGCGCAGGTACGCCACCGTCTCTGAATCGATGGGGAAGAAGCCGATGGTGGCGCCGTACTCGGGCGCCATGTTGGCGACGGTGGCGCGATCGGTCAGCGACAGATCAGACACGCCCGGGCCGAAGAACTCGACGAACTTGCCGACCACGCCCTTCTTGCGCAGCTGCTGGGTGACGGTCAGCACCAGGTCGGTGGCGGTCGCGCCGGGGGCCAGCTTGCCAGTCAGCTTGAACCCGATGACCTGGGGGATCAGCATGGTGATGGGCTGGCCCAGCATGGCCGCCTCGGCCTCGATGCCGCCCACGCCCCACCCCACCACGCCCAGCCCGTTGATCATGGTGGTGTGCGAGTCGGTGCCCACCAGGCTGTCGGGGTACAGCGCGCCCGCCGCGTTCTTGAAGACCGCCTGCCCCAGGTACTCGAGGTTGACCTGGTGGCAGATGCCGGTGCCGGGGGGCACCGCGCGGAAGTTCTTCAGCGCCTGCTGGCCCCACTTGAGAAACGCGTACCGTTCGGTGTTGCGCTCGAACTCCACGTCGACGTTCTGCCGGAAGCTGGCGCTGGTGCCGAAGGCGTCGACCATCACCGAGTGGTCGATGACCAGGTCAAGAGGACACAGCGGGTTGACCTTCTGCGGGTTGCCGCCCATCGCCGCGAGGGCCTCACGCATGGTGGCGAGGTCGACCACCACGGGCACTCCGGTGAAGTCCTGCAGCAGCACGCGCGCTGGGGTGAAGGAGATCTCGGTGTCCGGCTCGCCCTTCGGGTTCCAGCGGGTCAACGCCTCGACGTGGTCGGTCTTCACCACCCGGCCGTCTTCGAAGCGCAGCAGGTTCTCGAGCAGCACCTTGAGCGAGAACGGCAGCGTCTCGATGCTGGGGAACTTCTGCGCGAGCCGCTTGAGCGAGAAGATCTCGTGGGGAATTCCACCGACGGTGAGGGTGCTGCGGGTCTGAAAGGAGTCGAGTTGGGCCATGGCGGGCGCGGTTATTTCGCTGTGACCGGGCGGAGGCAATGAAAGACCGTGTTGCGTGCGTGCTGCCGACAGGCGTACCTGTGGCCACGATGAGGCGCGCGTGGGTCTGGGCGATGCTGGTGCTGGGGTGTGGGCCGCTGGCGTCGAGCGCGCCCGAGCCGAACGCGCCGGGCGTGGTGTTCAAGAGCCGGGGCGACCCGTTCATGATGGGGCCGCTCCAGGTCGCGCAGCGGGACCTGACGGAAGGCGAGCTGGGCGCGCCGAAGCCGCTGCGGGTGACGGCACCGACGCTGGCCGGCACGTACCCGGTGGTGCAGTTCCACCATGGCTTCCTGAGCGACCGGCGGGCCTATGACGAGCTGCTCACGCACCTGGCCTCGCACGGCTTCGTGGTGGTGGCGGCGCAGCTGTACCCGGCCGACGGGGTGCCGCTGGGGAAAGAAGGCGCTCCCGATGAGGCGCGCGCGGCCGGCCGGGTGGCGACGTGGAGCCTGCAGAGCGCCGCGACCGTCATGGGCAGCGCCGCGGACCCTCGGCCCCTGGGGCTTGCCGGGCATTCTCGCGGGGGCAAGGTGACCTGGTGGCTCGCAGCGCAAGAGCGCTTCCCGACCCGCGGAATCGTCGGCGTGGACCCGGTCGATGGCACCGGCAGCGTGCTCTTCAGTCGGCAGCCTCAGGCGTTGCCCGGCCCGCTCGAGGGCGCACCGCCGTCGCTCATCATCGGCATGGACCTGGGTGGCTCCTGCGCGCCGCAGGGCGACAACTTTCAGCACTTCTTCGACCGCACCACCCCGCCCACGCTGCTGTGGCTGGTGAAGAACCAGGGGCACGCCGACATGCTGGACGCGGACACCAGCTCGCAGGGGCTTTGCGCCGAAGGACCCGACCGGGCTGAGACCCGCCGCTTCACCGCCGGCGCGATGACCGCGTTCTTCCGCTGGCGGCTGCAGGACGATGACGTCGCCGAGCGGTTCCTGCTGGCGCCCTTGACCACCCTGGAGGTGTCCCGTGCTTCGCGCTGAGCTGCTGGGGGTGTCGCTGCTGCTGCTGGGCAGCGTGGCGCAGGCACGCCCGACCGACGCGCCGATCACCGAGCCCGCGACCTCCCCTCGCGCGGCTGCCCCGCCTTCCGCGTGGGCGCCTTCCCGCACCGCCCGGATCCTCACCGAGAGCGCGACAGCCGTGGCTGTGGGCGTCGGGGCATCGCTTTCGGCCTATGCGGGCTTCACCGCGCTGCAGTCGTTCGTGGGCTTCTTCGTCGGCTTCCTCACGGCCACCGTCATCGGAGCAGTGCTCGCCCCCATCGGGGTCGTCATCGCAGGGCGGCTGATGGGGGCGGAAGGAGGCGCCGGGCGCGCGGTGGTGGGCACGCTCATCGGGCTGGCCCTCGGGCTCCTCATCGGACTACCGCTGGCCACGCTGCCCAGCGCGGCGTACCTGCTGGGCCTTGGACTCTTGTGGGCCCTGCCTTCCATCGGGGCGCTGGTCGCCTTCGAGTGGGGGCGGCCAGACGCCACGGCGGTCGGCGCCGTGGTCCTTCGGTTCTGAAAAGGCCGCCCCTGAAGCATGTTGGGCACAGCCGCTCACGGACCTGCGGCTTCGGGGGTGGCCTGACGGCGGGCACGCTGTTGTTGGCGTTCGCGTCGCCGCTGGCGCCGAGCGCTCCATCGAGGCCGTGAAGCAGGCGCTGAAGAAGTGACCTGGCCGGCGAGCCGACCGAGACCTGCGCGAATCACGTCATTCCAGGCCATCAGCGCATCATCGCGTCGAGCGAGGGCCGCAACGGGCTGTCGGGGAAGCGGGCCCTGAACGCGTCGAGGCGACGAACGGCCTCATCGCGACGACCTGCGTTCCACAGAATCTGCACCATCAACGCTTCCCGCTCTTCCACCAGCTGGCCGGAAGGGAACTGCGCTTCGTGCGACCGTGCCGCAGCCAGGGCCTTGACCGGGTCAGCCGCCGAGAGCGCGGAACGGGCCAGGTCGAGGAGCACGCGCTCGCGCCCGAGGGTGTCGACCACGGCCTTCCTGGCGACGGGAGCGGGGCGAACGACCGGGGCCGGCTTCGGCGCCTCCGGGGCGGGCACCTCGATGCGCTCGACGACGACGCGCTCGACGACGGCCGTGGGCCGCAACAGGAGCCGGTCGGCGGCCACACCCAGCCCGAGCCCCGCGGCCAGCGTCACCAGGGGAAGCACCTTGAGCACCAGCGTCGCGCCGCCCTTCGCCGTCGTGACCGTCGAGCTCGCGACGGCCGACGGCGCCGTGGTCGGTACCGCAGCGGCGGTGAGGCCCGACGTCACCTTCACCTTCGCCAGCACGGCTTCAGCCACCCCGGGCGGCAGCGTCGCCGGCGGCAGGGTCGAAAGAGCCGACAACACGTCGTCAGGCAGTGGCTCGAGGTCGAGGTCGCTCATGCGGTGGCTCCTGGCGAGGGGCTTTGTCGACGGCCAACGGCGGCGGTCAGCTCGAGGCGCGCCGTGCGGAGTCGGGTGTACGTGGTCGCGGCGGGTACCTGCATCACCTCGGAGATCTCGTTCGGGGTGAGCCCCTCGAAGTGGTGCATCACGAAGGCAGCCCGTTTGGGCTCATCCAACTCCAGCAGTGCGGCCTGCACCATCGCGCCCGTCTTGCGGGCTTCGACCTGCGACTCGAGGTCGCTGCCATCGCCGCGCTCGGGCAGCTCGTCGCGGCCCTCTTCGAAGCGTCGCGCGCCGGTCTTCTTCCAGTCGCCGTAGACGTTGAAGGCGATGCCCATCAGCCAGGGGCGAACGGGGCGCTGTGGGTCGTACGAGGCCCACCGGCGCACGGCCGTCAAGAAGACATCGTGCAGCAGGTCGGGCACATCGCCTGACGGCGCCCCCAGCCTCACGAGGAACGAATGCACCGCACCCAGCTCGGCCCGGTACACGCGCTCGAGGGTCTGGGGGTCCATCGTCATCTCATTCGACTCTTGGAACGGGGCCGCGCCGATTGTTGGCGGCCCCGAGGAATTCGTGTCGCAGCGAAAGACCCGCCAGGCCCACCACGGGCCACGTCGTCCAGACCGGCGTGGTGCCCGCCAGCACCGTCACCCGAATGAAGCTGGCCTGCGCGCGCAGAAACGGCTCGAGAAACCACTGATTTCCGATGGGAATGATGCCCGAGACCTGAAGGCCCGCGAGGAAGAGGGGGCTGGCGCCCGAGCTCGAGCCGGTCACGAACAACCCTCCGACCGAAAGCGGCGCGGCGAGGCGGAACGGGCCCACGGCGATACCCGGGGCGACGCTGAGCGCGAGTAGAAACGAACGAAACGTCACCCCCGCGACAGAGGTGGCCGCCGGCACGTCGAAGCGCGCCTCGACCTCGAGGACGAACCGACCCGCGCGCAGGCCGGGGGCGAAGGCCGCTCCGGCGGTGAGGTGGGGCGAGGCGCCCGCGCTGGCGAAGACGGCGCCTCCAGCCGTGAAGCGCACCTCGTCAGGCTCGGGCTCGACGACGGGCTCGGGCGCCGGCTTCGGCGCCGTCACCGCGAGCTCGAGCACCAGCGCGATGGCGAGGGCGAGGGACTGACTGAGCTCTCGGCAGTCCGACGAGGTGCGCTTCCGCGTGGCGCCGCCGTCGACCGACAACGTCGAGGTCCAGGAAGCGCCCTGGCGCGTGATGGTGGCGACGAACGAGGGGCCCGGCGTGCCGTCCCGAAACGCGTCGCGGCCCAGGCGCACGGCGATGGCGTCACGAATGCCGCGCTCGTCGCCACACGTGCCGTCTGACGAGAACGACAGCGTGGTCGGCGCAGACGCCGTGAGCAGCACGTTGAGGACGGCGGCAGAGAGCATGCGTGCGCGGCGGAAGAGAATTTCCGACGGCACCTTCCAACACAAGTCATCACGGCGCGCGTCGCCAATGGAGGCCCTGTGTGGAAGGTGCTTGGAGTGGTGGTGACATTCGTTTCTTGTGGGCCGATGCCTGAAGTGCCCTCACCTGAGTGCGGCCCTGCGACGTGTTTCGGGTGCTGCACCGCCACCGGGCGCTGCGTCGGCTCGGCTTCAGCGACCTGTGGCGTCGGCGGCAATCGGTGCAGCGCGTGCGCGAGCGGCACCTCGTGCACGAGCGGTCAGTGCGTCGGAGCCGTGTCGCCGCCCTCGCCCGTCGACGCGGGGCCCATCGATGCGGGGGTGCGTGAGGTCGACGCCGGAAGCGTACGGGTGGACGCGGGGCAGGCCCGTGATGCTGGCGTGCCCGTCGACGCCGGAGTCACCTGCCCCCGCTCGACCGCGACGCCTCAGAACCAGGCCATCAACGGTGACTTCGAGTGCGCCGGCCCGCTGCCGTTCGTGTCGTCCGGGGGAGGAGGACAGGTCGAGAGCATTCCCGGACGCACCGGTCGCGCCGCGCGGTTCACCGTGGCCACCGGGTTGCTCAACAACGAGTTCGCCTCGTCGTGGCGGTTCCAGGTCAACCAGGCTGGCACCTGGTGCGCGCGTGCGTTCGTGAGAGGCACGGCGTCGATCATCAGCATGCGATTGTATCTGGGGCCTCCAGGCACCGCCGCTGGCGAGGTCTTCACCATGCCCGGGCCGCTGAACGCGTGGTCCAGGTTCCCACCGGGGCTGACCGCGGTGAGCATCACGGGGCAGGTCGGTGACGAGGGCTTCCTCGTCTTTCTCGACCGAACGCAGACGCCGGGCGCGACCATCGAAGTCGATGACGTCGACGTGTGGCGCAGCGCAGACGGTCAATGCGCGGATTCACGGTGAGTCATCCACCTGGGACGGGCTTCGTGCTTGTGCCGAGGGGTCGAACGCTGCGACGGACGGCTCCTTCAGACATGGGCCGAGACAACAAACAGCAGGCATCAATTCCAAGACACCTCGAGCGGCGCTCGATGCCGCGCTGGAAGGTTGCAATGCGTGCAGTTCTCGTGGTGGTGCTGATGGCGGTGGGGGCGGCGTGTGACATGACGGTGCAGGCCGGCGGCTGTGGCCCCGGGACGTGCACCGGGTGTTGTTCGTCGTCGGGGCAGTGTGTGTCGGGCATCGAGCCTGGCGCGTGCGGCTCGGTGGGCACGGCCTGCATCAGCTGCCCGTTGTCGGGCTTCACCTGTCAGCTCGGCCAGTGTGTACAGACGTCGACCTCCTCGGCGGGCGGTGGAAATGCGGGCACGGGTGGCGGGCTCGCGACCGGTGGTGGTGCCAGCGGCGCCTGCGGAGCGTCGAGCTGTGCAGGGTGCTGCACCGAAGGTCGCTGCTCGGTCGGCGTGTTCGACGACCAGTGTGGCTCGCGCGGCACCGAGTGCACCGCCTGCGGTGACCTGAGGTGCTCTGCGTTTCCACGAGCGCCTGACGGCAGCGCACAAGGTGGTCGATGCGTGGGTCCGGGCGCAGATGGTGGAACGCCTGGCTGCTCGGCAGCGACGTGCCCTGGTGGCTGCTGTGACAGCGCGGGGATGTGCAGGGCTGGCTCGAGCGACGACGCGTGCGGGTCGGCTGGCGCGCAGTGTTCGACCTGCGTTGGAAGCGAGACGTGCTCGAGCGCGGTCTGCACCAGCGGTGCAGGCGGAGGGGTCGCAGGTGGCGGTGCCTCAGCGGGCGGCGGCGGCGCAGGTGGCGGTGCCTCGGCGGGCGGCGGCTTCGCAGGCGGTGGCGCGGCG
>VYLD01000202.1_pt1 | contig 20938 bp, 15 predicted proteins | sample 5114401 | NCBI WGS metagenome assembly VYLD01 (sample SAMN12291783, study PRJNA351875) | freshwater metagenome | isolation source: freshwater lake | place: USA: Michigan, Gull Lake | collected 2013-08-08 | reverse complement strand
ACGTCGGCGCCAGGGGCCGGGGTCAGCTGCGCGCGGGCGGCCACGGCGTCGGCGAGGGCGTCATCATCGGGAACGTCGGCCAGCCACGGGCCGCGCGCCTCGGGAGCGAGGAACTCGACGCGGTTGGCGAGGGCCTCGTTCTCGGGGTTGCGATCGAGGGCCTTCTTCCAGCTGGCCACGGCGGTGGCCACGTCGCGGCGCTCGTAGGCCAGGTCGCCCCGCTTCACCCAGGGGCCCGAGGCGTCTGGCGCCAGGGCCTGCGCCTTGCCGAGGGCCAGCAGCGCGCCCGGCCCGTCCTGCTGGCGCCGGCGCAGCTCAGCCAGCTGCATCCACGCGCCGAAGTCGGTCGGCCAGGAGTCGAGGCGCTGCTCGAGCAGGGCCGCAGCCCGGTCGAGCGCCCCTTCGTCGGTGGCCAGGTCGATGAGGCGGCGCAGCACCTCGGGATGAAGCGGCAGCGCGGCACGCAGGTCTTCGAGCACCGCCAGCGCGTCGTCGCGGCGGCCCAGGCGCAAGAGCACGCGCGACAGGTCGAGCAGGCCGTCTGGGCTGTCGCCGAAGCGCGCGAGCCTCGCCTGCACGACCGCCAGCTCGTCTTCGGCCCAGCCGTCGCTGCGGTGGGAATCGGCCAGCAGCGCCCAGGCGTCGGCCAGCTCGGGTCTTGCCTGGGTGAGCGCGATCAGGCGGTCGCGGGCCTTCTGCTTCAGGCCCTGCTGCTGCTGAAAGAGCAGCTGCCGCAGGCGCACGAAGGGCAGCTCGTCACCCACGCCGCGGTCGAGGGCCGCCAGCGCGTCGCCGGTGCGGCCGCGCTCCTGGTTGAACCACAGGGCCTCGACCTGCGCGGCCCGCGCCACGATGGACGTGGGGAACTGCGCCGCGAAGGCGTCGGCCACCCGCACCGCGAGGCTTCCACCGGCGCCGAGGTGCGCCCAGCTCGCGCGGTGCGCCAGGGTCCTCGCGGCGAGGGCGGGCTGGGCGCGAACCCGGAAGTCCACCATGGCCAACAGGTCGGGCACAGGCCTGGGCAGCGACTTCGCCGGCACCAGGCGGGCCGCGAGCGACCACGCGCCTTCCTTGTGGGCAGACTTGATGAGCACCGTGTGCGGCCCCTTCGTGAGCTTGAGCGGCACCACCACGTTGTCCCAGACACTGCGCTCGAGCAGCGACGCAGAGAACAGCAGCTTCCCGTCGACCCAGACCTTGAGCGGCCCGCTGCTGTACAGCCGCAAATGGTAGAAGCCGTCGCTCGGCGCCACCGCCTGGCCCTGCACGAAGGCCACTGCGAACCGCCCCGGCGTCATCAGCGACGACAGCTCGAGGCGGCCCCGCGGGTCGAGGGGCAGGTCTCTGCGCCAGGCCAGCGGCCCGAAGCGCCCGTCGTAGGTCTGGTCGAGGCCGCTTCGGGTCTCGGGGGCGAGCTGCTGGTCGAAGCCCTTGCCCTGGTCATTGTCCCAGGTGCCCACGGCCGAGAGCGCGAACCTTCCCGGTTGTTCGGCGATGAGCTGGTCGCGCTCGGCGAGCTGGCCGTCAGAGGTGAGCATCGAGGCCAGGTGGGACGCCGCCACCGAACGCACCTCGGGGTCCTGGTGCTCGGCCACCAGGTCCCGCAGCAGCCCTTCGACGAGCTCGCGCTGCGCGAAGGTGAAGTCGCCATTCATCAGCCGGTGCAGGTGCAGCACCGGCGTGGGGTTGTCGAGGTCCCTCAGGGCCGCGACCAGGTGCAGCAGTTCCTCTGCGTCGAGCCCCTCGAGTGAGGCGAGGGACGCGGCGAGCTCGTGGAACAACGCCGAGTCCTTTCCCGCGGTGCGCGCGCGGTCGACCGCCTCGTGCAGCGCCACGGGGGTCTCGGCGCGGTAGAAGGCCTCGGCGGCGGCCTCGAGGGCGACGGCGTCGACGGGTGCCGAGGCCCTCAACCCCACGCGGTTCGACACACAACTGCAGAGCAGACCCAGGGTGAACGTCACGAGCGAGCGTCGCATGAGCGGCGCATCGTCTAACACTCGGGTGGTGAAGTCGCGGTCAGCGCGGTGGGCTTCGCCAGCACCAGCGCATCGCGGTCTGGCTTCTGGCTCAGGGAGCAGCGCAGCGAGAGGTCAGCGACGACTGCGACGCGAGGGCTTGCGGTTCGGCACCGGCACCGGCGCGGAGCGACGAACGCCCAGCGCGACGAGCACCATCACGATGAGCGCACCAACAGCCGGGAGCACAGCGAGCGTCGACAGCGAGTTCGTCTCAACCATGAAACGAAGCTAACCACGACCGCCCTGCGCTTCACCATCGGGGTCCTTTCCCCACACGAGCGGTCGGGGCTGATCAGTCGGGTCACCCTCGGCGCTTGCGCTCGTACTCGGCCATGGCGCCATCGAGGAACGCGAGCCCCTCGGCCTCGTCCTTGAAGAAGTCGGTGTTGGGGTTCCCGGACGCGCGCATCACCAGGGACACCCCCATGCGCATCATCGCCGAGGGGATGATGAGCGCCACGGGAATGGGGTTGTTGGGGTCTGCCGGGGCCTGCGCGCCGAGCACCTTGCGCACGTCGTTCGACACGTTGAGCATCGTGCCGAGCACCAGGTGCCCATAGTGGTCGTACGTCGCGCCCGGCTTCACGCTGTCGATGAAGCGCCTGGCCTGCTCGACGGTGATGTCGCCTTCGTAGAGGCTGCGCAGAACCAGGTAGCCATTCTTCGTCTTGGTGGGCGTCGAGGTGATCATCGCGGTGCAGACCCTACCAAAGCCGAGTCACGGCGGGAGTCCGGCACGCGGTGGGAACTCGAAGCCAGCGGTCGGACAGCTGCTGACGATGGTCTCCCAGGCAGGCGCACAGGTGTCGGGAGCCGGCCCACAGGCGGCCGCGATGCGAATGGTGAAGGCCGGGGTGCGCTGTTCCCAGGCGTGCCAGGTCACCTGTCTGGGCACGGCGCCATCGAGCACCTGCGCCGGGCCCCAGGCGCCCGTCTGGTCGAAGCGCGCGTCGAGGGCGTCGGGCCAGGTCAGGCGCCCCTTCGCGCCGAGGGCCAGCTCGATCGCTCTCTGCACCAGGGGCCGCGTGCTGTCGTCGGGTCGACGCCGGGCGACCTCGAACAGCACCGTCGGGTTGAGGCCCCGGTGGCCGGCCTTGAAGCGCTGCGCGGTGACCACCCGGCGATCGACCGACTCCACGACGCGCTCGAAGCTCGAGGGCACTGCCGCGGCGAACGAGAGCACCTGCACCTCGTTGCGCCGCGCGACGAAGCTCCACTCGGGGGCCTCGCGCCAGGTCTGAAGCAGGCGGCGGGTGGCTGCCTCGAGCGCGTCCCAGCGGGCCACCTCGCCGTCGTCTCCGTCGAGCGTCACCAGGGGCCGCTCGGGCGTCGGTCTGGCCACCACCTGCTGGCGGGCTTCACGCTGCTCGATGGTCACCTGGTAGCCCCGACCATCGGGGCGCACGGCGGTCAGCGCTCGTTCGGACCGCGCGAGCCGGGTGAGGCGGTACCCCAGGCGCTCGAGGGCGAGGGCGGTCGCGTCGAAGGTCTCTTCAGCCTCGGCGGCGTACCGACGGGTGGCGAGGGGCTCGAGCTGCGGCCAGGTCAAGGCCCGGGGCCCCGTCAGACAGGACAGGCTGAGCACGGCCTGCAGGCCGACCACCACTCGCAGGGTGGCGGTAGGCCATGAAGCCGGGGGTCGTCGGGCCTGCATGCCTGATGAAGAAAGCAGACTGCTGTGAGGCCGTGTGGACCCATCGTCGCCTTCACGGGTCGCAACGACCTCATGGTCAACGATGGGCTCCGTCCTCTACCATCGGTGCTCACCGTGGAACTCGAGCGCATTCAGAAGAAGGTCGAAGCCGGCGAACGCTTGAGCGACTTCGAGCTGGACGCGTTGAAGCGCGCGGCCAGCGATCTGGGCGGGCCGCAGCTGCGAACGGCGGTCGCGCAGGCGTTGATCAACGCCGACGCGGCGCGCGACGCGCTGCCCATTCTGGAAGCGGTGCGCAGGGACTTCCCCAAAGACGTGCACGTGCACCTCGCGTTGGGCCGGGCGGCGACCAGCCTCGAGCGGTGGGCTGAGGCCGAGGCGGCGTTGCTCACCGCGAAGGGGCTGCAGCCCGACGACCCCGAGGTGCTGGTGGCGCTGGCGGTGGTGGCGCTGCGACGGGGTGAGCGGGCGAAGGCGCGCGCGCTGGTCGAGGCCGCGCTGGCGACGGACCCCTTTCACGACGAGGCGCAGGTGCTCTCGGGTGAGCTGCAGCAGCCCAGCGACGCGTCTGACGTTCGCCCCAGCCGCGACGACTTCGTGCAGGCGCTGCTCGATCAGCTCAAGCGTCAATCGACGCCGCACCTGGTGCAGAAGCAGCAGCTGCTGGTGCGCCTGTCGCGCAAGGGCATCGCCAGGCTCGACCTCGACACCCTGTACCGTGACTTCCTGGAGTCTGCGCGGGGGCTCGACGAGGGTGTGAGCTCGGTGGGCAGGGAGATCGCCGAGAAGTCGCTGGGGTTGCCTGGGGGGCGGCTGCAGTTTCTCGCGCGGGTGTTGCCGGTGCTGCGCGACTCGTCGTTCCTCGAGCGCGCCGAGGGCGCGGTGCGGCGCGAGGGCCCCGCGGGGCTGTGGATCTTCTTCGCCATCGAAGACCCCGAGGCGGTGCTGTACGTGCCGCAAGGGCTGCTCGACTCGCACCGGCTGGGGGTCGATCAGCTCGACGAGGTCGCCTGGCGCAACCTCGACGCCCGCCTCGCCGAGGTGCGCGCCATCGAGCTCGAGCAGGGGGCGCTGCGGCTGGCCACCACGGCGACGGGTCTGTGGTGCATCGCGCACGGCGATGGTCACGACGGCGCGCGCCTGCTGACCCGCACCCACCAGGAAGCCATGGAACGCGTCGCCGGGCCCGGCCCCTTCCGGGTCTACCTGGGGCTGCGCGAGCTGGTGCTGTTCTGCCGGGAAGACGACGCGGCGAGCTCGGCGCGACTCGAGGGGCTGGACGCGGCGCGCGAGGGCATCGCCGGCGCCTGGCGCCTGGGTGACGGGCGACTGACCCAGCTGGCCGAGTGGCCCACGACGTTCTGACAGGCGGCCGGGGAGCCAGCGACACCCTGGCAGTCGGGTGCAGCGCGCGGGAGCGCCTCGAGCCGAGCTCGTCGCGACGGGGTGATGGCCGCGGGTAACTTGCTTCGACCCGAAAGAGGCGCCGTTCTCATCGGTCGACCACGCACCAGTCAGGCCTCCCAGGAGTGCCGACGCGCGTGGTGGGCAGGGCAGGGGTTCCCTGAGTGAGCCGGCGTCCTTCGCCCAACGAGGGTCGGCGGAAGACTTGCAGACCCCGGGAACATGGCCGCGACCTGTGTGGGTGTGTTGATTCTCGGCGTCTGTGTTCCCGTCCCGGGCCAATCACGTGCCGCGACCGAAGCTCGTGGCTCGGTTGCTCCGACCTGCGGAAACACGATTCGTGAAGCCAATGACAGCTCATGGGGAAGAGCGCTGAGCGCTGCAGCGTGGCGCCACACGATCGTGGGCGGCTTTGGTGGTGCCGCCGGCAAGGTCGAGTTGGTAGACCTGCTCGTACTCGACGGGAGCAACGTCGTCGAACGGTCGTTGCGCCCGCACTGCCGGGGAATCGGGGACCGGCGGACGTGCCTGGCTGCCGGCCTGCCCTTCGTGGCCCAGCGCTGTGGGGGGGTGATGTGGCTCCTGCTCCCGATCGGCCAGCCTGACGCAGGCGCAGCCGACTGGTGCGGCCCGTACGGCGCGCTTCTCGCGTCTGCCGTTTCGGGCCAGACCAGCGGACCCGACGGTGGCGTGGACCAGAACAGACGGCCGATTGGAGAATGAACCCGAACGCCGTCGGGAATCTGTTCCTTCATCGACGCCTGTTCAGTCAGTGAGCCGCTTCACGATCTCGGCCGTGACCACTGCGGCGCCCTTCGGGCTGAGGTGGTCGTCATCGCTGTACATCATCTCGTCCCCTCGCCACGCGGAGCACTCGGTCGCTGTACAGAAGAGCGGCACGGGATCGATACGAATGACCCCTGGCGCGTGAGCGAGCACTTCGTCGACGACCGCGCGATAGGGACGCTGGCGCTCGTCGACGGTCGACTTCGGCAGGCTGCAGCTGGTCCGGCGCTTCCACGAGGAGCGGGACACGCACGTGCGTGGGTCGAACCCGAGCTCGGGCACCTGGTCCACGAAGACGACGCGGATACCTCGAGCGTGCAGCGCGCCGATCGTGTCGACGAGCGCGCGGCGGTAGACTTCGGCCGGCGACGCTTGTTTGCCGTCGGCGAGCTCGAAGTGGCCGACGCCATCGACCGCTTCGGGCTCTTGAAAACCAGTCTGGCTGACGCGGATCGAGTGGCGAGCGACGAGCACGACGGTCTCGACGCTCGCATCAGCCAGGATCTCGGCAAAGGCGGGGTCGAACACCTTGCGGCAATCGAAGGGACGGTGGCCGTTTGGGAGGACGAACTCGGCACCTCGAAACGGCAGACACCCGTAGCGGGTGATCACGAGCACGTTTTTTTCGAGAGGCGCATTCACCAGACTCTGCGCCAGCGCCTGCCCGTTACTGTCCCCCAGCATCACGAGCGTGCGCGGGTATTTTCGCGGCGACTCATGACAGCTCCCGCCATTCTCCACGTAGGGATGGGTGTCGTAGCAGGCTCGCCTGCGCAGGAATTCAATCCTGAAATCGGGCGCCATCTGCACGATCGCACGCGAAGGACACCCCTCGGTGAGCCAGACGGCGGTGCCTGCGACGCCGGTGGTGAGCAGCGCGCCACCGAGCGCGAACACGTGAAACGGTCGAGTCGGTCCGCGCTGAATCGGCCGCTCGAGCAGCCGGTAGGTGAGGTCCGCCAGCACCACGCTCACGGCCAGGACACCTGCCCGCTGGGTGGCAGACTCGCCGCCTGCGAGGATTTCCAGGAACACCAGCAGGGGCCAGTGCCACAGATAGAGCGGAAAGCTGATTCGCCCAAGCCAGGTCGCGACCGGGTTCGAAAGCACGTGGCGCGCGAACCAGGTGCCCTCGCCGGCGCCGATCGCCAGCGCTGTTCCCAGAGTCGGGATGATCAGCAGCGCCTCCTGCAGGGGGAACGCAAGGCCGGCGGCGATCGCGAGCAGACCAATCGCGCTGAGCACCGGCGCGCGCCGACTCTTCAGTTGGGTCAACCCGGCGCCGATCATCAGCTCCCACAGCCGGGTCCACGGCGCGTAGAACGAAGGGGCGACGAGCGCAGCGCCGAACGACAACACGAACGCGACCACCATGACCGCCAGGGCGCGTCGGCGCCCAACCCTGAGAAACAACGGCCACACCAGATAAAATTTTTCTTCGATACCCAGCGACCAGAGATGGAGCAATGGCTTGGTCGCCGCTGCGGTGTCGAAATAGCCGACCTCGTCCATCAAAATCAGATTTTCCACGAAGCCCGCGCCACCGGCGACGTGTTTCCCAAGCGCCTCATACTCGTCAGAGAGCAACTTGAACCAGCCGGTGACCAGGCAGAACACCAGCACGAGCGCGAGCGCGGGTACGATTCGACGGAGTCGGCGCGCGTAGAAGCCAGAGAAGGTGAAGTCTGCACCGACGATGATTCTGGAAATCAGGTAACCCGAAACGACGAAAAAAACGTCGACCCCGGCGTAGCCTCCCGGCAGCGAGTGTGGAAAGGCGTGGTACCCGAGCACCGCGAGGATGGCGATCGCGCGCAGGCCATCGATGTCATCGCGGCGGTTCGTCAACGCTCGAGCAAACTACCCCAGAGATCGGTTGAGTCGAGCGTGGATCGCGACGGGATTTCGGTCGAGGTCGAGGCGCGAGGAGAGCGTGCTGGTGGGCACCTGACCGACGAGCAACGACGAGATCGACCGAACGACCGAGCGAGGCAGGCTCAACTCACCCGATTTCTGGGGTCCCACCGGGTGGGCCTCCAGCCAGGGTGCGTGACTGAACTGCCGAGCCAGCTCGGGGCTGCGCTCGAGCTCAACGGCGTTTCCACGGGTCGCGAGCTGTATGCCAAATCTGCTGGCACCCCGATCGTCGTTCGAGCGGCTGCACAGGTGAAACCGCGCGTCGAACAGACCAGGGGTGCTGAGTGGTCGTGGTGAAGACGCGGCGGCAGCGTGCCGGGCTGCGTGCTCGAGCCATTCGCGGCGTCGGTGCCGCGCCCATGAGCCCCGGTGCCTGGCCGAGGACTGCGTGCACCCGCCGGCCCACGAAGTTCTGAGAGGCAGCCCAGTGTTCTTCGGCAAACCCCAGCCGGGCAAGATTCCAACCCACTGGTTTCATTCGTGCTTTGGGCTGGCCTGCGACTCGCACAAGGCAGCGCGCGAAGCCGCAGGGCCGGAAAGAAACCCCAAAAGACAGGTGAGCACGACATGAAGACCTTGAACTCTCGATGGTGGCGTTGGTTGGCCGCGGCCGGTGCGGTCGGCGTGACCGGTGCGGGCTGCAGCAACCAGGTGCCAGAGCCCCAGGCCGTGCAGAAGCGCGCGAGCTTGTCGGCGTTCTCGGGCACCAACGCCTGCAAGGACCTCGAGGCCTACATCGAAGACACCGCGGTGCTGCAGATGCGCACCCAGCTCGAGGGCTCGCGAGACGAGGTGCCGACGTGGGGCTGGTGGGGCGGAGGCTTCTTCGGTCGCGGTGGCCCCGAGACGCTCGGCGTGGGCGCGGCTGCGGACTCGGGAAGGAACGCGGCGCCGCCGGCTCCGACGAACTTCACCACCACCAACAACCAGGTAGCCGGCGTCGACGAGGCAGACTTCGTGAAGAACGACGGCACCCGCATCTTCGCGCTCTCGGGGCAGACCCTCTACGCCGTGAAGTCGTGGCCCGCCGCCGAGACGGCCGTGCAGGGCACGCTGAAGATCGAAGGCTACCCCCGCGAGATGTTCCTCGAGGGCAAGGACCGCGCAGTCATCTTCTCCAGCATCTACAGCTGGTACCCGCTCTCGAACGCGGCCGGCGATCGCTGTGATTCCCTCGACTGCGGCTTCCAGTCGGCCAACACCGTCAAGGTGACCGTGGTCGACGTCTCGGACCCCACCAGGCTCAAGGTGACGCACCAGTACTCGCTGCCCGGCCAGTACACCTCGGCCCGCAAGGTCGGCTCGTCGGTGAGGCTGGTGCTCAACGACGGCTTCAACTTCCCCGCTGCGGTGAAGTGGTGGCCCGACTCGCAGCTCAACCTGTGGGACCCCCTCAACAAGGGCCGCCGGGTCGACGAGTTCAACAAGATCATCGCCAGCAACGAGAAGGCGATTCGCGCGCAGACCCTGGCCGAGTGGGTGCCCGCGGGCAAGCTGACCACCGGCGGCCAGACCACCACGGTGCCTCATGACTGCGCAGCCTTCGCGAAGGTGAACGCGCCGACCCGCCTGGGCACGGTCTCGGTGGTGACGCTCAACCTCGAGAACCCTACCCGCATCGATCGCACCTCGATTCTCGCCGAGCCCGGAGAGATCTACGCCTCGCAGTCGAACCTCTACATCGCCACCCGGCACTGGTGGTGGTGGCCGGCCCCGGGGCAGCGCGACACCACGTACCTGCACAAGTTCGACATCAGCTCGCCGGACGCGGCGCTGTACGTGGCCTCGGGCACCGTCGACGGGCACATCGTCGACCAGTTCTCGATGGACGAGAACAGCAAGGGCTTCTTCCGCGTCGCCACCACCACCGCCTTCCGCGTGCCCGACACCGAGAACACCAACAACTGGTGGGGCCGCATGGAGACCGTCAACCACGTCACCGTGCTGGGCGAGAACGCCGGCAGCCTCGACGTGGTGGGCCAGTCAGAAGACCTCGCGACGGGTGAGCGCATCACCTCGGCGCGCTTCATCGAAGACAAGGGCTTCGTGGTGACCTTCCGCCAGGTCGACCCGCTGTTCACCTTCGACTTGAGCGACCCGACGAAGCCCACCAAGCTCGCCGAGCTGAAGGTGCCGGGGTTCTCGACCTACCTGCACCCGATGGACGCCAACCACCTGCTCACCATCGGCACCTATGTGCCCGAGCCGGTGAACGGCGTGCAGCCCGACTGGCGCAGCCGCGCGCTGCAGCTGACCATCTTCGACGTGACGGACATGAAGAACCCCAGGCAGACCCACGTGCAGCTGGTGGGCACCTCGAACGGGTACAGCGAGGCGCAGAGCGAGCACAAGGCGTTCAACTACTTCCCGGCGAAGAAGCTGCTGGCGATTCCCTTCGTCGACTGGAACTGGAACGTCACCGGTGACTCGTACTGGTCTTCGTTCACCTCGGACCTGCGGGTCTTCAGCGTCGACCCGGTGACGGGCTTCACCCCGCGCGGCGCGGTCTCGATGCGCGACATGTACCAGGTGCAGCGCTCGTGGGACTGGTCGTACTACTGGACGCCGTCGGTGCGCCGCAGCGTGATGGCCGATGACTTCGTGTACGCCATCAGCGACTCGGGCGTGCGCGTGGCCAACGTCAACAACCTGTCGGCGCCGCTCACCACCGCCAACTTCGCCCGCTACGTCGACAACCGCTGAAGGCCCGTCAGCGGCGGGGCTCCGATTCGTCGGGCCCACCAGGTTTCCGCCGCATCACGTCCCCGAGGGGCGCGGTGCGGAAGAACAAGAAGAAGCGGTGCTCCCGAGGAGCCTGCTGAAAAGAGAAACCTGGTGAAACGGGTCGTCAGCCTTCGTGGTTGGCGGCCCGTTGTGCTGTGCACCCCCGTTCGAGAGTTCAGGGCGGTGATCAGTCGGCGGGGGTCCGGTCAACGAAGGAGCGCAAAGGCCTGCTCCCTCGTTCGTCACCATGCGCCCCCTGTTTCCGATGTTGTTGTTGATCGCCTGTACCCCCGAGCCGCTCTTCCGCGGCAATGGGCTGTTGGCTTACCGCTCGTTCCCGCTCGAAGGACTCAACGGCGTGACGGTCGTTGGCCCACTCAACGCCGAGGTCACCACCGGCAGCGACCACCCCACCGTCGAGCTCGAAGGAGACTCGAACCTGGTCTCGTGGGTGCAGCGGCGCGAAGACGGCGCCTCGCTGGTGGTGGACGCGACCGGCCTTCTGCCCACGCTGCCGTTGACGGTGAAGGTGTCGCTCACCTCGCTTCGGCGACTCTCCGCGACCGATGGCGCGACGGTCAGCCTCGCGGGGTTCGACGGCGGGCGGCTGGTCATCGAAGGCCGCCGAGAGGCAGTGATGCTGGTCACCGGCGTGAACGTCGACACCCTCGAGGTGTCCAGCAGCGAAGGCGCCAGCGTCGACGTGAGCGGAGCCACTCGGCTGCTCGACGCCCGGTCAGGCAGCCGCGCGGTGCTGAACGCGTCGTCGCTTGAGGCGCGCGTGGGGTTGGTTCAGGCGGGCGGGGCTTCGACGGTGTTGGTGAACGCGAGGGACGCGGTGCGCGGCGAGGCCTCAGAGGACAGCCGGGTGGTGGTGACGGGAGCCGCCAGGCGGCAGGCCATACGCACCCAGGCGAGCCCGCCGTGACTCACCACGCGCGCAGCATCGACAGGTGGGGAATGCCGTCTTCGTCGTACGGCTCCCCGACCGGCTCGAAGCCCAGGTCCCGGTAGAAGCGCTCGAGGTAGGCCTGCGCGCCGAGACGAATGCCCTGCCCCGGGTACAGCCGCTTCACCTGCGCGATGGCCTCACGCATCACCTGGCGGCCGTAGCCATGGCGACGCGCCTCGGGTGCCGACACCACCCGGCCAATCGCCGGCTCCTGGTACTTGAGCCCCGGAGGCACCAGTCGAGCGCTGGCCACCAGGGTGCCCGCGCTGTCCGTCCCGAGCCCGTGCCAGCACTGGGGGTCCAGCCCGTCGACGTCGAGGTAGGCGCAGCGCTGCTCGACCACGAACACCCGCTGGCGCAGCTGCAACACGTCGTGCAGTTGCCGAGGGCTGAGCCGATCGAACGGCAACCACTCGAAGCCGACGTCACTCACTGCTTCGGCACCACCGGCTGCCAGCCCGCTGCGCCCTTCTTGAACAGCTTCGTCGCCTTCGCAGACTTCACGCGCGCCACGGTTTGAAACACCTTCACGTCGTCACCGCCGCCCAGCTTCGCCAGGGCTGACTGGTCTTCAACGCTCACCGCTTCCGCGCTGCCGTCGAGCTGCTGCTGCAGCGCCAGCAACGCCTCGGCCTGCACCCGCGCCTGCTTCACGGTGACCAGCACGTCGACCAGCTCGTCAGGGCTGACCGAGCCGCCCAACGAAGCGACCTTCAAGGTGGCCGCCGCGCGCACCAGCGGCTCGTCGCTGGTTCGGTACACGTCGAGCCAGCCGGCCGTTCTGGGGTCGACCACCGAGCCCGAGAGCCCGTTGAGCGAGGTCCACCGCGCCTCGGTCTCGTGCAGCGTCGACCGGTTGGGGTTGATCAGCTTCAGCTCGTCGAACCGCAACGCCAGCACATGCCGCTTCATGGCGTCGGTGAGCTTCGTCTTCGGGTCGAAGGGCAGCAGCGTCGATTCCTGGTCGCGCGCGAGTCTGGCCTTCGCGCCGTCGAAGACCAGCGGCTGCCAGGGCCCACCGGCGGCGTCCTGCCTGAAGAAGGCGACCCAGATGGGGCGCTCGTGGCGCGCCGAGGGGGGCGCGGTGCCACCTCTCGAGAGGAACTGCAGCACCACGCGGGCCACGCCATCGGTGACGTGAATGGGGTGTACCGCCACGCCCCACCCCTTCGACTCCACGTGGGCGAACCACTCGGCGGCGCTCTTCGCGACCGCCACCTTCACCGTGGTGCTGGTGTTCCGGTAGCCGCGGTCGATGCGCAGCCCCATGGGCGTCACCTCGTACCGTCTGGCGAAGCCCGAGCTCGTGCGGCCCGGCAGCAGCAACACGGGGTCGCGAATCAGCACCTCGCCCCGCGGAGCCTCGTCGCCTTCCCACATGTAGATGTCGGTCGGCAGCGCCATGTCGTCGAACACGCGCTTCAGCAGCTCATCGACCAGGGCGTCGATGGCGTCCGGGTCGGTCAGCTCCTCGCCGTTCTCACGCAGCTTCGTCTCGAGCTGCCACAGCGCCTGGGTGCGGAAGTCAGACGGCTTTTCCTTCTGGACCACCGCCGCGAGGCCCTTCACCGAGCCCGGCATCGTCTTGATCTCGATGAAGGTCGACTTGGGCCGGGCGATGGCGGGGAACACGAGCAGCAGCACGACGAAGGAGACGAGAGCGCGCATGGCAGGACAGGGCAAGACGAGAGAGAGCGATGCTGCCCTGACCGTCAGCCCGATGCACGCCTCTCACGCCTCACCCCATGGCCGCGAAGAGACGTCGTCCGCTCAGCGGGTCGGGCCGCGGTCCTGCGACTTCTGCACCTCGAGCGTCACCACCTTCACCGAAGGAACGGCCCTCTCCAACGGCACGCCTTGCGCCAGCGCGTTCATCACCGTTTGCAACACGAAGGGCTCTGCAGACCACAGGGCCGTGAACCGCTCGGGGCCCGGGCTGTCGTCGAGCTCAATGGCCTCAGGCAACACCTCTGAGGCGCGCTCCATCTTCAAGGCATCGGTGCCTGTCGATGGCACGAAGACCGTCGGCCTGCCGCTCGCCTCGGTGCCGACGATCGCCACGTAGCCCGGCTTTGGCGTCTTCACTTCAAAGCGAATCGAGTCTCCGCTGGTGAGCGACATGCCTCGCGCGAGCACCTCACTGCCGGCCTGCGTCTTCCGGTGCACCGTGAGGGTCAGCGCGCCCTTGATGCCGAACTCGGGTTCCACAGGGGCCACCGAGGGACGCAGTGCCACGACCGCGACCACCGCCGCGAGGGCCGCTGCCACCGGGACCCAGAGGTACCGCCAGAGAGGCTTCTTCTGTTGCTCGAGGACCCTGGCCGCAAACGGCGCCGGAGGATGCTGAATCAAGAACGCCTGGGAGTCAGCGCGAAGCTCGGCCACCCGCGCCGCATCGGCCGGAGAGTCACGCAGCGTCTTCTCCACGGCCTCCCGCTCGTCCGCCGGCATGGCGTCGGCGAGGTACCGCTCGAGCATGAGGTCCTTGATTCTGCGGGTCATGAGAACGCTCCCGGGGCCAGGCGCTCACCGCGCTTGCGGGCGCGCTCGGTGAACTGCGCCAACAACCTGCCCACCGTTTTTCGACTGAGCTCGAGCGCCTGCGCAATCTCTTCGGTGGTGCAGCCCTCGACAAAATAGAGACTCGCGGCGGTCATGGTCTGCGGGTCCTCGCCCTGGGTGAGCAGCGCCAGGTCTTGCGTGGCTTCGACGCGCGCCACGCCGTCTTCGATGACGGCCGGCTCGGGAACGTCCGCGGCTCCCGACTCGTCGTTCAGGGGGGCAGCGGGGGCCAGGCGCTTGTTCCACCGAGCGCGCTTTCGCAGCCGATCGAGCGATTGGTAGGTGGCGATTTGATACAGCACCGTGAACGGCTGGGCTTCGCCACGCAGTCGAGGTGCCCCTTTGAGGTAGGCCATGAAGACCTCTTGAGTCACGTCGAGCGCTTCCTGAGGGTCTCTCAGCAACTGCAGCGCACGGCGATTGATGGCCGGCGCGTGTCGTCGGTACAAGGCCTCGAGTTCAGCTGCGGTGACCGCCATGGGCGGGCTCGTCATAGCAAGCCCACGCCAGCGGGGTACGAGCTGCGACCTGTTCGACCCAAATCCTTTCATGCCTCATGGGTCTGTCGCCCGAGGTTCGGGACGTGGGCAGCTTTGTTTTCGGAAAGGAGTCGCACCGCATCGCGGGGCCGCGTTCATTAGAAGAAATAGCGCCCACTCACCGAGGGGAACACGGTGAAGAACGCCCCCAGGCTCAACGGGGCGCTGTAGGCGAGGGCCAGCCCCAGCTCTGCCTGCCAGTGACGGCCCGCAAACTGAAAGCCACCCTCGGCGTAGGCCAGTCGATCGAGCGTCGAGCGCGGCAGCAAGACCAGGCTGTTGGTGCTCACCTGAAAGTTCGGGCCCTGGAGCACGCCGAGGCCGGCGAGCGTGAGGTTGCCGCCGACCCCGAAGTATGGAGTCCAGCTGCCTGAGCGCGGGTACCCGCGGGCGGAAAGCCCAAGCCCCACTGCGAAGAAGTTGAAGTGTGCAGAGAATTGCAACCAGGGCAGCACGAGCAGCTCTGCGGAAATCGTGAGCGGGCCGTGCGGGTTGATCAACGCCAGACCAAGCCCGAAGCGCTGGTGGTCACGGGGGTACGCCGCCTCGAGGTTTCTCTTTGCCAGGTCTTCGCTGCCGGGAACCGCGCGGCTCACCTGCGCTGGCATCAGCAGGCGGTACTGGGGGTCGTCGGCAAGCGAGGGGTCCATTCGCACCGCTGCGGTTCTCAGTCGGTCGGCCTCCAGGCCTCCATTTCGTTGCGCCAGCAACAGAAAAGCCTGCGCTTTGCCCCGGTAGGCATCGGTGTCTCGCAGGTCTTTCTGAAGGACGGCATCGTACAGACCAATCGCCTGCTCGGCCTGACCAGCCCGCAGCGCTTCCATGGCCTGCTGCTTCAGCTGCTCAATCGGGTCGCGTTGGGCATTCCCGGCGCCACCCTTCAAGACGCCACTCGCCAACGGCAGCTCCTTGAAGGCGAGGCCTTTGACCGCCACCGTGTTCTGCGGCCGCGCCATCAAGGCGGCCACGCGGTAGCCCTGGTTCGTGGGGCACTTCACGACATAGGCGCCCGCAGGCAGCATCAGCCGGGTGGTCGAGCCGGCGGGCACCTCGGCGACCAGCTTCTTCTCGGTGTCATCGGTCACGAAGCAACGGCCCAGGTCGCTGCTGAACAACAGCGCGCCAGAGGTGTCGGCGAGGCGGGTCAACACGATGTCACCGCGCCCCTTCAGCTCGTACCGGAACACCGGCCGCTGGACCCCTGCTTCGCTGACCAGCGTGTCGAGCGTGGTGCGCGTCGAGGCATAGTCGTAGGCCTCATTCACCGAAATGTGGCCGTCGGCGTTCTCGTCAGCGGCTCCACGCATGGCGCTGATCAGGTGGTGGGTGAAGAACGAGCCCTGCAGCACCCGCGCTTCTTGCGAGAGCTCGTCGGCGCCTGAGCTCGCGAGAATGGCAGTGCCCTGCAGCGGCATCGCGTCATCCATGGTGACGTCGAACGTTCGGGTCGGTTTGCCGCCCTTCGAGGCCAGCAGTGACCCCGACTGACATGAATCGAAGAGCCCCAGCTTCACCTTCGCCGGGTGCGCCTTGAGCCGCGCAAACACGTCGTCGAAGGCCAGCGGAGCCCCCTGCAAATGCAGGTATCGCCCATCGGAATGCCCGGAGAAATAGAAGATGAAGAGCCCCGGCTCGCTGCGCGCAACGGCTTCGCTGTTGGTCAAGGCAGCGTTGACTTGTTCGGTGGTGGGGTCGTTCAGCAACGTCAGGTCGGCGCGCGCGAAGTCGCCCAATTCGACCAGGGTCGCCGCGAGCCGGTTGGCGTCGTCACCCGCGTGTCTCAGCTTCTGATCCATCGCCCAGCCCGTGTTGGCGCCAATGATGATGGCGTGCCGCTTTTCGGCCGTGGCCACCGAGCTGCCCAGCCAGCTGATGAGCAGAAACACCCTCAACCACTCACTGCACGCCAACATTGGAACACCATTCAGGAATGACGCAGCATAATTAAGGACTTCACCGGGCCAGACGGGGCCGTCCGAGAACGCCTGAAGGGGTCAGAAAGTTGCTAGCAGGCGACGTCACGAAAAGAAGGTTCCCCCATTTTCGAGGCCAGAACACCAACGCGGCACCACCACGCAGTCGGCCCTTCAGGCCACCTTGAAAAGAGAGAGTGCACCATGAAAGTGATGATTGCCGCCGTTCTTGCCGTGTTCACCTTGACCAGTTGCGCGACATATCTCGACGTGCAGCGCGACCAGAAGCCCATCTACGAGGTGATCGCCGAGAAGCCGGGGGTGGGGCTGCTCCACGTCGAGGTGCCCGATGAGGTGCTGGCGCGAGCGCCCAATGACTTCAGCAACATGACTGGTTTGATTGCCAAGGCCATGCGCGACTACACCGATGGGCGCGGCAGCTTCGTCGCCGTCGACTACACCCACCTCGGGTACCACCCGAAATGGGAACGGGTGACGACCGGCTCTGACAGGCTTCCCCCGTTTCGGGTGACCTCGCTTGAAGGCGTACCGGCGGGTGCACAGACGCCCCTGGTCACCGTGGTGCGGGTGGTCGATTGGAGAACCACCACCGAAACCGTGAACAGCCAGGCCAGAGATGTGGCGCATGTGCAGCTGATCGTCTCCACGTGGACCAGGGAAGGTCGAGAGGTCAACAGTGAGATGGTCGATGCCCTGGCCCGCAGCGGAGAGGTCATGCTGTTTCTCAAGGCCGGCAGCCAGAACCTGGTGACCTGGTACCAGAAGTCAGATGGGCACAAGACACTCAGCACCAACCCTGGCAAACGCGACGAGCTCTTCTTTCTGGTGATGCATGAAGCCGTGAACCTGCATCTGTACCCATACTTTTCGCACAAGGTCGGTGACCGGTTGGTGCTGGTCGATGACGAGCCCTACAAACCGGGCGTGCAGGCGGCGCTGCGTGGCGCGTACGACGAGGCGGAAGGCCTGTGGAAGGCGCTCGCCGACAAAGACCCGAAGGCGCACGGTGCCCTGTACAACATGGCGATGATGAAGCTGATTCGCGGTGATGACGAAGGCGCTGCGGCACTGCTGCGTCAGGCCTCCGCCATCGACGACAAGTTCCTCTACGGCGGCATGCTCACCGACATCGAGGCCCGCTTGAAGATGCACAAGAAGATCGGCCCCGCTGGAATCTCGGTGTCGCAGTTGATGAGATGACTGAGCCGTCGGCTCCGCCGCGCGACGGGACCACCAGGACCTGTACGCCGCTCACTCGTCGGGTTTTTCGCCCTTCTGAATGAACCCGTACTTTTCGAGCTTGTAATAGAGCGCGCTGGTCTTGATGCCGAGCAGGCGCGCGGTCTCGGTCTTCACCTTCTTCGCCTTCTCGTAGGCGCGCTCGATGAGCTGGCGCTCGAGGTCCTCGAGAATGTCGGGCAACGGCCGGTCTCCCACCGGCACCGGCAGGCCAGAGGGCGCCTGCGCGACGCGGGTGGTGGCGCTCTGCAGCAGCGCGGGCAGGTCCTTCTCTTCGAGCTGGTCGCCTTCGGCGAACACCAGGGCCTGTTCCATGGCGTTCTCGAGCTCGCGCACGTTACCCGGCCAGGCGTAGCGACCCAGCGCGGCCAGCGCGTCGGCCGAGAGCCCCTTCACCCGGGCGTTGATGTGCGGCCCGTGGCGCTTCACGAAGTGCCTGGCCAGCACCGGCAGGTCTTCGGGCCGCTCGCGCAGCGGCGGCACCACAAGGGGCACCACGTGCAGGCGGTAGTACAGGTCTTCGCGGAAGCGACCGGCGGCGACCTCGGCCTTCAGGTCCCGGTGGGTGGCGCACACCACCCGCACGTCGATCTTCACCGTCTCTTCGCCGCCCACCCGCTGCAGCTCGCGTTCCTGCAGCACCCGCAAGAGCTTGGTCTGCACGGCCGGGCTGATCTCACCAATCTCGTCGAGGAACAGCGTGCCCCCGTCGGCGAGCTCGAAGCGGCCCAGCTTGCGTTTGACGGCGCCGGTGAAGCTGCCCTTCTCGTGGCCGAACAGCTCGCTCTCGAGCAGCGACTCGGCCAGCGCGGCGCAGTGGGTGCTGACGAAGGCGCCGGCTCTGCGGGGGGACAGGTCGTGCAGCATGCGCGCGACCAGCTCTTTGCCGGTGCCCGACTCGCCGTGCACCACGATGGTGGCCTCGGTGGCGGCGGCGCGGCGAATGGCCACGTCGAGCTTGCGCATGGGCTCGCTGTCGCCGATCAGCTGCGAGCCGGTGCGCGAGGCCTCGTCGAAGGTCAGCGCTTCATTGACCGCCTCGAGCTTGCGCACCCGGGCGCGGGTCTTCGACAGCTCGAGCGCGGCGTCCACCTTGGCGCGCAGCAGGTCTGGCGGGAACGGCTTCTGGATGAAGTCGAAGGCCCCCAGGCGCATCGCCTCGACAGCGGTCTCGATGGAGCCGAAGGCGGTCACCACCAGCGCCACCACCTGTGCGTCGTGGGCCTTCACCTGGCGGACGACCTCGAGCCCGTCCATCAGCTCCATCTTGAGGTCGGTGACCACCAGGTCTGCGCCCTTGGTCTGGAAGCCCGCGACGCCCTCGAGGCCGTTGCGAAAGGCGAGCACCTCGTGGCCGGCCTTTTTCAAGGTGACGGCCATGCCTTCACGCATGGTGTCGTTGTCATCGATGACCAGGATGCGCGCCATAGGGCCAGGACCTTATCGCGCTCGCCCCGACAGACCCGGCTTTCAGTCGGGCCGCAGGTCTGCGTAGAACGCTTCTGCGTATGCGACGCGATGTGGTGCTGGCCTTCGGGCTCCTCTGGCTGAACGGCTGTCCTGGCCGGGGCCCCCTCTGTCCGAACGCGCGCACGGGGCGAATCCAGCCCACCTCGCTGCTGATGCTGGAAGGCGTCGCCGAGCAGGTGTCGTTTCAGTTCGATGGGCCAGGCTGCGCGTTGCCGGCGGGCGCGTTGAACGCAGAGGTCGAGCTCACCGACGAGTCGGGAGCGCGGCAGCCGGTGACCGTGCTCGCCCTGAGCCACGACGTGGGGACTCAGGTCGTGACGCTCGACCTTCGGCTGCCTCCGTTGACGGCAGGCACGGCTTTTCTGAAGGTCTTCGTCGACCCGACCATCGCGCTGCTGCAGTTGCCTGTGTTCGTCGCCGCCGATCGCACGGCCGAGGTCGGCGTCGTCGAGCGGTTTCCGGCGGGCTGTCGGCAGGCCGGGCGCACCACGGCCGGCACGGTGCTGTGCTTCAACGGAACCAATCAGGTCACCGCCACTCGCGCGGGCCTCAACGCCAGGAACTTCACGGCCCGGAGCCTCCAGGTCATCGGAAACGTGGCGTGGCTGACTTCGCTCTCGGAACCGAACCAGGTGGTGCGCCTCGAGGACAGTGACGGTGGGCTCCGCAGCACGACGGTGCCGCTCAGCGGCATGCCGAGCCGGTTCAGCTTCGTGGACGAGCAGAACGCAGTCTTCGACGACCAGGCAATTCAGGTGCTCGAAGATGGAGGCATGACGAGCAGGCTCCTCGTCGGTCCGTCCCGGTTCCGGGCGGTGACCGTCGATCGCGGCGACCTGGTCGGGCTGTTCTCTGATGGCACCGCCTGCAACGCCCTGTCACCGACCTGTGAGATCCCAGGACAGAGCGTGGCGAGGTTCGTGGCGTACGACCAGGGGTACCTGTGGTTGACGGTCGGGGGTGCGCTGACCGGCCTTCGCCGACCCCTGCTTCAGACCCCCGCCCAGACGGTCGACGTGACGATGCCGTTCGGCTTCGCGCCGGTGGACCTCGCCCGGTTCGGTGCGACCACGCCCCAGCTGAGCCCCGGGCCGCTGGTGCTGGTGCACGGCTCTTCTCAAAGGCCCTTCGCGCTGCGCCTGCGGATCACTGCGGGACAGCCGCGCCTCGAGGCGCTCACGTTGGGGACCGGCGTGGTGGCTGTCACGCGCGACTGGCTGACCGTGGGCACCGGTCGCCCCGGTGAGCTGCGCTTCATCCCCTTGACTCCGTGACCTCGACTCTATCACCTCGACTCCGTGACCTTGACTGCATGACGCCCCTCTCCGCTGAGCTCGAAGCCCATGCGCCGCTCGATGACAAAGAAACGGAAGACCTGAAGGCCATGCAGGCCTTCGCGCGCTCGCTGCCGCAGCCCTTCTCCCGAGCGCAATGGCCGGCGCACTTCACCGGCAGCGCCGTGGTGGTCTCACCGGACTTCACGCGGGTGTGTCTGGTGTTGCACGCGAAGCTGGGGCGGTGGCTGCAACCGGGGGGACACGCTGACCCGGCTGACGGCGGCTCGATGGCCGCCACCGCGCTGCGTGAGGCGCGCGAAGAGACAGGGCTGACGGTCTCGGTGCACCCGACCGCGCCGCGCCCCCTCGACGTCGACGTGCACGTCATCCCCGCCCGGCGTGACGAGCCGGCGCACCAGCACCTCGACGTGCGATTCCTGGTGGTGGCGAACGACCCCGACG
>VYLD01000201.1_pt1 | contig 20948 bp, 11 predicted proteins | sample 5114401 | NCBI WGS metagenome assembly VYLD01 (sample SAMN12291783, study PRJNA351875) | freshwater metagenome | isolation source: freshwater lake | place: USA: Michigan, Gull Lake | collected 2013-08-08 | reverse complement strand
GGGGCTCGATTCGCCAGCCAGCGGCCTTCACGGGCACGGTGGGGCTCAAGCCCACCTACGGCCGCGTCTCGCGCTACGGGGTGGTGGCCTACGCCAGCTCGCTCGATCAGGTGGGGCCGATCACCCGCACGGTGGAAGACGCCGGGCTGGTGCTCGACGCGATCGCGGGCGTCGACGCGCTCGATTCCACCAGCGCTGACCTCGCGCCATCGGCCTGGCAGCAGGTGCTTCGCAGCGGCGTCAAGGGCACGCGGGTGGGGTTGCCTGCGCAGTACGTGCTGGACGGCATCGACCCCGAAGTGACCGCGGCGGTGCAGACGTCGGCGAAGCGGCTCGAGGCGATGGGGGCCACGCTGGTCGAGGTCAGCCTGCCGCACACCCGCTTCTCGCTCGCGGCCTACTACCTGATCGCCTGCTGCGAGGCCTCGTCGAACCTCGGGCGCTACGACGGCGTTCGGTTCGGTCATCGAGCCGCGTCGCCGAAGAACCTCAAGGCGCTGTACGAGCAGAGCCGGGGCGAGGGCTTCGGGCCTGAGGTGAAGCGCCGCATCATGCTGGGCACCTTCGCGTTGTCGGCCGGGTATCACGATGCGTACGCGGTGAAGGCGCAGCGGGTGCGCACCCTCATTCGGCGCGACTTCGACGAGGCCTTCAAGACGGTCGACGTGATCCTCTCGGCGACGAGCCCGGTGCTGCCGTGGAAGCTGGGCGAGAAGCTTCAGGACCCGCTGTCGATGTACCTGATGGATGTGTTGACGCTTCCGTGCAACCTGGCGGGGCTGCCCGGGTTGTCGGTGCCGTGCGGGCTGTCGACGTCCGGGTTGCCGATCGGTTTGCAGCTGATGGCGAAGCCGTTCGACGAAGCGACGTTGCTGAAGGTGGGCCACGCGGTCGAGCAGGCGGCAGCGCTCGAGCTGACGCCTCCGGGAGCGCGCTGATGCCCCGCGACGACTTTCAGGTGGTGATCGGCCTCGAGGTGCACGCGCAGCTGCTCACCGCGAGCAAGCTCTTCTCTGGCGCGTCGACGGCGTTCGGTGACGAGCCGAACTCGCACACCACGGCGGTGTGCCTGGGGTTGCCGGGCGTGCTGCCGGTGCTCAACCGGCGGGTGGTGGAGCTGGCGGTGCGGACCGGGTTGGCGCTGTCGTGTGAGATCGCGCCCAGGAGCGAGTGGTCGCGCAAGCACTACTTCTACCCCGACTTGCCCAGGGCCTATCAGATCACCCAATACGAGTTCCCCATCTGCCGCGGTGGGCAGGTGGTGTTCGACACCGACGAGGGTGAACAGCGCGTGCGGCTGACCCGCATTCACCTCGAGGAAGACGCCGGCAAGCTGGTGCACGAGGGGCCGGTGTCGTTGGTGGACTTGAACCGGGCGGGGACTCCGCTGCTCGAGATCGTGAGCGAGCCCGAGCTGCGCAGCGCCGACGCGGCGGTGGAATACCTCAAGGCCCTGCGCGAGGTGCTGGTGTGGGTGGGGGTCAACGACGGGAACCTGGAGGAAGGCAGCTTCCGCTGCGACGCCAACGTGTCGGTGATGCGGCACGGGGCGTCAGAGTTCGGGACGCGGTGTGAGCTCAAGAACCTGAACTCGTTTCGGTTCATCAAGCAGGCCATCGAGATCGAGGCGTCGCGGCAGGTCGAGCTGATCGAGGCGGGCCAGACGGTCGTGCAAGAGACGCGGCTGTTCGACCCGCAGCGCGGTGAGACGCGCAGCATGCGCTCGAAGGAAGACGCCCACGACTACCGGTACTTTCCCGAGCCTGATCTGCCGCCGCTGCTGGTGACACAGGAGCAGATCGCGCAGGTGCGCGCGACGATGCCCGAGCTGCCCCGGGCGCGACGTCAACGCTACGTGCGGGAGCTGTCGTTGCCGGCGTACGACGCGGGCGTGTTGACGGGTGAGCGGTCGATGAGCGACTTGTTCGAGCGCTGCGTGGCCGAGGTCACCGACGCCAAGGCGGTGTCCAACTGGTTCATGGGCGAGCTGTCGAGGCTGCTCAACGAGACGTCGACTCGCGTCGAGCAGGTGCGGTTCACTCCCGCGCAGCTCGCGCACCTCATCGGCGAGGTGAAGGCCGGGACGATCTCGAACACCGCGGCCAAGGAGGTCTTCGCGGCGCTCTTCGCGACGGGCAGGGACCCCGCGGAGATCATTCGCGAGAAGGGCCTGGCGCAGGTGAGCGACGACGCGTCGCTGCTGCAGGCCATCGACGAGGCGCTGGCGGCCAACCCGAAGAACGTCGACGGGTACCGGGGTGGCAATGGGAAGCTGCTGGGGTTCTTCGTGGGACAGGTGATGAAGAAGCTCGGCGCCAAGGGCAACCCGAAGCGCATCAGCGAGCTGTTGGTTGAGAAGCTGGCTTCAGGCCCATCGTCCGCGACGTGATGGCTTGCTGACGACGGCTCGCAGCGGTTCCGGCCGATCGCCTCCGCGCACCACGGGACAGAGTCGGTAGCCTCGACGCCCCTCTCGATTTCAGGTCTGTTTGCGCTTCTTTCTGAGGAGCCCGCCCAATGAAGCTGCGCATCGCTGCGCTGGTCTGCCTGGTGTTCGCTGCGCCCGCCCTCGCCGACGAGGGCATGTTCACGTTCAACAACTTCCCTTCGGCAGACCTGAAGAAGAGGTACGGCTTCGAACCCACCCAGGCGCGGCTCGGTTCGCATTGCCGGCGGGTGTTCGGCGTCGCTGGTCTCGGCCGACGGACTGGTGATGACGAACCACCACTGCGCCCGCGCGTGTATCGAGAACCTCTCGGGCCTGCAGAAGAAGGACTTCAACCGCGACGGGTACTTCGCGAAGACCATCGCCGACGAGCAGAAGTGCCCCTTCATGGAGCTGAACCAGCTGGTCGAGATCACGAACGTCACCCAGCGCGTGCAAGACGCGACGAGGGCGGTCGCTGCCGACCGGTTCGCCGATGCGCAGAGGACAGAGATCGCGAAGCTCGAGAGGGCTTGCGCGACCAGCGACGACTTCCGCTGCGAGGTGGTCAGCCTCTACCGGGGCGGCAGCTATGAGCTCTACAAGTACCGCCGCTTCCGCGACGTGCGCCTGGTGCTGGCGCCCGAAGACGCCATCGCCTTCTTTGGCGGAGACCCCGACAACTTCATGTTCCCCCGGTACGATCTCGACGTGACCTTCGTGCGCATCTACGGCGCCGACGGCAAGCCGTTCAAGACCGACGCCTCGTTCAAGTGGTCCGCGTCGGGAGCGAAGGACGGCGAGCTGACCTTCGTCTCGGGCAACCCTGGCGCTGCCTCGCGCACCCTCACCGCCGCCCAGCTCGAAGACGACCGCGACTTCAGGCTCCCTCTCAGGCTGGCCCGGCTCGAAGGGCTCCGAGGCGTCCTCGCCGGGTACCAGACCCGCGGCGCCGAGCAGAAGCGGCATTCCAACGACACGCTGTTCGGCGTCGAGAACACCTTCAAGGCGCTCACGGGCCGCCACTCAGCGCTCGTCGACCAGGCCTTCTTCGGCAAGCTGAAGGCGTCCGATGCCGACTTTCGCAAGAAGGTGAACGCCAACCCGCAGCTCAAGCAGGCCTACGGCGGCACCTGGGACGAGATCGCCGCGCTGGTGAAGAAGACCCAGGGCCTTCGCAGGGAATATGGCGCCCTCGAGAACGGCCTGTCGTCTGACCTCTTCTTCATGGCACGCACCCTGGTGCGGTACGCCGCTGAGTCTGCGAAGCCCAACGGCGAGCGCCTCAGGGAGTTCACCGACGCTCGGCTGCCGCAGCTGAAGGCCAGCCTGCTCAGCCGGGCCCCCATCTCTCGAGAGCTCGAGATCGTTCGCCTCGCCTGGTCGATCACGGCGATGCGCGACGACCTTGGCCCAGACCACCCAGTGGTGAAGAAGATTCTGGGAAGGAAGGCTCCGGCCGAGGTGGCCCGCTCGCTCGTCGAGGGCACCCGGCTCGATGAGCTCGTCGCCGCGGCACCTGACACCACCAGCCGCACTGCGCTGTTCAATCTGGGGCGAGACGCCGTCGACGCCTCCGCAGACCCGATGATTGTCTTTGCCCGCAGCTTCGACCCCGAGGCGCGCGCCATTCGCGCCCGCTTCGAGACCGAGATCGATGGCCCGCTGAAGCAACAACAGGAACTGCTCGCCAGGGCCCGCTTCGCCGTCTACGGCACGAACCTCTACCCGGACGCGACCTTTACGCTTCGGCTCTCGTACGGCTCGGTCAAGGGGTACGAGGAAGGCGGCCGTCAGGTGAAGCCCTTCACCACCATGGGCGGCGCCTTCGCGAAACACACCGGGGTCGACCCGTACGCCCTTCCCAAATCCTGGCTCAAGGCTCGCGACCGGCTGAGCGCCGACACCCCGTTCAACTTCGTGACCACCAACGACATCATCGGCGGCAACTCGGGCTCGCCGGTGATCAACCAGGCCCGCGAAGTGGTGGGCCTGGTCTTCGACGGCAACATGCAATCGCTCGGCGGCGACTACGGCTTCGACGAGGCGCAGAACCGCGCGGTGGCCGTGCACTCGTCTGCCATTCTCGAGGCGCTCGAAAAGGTCTACGGCGCGCAGCGCATCGTCGACGAACTCCGGGGCAGCGGTGCCCAGTCAGCACCGGCCCTGGCTGCCGGTGAGGACGTGAGTGGGTTCAGGCCAGGCGAGGCACCAACGGCCGTGGGAACTGCGTCGCCAACGCCGACAGCATCACCGACGCCGACGGCATCGCCATCGCCGACTGCACCTGGCCCTGACGCTGAAGTAGACACCGCGCCAGTCACGCGAATGCGCGACGACGACGCGTATGCGGTGGTGATTGGCATTGAGGGCTACCGTGGAGAGCTTCCTCCCGCCGAGCATGCCGAACACGACGCCGCAGTCTTCGCACGCTATCTGGTGCGAACGTTGGGTGTTCCTTCGGATCATGTGAAGGTCTTGCTTGGGCAGCGCGCGAGTAAGTCAGACATCGAAGCAGCGCTCGACGAGTGGTTGCCTGCCACGAAGGCCAGGCCGGGGTCGCGGGTCTATTTCTATTATTCTGGTCACGGCGCCCCTGACCCGACGACGGGCGATTCCTACCTGGTGCCGTGGGACGGAGACCCCGCGTTCCCCAGGACCAAGCAGCTGCGAATCTCTGAGGTGTACTCGAAGCTGACCGCTTTGAAGGGCAGGCGCGTGCTCGCGTTCCTCGACGCATGTTTCTCGGGAGCTGGCGCGCGCTCGGTCTTGCCGAAGGGCGTCAGGCCGCTCGTCGTCATGAAGCCGGTCGAGCTGCCCAAAGGGCTGTTCGCCAGCCTCTCGGCGTCTGAAGCTGCTCAGACCAGCGGTGCGTCAGCGTCGTCACGTCATGGGCTCTTCACCGAGCAGCTGCTGCGTGGACTCTCGGGGTTGGCCGATCGCGATGGAGACCACGTCGTCTCGCTTCATGAGCTGAACGTGTTCGTCGGTCGACAGGTCAGGGACCTGGCCCGCGCGCAGGGCCGAGAGCAGAGCCCAACGCTCTCATTCTCTGGGGTGCGCGCTGCTGGAGAATGGACGGTCGTCGACGGGCTGGTGGAGTGAAGACGCGGTTTCCCGGCATCGCTCGCCGGGGGCGGGGATTCCACCGAAAGACCGTGGCCTCAGTCCCAGCTTCCGCGACGTGACTGCTTCTTTTCAGAGACGTGCTTCTTGCCGGCGAGACGACGGCGCTTGGCGCCTTTGCCAGGGCGGGTGGGGACTCGTGGCGCGTCGACGTGCGCGAGTTTGGCGAGGGTGGCGCGCAGTCGCTCGAGCGCTTCGCCGCGGTTCTGCAGTTGGCTGCGCCGCTCGGTGGCGGTGACGGTGACCTGGGTGGGGCGATGGTGCAGGCGAACGCCGGTCTCGGTCTTGTTTCGGTGCTGACCGCCGGGGCCTGAGGCGATGAAGAACGATTCGTCACACTCGAGCAGCAGAGCGTCGTCGGTGAGCGCGTTGGCGCGTGCAGCTTCCTGGGGGGTGGGCATGGCGGCTTGTCGAAAGAGTGTAGGCCGTCTGACGGCAGCCGGTGTGCGTACTCGGGTTCCCGGCTGGGTGGGGCCTGCCCCCGGCCTGTCCGGAGTAGGCTGTCGCGACCATGTTTGGTGAGCAACGGCGCGACGTGGTCGACCCCGCTGACCCGCGCGCGCCCTGCAAGACGTCTGGGATTCGATGACGCCTGACGAGCGCGCCGAGGTGCAGTCCTCATGTGAGGTGCTGGGGCTCGAGCTGGCCGTCCAGGAAGGGCGCCTGAGAGACGCTACGCCTGGCCGCACGGCTGCGGCGGTCAGCTCGGCGTGGTCACTTCATCACTTCGGAGGCCCCGGGCGACGTCTGGCGGCCACCTCGGCGACTCCGCCCAGAGTGCCCAGCAACACGCCAATCAAGAACCCCGCGCCAGGCACCACCTCGCCGGTCACCGCAGGCAGGCCCGCGGCCAGCAGCCCCGCCGCGATGAACAGGGCGATGAACCAGCAAAGTGCGCCCATCAACAGCGGCGCTGCGGCGGCGGCCAACAAGGCGCGCGCTCCCCGAAGGTTCCTCGTCGCGAAGCCCCACGAGAGGCCCAGCGCACAGGCGCCGTACGGCAGCTGGTCGGCGAGGCGCTGAGGCATTCCCAGACGCACGGCGTACGGAATCACCCAGATGGCGGCCCACCCGAGCAACAGCCCCACCATCAACATCAGGCCGATGGTCTGCCCGGTGCCCCGCGTCTTCTGTGCCATGACTCACACCCCTCGCAGGCCCACGCGAAACCCAATCATCTCGGCGCGACGATGATCAGCTCAGTCTCATCTGGCTCGGTCTCGCTTCTGCCGCGCCCCATCGGAAAATTATTGTCATTGATGATCGCGACCCGACCATCGGGCAGCACCGCCACGCCTTCGATGGTCCAGAACGGGAAGGTGAAGGTCCCGGCATCGGGCAGCTCGAGGTCGAGCAGGTCTGCCGCGGTCGCCTTGACCACCTGCGCGCCAGCCACCTCAGGCAGCGTGAAGCGCACCAGTCGCTTGAAGCCGTCGTCGCGATGTTCGGAGTCGTCGCGCTCGAGGGCGTATCCATGGCGCTCGTCGATGAAGGTGAGATCGCCCACCGCAGTGGCGCGACCGTCGAGCGGGTATCTGAAGGCCACACCCGCCCACCGTCGACTCGTCAGGTCGAAACGAAAAGCCAGACAATCGGTCTGCCCAGGCAGCGGCTTTTCCAGCATCGCGATGAGCGACTTCCCATCGACCGTCAGCGCCAGGTTCTCGAAGCCAGCCGACCGCGTCGTGTCTGGCCTGGTCCCGCGCGCTGGCCACGGCAACCCCGCGCGGGTCGAGTCGGGCTGGTCGGCGGGGGAGTCTCCAAACAACGCGACCGTCTGCAGCCACGGCGCCGCTTCATGGGCCAACACCAGCGATCGCCAATCGAAGGACTGCAAGGTCACTCGCGAGCCCGCGTCGGCCCCGGCCACCTGATGAATCACCGCGCGGGTCAACCACTCGGGACTGTCGTGCGCGAGGCCGGTGCCGTGCACCTTGGTCTCGAGGTTGAGCCGCCCGGGCAACCGCAGCGCGTCGCTCAACGTCATCACGCGGTACGAGCCGCCGTCGACGCGCAGCTGCGTCGGAAACTCGGGGCGCAACCCATCGCACTCCACGCTGGTGAGGTCGCGCAGCCTCGAGGCCGGAATCAGGACGCCCGCATCGGCGACCCGCGGGCACTTCGTCTTCGGCAGCGTGGCGTCGTGCCAGACCACGGGCGCATCATCAGCGGTCGCGGTGAGGTCGAGCTCGAGGGTGGGGACGTGCTGGGCGAGCCCGGCCGCGAAGGCCGCCGGGGTGTTCTCGGGAGCCAGCCCCCGCGCGCCCCGATGACCTTGCAGGTCCTTCCCCGCGTCGAGGTACGCCTGGGCCAGGTCCGGTCGATCGGTGATCACGCCGTCGACGTTCCACACCAGCAGCTCTGCCAGCCGCGCCGGCTCATTCACCGTCCACGGCACCACGCGAAAACCAGCCACCTGCAGCGCCTTCACGTGGGCGGCCGAGGCCAGCCAGTGATGATCAGGCGATGCCACCGGCGCTTTCGCCCCGTGCGCCACCGCGTGGGCTCGCAGCGCCTCGAGGCTTCGCAACATCAGGTTCTCACGCAGAAAGGGAGAATCAGGCCCGGTGATGGGGCCTCCATCGAGGGTGAGGGGGAAGGGTGGTTCCATCACCTGTCCGAGCGCGTCGAGGTGGACCAGGAACGGACCCTGTTCATCGCCCACCCACAATGTGCCGTCTGGCGCCCGCACCAGCGACTCGGGGTCCAGGTCTGCGCCGGTGAGCAGGCGTTGTGGCGTGAAGTGATTGCGAATGGGCCACGAGAGGTGGCGCTGCGGATCCGACAAGGTCAACTGCGGCGTCGCCCGGAGCGTTCCAGCGCTGAAATCGGGGGTGAGGTTCCAGATTCGCAACAGAAAATCAGACGAATTCTCCGGAGCGCCATACCCGTTATCACTGATTGACCAGAAGCGCTCTCCGTCCAACTGCAGGGCCGAGAACCCCTGGGCTGGTTGTGAAGAAAAAGGACCGTGGAACTTCGCGTCGAGGAAGGCTCCCGATGGAGGACCGTCGACGAACGACTTCGCCGACAGCACCGCGCGCAGCAGCAGCCGGGCCCGGGTCGGCTCCTTCGGGGTGGGAGCAGGTTGGACGGCGCAGCTGATGAAAATGGTCGCCAGCAGGGCTCGGGACGTCAGCGCAGCTCTCAAAACGCCACCCCCAAGGCCAATCGCAGTTCAGGAAAGAACACAGGCCACGTGCGCACAGTGCCGCCGCCGGTGAGCTGTGCCGTGAGGCCGAAGTGCGAGGCGAGCCACCAGGTGAACTCCACGGCCCCGACGAAGTGAAAGCCTTGAAAGCGCGCCGCCGTCGTCGCCACGGCCTTGAACCCGAACAACGCAGACAGCCTGAGCGTCGGCCCCACCTGTGCGTCGTTTCGCCAGTCTTCAAAGAGCCACCGGGGCCCTCCGCGCACGTACCAGCTCTGGGCGAGCACGAACGCCGCGGCTCCGCCTTCGAGGTCGACCCAGGGAATGAGGTGCACCGAGCCAGAGACGCCGAGCACGTCGGGCAAGCCGGTGTAGGTCGACACCCGAACGCTGCCGATGAGCAGCGGCCGTGGTGCTCCATCGGCGGCCAGCACCACCATCGAGGTGAGGAGCGGGATCATGCCTTCACTTGATGAGGCCGATCTCCTTCAGCCGCTGACGCAAGAACCCATCGGCGGTGATGTCGTCGAACTTGCGCGGCCGGTCCGGCGTCACGCAGGTGTCGAGCACCCGCAGGGAACAATCAGGGAAGGGGTGCACGAAGAAGGGCATCGAGTAGCGCTCGACGTCGTCCGCGGTGCTCGGCGGGTTCACCACGCGGTGGGTGGTGGAGGGGATCACCTCGTTGGTCACCCGCTGCAGCATGTCTCCCGAGTCGACGACGATCTGGCCTTTGAGCGCGTCGACGGCGATCCACTCGTTCTGGCGGGTGAGGATCTCGAGGCCCGACGAGGTCGACTCGCAGAGCAGGGTGATGAGGTTGATGTCTTCGTGTTCGGCCGCGCGCACGCCGCCGGGGATGAACATGTCCTTGAGCGGGGGGTAGTGGATGATGCGCAGCACCGAGTTGCCGTCGCGCGCCATGTCCGAGAACGTCGCCCGGGGCAACGAGAAGGAATCGGCCAGCGCCTGCAGCATCACCGCGGCGGCGCGGTCGAGCGCGTCGAAGAGCCCCAGGGTGTTGGCCTTGAAGGTCTCGAGCTCTTTCGGCCAGACGTTGGCGCCATACACCGAGTCGCGGGCGTGGCCGGCGGGCAGGTCGCGGCCGACGTGCCAGAACTCCTTGAGGTCACCGACCTTGCGGTTCTTCGCGTGCTCTTGCCCGAAGGCCGTGTAGCCGCGTTGCCCTCCACCGCCTTCCACCGTGTAGGCGCGCTTGGTCTCGGCGGGCAGGGCGAACAGACGCTCGGCGTCGGCGTAGGTGCGGCGAATCAGCGCGTCGTCGACGCCGTGGTTGATGATCGAGACGAAGCCGAACTCCTTCAGGCCGTCGCCCCAGGCGCGCACGAAGCGGTCTCGTTCGTCCGCGGTGCCGTTGGTGTAGTGCGAGAGATCGAGCAGGGGGATTCGTTTGGACACGACGGGGCTTGTAGTCCGCCCGCGCCCATTGGTCGACGCTGGCGCAGCGCCTCGCCTCGCGGCACAACCTCGAACCTATGGGTCGACACCGGTGGGGCTGGGGTCTTCAAGAGCACGCGCTCTCGCTCGACGCGGTGAGGCCGAGGGTCGAGCCGTTCTTCGGTGAGGTGGCAGAGCGACCACAAGCAGCGCCGCGCATCCCCGTGCCTCGCGTGCAGGTGCCCGAGGCCCTGTCGTCGTTCGCTTCGGCCAGTGACGACGTGCGCGCGGCCCACGCGATGGGGAAGTCGTACGTCGACCGCGTGCGTGGGTTTCGCGGCGACTTTTCGTCGGCGCCAGATCTCGTCGTCACTCCAAAGACCGAGGGGCAGCTCGCCAGCTGCCTCGAGGTGGCCGAGCGCGAGGCCCTGTCGGTGATGGTGTTCGGTGCAGGCTCGAGCGTCGTCGGCGGGGTCGAGCCGGTGGTGGGCGCCGGTCACCGTGGCGTCCTCTCCCTCGATCTCGGAGGTCTTCAAGCGGTGCGCGAAGTCGACGAGGTCTCTCGCGTGGCGCGCATCGAGGCGGGCGCCCTGGGGCCGTCGCTGGAGGCGCAGTTGGCGACGCACGGGCTCACCCTGAGGCACTTCCCACAGTCGTTCGAGTTCTCGACGCTGGGCGGGTGGATCGCCACGCGCGCCGGCGGGCACTTCGCCACCGGCCCGACGCACATCGATGACCTGGTGCAGGCGGTGAAAATGATCACGCCCCGCGGGGTTTTCGAGACGCGAAGCTTCCCTGCCTCGGGCGCAGGCGTCGACCCCAACCGGCTGGTGCTGGGCAGTGAAGGGCGCCTGGGGGTGATCACCGAAGCCTGGGTGCGCGTGCGGCCACGGCCGACCTTCCGGCACGGCGCCAGCGTGCAGTTCGACGACTTCACCGCGGCGGTGAACGCGGTGCGCGAGCTGAGCCAGTCGGGTCTGCAGCCTGCCAATTGCCGATTGCTCGACCCCATCGAGGCGATGGTCAACGGCGTGAGCACCGACAGCTCGAGCGTGCTGGTGCTGGGCTTCGAGTCGGCGACACACTCCATGGCCCCGTGGCTCGACGAGGCGCTGCGCATCACCTCGCGGCATCAGGGGCGCGCGCGCCCGCGTTCAGACGAGCGGTCTGACGAATCGACCGCGTGGAGGCAGTCTTTTTTGCAGGGCCCGTATCTGCAGGACGCGATGATTCGCCTTGGGCTCATCGCAGACACCTTCGAGACCGCGTGTCTGTGGAGTCGCTTCTCAGAGCTGTACCGCGGGGTGGTGGACGTGATGACCGACGCGCTGAACCGCATCTGCGGAGGCGGGGTGGTGTCGTGCCGCTTCACGCACGTCTACCCCGACGGCCCGGCGCCGTACTTCACGTTCATCGGCCGTGGTCGCGAGGGCGCGGAGCTCGAGCAATGGGCACAGATCAAACAGCTCGCCTCGGAAACCGTGACCGCGCTCTCTGGCACCATCACCCACCACCACGCGGTCGGCCGCACGCATCGCCCCTGGTACGAGCGCGAAGTGCCGAAGCCCTTTCGTGAGGCGCTCGAAGCGGCCAGTCTGCAGCTCGACCCTGCGAGGGTACTCAACCCGGGCGTGCTGCTGGCCCGATGAGCGTCAGGGACCTCGCGGCGGGATGAATGATCGCGCAGTCCGCGTGGCCTTCAGCGACCTCCAGCGACGCTCATGATAGGGCCAGGTCATGAAGCGCTCAGGTATCCATCGGCGCAGTCAAGCGGACTCAGCCTCCACCAGGTCAAAGCTGGGCTGGCTACTGATCACCGGCCTCTCGGCCAGCTCCTGCCTCACTTCGGAGCCTGGCCCCAACGGCGACCGGGGAAATCTGTACTTCTTGAAGAAACCGGCCGGCCAGGTTCCGGTCGGTACCAGCCTCGAAATCTCCGTCAGCAACGGAGAGGCAGGTCTCTCCCTCTGTGCCTGGGGTGGGTGCGGAGAAGGACCTGGAAAAGAGCGATTGGAACTGGTCGAGGCAGCTTGCCTGGACGACCTGTGCACGGTCGAAGCGGTCCCGACTCCGGCGAGAAACCGGAATGGGGACCCCAACTACTGGCTCGAGTTGAAGGCGACGGGGCTTCGGGCAGGGCAGGGTCAGTTGCGCGTACTCGCGCGGAGCGCAGGCTCGCAAGAGAAGTCATTCGAGGACACGACCACCGTGGAATTCGTTCCTTGACGAAGGTGCCGCTGTTTGAGGAAGCGTTTCGACCGTCTTGAAAGGCCCTCAGCCCTTGCGTGGTGCTGGGCCGCGCCCCTGAATGTCAGGGAAGCTCGGCGCACTCTCGCGCGTTGAGAAAGTCGTCGTGTCCCCTCAGTTGACGCGGACGCGCTGCTTGACCTACTGCGCCGGTCCCTTCGGTCTCGGGGAGGTCACGGGTTTGGCAATCACTCGCAGCGTCCTGGGCGTGGCAGTCTTCGTGGCGACGACGTCGCTCTGCCTGGCGACAGAGTCGCTGGCGCAGCCGCAGCCCTCGGCGCCGTCCGATGATCCCGCGCCGGCTGAAGCGACCGCCGCGACGCCCGCTCCGAAGAAGAAGGCGGAAGAGAAGGCGCAGACCACCGAACGTTCTCGTGGCGGTCAGGGGTTCGTCGAAGCGCGTGGCTCGGCAGGCGACGTCAGGTTCGGCGGCCTCGACCTGGGCTTCACCAGCTACTTTTCCTCTGGGCTGTACTTCGGCGCAGAGGGCTACACGGGCACCTTCAGCTTCTGGCTCGAGCCCAGCTGGAGCTTCGGTCGCGCCTTCCTGAAAGGCACCTGGTTCGAGCCGATGTTGCTCGCGGCGCGGGTGCCCATCGAGGTCGAGCTGGCTGGCAACGACGCGCGCTTTCGTGGGACGGGGTTTGGAACGGCTGGCCTCTTCAACAACCCTGAAGGCGCGGCGCTCGTCGCACCGCAAGCAGGCCTCGTCGACGGCCTCGAGCGGCGGCCGGTGATCATCGGCGACACCTGGCTCAGCCTCATTCACGGCAAGGTCTTGACCATTCCCGGCGTCGGCGTCTCGATGGCCAACAGCCTTCGGCTGGCGTTGCCCACCTCGCTCGGCAGCCGCAACGCGGGCCTGCTCGGCACGCTGTCGTTGGGGTTCATCTTCGACAAGAGCCTGGGCCCGATACACCTCACGTATGTCTTTCGGCCCGCCAAGTATTTCTACGATCGCGCGGTGCCCACCCGCGGCGCGCCTTCGACCTACGTGCTCAATGGCCAGACCCAGCAGACCGCGCCCCCGGTCTCGACTGGCATTCCCAACCCCAACTTCGGCTTCATCAACGGCCTGGCCGCGTCGGTCGAGCTGCCGAAGGGGTTCTCGGTTTCGGCCGCGTACTATCTGTTCAACATCATGCCGTACCCGCTGAATGGCTGTTCTGTGGAAGGTGTGCCGCAGGCTGACCTGTGCGCCAACCCCAACGCATTCGGCGGGTCGCAGTGGCGAAACGATCACTGGTTCCTGGCGTCGGTCGACTGGTCGAAGGGCCCTGTGGCGCTCTCGCTGGGCCTGTCGACCTACCGGTCCATCAACCAGCTGGACGGCAGAATCAGCCAGCCGTTCATCGACGTCAGTCGCCACAACAACACCACCCTGTATCTGTCGTTCTCGACGAGCGCTGAACAGCTCGTCTCGAGTTTCACCGAGGAGAAGTAATGAAGCGCGCGCTCGTGTGGCTGTCGTCGTGTCTGATCGCGGTCTCGTGCGGCAGTCCGGTGCAGCCCCGCACCACCATTCAACAGGACGCCATCGCCAAGACCGATCTGGCTGGGGTGTTCTATTACAGACAGACGGTGGTCGGCGTGCCGTTCGCGACGGGCTTCACCTTCCCCGGCGAGCAGGGCGAGAACGAGATGGAGAAGATCGTCTGGGACATTCAAGAGGGGGTCTTGACGGCCCGCCGCGCCTACGAGTTCGTGCGAGGCAGCGAGAAGGGCGAAGGCGCGTTCACCGCTGGCGCGGACAAGACGTACCAGGGCGCTCCGGTGGCAGCGTTCAAGATCACCAAGCACTTCGACATCATTCGTGAATACAACAGCGCGACGGGTGAGGAATACGACAGGCTGATCGAGAGCGAAGAGCGCAAGTGGTTCGAGCGGAAGTTCCTTCGCGTCGACTGGTCGCAGAACCTGGTCACCAACTTCAACTTCCTGGCTGACTCTTCCGCGCCCTCGCTGGCGCCCATCAAGCAGGATCCGGTGCCGTACTACGTGAGCGACCCGAAAGACCCCGATGCCCTGCGCATCGAGCGCACCGGTGAAGAGCCGGCCAGCTACCTGGAGATCACCCAGAAGCTCATCGCCAGCCCCGAGTCGGTCACGTTCGAGGATGGCTCGAGCTGGCCGCTGTGTTTCCTGCAGTATTCGACCAGCGACTGCGCCAGTCAGGAGATTCGCGTGCGCAACTCTTTTCTGCGGGTGGACACCCGCGACTACGAACCCCGCGTGTATGACGACCGCGAGATGGAGCGCTTCGGGTACTTCTCGACCGAGCGCCGCTCGTACAACCGCCAATACGGCCAGACCGAGTCTGGGCGCAGCCGCTTCATCAACCGGCACAACCAGTGGTGGCATACGCTGACCGACAAGGCCTGCACCGCCAACGCGCAGTGTGGCGCCGAGGCGGGCGTGCGCTGCGTCACAGAATTGCCCTCGGCGACGGTGGCTCGTGATGGCACCGTGACCGGCGTCTGCTCACTGCCGTACTCGGTTCGCAACCGCGCCGACCCGACGAACCCGGCCAGCCTCGACCTGGGGCCGCGGCCCATCGTCTACCACGTCAACACCGGCTTCCCCGAAGACCTCAAGGCCACCGCGAAGGAGCTCGAGCGGCAGTATGACGCCATCTTCAAGGGCATCGTCGAGCAGCTGCAGGGGCGGCCGGTGCAGGGTCAGGCCTTCGTGTTGTGTGTGAACAACCCGGTGCGCGAGGGTGATTCTGTGTTGTGTGGACAGCCTGGCACCAGCCCCCGCATCGGCGACCTTCGCTACAGCATGTTGTATTGGGTTGACGAGCCGGTGTCGGCGGGGCTGCTGGGGTACGGGCCGAACTCCAATGATCCCGAGACGGGTGAGACGGTGGCCAGCTCGGCCTTCGTGTATGGCGCGCAGATCGACACCTCCGCCGCCATGGCGCGCGACCTGGTCCGGCTGGTGAACGGCGAGCTGCGGCCCGACCAGTTCATCGAAGGCGTCAACGTGAAGGAATGGCTCAAGACCGACCCCTTCGGCGCAAAGACCCGCACCTTCAGCCAGCGCGAGGTCAACGAGATGGCCGACGGCATGGATGTCTCGTGGACGAAGGGGCTGCCGAAGGCTCCGCGCCTGCAGAAGGGCTCGGCGCGGCAGCTGAAGGCCCAGGTCGCCGCTCGGAACCGGGCGCTCGCGCAGGATCAGGCGCTGGGCGGGCAGGCGGGCCTGTCGGCGCAGCGGCTGTCGAGGCTGCGCGGCACCGACGTCGAGCGCAAGCTGCTGACCCCCGAGGTGTTGATGGCGCAGGGCCACGACCCGAAGACCGCGATCGTCGGCGGTCTGTTGCAGAAGCTCAGCCCCGCGCTGCGCTTCACCACCGCGCACCACCAGGCCAAGCAGGCGCAGCGCCGCCGCCTCGGAGCGCACGGCGTCGATCTCGCCGCGGCCTCGCTCAACGACGCGGTGCTGGGCTTCGCGCTCGGCCAGAAGGGCGCCGACCCGCAGGTCATCTGGCGCCGCATTCGGGAGCAGGTGTTCCTCTCTACCGCGCTCCACGAGGTGGGCCACACCCTGGGGCTGCGGCACAACTTCGCGGGCTCGTATGATCCCATGAACTTCCCCAGGACGTTCTGGGACCTGCGCACCAACAACGGCGCCAAGCGGCCCCAGCCCCGGTACCTCGACCCCGAGAGCGACGCCGAGCTGCGCGGCGTGACGATGCCCAACGGCCTCAACGCTGGCATCAGCGAGTTCATGCAGAGCTCGATCATGGACTACGGCGCCAACTTCAACTCAGACATTCAGGGCCTGGGTCGCTACGACAAGGCCGCGCTCAAGTTTGGCTATGGCAACCTGGTCGAGGTGTTCGAGACGGTGCGTGACCCGTATCTGGTGGGCGCGGTGCAGGCGGTCAACGCCTACGGTGACGCGCTGCCGCTGATCGTGACCTGCGACGGGCAGGACTACACCTCGCTGCACTATACGAAGCTGCCCCAGGTGGTCGACCTCGACGCCCGCACCGACGTGCCCTTCTCGTCGGTGACCCGCAAGACGCTGCCCAGCCGCTGCCAGTACCCCGACGAGGTCGAGGTCGACGCGCGCAACAAGCTGCTGGTGCCCTACAAGTTCTGCTCTGACGAGTTCGAAGGCGCGTCCACCGGCTGCGAGATGTTCGACCGCGGCGCCGACGTGTTCGAGGTCGCCGAGGCCAAGATGAACGACTATCGCTCGAACTACCTCTTCGACGCCTTCCGCCGCGACCGGCTGGCCTTCGACCCCTGGTCGGCGATCGACCACTCGTACTCGAGGTACTTCGATTCCCTGCGCACCCTGATGCAGTTCTACGTGCTCAACCGCGCGAGCTACGCCGACCTGATTCCAGACGTGGCGAACGACCCGACCAACTTCTGGCGTTCGCCAGACAAGTGGGGCCCGTACACGGTGGCGGTCACCCGCAGCTTCGACTTCTTCGGCGACGTGCTGATGATGCCCGAGCCGGGCAAGTACGATCTCGAGACCCAGGCCGACGGCCGCGATCTCTTCGTGAAGGACGACTTCTGGGAAACGCCGAAGTTCACCGTGGGCCTCGGCGAAGGCCGGCTTTTCGAGAGCGGGTGGGAATATGACTCGGGTTACTTCTGGTACGAGCGCGTGCACCACGTCGGCAGCTTCAACGACAAGGTGACGGCCATTTCGTTGCTCACCGACCCCGAGACCTTCTTCCTCGGCAAAGACGTGGCGGCTGATTCCAGACAGTACGCGATCAACTACTGGAAATTGTTCCCCCGACAGATGCTTGATCTGTACGGTGCGTTGATGACCGATCGCTTCGATCGCATCGGCCCCATCTTCGATGGCACCAAGTTCATCAAGCGCCCCATCTCGGCCACCATCACCATTCCGCCGGCCGGCCAGAACGCGGTCGACCCCAGGGTGGGCTTCACCCTGCAGCTGTGGCTCACCGTGCTGGGCAACGCGCTGATCCCCGCGACGTATGATCAGACGTTCGCGAACGCTTCCAGGCTGTGGCTGCTGGGCAACGGGCAGCAGGTGACGACCACCTTGCCCACCGTGACGTTCGAGGACCCCGCGAGCGGCAAGACGTTCGTCGCCATCAGCTACAAGCAGGGCATTCTCGAGACCGGCGTCTCGGCGCGCATGATCTCGCGGGCCAATGAGCTCAAAGGGCTGCTGAACGCGGCGGACCCGTCGACCGCGTTGGCGCTCAGGCAGTACGTCGAGCTGCTGGAGTCGCAGCGCGCGGTGTCCGAGGTGTACGGAGGCGGGGTGTTCTGACGGGCAGGTGAACGGCGACGGTCGCGTTGGACACTGACCGCGAGGGCAGTATGGTCCCCCGCGTCGCCGGCGTGGCCCATGGACGCTGAGCGCCAGGACGTCGCCTTCACATGATCTGCCAAACCCTCTCGCCCGGTCGCGCCGTCTCAGTGATGGCGCTGATGGCCGCCTTCGCCGGCTGCTTCACCCCCGTGCGCGAGCCCGACTGCCTGCTCGACGGGGCCTGTGAGTGCAAGCGCAAGGCAGACTGCTCGGCCGATCGCGACTGCGTGGGAGGCTTCTGCCGGGTGCTGCCTGACGCGGGCCTGCCGGGCGATCTCGGGTGGCCCTGTGGCGCCAACGCCGACTGTCGCTTCGGGCCGTGTCTTCCGCGCGGCCCCGGGAACGGCCTGGTGTGCTCGGCCGAGTGCGGGCGCGACGGCGGCTTCACCTGCGACAAGGGGTGGGAATGCAAGACCAGCTTCACCGGCGAGGGCTTCCTGTGCGTGCCGCCCTTCAAGGCGCTCTGCAATGCCTGCAAGACCGACGGTGATTGTAATACCTCGGGCGATCGCTGCCTGACGCTGAACGGTGAACAATTCTGTGGCCAGGACTGCGCGGTGGTGGCGTGCCGCGCCGGGTTTTCGTGCCGCGCGGTGTCCCTCGACGCCGGGGTGGTGCGCCAGTGCGTGCCTGATTCCAACACCTGCGTGTGTTCGCCCAACACCGTGGGCCTCGAGCGCTCGTGTTCGACGTCGGCGAGCCTGGGCCGCTGCTTCGGACTCGAGACCTGCCAGGGGGACGGCCGCTACTCCGCGTGCGATGCGCCACGAGCGTCGCCTGAGGTCTGTGATGGGGTCGACAATGATTGTAATGGACTGACCGACTCCGCGGACCCGGGCCTCGACACCTCGTCGGTGGTGGGTTTCCCCGATTGTCGGAAAGGCGTGAGCTGTACTGGCAAGGTCAGCTGCGGGTCGCGCGGGCCCGACGCTGGCTTCGCGTTCCTCTGCAGTGCGCCTGACCCGAGCGAAGAGCGATGCAACGGCGTCGACGATGACTGCAATGGCACCGTCGATGATGGGCTGCGTGACGCCCTGGGCCGCTACAGCAGCGCGCGCGCCTGCGGAGGCTGCAACACCGATTGTTACGAGGTGCTCGAAGGGGTCGACCGGGACGGCGGGGTCGGCGCTGCCGAGTGTGTCGAGCGCGCAGGGCTGCTCACCTGCGTGCCCCGGCGCTGCGCGAAGGGCTTCTTCCTCTCTCCCGTGTCGAACCCGGTGAAGTGTGAGCCGGTGGTGGCGACCCAGTGCGCGCCCTGCACCTCGACCGGCGACTGCCGGGTGCCCCTCGACAGCTGCGTGAGCGTCGGCAGCGACCAGGGCCGCGCGTGTCAACAGTCCTGCGCTCCGGCGAGCCCGCGCCTGGGGTGCCGGGGCGTGGTCGGCAGCCAGGACTGCTGCCCCACCGGCAGCCTGTGTCAACGGCAGGCCAACGAGCTGCTCTGCGCGCCCACCACCGCTTCGTGTGAGTGTTCGACCGCACGGGCCGGTTTTTCCCGCAGCTGCTTCGTGACCCAGGCGGCGTCCACGTGCGTGGGGCGTCAGACCTGTGAAGCCAGCGGCGCGTACTCGAGCTGTGACACGTCTCAGACCACCACCGAGCTGTGTGATGGCGCTGACAATGATTGTGATGGCATCGTCGACGACGGGTTCTTCAACACCCGCGGAACCGGCACCTATGACAGCGATCAATACTGTGGAACCTGTCAGACCAATTGTCTGGTCCGCTACAGCCCCACCATTCAGCACGCCATCGGCGGGTGTCGCGTCGACGGTGGCGTGAGCTGCGCCATCGCCCGGTGTACCAGCGACGTGGTGGCTGGCGCGGGGGCGTCGTGCCGCACCAGCGCCGACTGTGCAGGCCAGCAGACCTGCGATGCCCTTCACCGGCTGTGTGTTCGGCCGTGCTCCGCGGGGTGCCTGGCTGGCACCCAGTGCGTGGGCGGCACCTGCGCCCGGACCTGTGCCAACGACGCCGACTGTCGGGCGAGCAGTGCCCAGAGCAGCTGCCAGACGGTCGATGGTGGCGCCCGGGTGTGCGGCACCACCGCGCAGTTCAATGACGTCGATCTCGACGACACCAACGGCTGCGAGTGCCCGCGAATCTCTGGCGTGGTCGACGAGCCTGACGTGTCATCGAGCTACCCGACCGCGGGCCTGCCGGTCGTCGATCGTGACTGTGATGGGGTCGACGGGGTGGCCGCCCGCTCGCTCTTCGTGTGGGCCCAGAGCACCAGCAGCCAGGGCACGCGCGCGGCTCCGTACCGCACCCTTCGGGAAGCGATCACCGCCTTTCAGCCCGCGCAGCACGACACCATTCTGGTGGCGCAGGGCACCTACGTCGAACAGGTCATCTTGCGGGCGGGCGTCAAGCTGCACGGGGGCTACTCGGCCGACTTCTCGAGGCGAGACGTGATCAACTTCCCCACGCTGATCGAGGCCCCCCAGCCAGACCTCTCGACCAACAATGCCCTGCGGGGCACGGTCAACGCCGAGTGGACCACCGTTTCGGCGCAGCAGACCATCGTCGCCGGCTTCACCATTCGCGGGTACGACGTCACCGCGCGCCCGACCACGGGGTCCCTGCCGGGGTTCAACAGCTACGCGGTGTATGTGAACGCGCCGGGCGGGTTGATTCTGCAGAACAACCACATCGTCGGGGGCCGGGGAGGCGACGGCACGCCGGGGACTCCGGGCCTCGCGGGGGCCAACGGCGGCAATGGCAGTGATGGGCTGCCCTCTCGAGAATGCAACACCGACGACTGCGCCGCCGAGCTGCAGGCCGGAGGGGTCGCCGGGCAGAACCCTGCGTGCTCCACCGGGACCAGCGGGAACCCTGGCGCCGGGTCGAACCCGCTCAATGACCCACAGCAATACACCACCACCGCCATGGGCAACGGCCGCGGCGGCGGGAATGGCGAATACACCAACCGTAATGGCAACCGCCCAGATTTATGCAAATACGACTGCCAGGTGCCGGCCAACGGCCTCAACGGTGGCCCGGCGCAGAATGGCAGCGATGGCATGGCCATGACGGGAGGCGTCGGGCTTGGTTGTCAAAGCCCGCTGGGGTCCATCAACGGCAATGACTGGGGCACCGCGTCGGGCACCGCAGGCAATGGAGGCTCGGTGGGGCGCGGCGGTGGTGGCGGAGGCTCTGGCGGCTGCGTCATCAACACCAACCCGGCCTCGTGTACCGTGGGGCGGCGGGTGGGAGATCTCGGCGCGACGGGCGGCGGCGGTGGCGCCGGCGGCTGCGCAGGTGGTCCCGGGCGCTTCGGTGGAG
>VYLD01000200.1_pt1 | contig 21224 bp, 14 predicted proteins | sample 5114401 | NCBI WGS metagenome assembly VYLD01 (sample SAMN12291783, study PRJNA351875) | freshwater metagenome | isolation source: freshwater lake | place: USA: Michigan, Gull Lake | collected 2013-08-08 | reverse complement strand
CGTCAGGCCCCTGCCTTTGCCCGCCTGGCGCTGTGGATGATGAAGGCCGTCCGCCAACCGCGGCACATTCTTCAGGACCTGCTCGAGTGGCGCGACGAGGTGCTCGAAGTGCAGCGGACCCCTGCAGATCTGCTTCGGGTCTTTGTATACTTGTCTTCAGTGGTTGGCATTGACCGCAGTGAGATGGAACGCCTGGCCCGCCAGTTGCTCGGGCCCGAGACCAGAAAGGCAAACGACATGATCAACGCCTGGGACATTGCCCGCGCCGCTTCCCGAGAGGACTACAAGCGGGGTCACAGCGAAGGCCGTGAGAAGGGCCTCTCCGAAGGCCGTGAGAAGGGCCTCTCCGAGGGCCGGGTCACCTTCCTCCTCTCACTGCTCGAAGCGCGCTTCGGGTCGCTCCCTGACTCCGCGCGCGAACTCGTGATGGCAGGAACTTCGGCGCAGCTCGAGCAGTGGGCCCTGGCGCTGCTGACGGCAACCCACCTCTCGGACGTCTTCAGAGCCTGACGCCGCAGGCTGACCACCAGCCGTGAGGGTCCTCGCTTCCCTTCCGGCTGCGTCAGCGAGCCTTGCCCGCAGGCCCCCTTCCACCTGGTGGACGCGCCTTCGCCCCGCATCACGCTCGAGCTGGGTCGAAGAGGCTGAACGCTCGATACCGGCGACCGTCGCAACCTGCTTCCGCGCGCCTGGGACGGGTTCAACCCGACGAGGAACTGCTACGTTCGACTCCGATGCGGGCATCTCTTCTTCTCTTCGGAGCGTTCGCGCTCACGAGCTGCACCGACGCCGGCCTCTACGCCATCGGCGCCGGCGGAGCAGGGGGGCCTGATCGGGCCGAGTTCGAGGCGACGGTCTGCGCTCCCGTGGCGTCTGGCGAGGCGTTCCCCGTCAAGGTGCTGTTTGCCATCGAGGGCGGCTCGACGGTCGACGTCAGCGTTCGCGAAGAGGTCGTCAAGGCGCTCACCGACGTGTCGACCCGGTTCTCGAGCCCCGCCATCAGCTACGGCCTCGTCGCCCACCACGCCATCGCCAGCGGGCTGCAAGGGGCCTTCACCGCTGAGCAGCTCAAGCTGGCGACCGCGTTCTCGCGGTACAACGCCTTCAACGAGTCAGGCCCCATCTCACACCGCGCCGCGCTGAAGCTGGCCCAGAGCATCGTGGGCGGCGACATGCAGACCGGTTGCCGGGGGCAGGTCGCGCGCACCCGCTACGTCATCGTGCTGGTGATGCTCTCGCCCGACGACAGCTGCAACAACCCGAACTTCAACGCCGGCATCGACAGCAGCTGCAACGGCTTCCCTGACGTCGCGCGGTGTACGTCCTGTGAGCTCTCGCGCGTCACCGAAGCGCTGCGGCAGCTGGCCGTTCGGTTCAACGCCGGCGAGGTCACCGTGCAGCCCGTGTACGTGCGCCAGACCGCCGACGTGCTCGCCCGATTTCAGGCCGCGGCGATCGCCAGGGCCGGAGGCACCGAGCTGATCGAGACCAGTCAGGGCGGCATCGGGCAGACCCTCGCGGCCTTGAACTTCGGCTCGCTGCAGCGCTCGCTGCGCCTCAAGCGTTTCATCGCGCTCAACCGCAACGTTCAGGTGAGGAACAGCGAACAGCTCGTCGACAGCGACGGCGACGGCCTGCCTGATCAAGACGAAGCCGCCATCGGCACCAGCCCGACCCTCGTCGACAGCGACAGCGACGGCCTCGGTGACGGCGTCGAGGTGCGCATGGGCCTCAAGCCCCAGCCTGGCAACGTCGATGTCATCAAGGGCTGTAACTTCACCACCGACGCTGACGGCGATCGCCTCAACGACTGTGAAGAGCGCGTGCTCGGCACCGACTCGTGCATCACCGACACCGACGGCGACTCGGCGCCAGACCTGGTCGAGTTCCTCACCGGCACCAACCCGCTCATTCCCGAAGACCTCGAAGATGCCGATGGCGACGGCCTGGCGAACATCGCCGAGGTCGAGGCCCACACCGACCCGGGCTCGTCCGACATCGCGTTCCGGCAGGACCGCGGCTACGGCTACGACATCACCGAGCTCGCGCCGACCCCCGATGGCCGCTCGTGTTACTCGGTCAACGCCTACAACATCAGCGTCATGGAAACCCTCGAGCGACCGGCGTCCAACGCCAGCGGTCGCGTGGTGCTCAAGGGCACCAACGACATCTACTTGTACTTTCAGGTCGGGCGCGAGAACGACCCGCGCGGCACCGGCATCGGGTCGTTCCGCGTCGAGCAGGTCCGCTTTCTCAAACCGGCGACCCGACGGCCACGGGGGCTCGTCACCCTGAAGCCCGCCGACTTTGAAACCGGGCTGTAGAGTCGCCACCCCACTGTGGCGAGGCCTCACCACCTTCAGGCGCTTCCATGGCTTCTGGAATGCCCCGCTCAACCGATTGAAACTGCTTCTCTTTGCTGCCCCTGTCCCGGTGGTTCGGTTGTTGAAGAACGCAGCCCCGCCACCTCGTCGTCCCGCACAAAGGCCGCCCCCATGACCCGAAGCTTCGTTCTCCTCTCTGCTGCTGCCGCGCTGGTTGCGCTGCCGGCCTTCGCCCAGCTGGGCAACGGCACCAACCCCGAGTGCCTCGACCCCGCGTGCGGCAAGCCCAAAGAAGAGGGCGGCGGCGGCTGCGGGTGCGGCTGTGGCTGCTCGGTGTGGGTCGCCTACACCGACGACGGCAAGACGCTGTCGTACACCGACGACGCCGATGGCGATGGCAAGGGCGACACCGTCGACAACTGCCCCTTCGCGTCGAACCGCAACCAGGTCGACGCCGACGGCGATGGCGTGGGCAACAGCTGTGACAACTGCTCGGGCCTGTCGAACTTCTCGCAGCTCGACACCGACGGCGACGGCACCGGCGACACCTGCGACCCCGACCTCGACGGCGACCTCATCGACAACCCCCTCGACAACTGCTCCGCGCTGCCCAACCGCGCCGTCAACGGCGTGCAGCTCGACCTCGACGGCGACCGCCTGGGCGACGTGTGCGACAGCGACATCGACGGCGACGGCTTCGACAACACCGCTGACCTGTGCCCGTTCGCCAGCTCGCCCACCAACGTCGACCTCACCGGCAATGACCAGTGCAAGCGCGACAGCGACCGCGACGGCATCTTCGACCAGGTCGACAACTGCCCCTTCACCGTCAACCAGAACAACCAGGACCTCGACCGTGACGGCCTGGGCGATGTCTGTGACCTCGATCAGGACGGCGATGGCATCAATGACAAACTGACCGACCTGCGTGACTCAGGCAAAGACAACTGCGCGTCGGTGCGCAATCGCAGCCAACTCGACGCCGACTTCGACGGCGTCGGCGACGCGTGCGACGCCAGGTTCTGCCTCGTCATCGACCCGGCGAACAAGAGCGACTGCCTCGACCCCAACAGCTCGTTCAAGGTGCACGCCGGTGGCGTGGTCACCCTGAAGCGCGGTGAGAAGTTCCGCCTGCCCCTGTTCGCCAACCGCAACGGCGCCGCCATCGAGTACTCGTGGACGATCGCGGCGCGCCCCCCGGGCAGCAAGGCAGCCATCGAGAACCCGACTGGCAGCGTGACGCTGTCGCGCAACTACGCCTACGCCTACACCGACGGGAACGTGCCCACCTTCACCTCTGACGTCGATGGTGACTTCGACATCCAACTGCAGGCGCGCCTGGCCTTCAAAGACCGCGCGTACCCCGACCTGCAAGACAGCCTCTCGTCGCTGAAGATGACCGCGACCCCCGACGGTGGCGCCCCCGGCAAGGCCGCCACGTGCAGCGCGGTGCCCTTCGACGCCTCCATCGCTGGCCTGGGCCTGGCGATGCTGGCGGTCCTTCGCCGCCGCCGTCGCAGCTGAAACTCTTCTTCGATGTCGACCGCGGGTTTGATCCTTTGAGAAAGTCCGCCCCTCGTCGGCTTCGCGCTGACCAGGGGCGCCGTCGTTTTCGTTCGTCGTCAGCTGGGCCCGCGGAGCCATGACATGCAACGTGCCTCACTCCTCTTCACTGCGTGCTGCACCATGGCCTGCGCCGACGCGTTCATCGAGAAGAAGTCGAAAGAAGCCGTCAACGTCGACGATCGCCTCGCGCTGTCGGGCCGGGTCTGTACTGACCGGCCGGACCCCAGCGGCTTCCCGGTGAAGGTCGTCTTCGTCGTCGACCAGTCGGGCTCGATGTGTGTGTCCGATCCTCCGGGCGCGCAGGCGTCGAACGGCTTTTGCCAGAATGCTGCCGCCACCGTCAACGTGACGGGGGTGACCGAGCCTGCGCGGGTCCGCGCCTTGAGGCGCATCATTCAAGGCTTCGGCTCACAGTCGAACATCTCGGTCGCGGTGGTCCCCTTCGAGACCAACATCAAAGGCCAGTACCCCACCGACGGTTTTGCCCGGGCCACGGATTCCAAACTGCTGGAACGCGTCAGCACGCTGCAGTCAGAGCTGGGGAAGGGCACCGATTACCAGGGCGCGTTGGCGTATGCGTACACGCTGATCGCCTCGGACATCAGCGCTGCCCAGAAGAACGACCCCAGCGTGCTGCCCCGCACCCGCTACGTGGTGGTGTTCCTCACCGATGGTGTGCCGTACCCGCGCTGCGCAGCCAATGACAACCTGACCCAGTTCGCCGATGACGTGAACCCCGAGCTGTCCTGGCAGGACTCCCTGGGCGCGGGCTCGTTCTGCAATGAGATCGACGCCGAGATCGCGCCCACCGACCGCATCGCCACCTTCGCCCCGGGGACCGATCGCAACCAGAACTACCAGATCTTCAGCTCCGTCGACCAGCTGATGGAATTGAAAGACCAATACAACATTGGCGACATTCGCCTGCACACCGTGCTGCTGTTCAACGAGGAAGCCGTGCGGGCCTGTGGCCCCATCTGCCAGGACATCTACGGCGCCTACGTGCGCTGGCCGGGCCCCATGCAGCTGGGGCCTGGCGAAGGCCCGGTGGCCGCCAAGAAGATCGCCAGGTGGACCCTGCAGCAGCTCGCGCAGCGCGGAAACGGCGTGTACCAGGAGTTCAACAACTTCGCGGGCGTCGCCCAGCTCAACCTCGGCGCGCTCGACTATTCCTCGCTCTTCTCACGGAACGTGATGAAGGCGCTCTTCGTGCAGCCCTTGTCGAGCGAGCCGGGCGCCATCGACCGCGAGGTGGACAGCGACGGCGATGGGCTCATCGACGACAAAGACAATGACTTCTCGTTCGCGACCTCACGGTTCGACGCAGACTCCGACGGTGATGGCTTCGATGACCGCTTCGAGGTCGAACGGCGCGCCGACGGCTTCAAGCCCAACGCGCGCGATGGGCGCGGCTGTGACCCCGCCTCACCCCTCACGCCCGGCTGCCGCCCGACCGATCGCGACGGTGACGGCCTGAGTGACTTCGCCGAGCAGTACCTGAGCCCCTGGCTGTCGGGCAACAACCTCATCGACGCCGACGGTGATGGGCTGCCGAACGGCGTCGAGGTCAAGTACGGGCTGGATCCCGTCACCCCGCAGGGCAGCCTCGACACCGACGGCGACGGCGTTCAAGACGTGCAGGAACTTCGCCTGGGCAGCCACCCCACTCGCCGCGATCGCGAATACCAGGAGAAGAACGGCTTTCAGTACGCGCTGAAGCAGACAGTGCAGAAAGATGACTCTGTCTGCTACGACTTCACCATCAGCAATCTGCAGCTGATCACCCCGCCGATTCGCGCCGGCCTTCCGCGACAGGGGTTCAACCTGTTCAAGGTGTGGTTCGGCGAGGCCCCCGAGAGCGGCGTCTCGAGCGACTACGGCACCTGGAAGGCCGCGTGCGCCTGGGCCCAGTACGATCCTCCCGGGGTGCGGGTGCCGGCGGGCCCCGAAGCCGCGCCCTTCACCACCTCGAACTTCGTCGCGCCCGCGAACCTGATCGAGCCCTCGCACTACGACACCCGGTGCGTGGGCCTGAACCCGACCCGCGGACAGACCGGCTCACTGCCATGACCTTCGACCCGAAGCCCCCCGGTCGGCCCACGTTCACCGCGGCGATGGCTGCCTTCAGCGTGGGGCTGCTGCTCGCGGCGTGCACCGACACCTACCTCTATGACGAGCGCCGAGACCAGGAGCTCCCCGTCGATCGGTCGGTCAGCGTGCAGGGTCAGTTCTGTACACCGGGCAGCGATCAGGTCGTGCGACCGATCAAGATCCTCATCGCCATGGACGCGTCGCAGTCGATGGGCGTGACCGACCCCAACGGCACCCGGGCCCGCGCGGTGGTCGACCTGCTCGACGCGCTGCCTCAAGAGCGCGAGGTCAGCGTGCTCATTCTGCTCTTCGCCGGCAGCACCTCGGCGTTCCTCTCGACGAACGGGTTGATGCAGTTCGAGTCGGTGCTCGACCTCGGTGACAAGGAATCGCTGCGCCAGCGCATCTTGAACTTCGCCGCCCCGGGCACGATGGCGAACCGCGACTCGACCGACTTCGTCAAGCCACTCTCAGACGTGTACGCGGTCATCAACCGTGACATCGCGAACACCCGGCTGGGCGCCAAAGGCCAGGACACCCGGGCCCGCTATTCGGTCATCTTCCTGTCCGACGGCCAGCCCACCAACAACCAGGACGACGAGCTGCTGTGTGGCGACGCGGTGCGCCGCATTCGGCAGCTGAAGGATCTGGCCGACGACGTCAAGGTCAACACGGTGCACGTGTTCCTGCCGACCCAGCCGGTGAACTCGACCGTCTGCGACCTCGACGGTGGCGCGGTTCCCCCGGTTTCGGCGGGGTCGTCGTGCGAGATCCCCAACCTGCCCCCCGGCGCGTGCCCCCTGCTGATCATCAACCAGAACGCCGAGCGGCTGGCGCGCATGGCCGAGCTGGGCGGTGGCAATTTTCGTGATTTTCGCAACGGCGAGCCGATCAATTTCCTCAATTTTCAGGTGGGTCAGGTTCGGCGCACCTTCATCTTCGACAAGGTGGTGGTCTCGAACTTCTCGGCGCCCGCCGGCAGCCCCCTCGACGCGGCCGACACCGACAGCGACGGCCTGCTCGACGCTGACGAGCGGAAGGCGCGCACCCTGCCCTGGGTGGTCGACACCGACCACGACGGCTTTTCCGATGGCGTCGAGGTGTACTTCAACCAGCGCGGAGGCTCGTTCAACCCCATCGGTCTGCTCGCCGACGGCGGCGGCGCTGATCAAGGCTGCCCGCCCGAGCTGCGCGGCGTCGACAGCGACTGCGATGGGCTGCTCGACTGCGATGAGCAGCTGGTCGGCACCAATTCCCGCCGCATCGACAGCGATGACGACGGCGTCTCGGACGGCATCGAGTTCAAGCTGGGCTCGCAGGCGGCGTCGAACGACCTCGCCGAAGACCCCGACAACGACGGCCTGGTGACCGGCGCTGAGCTGCAGCTGCACACCGACCCGAAGGTCGTCGACGCCCAGAAGCTGTCGGTGACCGGCTATCGCTATGAGGTCAAGAAACGCGGAGGCCTCGACGAGCGCGGCCGCCAGTGCTTCGACCTTCGCGTCGACAACGTGCTGCTCGCCGAGACGCTCGCGGACACCCGCGACGCGGGGGCTTCGGAAGAAGGCGGCTCGCCAGAGGTCCGGCGAGGGGCGGGGTACAACGACCTGTTCGTGAACGTGTCGATGCGCCCAGGCGATGACCCCACCGGGCGCGTCCTGCAGCGCGTCTTTCGTCACCGCACCGCGAGATTTCCCGTGGGGGGCATTCGTTCACCGCCAGACGGCATCATTCGGGTGAGGGACGAGGACTTTGTGGCAGGGTGCTCACCGGCTGCGGGCGCTCCTGCGCCGTAGCCATCGCTGTTCCATCGACGGGGCTTTCCCGGCTTCGTTCGGGTACCTCGCAGAGCTCGACATGACCTTGAAGACTGTGACGCGCGGTGGAGTCTGGTTGGCCCTGGTGCTGGGCGCGTGGGCCTGTCCCCCCGTCGTCGAGCCCTGCACCACGGGCGCAGAAGAGACGTGCGAGCCGGGCACGTTGCCGCCTGACCGCTGCAACAGCCCCGACGAGGCGAGGACCGACCCGGCCTGCGCGCTGACCCTCTGCCAGGACCGCACGGGCTTCATCTCTGAGACCCCCGATGCAGGCGCTGACGTCGACTTCTATTCGGTCACGGTGCCAGCCACCCTCACCGCGCGCAGCCTGTTGACGGTCAAGGGCGGGTACGCCGGCGTGCCGCAGACCGCGGTGAACTTCAGCGTCAACGTGCTGCGCGTCGGCGCCGACGGCGGTCTTCAGACCGTCGCCACTGGCGCGGACCGGCGCATGGGCGCCTCGGCGCCAACGGTCGTCGAGCTGACCCAGCCCTTCACCGAAGCGAACGCAGCCCTGGTCGTTCGCGTGTCTGACGTCGGCGGGGTGGTGACGCCCCGGGTCGACAACCGCAACGAGTACACGCTGTCGGTGTGCACCCTGGAAGACCCTGACACCAACGAGCCCAACGACACCACGCCCACGCCCATCGCCCTCACCACCGCCGCCGGCGTTCAGCAGGGCTCCTCGTCTGGCTACCTGGCCACCAACGACGATCTCGACCGCTACACGTTCGCCGTCACCGGTGGCCCGCGGCAGGTCATCTTTCTGCGGCTGTCGAGCACCCAGAAAGACCTCATGCCCCGGCTGAGGTACCTGCTCGCGTTCACCCTCAAGGACCCCACCGGGCGACCGATCGCCGAGGGCGCGATGGAGAAGGAGTTCGTGCAGGTCGAGCTGTCCACGGCGCGCCTCTCGGCAGGCGACGGCACCTACACCCTCGAGGTGTTCGGCGCTCGAATGCCGCAGCAGCTGACCCCCGTCGAAGGTGACCTGCGCCTCAAGTACGACGTCGACGTGCGGGTGCTGCCCGACCTCGATTCCAACGAGCCGAACGACACCGCCGCGACCGCGCGCTCGGTCAACCTCGCGCTGGGCACTCCGTCGACGTTGACCGGGCGGCTGGCCTTCGTGCCCGATGAGGAATGGTTCAGGCTGAACCTGCCGATGCGCACCCGGCCCGCGGTGCTGCGGTACGAGCTGTTGCCTGCCGGCCCGCCCGGTCGATTTCCCCCCTTGACGACGATTCCCTCGCGGCAGCTGCGGCTGCTGCAAGAGGTGACCACCGGCGCCACCCTCGCTGACAAGCAGGCGGCCTGTGCGGGCAACGTGGCCGCGTGCCCCCGAAGCTTCACCGCCCCGACCTCGAAGCCGGGTCAGCTGGTGACGGCGCTCTGTCGGGTCACCGACCCTCCCCAGTGCCTGCTGTCCGAGCGCAATGAAGAGCAGATCGTCGCCTTGCGCAGCCAGAAGAACTTCGTGGGCGCGATCCCCGTGCCGGTGTCGACCAGCGCGGTGCTGGTCGCCTTCAGCGACACCGGCCGGGGGCGCCTGAAGTACGCCGATGATCGCGAGTGGTCGATTCGGGTGACCCTCGAGGACGACCCTGACGAAGGCGCGCGCACCTTTCCTGTGGCGCCGATCGCCCTCGGACCGACGACGTCAGAGGTCAGCGGCGTGTTGACCTTCGGGTACGGGAAGACCATCGACTTTCAGGATCTCAACGAGGGGCGAGGCATTCGGGGGCCCAACGACTACGACGCCACCGAGACCGATCAGGACCTGTTCCGCTTCACCCTGGGCGGGCCGACCGATGGCGGCGCGCCCGGTGACCAGAGCTGGGCGCTGGAATGGACGATGGGTCACGTCGACGGAGGCAGCGCGCCCGCAGGTCAGGTCGTCTTCGAGTCGACGTTCTGCTCCGCCGCTGATGCCGGCTGCATTCAGTCGGTGCTCAGGCCGCTGCTGGGCAACAACACGCCGTGGTACCTGATGCCCGCCACGCTGCTGAACCAGCGGGTGCTCTTCACCCAGAGCGTGAGCGGCAACACCACGACCATTCGCGCCGAGCCGGTGGCGTGCGCCTGCATTCCTGCGCAGCGGGTCGCGGCCGGCTCGTTCACCATCAACGTCACCGCCGTCGACCGCACCGCGAACGACCCCATTCCCTACCGGCTGCGGCAGAGCGTGAGCAGCACGGTTGGCACCTTCGCAAACCCTGACGGAGGACCCACCGCGTTCAGCTGTCCCGCCCGCGCCCTCGACGGTGGCGGCGGTTGCAGGTTCCTGCCGTGAGCCTCGCCGCCGGTGGCCGACCGTCAGTTGCCCGAAAGACCTTTGAGGCGCAGCGGCACCACGTCGAGCTTCACGAGGTAACGCGCGCGCGCGTCAGACTCGAACTCGATGAGGTGGTCGCCGAGGTCCGACAGGTCGGCTTCGCGGGTCGTCATTCCAGTGCGCTCGGACTCGTCGATCAGCGCCCGCCCCGACAGCACCCGGCGCACGCGGCTTCGACACGCACCTTCATGGAAGTTGATGCGGGTCTCGTCGCCGGTGCCGGCGATCTCGCTCAGGAAGAACGACAGCCTCACCGTCGACGGCTCGAAGAGCTGCACCATGAGCTTGTTGGGTCCCGGGAACCGGCCCTGGACGTAGCTGCGATCGCCCACGATGCAGCCGACGGTGGTCTGGCAGACGCGCCACTCGCCATCGCAGCGGTCTTCGACGCGGGTGCCGAGGAACTGCTCGCGCACGCCGCCGCACCCTGCGAGACCGACGACGAGCAACCCGACGACCCCCCTTCGAGGCGGGACGAACGCCCGCCTCCGCAGGTCACTCATGAAACGAGGAAGACGCATGACACGCTCGGTTCTGGTCGCAACGGTGGGGACCTTCATTGGCAGCCTGGTCGCCTGCGGGCCGGTGAACACTACCCGGAAGATCTGTGACGGTGACAGCTTTGCCAACGAGCCCGAGCTCTGCATCGATCGCACCGCCCTGGGGTTCAGCCAGGAGTTCGGCAGCGGGACCACCCTGGGCACCCGGCCGATCGACTCCATCAAGATCACCAACCGCGGCCTCAAGCCGCTCACCATCACCGGCGTGGTGTACACCGGTGAGCCCGAGTTCAAGGTCAAGGCCAGCTGGGACGAGAACCCCGACGACGCCGAGCTGCCGCCCACCACAGTGACCGGTGGCAAGCGCGTGTTTCTGCAGGTCGAGTTCACCCCTCGCCAGGCGCGCTCGTACAGCGGGTCGATCGCCCTCTCGAGCAACGCCAGCAACGAGGCCAATCGCACCGTGCAGCTGTCGGGGTGTGGGGTGCCGGCCGACGGCGGCTTCTCGAACTGCTATTCCTGCGACGTCATCGCCCAGGGGTGTTCCGCCGCGGTCGATGGCGGGCCGCGCGCGTGTTACCAGAGCCCGTCGGGCGCTTCGTTCTGCTCGTTCACCACCGGCGTGACGCCCCTCGCGCAGCCGTGCGACGCGCCAGCCAGCTGCGAGCAGGGCCTGGTCTGTCTGACCGTCTGTCAGCAGTTCGCCGACGGAGGCCGCTGCACGCAGACCGCCGAAGCCCGTTGCCAGAAGCCCTGCAACGTCGACGGCGGCGCGCCGGGGTGTGGGGGCAGGGCCTGTCTCGAGCTGACCGCGCAGGGCATTCGCAACTACGGGGCGTGCGCGCTGTGAGCCTTCACCGCGCGGTGCACCTGCGGCGGTGAACCGACGCCTCCGGTCGTGGCGTCACTTCGAGGTGAGGGTGGGCGCCTCGACTCTCCTCCGGCTTTCAGCTTTGTTCTTCTTGTCCGACGGTCCACGCGTTCGGTGCCCATGCTCTCCATCCCCCTCCTCTTCCTGGTCCTCTCGGGCTCGCCGGCTCACTCGACGGTTCTCACGATTCAGTGCAACGACGCCCTGCGTCTGACCGAGGCGTTGATCGCCGCAGGTCTCAAGCCACTGGTCGTCGACGGCCAGCAGCAGCTCACGCTCGATGTGCTCGACTGTGGGGCGCAGAGCGGGCCGCCTGAAGCGAGACGCTACGCGTGTCAATCTCCGAAGGTCAGCGGCGGCCGCGCCAGGGCGTTGGTCGACGCACTCGCCACCGCCAAACTCCCCGGCGAAGGGGCAACGATGCAGTACTCCTACTCGTTCAAACGCGTGCGGTGTGGCGGTTCCCAGCACGTGCCAGAGTGTCACCTCTCGGCAGAGACGTACCTGACCAATCAAGTCGAGCTTGCCAGGGTCAGCAGCATCCCGTGCGCCGACCGGAAGCAGTCCTCCGACAAGGCCACGGGCCCCTGAGCTTCTGGTGACCCTCGCCGACCGCCGCGACTGCGTGAAGTCAGGGAACACGTCGTGAGCGCGCTGTCCCCGGCGGAGCGGCTCAGCCTCGAAGCCCGCGTCGAGGCTGCACACGCAGCACGTCAGCCACACCGCGCCGTCGCGCTCCTCGTCGAAGGCTACGGGCCAGAGCTGTTGTCGTTCCTCGCAGCATCACTCCCGGACCGTGACGTCGCAGCCGACGTCTTCTCTGTGGCCTGTGAAGACCTGCTGCGAACCTTCTCGACTTTTCGGCACCAGTGCAGCTACCGGACCTGGGTCTACGCGTTGGCCCGCACGGGCCAAAGGGCCTGACGTTCTTCGAGCTCAGCCTGGAAGGCGAACCACCGAGGCCGTTGTTCGAGACGTCGTCGGTGGCGATGCTGGGTCACGTCTGGGCCCTGGCTGCTGATGGTCGAACGGTCGCCATCGTCGAGCGTGACGGCCTGTTGTACGTGCGAGACCTCGAAGGCGTCGAGCGCTCGAAGCGAGCGGTGCCACTGCGAAGCCTTCGCGGCGTCGCGTTCGGTGGGGCCGGTGATTTCGTCGTGTGTGGCTTTGATGACGAGGGCCTTCAAGTCATCGGCCGCCTGCCAGCGAGTGGTTCGCTCGAGGTGTTGAGTCGCTCGACCTCGGCCTTCAACGAGCCGCACCTGTCACCCGATGGGCGGCACCTGGCGTACCTCGAGAAGGACTTCGACCAGGACGTCTGGGTGACGCCGCTGAAGCGCTGAAGGCAGATTCTCGCGTCACACTTTCCCGCACCGCCGTCTACCCGTCGAAGCGCAACCACGGGGCGGTCGAGTGATGAGAAATTCAAAGAAGTTCGCTTTGTTGGCGGCAGTGCTGGGGCTGGCGTCGTGTGGCGGTTCGAGCGTCAGCGCCGACGCTGGGTTCGAAGACGCCGACGCAGGCAGTGACGCTGGCTCGCGCGATGCGGGGCGACCGCTGCCGGGGCCTCTGGGGTGGCGCAAGGTGCTCGAAATGCCGCCTTCGCGCAGCAACCAGGTCGCCTTCTTCTGGCCACCAGCCCAGGCCACCCTCGTCTTCTCTGGCAATCACCAGACAGGTCCGGTGCAAGACGCGTGGTCGTGGAATGGCAGGTCCTGGACCCAGCAGGCGCTGCCCGAGCTCGACTACCCCAGCCGCAAGAACGCGGGCGTCGCGGTCGATGTCGCGGGCGCGCGGGCCTTCGTCTTCGGCGGGGTGTGGTCTGGCCACCCGCGTGACGGCGGCGCGTACACGGTGGCGGTGAAGGGTGACTTTCGCCAGTTCGATGGCACCCGGTGGACCGAGGTGGTGACGACGACGACCCCGGCCCCTCGGAGCGGCGCGGCGATGACGTGGGACGGCGTCAGCAATCAGGTGCTGATGTTTGGAGGCAGCGACAACGTCGACGTCTTCTCCGACACGTGGACCTTCGCGAACGGAGACTGGACGCAGCGCGCGACTGGCAGCGCGCCGCACCCATCGCCCCGACTCAACACGCGCATGGCGTACGACCCGCTGCGCCGACGGGTCGTGCTGTTCGGTGGGCAGGCCGTTGGCCCGACAGACGCCATCAACCTGCAGGACACGTGGGAGTGGGACGGCAGCACGTGGCGGGAGCTCGCCGTCACCGGCGCCATTCCCTCGGGGCGCGGGCACCACGCGATGGTGTTCGACCCCATCCGCCAGCGCGTGATGTTGCTGGGCGGAGCCCAGAACTTCTCACCGATTCCCAGAGGCTCGTCGCTCGCTGATCAATGGGAATGGGACGGCGCGCGGTGGACGCAGGTGATGCCGACGGGCCCTCGACCCGGCAAGCGGATGGCGCCATCACTGTCGTTCGACCCCGGTCGCAACGTCGTCGTCCTGCACGCCGGCTTCGACGACCACGACCTCGCTGACACGTGGGAATGGAATGGGCAGACGTGGTTGGAACGCTCGCTGCTCCCCGTTCCGCGGAGCGACTTCGCCTTCGGCCAGCAAGCCCCTGGCGCCGAAGCGCTGCTCTTCGGTGGCTACGTCACTGCTGGTGGCCTCGAGCTGGGCGACACCTACCGCTTCGTGTCGGACCGATGGCAACGCGTGCACACCGAAGGACCGACGCCGCCCCCACGAAGCGGCGCGAGCCTCGCGTACCTCGACGACGTCGCCGTGTTGTACGGAGGGATCTCAGGGCAGACGCTCCTCTCCGACCTGTGGACGCTGCAGAGTGGGCAGAACCGGTGGCGGCTGCGCACCGATGTCGCCGTGCCAGCAGGTCGACGGCAGGCCGCGATGGGGACGGACCCCATCCGCAAGCGCATCATCCTCTTCGGTGGTCGGAACGCGACCTCCGTCCTCGACGCGACCTGGTCGTGGGACGGCACCGATTGGACCCGGCTGAACCCTCCACAGTCGCCGCCGGCCCGAATCGACGCGACGCTGCTCTTCGATTCCGTGAGGGCGGGGACCCGCGTCTTACCGACTCAGGCGTTCGACTCATGGGGGCGGTTCGTCTCGTGGGGTGGTCGCGAGGGAGCCAACCCGCAAGACGGCGTCTCCATCGACGACGGCTCTGGCTGGGTCGCGCAGCCCTCGGCAGGGCCCGGCGCGCGCTTCGGTGCGAAGTGGATTGACCTCGGAGATCGTTGGTTGATGGTGTTCGGCTCGACGTCGAACTTCACCACCAGCTGGGAGGACTTCGCCGATGCCTGGGAGCTGGCGCCGCGCTGACCGTTGCGCAGCGCAGGCGACGCCAGGGGCTGTCCTCCTGCGGTCGCCTTGAGTCGAGGCGCGGGCCGCTACCCGCCGCCCTTCTTCAGGCGCTCGACGAGGCCCTGCGCGACGCGAAAGGCGTTGGCCACGATGGTGAGGGTGATGGGCACTCCGCCCGAGGTGGGCATGAAGCTGCCGTCGACGACGTAGAGGTTCTTCACCCCGTGCGCCCGGCAGTCTTTGTTGAGCACGCTCGACAGCTCGTCTTTGCCGAAGCGACAGGTGCCTCCCTGCAGAATGGTGGTCTCGCCCGAGGTGCCCACGCGGTCGAGGCGGTCGGGCTGCAGCGCCGCCAGCACCTCTTCACCGCGCTCGACGAGGAAGCGCGTCATGGTGAAGTCGAGGGGGTGCCGCTTGACGGTGATGGCCGCCACCGGCACCCCGTACTTGTCCTTCACCTTGCCGTCGACGGTGACGCTGGTGTCGTCGTTCGAGAGGAACTCACCGTAGATCTCGAACTCGAGGATCTTGCTGTCCCGGTACGCGCGCAGGGTGTCCTTCAGCGCCTTGCCGAAGACCCCGGCCTGCCCCTTCTTCGCCAGCCCCACCGCCGCGAAGATGGGGTTGGGGTGCGCCCACATGAAGCCCAGCGTGCCGCCCTTGCGAAACCCGAAGCGGGTGTCGGGCATGAGGTAGAAGTCCTGCACCGAGCGGTTGACGAAGGGCGAGACGGTCTCGAGCCACGGCCGCTGCTGCTTCTGCTTCGAGACGCTGAAGGTGGCCTTCGACTGGCCGAAGCTCGAGAACAGCAGGTGTTTGCCCACCAGGCCGTTGTTGTTGGCGAGGCCCTTGGGGAACCGAGCCGACGTCGAGTTCAGCAGCAGCCGCGCCGACTCGACCGCCGTCGCCGAGATGACCACGATCTTCGCGGGCTGTTCCTGCCTCACGCCCTCAGCGTCGAGGTACACCACGCTCTTCGCGAGGCCTTTGGCGTCGACCGTCACCTCGACCGCCATCGAGCGCGTGCGCACCTCGACGTTCCCGGTGGCGATGGCGGCGGGGATGAGGGAGGCCAGGGTCGAGCTCTTGGCGCCGTTCTCACAGCCGTAGCTGCCGCACAGGGTGCAGTAGGTACAGCCCTTGCGCCCCTTGTACCCGGTGCTGGTGATGCCGCGCGCCGTGGGGAACGCGTGAAACCCCAGCGAGGCGCAGACGCGGTCGATCTCTGCCGCGACCGGGTGCTCGGCCAGCGGGGGCATGGGGAAGTTCTTCTTTCGCGGCTCGAGGAACGGGTGGGGCACCGCGTTGCCGGACACGCCCAGCTCTTCTTCGGCGCGATCGTAGAAGGGAGACAGCTCGTCGTAGCTGATGGGCCAGTCGGCGATGGTGCTGCCGGGCACCGCGCCCAGCTCGGTCTTGAGGCGGAAGTCGACGGGCTTGAGCCGGTAGAAGTAGCCGCTCATGTGCACGGTGCCGCCGCCGACGCAGTTGGCGGTCCACGCCTCGTTGGTGCGCGAGTACGGTTTGTCAGGCCCCGCGCGCCACAGGTGCGGCTCGTCCCACGGCAGCGGCATGAAGAAGTTGCGCCGCGAGTTCATGATCTCGTCGTGCATGAAGTCCTCGGGGCGGTACCAGGCGCCCTTCTCGAGCACGACGACCTTGAAGCCCGCGCGGCCCAGCTCGAGCGCCATGGGCGAGCCGCCGGCGCCGCTGCCGACGATGACCACGTCTACGGCGTCTTTGGCCACGTCAGCACCCCTTCCCGCCGCCGCACTTCAGGTGCTCGAGGTGCTTCGAGCCGTCGTACCCCGACCCCGGGTCTGCGGGCAGGTGGGTGACGAGCGAGAAGCCGACCAGCTTCCAGCCGACCTGGCCCTGGTTGCCACCATAGCTGGGGTCGCCGAGGAACCCTTCGAGGGTCAACACCACCAGCATGTCGTACCAGCGGGCCTCGCCCGAGGCCTCGGGGCTGTTCTTGAAGATGGTCAGCACCTCGTCCTGCTGTTGCGCGGTGGCGGCGGCGAAGCCCACCTTGAACATGCGCTGGCTGCGGCGATCGAGGGCCGCGACCCCGGGCGCGAAGTTGTTGCGCATCTGCTCGAGCTGCGGCGTCTGCAGGATTCGATCGACGTACGCGGGCACGTTGGCGTCGAGGGCGCCCGGGTCTTCGTCTCGGGGAATGATGCGCTCGCAGGCGGCGGCCACCACCGCGAACTCGTCGTTGGTGAAGGTGAGGTGAGAGGTGGTGAGCGCCTCGGGCCGCGGTGGTGACGCGGCCACGGCGGGCGGCGGGGCGGCCTTTGTTGCGGGCTCTTTGCAGGCGCTGCCGAGCAGCACCACGCCGCCGCCCATGAAGCTGAGCCGCTGCACGAAGCTTCGCCTCGAGACCTCGTCGGGCGTGGCGACCTGGGTCTGGTCGAGAGGCTCAGCGTGCGGCACCACTTCGTCGAGATCGCCGGCCATGGGCTGCAGAGCATTCTCGTGGGGGTGCTTCAATGCAACGAAGACGAGGCTGGGGTGGACTGTTCCCCACACGTCGTCCGCAACGCGGTCATGCCGGGTTGCGTGAGGGTCCGGTAGGCTGGCGGGTGGCCGGCGGCGCTCGAGCCCCTCACCCTCACCGTGGACAGTCCCTCATGAAGCCTTCCTGGTCTCGCCTTCACGTGGTCGCGCTCGGCGCCGTGATGCTGGCGTCGTTCACCGCGTGCCCCGGGCCGCAGAGGTCGAACCCCGGCGGCACGGGGAAGACGATCGAGGGCTCCATCACCGCGGCGGGCGGCATGCTCGAGCTCGAGGCCGCGAAGCTGACCGTGCCGGCCGGGGCCGTGAGCGCCGACCTCAAAGTCAGCATCACCTCGGTGCAGAACCCGGCCGGCTCGAACTACCAGGCGTTGACGCCGGTGTTTCGCTTCAAGCCCGACGGCACCGAGTTCGCCGCGCCCGTCACCGTGGAGTTCGACCTGGGCAGCACGGCCGCGACCGCCCCCCTCATCTTCTGGACCCGGAAGGGCTCGTCGGTCTTCGAGCGGCAGCGCACCACGCGCTCGGGCTCGAAGGTGAGCGCGCAGGTGACGCACTTCTCGCAGGGCTTCGTGGCCGAGGCCCCGAGCACCGGCAGCGCCGATGGCGGCCGGCCCACCGACGACGCCTTTCGAATCATCGACCTCGACCCGACCGCGCGCGGGCTCGACTACTTCGCGGCTGCGGTGGAAGCGTCGACCGGCAAGGTCGGCGTCGTCTACTACGCACCCAGGGGCACCCAGTCGATGCCGGGCCGGGTCGACGCCGGGGTCGACGACTTCAACCTGAAGTACGTCGAGTACGCCAACGGGGTGGTGAGCACGCCCGAGGTGTTGACCTTCGTGCAGCGCAAGGTGGGCGTGGCCATCGCCTTCGACCCCACGACGGGCGACCCGGCGGTGGCGTACCTCGGCGGGGCGAGCGGCTTCCAGCCGGGCATGTCGGCGTTCTGGTTTCAAAGCGACGCCATGGTGCGACGCAAGGTCGGCGGCGTCTGGCAGCCCGAGGTGGCCGTCACCACCGGGGGCGATCAGGTGACCTGCGGCAACCCGGTGTCTGATCGCGGGTTCCTGGTCGGGCTCTGGCCGGCGCTGTCCTTCGACGCTTTGGGAGCGTTGACCCTGGTCTACCGCGATGGGCACGACGGCCAGTTCCCGCAGCAGGACTGGGCCGGGTCTGACGTCGAGGTCGTCGAAGACGTGTTTGGAACGCGCAGGTTGGTCTGCGCGCAGGGCGGCGGCGACGCCAAGAGTGGCTGGGGTGGGCGCATTCGAATCGCGCGGGGGGCAGGTGATCTGCCCGCCATCACCTACGACAAGGTGCTCGGCACCGCTGACGGCCGGGGCAACGACGTCATCTTCCAGCGTCGCCTCGCAAACGGCACCTGGACCCCGGCGGCGCCCATCTTCAACATCGCCGACACCATGACCGGAGCCACCATCGCCCACGACCCGTCCATCGGCTGGGCAGTGGCGGTGACCGACGGGCAGACCAACAAGCTGCTCTATCGCCGCAATGACGACCCGCAGGTCGCCAGCACCCGGTGGCAGCAGGCTGAAGAGGTGTTCGCCTCGGGCACCGGCGGCTGGTACCCGTCGATGGCGATTCAGCGCGGTTCTTCGCAAGAGCCGTCTGAGCCGGCCATCGCCCATTACGTCTGCTCCCGCCGGGACCAGGTCGAGGCCAGTCGCTGCACGCAGGATCAAGACGAGCTGCGGGTGATTCAGAAGTTCGGCGGCAACGACGGCGTCTGGCGCGAGACGCTCGTCGACCCGGGCGGCGGCTATCAGCCACAGCTGTCGTTCATTGGCCGGCAGCGGGTGGTGGTCTACCGCGTGCCCGCGGCGCTCAAGAGCGACAACAGCGTCGAGCCGACCGCCGGAGCGCTCAAGCTGGCGCTCGAGAACATCGCGCCGTGAAGCACCGGCCACCGATGCGTCGCGCGAGCCTGCTGGCGGTGATGCTGGTGTGCTGCGCCTGTACGCCCGAGAACACCCTGGGGGGCAGCCTGGGCGAGCTGGTCGATCTCACCGTGACCGAGGTGATCGCCTTTCGAAACACCGAGGCCCTGCAGCTGACCTTCACCCGCAATCGCGGCGTCTTCCTCGACATCGTCATTCGGGTCTCCGTCTCGTTGCAGACCGAGGAAGCAGACGGCAGCCTCACCACCCTCGAGCCGACCAAAGGCACCCGCATCGTGCTGCAGGGAGACTGGCGGCGGGGCAGCCCGCGCACCACGGTGGCGCATGCTCCGGGGGGAGAGCCGACGCGTCTGTTGCCCCGGGTGCGCTCAGGCGATCTGGTCATCACCACCGGCGGGCGGCCTGGCGTGCCGATCTCGGGCAGCTTCTCGATGCGGTTCGAAGACTCGGGGGGCGACCTGGGGTTTGGGCGAACGTTGAACAGCACCTTCAACACCCCGGCCGCCACCCGCGACGCCGGCTTCGGCGAGCTGCCCTGACTCGTCCCGCAGGGCCGCTACAAGTCGATGCGGACGTTGAGCACCGAGCCAGCGACGACCTCGACGGTGCGCTCGACGGGCCTGGCGCCGCTCAGCTCGACCCGCACGGTGTGACGACCGGGCGTTGCGCCGAAGACCTTGGGCGTCATGCTGCGGTTCGCCGCGTCGAGCGTGACGGTGGCCGAGACGGGCTTGCCCTTGAGGGTGGCGATGACCCGCACGTGCCCCCGGGTGGGGGCCGCTGATTCGGGAATGACCTCGAGCGCGGTGCCGTCGCCCTCGCGGGCGCTCAAGGGCCCCACGAACGTCGCGTCGCTGCGAAACACCTGGGTCTTGCCAGAGTCCGACGGCGGCTCGGGCTCGACTGTGTTGACGACGCTGACCACGTCTTCGGCCGCCGCCATGGGAACGTCTGCGCTGTCCTTGCGCGGCGTGAAGCGGGGCACCAGGCGGGTGTTCTCGTTCTGCAGGGCGGGCACGGGCTTGAGCCCTTCCCGGGTCTCGCGGTGGTCAGGGCTCGGCCTGCTGCGGGGCTCGGTCACGAAGGCGAACGCCCGGGCGAGGTCGATCTTCTTCACGCCGGCGGCGGCCTCGAGCTCGGCGGCGAACTCCGAGGCGGTCTCGGGGCGGTCATCGCGGCGCTTGGCCAGCCCGTGGATCAGCACCTGCGCCACGCCCTTCGCGATGCCCTTCACCAGCGCCGCGGCGTCAGGCACCTGGGTGTTCTTGTGGCCGTACAGCACCTCGAAGTTGTTCTTGCCGAGGTACGGCGGGCGCCCGGTGAGCAGCTCGAAGGTCATCGCCGCCAGCGCGTAGACATCGGTGCGGCGGTCGATGTCTTCCGCCCCCAGAATCTGCTCGGGCGACATGTAGTACGGAGTGCCCACCATCGCGCCCGGCTTGGTCAGGCCGGGGTTGTGCTGGTCGCGCACCACGCCGAGGTCGAGAATGGTGACGCGCCCCTTCGCGGCCAGGAAGATGTTCTGCGGTTTGATGTCCCGGTGAACCAGGCCGTGGTGGTGCAGGAACGCCAGGCCCGACGCGATGGGCTTGATGAGGGCGACCACCTCGGCGACCGGCAGGGTGCCCTTCTTCACCTCGAGCACCTCGGACAGCGTCATGCCCTCGAGGAACTCCATGACGATGTAGGGCAGGGCACGCAGGCGGCCGTGACCGTAGAGCTGAACGATGTTGGGGTGCCGCAGCTCCATCATCAGCTCGGCTTCGCGCTCGAAGCGCGCGAGCACCTTGGGTTTGCGGCAGTGCTCGGGCGCCAGCACCTTGACCGCCACCACCTGCCCCGACTTCAGCTCGCGGCCCCGGTACACGCTGCCCATCGCGCCCTGGCCGACGCGATCTTCGATGCGCCAGCGATCGTCCAGCACCTCGCCGGGCGTGACGTGCAACACGACGGTGTGATCGGGGTTGTGCGCCACGGTTGCGGCTGT
>VYLD01000199.1_pt1 | contig 21347 bp, 19 predicted proteins | sample 5114401 | NCBI WGS metagenome assembly VYLD01 (sample SAMN12291783, study PRJNA351875) | freshwater metagenome | isolation source: freshwater lake | place: USA: Michigan, Gull Lake | collected 2013-08-08 | reverse complement strand
GAACGCACCGGGTCGCGGATTGAACTGTTGGTCGGGTGACCGAGCTCGGCGTCCCGTTTGGGGCTCCCGACATGGCTCAGGAAGCCAGTCACGCACCCTTGCCGGAGTGACACCGCCGCCCGTCGAGAACTCCCGACACGTCTGTCCCGGGAAGGCTCGGCACCAGGGCCCGGCTGAAGGGGAGCAGGCGTTCCGGCGACCGGAGCGCTCTCTTCACGCGGGCTTCTTCTTCTTCGCGGGCACGCCCTTCTTCGGGCAGAGGTCCGCCACCACGCAGCGATGGCACTCGGGCTTTCGGGCGTCACAGACCCGCCGCCCGTGCCAGATGATGAGCTGGTGCGCCTGGAACCAGCGGTCTTCCGGCAGCAGCGCGCGCAGGTCGAGCTCGACCTGATCGGGGTCTTGCGAGGTGCTGAGTCCGAGGCGTTTCGACAGCCGCAAGATGTGGGTATCGACGGGGAACGCCTTCTCGGCGCCGAGGTGAATCGTCACCACGCCCGCGGTCTTGTTGCCGACGCCCGGCAGCGACGACAGGGCCGCGCGCGAGGTGGGCACCTGACCGCCGTACTCGGCCACCAGCATCTGCCCGAGCTTGACCAGCGCCTTCGCCTTGTTGCGGAACAAGCCGACGGACTTGAGGTACCCCTCGAGCACCGCGGGGCTGCTGGCCGCGTAGTCTTCGGCGCGCCTGAAGTCGCGAAAGAGCGCGGGCGTCACCAGGTTCACCCGCTTGTCGGTGGTCTGCGCCGCCAGCAGCACGGCGACGACGAGCTCGAGCGGCGTGGTGTAGTCGAGCTCGATCTTCGCGTCGGGCATGGCCGCGTCGAGGCGGCGAATCACCTCGACGGCGCGGGTCTGGCGGTCCTTCAGGGTCTCGCGGGGCATGGTCGGTGGCGTTTCCCGGTCAGTCGACCACCCGGCGGGGAAGGTGCGCCCCGAGGCGGGTGACGAGCTCGTAGTGAATGGTCTGCGCCCAGCCCGCGAGCGTCTCGGCGCTGATCGACTCTGCGCCGCTGTGGCCCAGCAACGTCGCCACCAGGGGCGCTTCGTCATCGACCGCGTGGGTCACGTCGATGATGAGGTGGTTCATCATCACCCGCCCCAGCACCGGGCAGCGGTGCCCGTTCACCAGCACGTGCGCTTTGCCCGAGGCGAGCCGGGGGTACCCGTCCCAGTAGCCGACCGGCAGCACCGCGACGCGGGTGTCCGCCCCACACCGCCACGAGCAGCCGTAGCCGACGAAGCTGCCCGCGGGCAGCCACTTCACCACCTGACTCGGGCACCGCCACGAGAGCACCGGCTGCAGGCCCGGCAGCGCGCCCAGCACCACCTTCGCCGACAGGCGCGTCTCGGTCGATGGCCACAGGCCGTACAGGCTGATGCCGACCCGCACCACGTCGAAGCGTGACGGCGGCAACACCAGGGCCGCCGCGCTGGCCGCGAAGTGGCGCTGAACCTGCGGGGGCAGCGCGACCCGCTGACCGAGCCGCGAGAAGGCCCGCTCGAAGGTGGCCAGCTGCGCGACCGCGTAGGACTGCTCGGTCACGTCTTCGGTGTTGGCGAAGTGACTCAACACGCCCTTGACGCGCAGCACGTCGGCGCCACGCACGAGGAGATCTGCGGCTCCTTCGTCGAGCTGCCGCTCGGTGAAGCCTTCCCGACCCAGCCCCGTGTCGAGGTGAACGTGCACCGACGCGCGCAGCCCCGCGGCCCGCAGCGCCTCAACGGCGTTCTCGAACCCGCGCTCGGCCACCACCACGTCGACGTCGGCCCGGGCGAGCGCCACCACCTCGTGTGCCGCCACGGCGCCGATGACCAGCACGGCTTTGCGGGGAAGCCCCAGAGCGAGCTCGAGGGCACGCACGGCGAGCCCTTCACCGGGAGTGATGACGTAGAGGACGTCGGCCGCCGCGTGCGCCAGCGGGAGGACCTCGGCGAAGCCGTGCCCGTACGCGTTGCCCTTGAGCACCGCGCCCACCTGTCGGCCGGGCCCGATGACCTCGCGAAAGGCCAACACGTTGGCGCGAAAAGCAGACGCAGACAGCTCGAGGTGCGACGCGACGGCTCCGGGGTGAGGCACCGTGTCCATGGCTGGGTGGGCCCTACCCTGAAACGTCGATGAGGTCGCGGTCGCACAGCGGTCTGGCCGAGGCCGCATGCACGCGGTTGCCCCGCGCCTGCAGGTGGTCGCTGCTGCACCGCAGCGCGCTGGGTCTGCAGCCCGGGCTCCGCCCCGCTGGGTCGCCGCGCAGGCGGACCCTGACGGACCTGCGGGAGTGAAGTTCGAACGACGCCTCATCTGGCGGCCATTGGCAGCCGCGGGACCGCGCGGAAGCCCTCTTGAGGTCAGGTCCTCATGGTGCGGGCGACGCGCGGCAGCTCGGCTCGGCGCGTGGGTGCGTCTACCGGGCGCTCACGAGGCTGCTGGGCGAAGCGAACCAAAGGCGAATTGAGGCTACAGTCGACGGCTCATGCGCTGCGCGGGTGCCCCCATCGAGCAACGCCGACTGCGAGTTGGCGCGACGACCGCGCTGGTCTCGACGGCGTTCGCGTGCGCCACCGCGCCCATCGAGCGGATCCCCGCCGAAGAGGTGCTGGGCCTGCCGCGGCCTGTGGGCCTCTCGGAACATGACGCGTCGGGTCCCCTGCTCGAGTCGCTGCAGCACTTCGGCGAGGTCAGCGAGGAATTGCGACGGCAGACCCCAAGAGGCGCTGCGATGCCGCCGGCGCAGGCCGACGCCTGGGCGGCGCTGCTCACCGACGTCGACCGCTTCCTTCGCCGGGACCCCACCGTGCTCGACCTGGTGCGCGCGAGGCTCTGGCTGCAGACCCAGCTCGAAGCCGACGGCGGCCGGTATGGCGACGTGCCGGCCGAGGTGGCGCTGCGGGCGCAGCGAACGGTCGCAGAGCTCACCTTCAAGCTCGTCACCCTGCAGCGCGGCCGTCGCCTGGCGCGTGTGTCGCCGACGTCCCTCTCGTGGCCCCTCGAGCCCGTGGTGGTGACCAGCCCGTGGGGCCACCGGACCCACCCGATTCACGGCGACTACCGGTTTCACGCAGGGGTCGATCTCGAGGCCACCCGCTCACAGCCGGTCACCGCCGCCGGGCCGGGCGTCGTCGCGTTCGCCGGGTGGAACTCGGGCCACGGGAAGCAGGTCGAGGTGCAGCACGACGAGCACCTGTCGACCCGCTACAGCCACCTTCAGGCCTGGGCCGTTCGCGCGGGAGCAGTGGTGAAGCGGGGCGACCTCATCGGGTGGGCCGGCATGACGGGCACCGCCACCGGCGTGCACCTGCACTTCGAGCTGCGAATGGACGGAGAAGCGATCGACCCCGAGGTCGAGCTGCAAGGGCCCTACACGGTGCTGCGATGAGCGCGGTGCTCGACGCCCTGGTGGCGACCGCCTTTGCACGGGCCAACGCCCTCGACGCGAACACCTGCATCGAAGCCACTCGAAAGGACCAGGCAGCCCGCGGCCACCAGCCCTTCAGCTACGAGCTGCTCACCCCCCGCGCCAACGTCGACGAGTTTTTCCTCACCGTGGCGCTCCCGAGGCTGGTCAGCTTCCTGGCCAGCCGGGGCTTCAGGGGCACCACCACTCCGGGCGTGTTCCTCTCGCTCTTCGCGCCCAATGGCCTGCACTTCATCGAGGCAGGCGCTGCCCTCGAGGTGCTCGGAGCCTTCCGGAACCTGACGGTGGGTGAGCTCTACAGCCGGTATCGTGACGGTGGCGCGGAGGAGCCGCTGCTCCTCGGCCCATGAACGGCGTGAGGCACGCAAGCCCCATGGTTTGGTCGAGCCTGCAGGCCTGGTCGAGCCAACAGGGCCTGGTCGAAGCAACAGCGCCTGCTCGAGCCAACAGGGCGTCGAGACCGCGGCGCTCCAGTGCAGCCGACCGTTGGGTCCGCCGCCCCCCGGGACAGTTCAGCCCAGCTCACGGGTTCATCAAGACCCACAGCTTACAGCGTGTCTTTGAGCTCCTTGGCCGGGCGGAAGCCGATGGTCTTGGTGGCCTTCAGCTTCATCAGCTCGTTGGTCTGCGGGTTGCGAATGCGGCGGGCCTTGCGGGTGCGGATGCTCCACGTGCCGAAGCCGGGGTAGCTGAACCGGGCATCGGCCTTGACGGCCTTGCCGATGTTGTCGAACACCACAGCCATCAACTTCGCGGCGTCCTTCTTGGTCAGCTTCGTCTGCTGCGCCACGGCCTCGACCAGCTCTGCCTTCGTCATGTGGTGAACCCTCCCGATCCGCGGCCGCCGCCGCGGGGGGCTGCTGAGTATCATCGACAGATCAGTCAGGTCAATCACAAACAAAACAATTACCACACTTCAAGATGTCTGATCTGACCACGGCACCCGCCGATCACGGCCCGACGCCAACCCCCTGCAACCCAGCAGGGAATACGCGAAGCCGTGATCGAGCGCCAGCGCCGCTCGATCGCGCACGGGTCGTGGTGGCGGTGGTGACGCTGGTGGTGGGGTGTGTCCGGCAGGCAGCGCCCTCGAGGCCCTTGCCCAGCGGCCCCATCGAGGTGTGGGTCGACGGCTCGGCGCTCGAGGGTGGCGACGGTTCCCGGAAGGCGCCCCTGCGCTCACCGCCCGACGCGGGCGCGACCCTGGCGCTGCACCTGCGCAGCGGGCTGTACCGGGGCCCCTTTCGTTTCCCACCGGGGTCCACCGTCGAGGGGCACGGCGAGGTGGTGCTCTTCCTCGACGAGCCCGGCGCGGTGGTCGAGGTCATCGACGGGCCGCTGACCCTCACCCACCTCTCGGTGCAGGGCGGCACCACGGGCATCGAAGCGCAGGGGCCCGTGCGGCTGACGGGGGTGCACTTCTCGGGGCACCGCGAGGTGGGAATTCGGGTAGGCCCCGACGCGGGCGTCGAGGGCCGCGACCTGGTCTTCGAGTCGTCCATCGACTCCAGCGCGGGCGTGTTCGCGAGGCAGGGCACGGTTGCGCTGTCGAGGGTCACGCTGCGCGGGCCGATGAAGGTCGGGGTCGAGGCGCATGACTCGACGGTGCAGCTCGAGGACTTCACGAGTCAGGGCGTGTCGACGGCGGTGAAGGCGAACGGGGGCACGCTGTCGGCGAACCGCCTGAGCGCCGCCGCGGGCCGGGGCCCGGCCATCACCGTTGGGCAGACCTCGGCGCGGCTGCGCGCGATCGACGTCACCGGGCACGAGTTCGCGCTGCTGGGCCGGGGCCAGGTCGACGTGGACGGCCTGGTCTCGAGGGGCGCGCAACTGGGCGGGGTGTCGTTGGTTCGTTCGACGGTGCGGCTGGACCACGTTCAGCTTCAGCGCGCGGGGAATCTGGGCGGCGTGCAGCTGCTCGAGTGCGAGAGCGTGCTGGGCGACGTGCGGGTCAGCGATAGCGAGGTCTGGGGCGTGATGGTGCGCCTGGGCCACGCCACCATCGCCAGGCTCGACGCCCGCGCGCTTCGCGGTGAGCGGGGCCCCGACGGCGTGCTGAGCCTGGGGGACGGGCTGCACGTTCGCGACGCCCGGGTCGAGGTGGCCGAGCTGGTGGTGGCCGATTCCGAAGGGGCGGGCCTGTTCGCCACCTCTGGCGCGACGGTGCAGGCGGGCACCCTCACCGCGTCGCGCACCGGGTTTGGAGCGGTGGTCTCTGAGCGCGGCAGCCAGGTGACGGCGACGTCGGTGACCTCGAACGGCTCGATGGGTCCCTCGGTGTCGGCGCCCGACGACGGCCAGCTCACCATCGAAGACTTCACCGGCCGCGGCGGCGACGTCTCGGTGTGGGCCGATTGCCAGGCTGGAGCACGCGTCTCCATCAAAGGGGTGCGTGCCGGCACCCTGCTGCCGACCCTGCGGTGTCTGAAGGGCCCTCTTTCGCGCTGAGGTCGGCGGCTGCGCTGGCGCGGTGGCCAGGCGCGTCGCGGTCAGGCAGACGAGCCTTCAGCCTTCGGCACGCCCTCGGTCGCCGTCGAGCGGCGCTGCAGGAACTCCACGATGGGCGGGTACACGTCGCGAGGGGCGTCTCTGCCGACCACCAGGTCTCCGTGCCCGTACTCGGTCGCCTGCCCGTAGTCGGTCCCCACCAGCAGCCGCTGCTTGTCCACGGCGGTCAGGGCGTCGAAGAGCCGGTTGGTGGCGGCGAGGGGCGCGAGGTGATCGACGCTGCCTCCCACCACCAGGGTCGGCACGTCGCGGACCGCCAGCGCCGGGGCCCGAAGGTCGAGCCCGGTCTTCAGCGACACCAGCCCGGGCCCCACCACCCACGTCTCGAGCTGCGCCATCACGCCTCGAAAGAGGGGCGCGAAGACGTTGGCCAGCAGGAAGCGCTGATCGGCCACCTCGATGTTGTTCACCCGCGCGGCGATGTTGGCGAGGCGCGGCACCGGGAACAGCGGAGCCACGGGCGCGATGGCGGCGGTGAACACCTCGGCCGGAAACCGCCCCGCAGGCGCCAGCCGCTGACCGAGCCTGAGCAGGGCCGGCGAGGCGACCCCCTCTTCGAAGAAGACCGGGCTGCCGATGGTCACCAGGGCTTGCAGGCGCCCCCGCGCGCCGCGGGCCGAGGCCAACAGGCCGATCACTCCGCCGAGGGAGTGCCCGACCCAGGTCACCGTGCGCTGCCCGGTGCGCGCTTCGATGGCGTCGAACACCGCCGGCACGTCGAGGTCGAGGTGATCATCGACCGTGGCCTCGATGAAGCCGTCATCGGCAGCTTCGAACACGCCGGCGCCGCGGCAGTTCATGGTGAACACCTCGAAGCCCGCGTCTGCGAGCACCCGGGCGAGGTGCCGTGCCCCGCGGAATTCGAAGAACGACGCGTTGTTCCCCAGCCCATGGCAGAGGACCACGGGCTCGACGAAGCGCTTCTGAGCCGGCGCGCGGTGCCAGAGCGTCAACGTCCACCCGTCAGCCGTGGTCACCGGCAGGGCGAGGGGACGATCGGGCAGACGAAACACGACGCGCACCAGCGCCAGCCACATGGCCGAGGCGATCGCCACCCCGAGGACGATGATCAGCAGCGTCATGACAGGGGCTGGTATGGTGTTGGCGGCATGAAGCTGCGCGACCTGATGTTCGTTCTGCCGAACCTCTTCACGGTGTCGTCCATCTTCTGCGGCTTCGTGGCGATGACGCTGTGTACCGGTGACGCGGGGCCGACGCAGCTCTATCAGGCCGCGCTGGCCATCTTCTTCGGGGTGTTCTTCGACGGCTTCGACGGCCGGGTGGCCCGGCTCACCAAGACCCAGAGCCTCTTCGGGCAAGAGCTCGACTCCCTGGCCGACGTGGTGACCTTCGGGGCCGCGCCGGCGCTGCTCATCTACAAGTGGGCGCTCGAGCCGCTGGGCCTCGTCGGGTTGCTGGGCGCGTTCCTCTTCGCGGCCTGCGGAGCCCTTCGCCTCGCCCGCTTCAACGTGCTGGCCATTCGTTCACCCCACGGCGGCGCGTCGCGGTTCTTCGTCGGCATGCCCATTCCCTTCGCGGCCTGCGGCCTGGTCTCGATGATCATCGCCTTCCAGACGGCGCGCGGGGGCGAGCTGCCCGAGCCGTTTCGCTGGCCGGTCTTCGCGGTGGTGGTCTTTCTGGCGCTGTTGATGGTGTCGACGGTGCGCTACCGCACCTTCAAGGACCTCAAGCTGTCGAAGCGCTCGATGGCGGTGTTCGCCTTCATCCTCGCGGGCGGGGTGATCATCGCCACCCGCCTGCACCCGGCCTCGGTGATCGTGGCCTACTTCGGGCTGTACCTGGTGTCGGGGCTGGTCGAGTCGCTGCTGCTGCTGCGGCGCTACATGGTGGACAAGCGGGCCCAGGCGCTGGCCGCGGTCATCGACGACGACACTGAAGAAGACGAGGGCGATGACGCGGTCGACGAGCAGGAAGTGTTGTAGCGGCTCACCCACGGGACACGAACTTCGTGCGCATCGAGACGCTCTGCACGGGTGACGAGCTGCTGACTGGCCTCACCGCAGACACCAACAGCCGCTTCTTTCAGACGTTGCTGCTCGAGCGCACGGGGCTGGTGGTGCGTCGCTCGACGGTGGTGGGTGACGTGCGTGCCGAGCTGATCGAGCTGCTCGACCTGTTGTCAGCGCGCTGCGACGTGGTGCTCGTCTCGGGCGGCCTGGGCCCCACCGCCGACGACCTGACCGCCGAGAGCGCCGCGGCAGCGGCCGGGGTGCCGCTCGTCGAAGATCAGGCGGTGCTGGCCCACCTGACCGCGCGGTTCGAGCGACGCGGCATCACCCTCACCGACAACAACCGGCGGCAGGCCCGCGTGCCGGCCGGGGCCGAGGTGGTGCTCAACGATGAAGGCTCGGCGCCGCTCATCATTCAGCGCCGCGGGACCTGCACGCTCTTCTTCGTGCCCGGAGTGCCGAAGGAGTACCGGTTCCTCGTCGAGCGCCACGTGGTGCCCCGCATCGCCGCGCTCGCAGGGCCGCGGCGAGGGGTCTCGAAGCTGCGGCTGATCAAGACCGTCGGGCTGCCCGAGTCGCACCTCGACGCGAAGGTGCAGCCGCTGCTCGCCCAACACCCCCAGGTGACCTTCGGCTTTCGCACCCTGGCGCCCGAGAACCACCTCAAGCTGATGGCCACCGGCGAGCGCAGCGAAGAAGTGGACGCAGCGCTGGCGTCGGCTGAGCGGGCGGCCCTCGGCGTGCTGGGAGAGGCGGTCTTCGGCGTCGATGACCAGACCCTCGCGAGCGCCCTGGCCGCGCGCTTGACCGAGCGTGGGCTGACGCTCTCGGTCGCCGAGTCGTGTACGGGAGGGCTGGTCAGCGCCGCCTGCACCGAGGTGCCCGGGGCCAGCGCCTGGTTCATCGGCGGCGCAGCCACCTACTCGCCAGCCGCCAAGAGCGTGTGGGCCCACGTGCCGGCCGGGCTCATCACGCAGCATGGCGCGGTCTCTGAGCAGGTCGCCCGCGCCATGGCCGACGGCGTGCGGACCGCGCTGGGCACCTCGTGCGGGCTCTCGGTCACCGGCTTCGCGGGCCCGGGTGGTGGGGACGCCGAGCACCCGGTGGGCACGGTCTTCATCGGCATCGCGACTCCCGAGCAGACCCGCGTCGAGCGCCATCGCTTCAGCGGCGATCGCGAGCGGGTGCGCGCCTTCGCTGCGGCCACCGCAATCGACGCTCTCAGGCGCCAGCTCGGTCACTTGCCGAGCGCCGGTTGAAGGCGAGGCTGGCCTCGAGCGCGCCGAACAGGTGAGCTCCTGGGGGTGGCGTGGCGGAGGTGCACAACTCCACGGGCCCAACCTGGTCCGCGCCTCCCGGTCGGCGATGGTGATGACCGAACCTGTTCGTGCTTCGCGCGTGGCAGGGAACCCGAGGGGAAGGGCCAGCAGCGACGGCGGGCGGCTTCGAACGACTGCTACCGCTTCGGGCGCCTGGGTGACGGCCGAGGTGCCGGCGGCCTCGATGGGGCCGACGTCAGCCGCACTTCAGCACCGCTGATCGTCAGGGCCTTCTTCATGAAGGCGGCTTCGACGGGGGTGCCTTCCCAGATGAGGGCGGGCAGGCTCGCCAGCGCGCGCCGCACCTCGGCGGCCGGCGCCGACAGCATGGCCGCCAGCACCTTCACCGTCTTCCCGTCGGTCGAGATCGAATCGACGAACACCTGCACCTGGCCCGCAGCGCTCATCAACGCGTGGCGCGCAGCAGGCGTGGGCAGCCCAACGTTCTTCGCTTCGAAGGCGTGCCCGCAGCTGCACGAGAACGACTCGAGCCAGGACAGGGAGCCCTTGACGATGGTCTGACGCACCACCAGCGGTCCAGGCTGGCGACAGGCAGCGCACGTCGAGGGGAGTGAAGCCGTCGCGTCCATCGGGGAACCTCGAGCGTAGCGTCTTCTCACCGCCCGAGAAGATCCTGGAGCGTCCACGCTCGTCCGTCCCACGAGACCGGCCAACCGCCTTCATCGCCGTCAATGCGAACTCGGCACCGGCCTTGCTCACCCAGCCCACACTCAACGCAGCACGTGGAACGGGAGGCGGACATGCACGGGGATTGGTTCGACGTCGGTGAAGTGAAGGCGCTGTTGCCGACGCGTGAAGGGCGCTCGGTGACGCTGAGCGAAGCCGCCGCCACGCGGCTGCGGCAGGCCGGAGCGTTCGCGCTGTCGGACCTCGAGCTGCTCGCGGTGTTGGGGGTGGCGAACACCGAGGCCGAGCTCACCCCGGTGTTGACGCATGGGCTGGGGCTGCTCATCGACGCGCCCGAGCTGGCCTTCGAGGTGGCTCCGCTGCTGGCGACCCGGCTCTTCGCGGCCCTCGAGCTGGGCCGTCGGGTGCCCCTGAAGCGCCTCGAGCGCCCCCGGGTCTTCACCCCGGCCGGCATCGCCCGGTGGGCCCGCACCCAGCTGTTCCAGCACCGCGTCGAAGAGGCCTGGGTGGTGTCGCTGAACTCGAGGAACGCCGTGCTGCGGTACGACCGCGTCGCCCAGGGCGGCGTCTCGCACTGCACCATCGACCCCAGAGATGCGCTCGCCCCTGCGGTCGCCTGCCGCGCCGCCGCCATCGTGCTGGTGCACAGCCACCCCGCCGGCGACCCCGAGCCCTCGGTGCAGGACCTCGCCCTCACCCGGCGAATTCGCGCCGCCGGCAAGCTGCTGAACGTGGTGCTGGTCGACCACCTGGTGCTGACCGCCGAGGGCCACGTCTCGATGCTCGAGCGCGGGCTGCTGGACCACCAGGCAGGCGCTCCGCTGCTGGTGCGCCAGCCCTTCACCGACGAAGAAGATTGACCGACGATCGACTTGGGATCACACATGCGCGCGGTGTCGAAAGAGCTGCCGTTCCTCGAGGAGATGACCCAGGGCCTGTCGGCGTTCGGCCTGGCCTCGTTCCGCACCGGGCAGGCCCAGGTGGTCAGCGCCGTGCTGTCGGGCCGCAACTCGGTGGTGGTGATGCCCACCGGCGCCGGCAAGTCGCTCTGCTACCAGCTGCCCGCCACCCTGCTCGACGGCGTGACGGTGGTGGTGTCACCGCTCATCGCGCTCATGCACGATCAGGTCGAGTCGCTCATCGCGCGCGGCATCTCGGCCACCTTCATCAACTCCACGCTGAGCGAGAGTGAGCGCGCTGACCGCCAGCGCAAGCTGCGAGCCGGCGACTACAAGCTGGTCTACGTCGCGCCCGAGCGGTTCCGCAGCGAGGCCTTCGTGTCGGCGCTGATGGACGCCCGCCTCGCCCTGTACGCCATCGATGAAGCGCACTGCATCTCGCAGTGGGGTCACGACTTCCGTCCGGACTACGCGCTGCTGGGGCAGGTGCGAAAGCGGCTGCGACCTCCCCGCACGGTGGCGCTGACCGCGACGGCGACGCCCGAGGTGCGAGACGACATCGTGCGGGTGCTGCTGATGAAGGACCCCGAGGTCTTCGTCGCCGGCTTCGATCGCCCCAACCTGTTCCTCGAGGTGGTCAACGTCGCGGGCGAAGACGACAAACGCCGCGCCAGCGCCGCGCTCGCGAAGGACGGCAGCGGCATCGTCTACTGCTCCACCCGCAAGCAGGCCGAGGCGCTGCACCAGGGGCTCACCACCTCGGGCGTCGACGCGCTGCTCTACCACGCGGGCATGACCGACGACGCCCGGCGCGCCGCCCAGGACGCCTTCATGACCCGCCCCGACACCGTCGCGGTGGCCACCAACGCGTTCGGCATGGGCATCGACAAGCCCGACCTGCGGTTCGTCGCGCACGCCGGCATTCCGCGGGCGGTCGAGGCCTACTACCAGGAGATCGGTCGCGCCGGCCGCGACGGGCACCCCGCGCGCGCGGTGCTCTTCTTCAACCACGCCGACGTCTACACCCAGGAACGGCTGATTCAGTCGAACCACCCGCCCGAGACCCTGTTCCGCGACGTGTGGGAAGTGCTGCGGCACGATGACGTCTTTCAGCGCGGCGTGAACCAGCTCGCCATGCAGCTGGGCACCAACGAGTTCGAGGTCTCGGCGGCGCTGAAGGTGCTCGAGCGTGAAGGGCTGCTCTCACGCGGAGGCCGCGGCGAAGGGCGCTACGAAATCACCGTGCTGCCGGGCTCGGCCGGGCATCACCCCCGCAGCCCCGAGGTCAAGGCGTTGTGGACGGCGCTGGTCACCGCGTTCCCGGTGGGGGTCAAGAGCACCACCGAGCTGCCGGTGCTCGGCCGACGCTCGGGCCTCGACGAAGACCGCATTCGCGCGGGCCTGTCGGCGCTCGAGCGGGCCGGGTGCATCGAGGTGAAGCGCCCCTTCGTGGGGCGCGCGATTCAGGTGCTGCGCCGCGAGCCGTGGGACCGGCTGGGCGTCAACCTCGAGCGTCTGCGCGCGCAGGAACGAAGTCAGCTGCTGCTGCTCAAACGCATGACCGAGTACGCGTACACGAAGCGGTGCCGGCGGGGGTACCTGCTGCGGTACTTCGGAGAAGACGCCGCCGTCGGCCAGCAGTGCGCCGGCTGCGACGTGTGTCAGGGCCCACGAACCCAGGTGCCGAAGGTGGCGTCGGGAGCCTCAGTGGCCACCCTCTCGAAGCACGCGCTGCCCGCGCACTACAGCGTGCTGGCGGTCGAAGAGCTCAAGCGCTTCCGCCGCGAGCTGTCACAGGACCTCGGTGTGCCGCCGTACATCATCTTCAACGACGCGACCCTCTATGGCCTGGCCGCAGCGCTGCCTTCGTCGCGCGAAGAGTTCTTGAGGGTCAAGGGCACTGGAGAGGCGAAGTGGGAGCGCTTCGGACCGAAGATCGCGCAGATCTGCGTGATGGCCCGGGCCGCTGGAGACGTCGCCCACCCGGTGGCCGTGGCCGCCACCCGACGTCGCCGGTAGAGCATGGAGGAGTCAGGTGAGATGGCGAAGAGGCCAGGTCGGAGCCTGTGGCGCGGCTCGCAGCTCTCAGGCGGGAGCTTGCGCAACCGCTCTCCGGGCACGACCGAGAGGTTCCCTCGACGACCCCCGCGGGCTGCCTCAGCGAGGTGTGCAGGTGGCCTGCGGTAGCGTGGGCTTCGCCGCATTTTGGGCGCTCGATTCGGCTCCGCATGTACGTCCAAGACCTGCGGATCTCCGGCATCAAGCTCATCAAGGAGCTGCACCTCGACTTCAAACGAGCCGGTGAGCCGCGGATGTGGACCGTTCTGCTCGGCGAAAACGGCACCTGCAAGACGACGCTGCTGCAGCCGATCGCCTTGGCGGCCGGCGGCGCCAGTAAGGCCAACCAGCTGCTCCCGAACGCCTCGTCACTCAGGACCATCGGGACCAGGCGCGGGGGGTCGATCGACGTCACCTTCAGCCTTCCGGTCGACGACCGCCGTCGGGTTCCGATTCCCACGGAGGGTTGGGACTTCGCAATCCCGGTCAGCATCAATTCCAGGCTGACGCTTCGCGACGGTTGGAATGAACTCGCTGGGGTCTCGCGGTGGGGGGCTTTCAACCGTCCTCCTGAAGCGTCACACGGTCAGCACGTGACCACGCTGGTGGAGCCGGCAGTCAAACGGGTCAGAGGTGGTCAGTTGAGAGAATGGCTGCTCCAACCCTGGATGCCCTTCGTTGCACTGTCGGCCGCGGCGATCTCAACCCTGCTCGGAGTACCGGCTGGACCATTCATCAACGCGGCCCGGCGAAACGGCTGCTGAGCACTCACCGAGCGAACGCATCGCGCAGCACGTCGGCCAGCACTTCGACGCCGACGATCGTGAGCTTCGTCCCCTTCGGCACCTCGGGCAGGTTGGCGCGAGGCAGGGGCACCTCGGAGAGCCCGGCCCGTTCTGCCGCGAGCACCTTTGCCCGCACTCCGCCCACCGGGAGCACCCTGCCCGTCAGCGTCAGCTCTCCGGTGAAGCATGATTGGCGGCTTCTTCGACAGCGCTGACGCCAGCGCGACGGCGGTGGTGATGCCCGCGCTCGGCCCGCCCGTCGGGCGAGTGCACGTGAATGACTCGCGCGAACGACGACGCTTCGAGCCAATGGTGCCGGCACGCGCACGCAGTTCGAACCTGCTTCGGGAGTGACGGGCCATTTCGTTCAAGACGCCAGGGCCGCGGACGGTTCACTCGACGGTGACGCTCTTGGCGAGGTTGCGCGGCTGGTCCACGTCGGTGCCGCGCAGATCTGCCACGTGGTACGCGAGCAGCTGCAACGGCACGGTGGCGATCAACGGGGCGATCAGCGCGCTGGTCTTCGGGATCTCGATCACGTGGTTGGCGATGGACTTCGCCACGCTGTCACCCTCTTCGACGATGGCGATCACCTGCCCGCCGCGAGCCCGCACCTCTTCGATGTTGCCGATGATCTTCTCGTAGTGAACGTGCGGCAGGTGCGGCGCCACCACCACCACCGGCATCTTGTCGTCGATGAGCGCGATGGGGCCGTGCTTCATCTCGCCGCCCGCGTAGCCTTCCGCGTGCACGTACGAGATCTCCTTCAGCTTCAGCGCGCCCTCGAGCGCCACCGGGAACATGGGCCCGCGGCCGAGGAACAGGAAGTCGCGGGCGTCGACATAGAGCCGGGCGATCTCCTTCACCTTCGCCTCGGTCTGCAGCACCTGCTCGATGAGCTTGGGAGCCTCTGACAGCCGCTCGAGGTGCGCCTGGGCATCTTTCGCCGTCAGCGTCCCTTTCAGCCGCCCGAGCTTGATGGCCAGCAGGTACAGCCCCACCAGCTGCGTGGTGAAGGCCTTGGTCGAGGCGACGCCGATCTCTGGGCCCGCGTTGGTGAGCACCGTGAAGTCGGCCTCACGGGTCATCGCCGAGCCGATCACGTTGCACAGGGTCATGGTGGTGGCGCCGCGGGCCTTCGCCTCGCGCATGGCCGCCAGGGTGTCGAGCGTCTCGCCGGACTGGCTGATGGCCACCGCCAGCTGCTGCGTCGACACCAGCGGCTCGCGGTAGCGGAACTCGCTCGCAAGCTCGACCTCGACGGGCACCCGCGCCAGCGACTCGATCATCCACTTGCCGGTCAGGCCCGAGTGCCACGACGTGCCGCAGGCCAGAATCCACACCCGGTCCAGCGCCTTCACCTGCGCGTCGGTCAGGTTCCACCCGTCGAAGTACACGTCGCCTTCGCTGCGCAGCACCCGGCCCCTCAGCGTGTCGGCGACCGAGCGCGGCTGCTCCCAGATCTCCTTGTGCATGAAGTGTTTGTGGCCACCCTTCTCGGCCATGCCGGGCGTCCAGTCGATGCGGGTCACCTTGCGCTTCACCGAGGCGCCAGCGCGGTTGGTCAGCTCGATGCCAGCGGTGGTCAGCACGGCGAGGTCGCCGTCTTCCATGAAGATGACGTCGCGGGTGTGGTCGAGCAGCGCGGGCACGTCAGACGCCACGAAGTTCTGGCCTTCCGAGGCGCCGAGCACCATCGGCTGCGCCTCGCGCGTGCACACGATGTGGGTCGGCTCAGAGGTGGCCACCACCACCAGCGCGTAGGTGCCGCGCACCCGGGCCACCGATGAGCGCACCGCCTCGACCAGCCCGCCCCCGGCCTTGAGGCCCTGGCTGATCAGGTGCGCGAAAACCTCGGAGTCCGTCTCGCTGGCGAACACGTGCCCCTTCGCCCGCAGCTCGGCCTTGAGCGCCAGGTGGTTCTCGATGATGCCGTTGTGCACCACGCTGACCCCCTCGAAGGTGTGCGGGTGCGCGTTCTCGTCAGACGGGCGCCCGTGCGTCGCCCAGCGGGTATGGCCGATGCCGATGGTGCCCACCGGCTGCTCGGCCTGCACCTTGCCCTCGAGGTTCTTCAGCTTGCCCGTGGCACGAAGCACGGTCAGCGTCGAGCCGTCGAGCACCGCCACTCCCGCAGAGTCATAGCCCCGGTACTCGAGCCGCTTCAGCCCAGCCACCAGCACCGGCGCGGCCTGCTTGTCACCGACGTAGCCAACGATTCCACACATGCTTCACGCTCCCACGGTTGATACGAGCTTCGACTTCCAGTGAAAGCCCCGCTCGGGGAGCCTGGTTCAGTCGTTCGACTTGAGCCCCTCGAGCACCTTGCGGCGACGCTCGGCCCAACCCTCTTTGATCGTCTGTCGGGCCCGCGACATCGCCAGCGCCTGCGCCGGAACGTCTTCGGTGATGGTGCTGCCCGCCGCCACGAAGGCCCCGTCGCCGACCTTCACCGGCGCGACCAGCTGCGAGTCCGAGCCGATGAACACTCCATCACCCAACACGGTCTGGTGCTTGTTCACGCCGTCGTAATTGCAGGTGATGGTGCCCGCGCCGATGTTGCAGCCGGCGCCGATCTCGGCGTCGCCCAGGTACGCCAGGTGGTTCGCCTTGCTGCCCTTCTTCAGGCGGGCCTTCTTGGTCTCGACGAAGTTGCCGATGTGCACGCCTTCACCCAGCTCGGTGCCGGGCCGCAGCCGCGCGAAGGGGCCTACGTGGCACAGCTGGCCGACGGTCGCCTCTTCGAGCACCGAGTAGGGCTTCACGTTCGAGCCATCACCCACCGTCGAGTGGTTGATCACCGAGCCCTGACCGATGGTGACTCCGCTGCCGATCTCACATTCCCCGCTCAGGGTGACGTTCGGCCCCAGCGTGGTGTCGCGGCCGATCTCGACGGCCTCGTCGATGAAGGTGGTGGCGGGGTGCACCAGCGTCACCCCGGCCTGCATGTGCCTCAGGTTGATGCGCGCGCGCAGCACCTCGGCGCGCTCGGCCAGCTGCACGCGATCGTTCACCCCTTCGACCTCGGGAGCGCTGGCCTCGATCACCGCCACCTCTCCCAGCGCCGCCGCCTTCGCGACGATGTCGGTGAGGTACAGCTCACCTTGCGCGTTCTGCGGCGTCAGCGTCTCGAGCGCGCCCCAGAGGAACCGGGCGTCGACGAGATAGACGCCGGCGTTGACCTCACGAATCGAGAGCTGCTCGGCGGTCGCGTCTTTCTGTTCGACGACCCGCACGACCTTCTTCGCCTCGTCCCTCACCAGCCGGCCGTAACCGGTCGGGTTCTCCGGCCGGCAGCTCACCAGCGCGAGCGGACCTTTGCCGGCGCGAAACGCGTCGACCAGGCGCTTCAAGGTGTCGGCGGTGAGCAGCGGAACGTCGCCGTAGAGGATGAGCACCGCGCCGGTGAAGCCGGTGAGCGCGCCCCGGGCTGCAGCGACGGCGTCTCCGGTGCCTCTGGGCTGGGCCTGCAGCGCGAAGCTGACCGGCTGGCCTTGAAAGAGCGCCGACAGGCTTGCCTTGACCTGGTCCGCCTGGTGACCGACCACCGAGACTACCTGCTGGCAGCCGACCTCGAAGGCCCGCGTCATCGGGTACCACGCCAGCGGCCTGCCCAGCAGCGGGTGAAGCACCTTCGACAGCGCCGAGTTCATGCGTTTGCCTTCGCCGGCACAGAGCACCACGGCAGCGAGCGGAACGGTCATGCGGGGGCGTCTGGCAGACAGCAGCCCCGACGGTCAACGGCGCGGCACGCCTCGAACAGGGAACGTGAACTCATCACCAGCCGAGTGTCGAAGCCTTCATGCGAACCGAGGCGAGGGCACCACCTGCAGCACCACGCGCCGACGGTCGACTGGAACCGCCTTCGCTTGTACCGCCCTGACCGGCACCGCCTTCACCTGAACCTGCATCACGCCAGTGCCGGGCACGGCCCAGATGGCGAACGACGGCTTCAGAAAAGTGGTGGTCTCCACGACGGCTCCTTCGGTGCCCCGGAAAGTGGGGTTCTGCTTCAACATGACGCGCCTCGTCAGCAAACCTCGTGCCCGCTGCAACTTCACTGAGGATCCAGCCAGTTGCAGCGCCTTGATGGTGCAGCCCGCTGTGACCAGCATGGCACCACTGCCACACTTGCGCGTGACGTGGGCGAGACCCGCCACCGGCCTGCCAGGTGAAAGTCGAGCGACGGCGCGCCTTGTCGAGCGGCTCGACCTGTGGCCTGTGGGCCTCATGCGTGCACCCCTCATCAGCCTCATTCTCACCTTCGCGCCGACCGCCGTGTTCGGCGCGCGACCGTACCGAGGCGGCGTGGTGTCTGCCGCCCATGCGGCGGGCAGCGCAGCGGGACTCGAGATGCTCGACCAGGGAGGCAACGCGGTGGACGCAGCGGTCGCCGCAGCGTTCGCGATGGCCGTGGTCGGCCCGTACCACTCGGGGCTCGGCGGCGGAGGCTTCGCCGTCCTCAAGGTGCCGCAGGGCGAGTTCGCCTTCGACTTTCGCGAAGTGGCCCCCGCCGCTGCGACGCGCGACATGTTCCTCAAAGACGGCGCGCTGGTGCTGGGGCTCTCGACCGATGGCGCCTTGTCGGTGGCGGTCCCCGGCGCGGTGAAGGGCTACCTCGAGCTGCACGCGAAGTACGGCGTGCTGCCCCGGGCAAAAGTGCTGGCCCCGGCCATTCGCCTCGCGACGAAGGGCTTCCCGGTGACGCCGAAGTACCGCGACCTGGCGAAGCTGCGCGAAGGGTGCCTGCGAACTGATCCCGAAGCCGCCCGAATCTTTCTGCGGCCAGAGAGCGCCGGAGCGCCGCCATCGACGCCCGCCATCGGCACCCTCATCGCCCAGCCTGACCTGGCGAAGACGCTCACCACGCTCGCCAGCAAAGGCCCCGCGGCGTTCTACGAAGGGCCACTCGGGAAGGCTGTCGTGCAAACGGTGAAGGACCGAGGCGGGCTGCTGACCGAGGCCGACCTGAAGTCCTACCAGACGAGGTGGAGAGTACCGCTCGAGGGCCAGTACCGCGGCCATCGCATCCTCACCATGCCGCCCCCCAGCGGAGGCGGCATCACCCTGCTGCAGGTGCTCGGCGTGCTCGAGGCCGCAGGTCCGAAGGGGCCCGCCTCACGGCAGGTCGAGGTGCTGCACACCACCATCGAGGCGCTGCGCCGCGCCGCCGTCGATCGCGCGCGCTTCGTGGGCGACCCCGACGTGCAGTCGGTGCCCGTCGCCGACCTGACCTCGAAGGACTGGGTGACCCGAACGCTGGCGGCCATCGACCCAAAGCGCGCCACGTCGTCGGCGTCGCTGTTTCCCGCTGAGCTCAAGCGCCCCGAGTTGCCGCTCGACGGAGGGCTCAAACCCGCCAACACCACCCACATCTCGGTCATCGACGCGAAGGGCAACGCGGTCGCGCTCACCACCACCGTCAACTACGCCTTCGGCTCATGCCTGGTCGCGAAGGGCACGGGGGTGCTGCTCAATGACGAGATGGACGACTTCGCCGCGCAGCCCGGCACACCGAACACCTATGGCCTCGTCTCGGGCGAGGCCAACGCGGTGGGGCCCGGGAAGATCCCCCTCTCGTCGATGACCCCCACGCTGCTCTTCATGAAGGCCTCGCCCACCGAGGTGCAAGTGGCAGTGGGCAGCCCCGGAGGTTCGACGATCCCCACCACGGTGCTTCAGGTCATCTCGCACGTCGTCGACAGCGGGCTCGACCCCGTGCGCGCGGTCGGCGCCGGGCGAATTCATCACCAGTGGTTGCCTGACGAGGTGTGGGTCGACAAGACCGGCCTCGAGCCAGCCACTGCCGCGGCGCTGGAGGCCATGGGCCACACCCTCATTCGCAAAGAAGGCTGGGGCGACGCCGAAGCAGTGATCGTCGACCCGGTGACCCGACTGCGTTCCGGCGCCAGCGACCCCCGCAACGAAGGGGCCAGCGCCGGTCAAGACTGAGCCGCGTCGGCCCCGCAATGCCCTCACAGGCCGGGCTCTGCGACGGGAACGGTGGAGCGGCGACGTGTACCCTCTCCTTCTCACGAGAGACTGGTGGGCGCGCTGGGTCGTCGACCTCCTGTTGCTGCGACCTGAGCCTGACGAACACACCACAAAGGTTGGGCAGGCGTCGGCTCACCAGAGCGTGACGTCGCCCAGAACCGCGCCGCGCAGCGTCGATTGAAGGTGACAGTTTCGAGTGTCAACCTGTGTGGAATTTTCGAATGTTCATCGAGGCGTCGCGCCCTGCACGATGGCTCTCTCTCTGGAGGTGCGGACCGTGGATGCAGCCAATCGTCGTTTGATGACCCTCGAGCAGGGCCTGTGGATTGCGCAGGGCGTGCTGGCACTCGCGTTCGGGGTCGGAGGCCTGAGTGCGTTGACGACGCCGGTGGCGGACCTGACCCTCGACCAGAGCTGGGTAGCGTTGGTGCCGGCTTCGCTCGTCAGGCCCCTGGGCGCCGTCGAGCTGGCGACCGGATGGCTGCTGTTCGCGCCGGCGCTCACCCGCATCGCGCCGTGGCTGACGCAGATCGTGGCCGCGATCGCCGCGCTGGTCGCCGCCGGGTTTTCGATCGCTCACGTCGCCCACGGACAGGTTCTGTTGGCCGCGGGGACCGTCATCCTCGCCGGCCTCTGCGCTTTCGTCGCCTGGGGCCGCTCGGGGCCCGCCATGATCCCCAGCCACGCGTACCTCAAGTGAGGTTGCACTTCGGCAACGGCGGCTTGCCGAGACGGAGCGTCGTGCACGCGCCCCGTCTGTCCGCGGTCGAGGGTCGACTGTTGATTTGAGGCCGACTCACCAGCCCGCCCGCGACCACCGCGAAGCCGCCTGACAGGGACAGCCGGGTCCAGGAACGGCGGTGGAACCCAGACCCGCTACGCTTGCTTCACCCTCGATGTTCGACGCTCGCCTCTTCCCGTTCGGCCTCACCGACGCCGACCTCGCCACGCTGGTGCACTTCGGAGTTCGCGGCGGGCTGCTGTTTCCCCCGAGCACCCACGAGCTCGAACAGGTCCGGCTCACCACGACGCGCCTGGTGGAGGTCGAGCGCCCTCGCCTCACCGCCGCCGGGCTCGAGGTGGTCACCCTGGTAGGCGTTCCCCTGTCGCTCGCCAGCCGCAAGGGAGTCAAGCGCCTGGTCGCTGAGCTGCCGCGCTGGCTCGATCGACCCTTCGTGGCGGCGGTGGGCCCGCTGCAGCTGGTCAACGGCTCCGACGCCGAGCTCGAGCTGGCCGAGGCGCAGCTCACCCTGGCCCAGCAGCTCTCTCGCCCGGTGGTCCTCACGCCCCCGCTGCGGCGCATCGAGGCGGGCACGGCCAGGCTGCTCTCGCTGGTGCGGACCGCCGGGCTCGACCCTGGGCGAGTGCTCATCGACGGGCTTTCGCCGCGCACCGTGAGATCGGTGTTGGCGCAGGGGCACCTCGCGGGCCTCACCCTGCACCCCGATCGCCTCGGCGTCGACGTCGCCGAGCAGCTGGTGCATTCGCTGGGGCCTGAGCGCCTGGTGCTGGGCAGCGGCGCCGGCGACGGGGCCAGTGATCTGCTCGCCCTGCCCCGCCTGCTGTCGCGCCTCAAGCAGGCCCGCCTCTCGGCGGCCGTGCGCGCGCGCGTCTCGGGCTCGACGGTGCAGCAGCTGTTGGGCCTGCGCCGCAGGTGACGCTCTTTGCGCTGCTGCGGGCACCGGCCGAACCCGTGTACAACCGACAGCCGCAACCGTGGCGCACAACCCCGATCACACCGTCGTGTTGCACG
>VYLD01000198.1_pt1 | contig 21504 bp, 16 predicted proteins | sample 5114401 | NCBI WGS metagenome assembly VYLD01 (sample SAMN12291783, study PRJNA351875) | freshwater metagenome | isolation source: freshwater lake | place: USA: Michigan, Gull Lake | collected 2013-08-08 | reverse complement strand
AGCCGCTTGAGCGCGAAGGACTTGCCCTCGAACGGGCCAAAGCGGGCGCGGACCAGGAACACCTCGGCCATGCCGCCTTTGCCGAGCGGGCGCAGCACGTCCCACGGCCCCATGGTCGACAGACTGGTCACCGCGAGCCCTTCTTCGCGCCGACCAGCTTCTGAAAATCAGCCAGGCCCCGCAGCGGCGCCAGATCGGCATCGGACACCAGCTCTTCGCGGAAGCGATCGTTGCGTGGCCCCACCGCCTTCTTGAGGTGGCGCATCGCGGGCTCGAGGTACGCCGGGTCCCTGGTGGACAAGCCCGCCTCGGCGCAGGCGAGGTTGTAGAGCACCGGCGCCTGCAGCTCGTCGCTGGCCCGGGTCGCCTCGGCGAGTCGCAGGGCCTGCTCGAGTGCGTCTTTGCCTTCGGCGAACTTCTTGAGGCCGTTGAGCGCAGCGCCCAGATAGAAATAGACCAGCAGGCTCTGGCGGCCGGCGGGGGTGAGGCTGGCGCGAATGAGCTGGCTGCGCGCGGTCTCGAAGTCGGACGCTTTGAGCAGGGTCTCGGCGGTGCTGATCACCGTGTCGAGGGTCGGCTCGAAGACCAGGTGCTTCCCCTCGAGGCCCCGGGCCCGACACCCGGCAGGCGGGGTGAGGTAGCCGATCACGGCGCCGTCGATCATCACGCCCATGAAGGGCACGCCCTGGGTCGGGCAGCCGGCGCCCTCGAGGCACAGGCTGACGGTGCCGACGAAGGTGGTCCCCTCGAAGCGCCCGTCGACCAGCCGTGCCCCGGTGAGCGCCGAGCAGGCGTTCTCGGACTTCAGCTCACCAACCACCTCGGTGCTGGTGGTGCGAAACGTCAGCAGGCCCGCGCCCGGCACCCGATAGTCGCCGCTCAACACGGGGTGCGAAGGCTCGGCCGACGGTGACGAGGCCGACAGCGCCGCGAGCAGCAGGAAGAACGGTGCAGCGCTTCGCATCAGGTAGGCAGGTTACCACCTTGAATTGCGAGTTCGTGGCCTTATGATTCCGCGTCTTCAAGGAGGATTTCCACAGGCTGTTCCCTGCGGGGCGCGTGATGAGCAGCAAACGCTCGAACCGATACCAACCATACGGGGGTCGTTTCAGGCTCTGGGTGCATGCCTCTCGAAAGAGGGGACGCCGAAAGAGCCTGAACTCGGTCCCCACCTGAACCCAACAGGTTCAGTGGAAGCTGCCCACACGGCTCATGGCGGGGAACGTTTTTCACGAAGGGGCGGCGAGGTGATGAATCTCGCCGCCCCGGTTGTTCGGGTCAGTGATGTTCGCCGGCGGTGGTCGGTGCAGGCGGTCTCTTCGAAGCCCTGTCAGCCCACCGTCACCCGAGCGCAGCACGATGTCGTGCAGCTGCGACCTCGGCAGCGCGGAACTCGAAGCACGCTTCAAAGGCCGTCGCCGTCATGTCCGAGAGTCGTCGAGAAGTCCGCCTTCCCTGTTCGTTTCCCGCTGCGCTCGAAGGGCCGCGCGGGGCGCTGCGGGGGTTCTGCAAGAACATCTCGATCGGGGGCCTCTTCTTCGAGGGCCACGAGCTGCCCCTGGGGAAGATGGTGAACGTCACCGTCGACCTGGGGGCACGCGGCAGGCTCAAGTCGCTCGCCCAGGTTCGCCACCACTCGGTCACGCCAAAGGGCATGGGCCTGCAGTTCACCCGGCTCGACCCGGCAGACGTCGACACCCTGCAACGGCTGATCGCCCAGCTGACGCGCTGAGCGCGCAACGGTCGTGCCCAGGGGCGCAGAGGGAATCAGCGGGTGGCGAACACCCAAGTGTAGACGCCATCGCCCCGCGTGCCCGCGAAGCGTTGCCGCTTGAGCACCTGACTCAGACACCTGTCGAGCACCCAGTCGCTGGCCTCAGGCCCGTCACCGAGGCTGGTGGCGACCCACGCCGCAGTGACCTGACCCTCGTCGTCGGTGCGGAACCGGAAGGTGCGGGCTCCACCAAGCCCGGCGCGTCGAACGAGCGCCTCGTTCCAACAGGCGCCGACGGCGGGGCTCGCCTCGCGAAGCGTCTCGCGCACCCGTTGGGGGTCGAGCGGAGCCGCCGGGTCCGTGTCAGGGGCGAAGTAGAAGCTGACGTCGCCTGCGGGCGCTGCCTTCGCCGGGCTCACCTGCAGCACCAGCGCTTTGGGGGCAGGCCACGCGGTGCTGAGCAGCACCGCCTCGAGGCAGCGATCGACGTCCACCGGGCTGACTCCGAGCACCCCGAGGGTGGGGGTCTGCAACAACGAGAGGGTGCGGCCCGGCTGGTTCGAGCTGCGCGCGAGGCAGGCGGCGGCGAGGGGTGCGGGGTCGAGCAGCCCCCGTTCGGGCCCGAACCGGTCCGGCGCCAACAGGTGGACCCACGCGAGCGCGGCCCAGAGATCGACTGGCGCCGAAGGCGGGGCCACCTCAAGCTCGCCTCGTGGCCGTTGCGAGGGCGGGTAGCTGGTGGCGATCTCCCGCAGGCACCAGCCGACGCCGTTCAAGGTCGCCGGCGTCGCTTGAAAGGTGACGTCGCGGTCGCGGAAGTTCAGCGTCACCCGCGCGTCGCGGCCGGCATCGTTGGGCCAGCAGACAGGAAAGAGCGCCTGCATCGGCAGCGTGGGCACCCGCGTCGGCGCGTCGTTGAAGCCTGCACCACCCTGCCCGCTCGGACCTTCAGGGGTGGTGCGGCAGCCCACGAGCCCCAGCACCACGATGGCCAGCGCTCGCATGCAGGGCTCCAGAGGTCAGAACAAGAGGCGCAGCGGGTGCTCGATGAGCTCACGCAGCACCTGCAGAAACTGAGCGCCCACGGCGCCGTCGACGACCCGGTGATCGCCCGAGAAGGTCATCGACATCATCTGCCGAATCACCATCTGGCCCTCGCGCACCACCACGCGCGGCTCGACCTTGCCCACCGCCAGGATCGAGGCCTGCGGCGGGTTGATCACGGCGATGAACGAGTCGATCCCGAACATGCCGAGGTTGGACAGGGTGATGCTGCCGCCGGTGTATTCCCCGGGCTTGAGCGCCTTGCGGCGCGCGCGCTCGGCCAGCTCACGCACCTCGGCGGAGATCTGGGCCAGGCCCTTCTGATCGGCGTCCCTGATGAGCGGCGTGATGAGGCCGTCTTCGATGGCCACCGCGACGCCGACGTCGACGGTGTGCAGCTGTTGAATCGACTCGCCGGCGAACACCTGGTTGATGCGCGGGAAGCGTCGCACGGCCACTCCCACGGCCTTCACCAGGACGTCGTTCACCGAGATTCTGAGGTCCTTGGTCTTCGCGTCGTCTTTGAGCGCCAGCGCCTGGTCCATCTCGAGCTCGATGGTCAGGTAGAAGTGCGGCACGCCGGGCTTCACCTCACCGAGTCTCTGCGCGATCACCTTGCGCATCTGGGTGAGCGGGGTCGAGGTCGGCGGCAGGCGCTCGACGCTGAGCGGAGCGAGCGCAGGCGCCGGGGCGTGTTCGACGGCCGCCTCGACGTCGCGGCGGACGATTCGGCCCGCGGGCCCCGAGCCTTGAACGGCCCCGAGGTCGACGCCTTGCGCGGCAGCGATCTTCTTCGCCAGAGGCGAGGCGCGCACTCGCGAGGGTGGAGACGACCCAGCGACCGCGGGCGCGCGGGCGACCGGCCCAGGTTGCTTGACAGGCGCCGCCGGGCTGCTCGGAGTCACTGCTTGAACGGGCACGACTGGAGCCGGCACTGCCGGAGCCACCGCTGCAGGCGGCGCCGTTTGGGGGATCGCCTCTCCCTTTCGCCCGATCCACCCGATGGTGGAGCCGACCAGCGCGGTGTCGCCGGCCTTCACGAGGATCTTCAGCAGCACGCCGTCGTCGTAGGCCTCGATGGCCAGGTTCGACTTGTCGGTCTCGCACTCGGCCAGCTCGGTGCCTGCCGAGACGGGGTCGCCTTCGTTCTTCAGCCATTTGGTGATGCGCCCCTCTTTCATCGTGGGCGAGAGGGCTGGCAGTTGCACGGCGATGGCCATCGAGGGGATCTCCCGGGGTTCTTCAGCGATAGAGGACGGCGTTGACGGCCTGAACGACCCGCTCGACGGACGGCTGAATGGCGCGCTCGAGGTTGGCGGCGTACGCCATGTTCACGTCGAGGCCGGTGACACGGTGGACTGGCGCGTCGAGGTCATCGAAGCACTCGCGCTGAATGAAGTCGGACAGCTCGCTGCCGATGCTGGCGAAGCTCCAGCCCTCTTCGACGATGACCACGCGGTTCGTCTTGCGCACCGACCTGGCGATGGCCTCGGTGTCGAGGGGCTTGAGTGAGCGCAGATCAAGCACATCGGCCGAGATGCCCTGCTGGGCCAGCTGCTCGGCCGCGGGCAACACGCAGGCCGTCAGCATGCGCGACCAGGTGATGAGCGTGACGTCGGATCCCTCTCGCTTGAGATCGGCCTTGCCGATCGGCACCAGGTGCTCGCCTTCGGGGACCTCGCCGCGAAGGCCGTAGAGCAGCTCGCCTTCGATGAAGACCACCGGGTTGTCATCGCGAATGGCACTCTTCAGCAGACCCTTGGCGTCGGCGGGGGTCGCCGGCGCGAGGACTTTCAGCCCTGGAAAATGCGCGTAGTTGGCCTCGAGCGCCTGGCTGTGTTGCGACGACAGCCGCCCGCCAGCGCCACCGGGGCCGCGGAAGACGATCGGGCACCGCAGCTGGCCCCCGGACATGTGGCGCAGCTTGGCGGCGCTGTTGACGATCTGATCCATCGCGAGGATCGCGAAGTTCCAGGTCATCATCTCGATCACCGGGCGCAGGCCTGCCATGGCCGCTCCGACGCCGAGGCCCGCAAAGCCCAGCTCTGAGATGGGAGCGTCGACGACGCGGGCGCTGCCGAAGGTGTCGAGCAACCCGGCAGACACCTTGTAGGCGCCGTTGTAGCGAGCGACCTCTTCCCCCATCAGGAACACGCGCGGGTCGCGGGCCAGCTCTTCGGCGAGCGCTTCCTTGAGGGCATCACGGTAGGCGAGCTCGGGCATGGTCAGGCCGCTCCCTTCCGGGGCTGGAACACCGCGGCCGGCGCGTGGGCGTCTTTGGGCTCGAGATCCCAGGTGACCTTGAAGTCCGTGGGGGGCGTGGGCCAGCGAACGTCGGTGGCGCCGCGAACGCGCGCGCGGGGGGGCACGTCGACCTCGCCCTCGACGACCTCGGTGTGGGTGTACACGTCTTCGAGCGGCGGCTCGGCGGAGGCGTCGGCGAAGGCCACCGCCTCTTCACAGATCTTCTTCTGGGCCTCGTCGATCGCGTCCAGCTGCTCGGCGGTGGCGAGCTTCTGCAACAGCAGCTGCTGGCGAAGGGTCTGAATGGGGTCGCGCTGCTTCTCGTGCTCGACCTCTTCCTTCGTTCGATAGGTCGCGGCGTCGGACATCGAGTGGCCACGGAACCGATAGCAGAGCGCCTCGAGGAACACCGGGCCTTCTCCGGCGCGGATGGACGCCGCGAGCTCTTTCACGGTGTCGTACACCTCGGTGACGTTCATGCCGTCGACGACCGCGCTGCGCATCTTGTAGGCGGCGGCGCGCTTGTGCAGCTCAGGCTCGCCAGACACGCGCGCGATGTCGGTGCCCATGCCGTACTTGTTGTTCTCGACCACGTAGAGCACCGGCAGCTTCCACTTGCTGGCCATGTTGAAGCTCTCGTGAAACGCGCCCTGGTTCGACGCGGCGTCGCCGAAGGAGCACACGGTGATTCGATCTTCCCCCCGGTACTTCGACGCGAAGGCCATGCCGGCAGCGATGGGGATCTGGCCTCCCACGATGCCGTAGCCGCCGTAGAAGTGGTGCTCGACGTCGAAGAGGTGCATCGAGCCACCCTTACCCTTCGAGTAGCCGGTGTCCTTCCCGAAGAGCTCGGCCATCAACATGCCGGCGTCAGCGCCTCGAATGAGCGGGTGGGTGTGATCGCGGTACCCGGTCAGCACGGGGTCATCAGGGCGAAGCGCCTCGTTGATGCCGACGGCGATGGCTTCCTGCCCGATGTACAGGTGGCAGAAGCCCTGAATCTTTTTCTGGCCGTAGGCCTGGCCGGCCTTCTCTTCGAAGCGCCGCGAGAGCGTCATCTTTCGAAACAACGTCAGCAACAACTCGGGGCTGTGCACGGGCGGTCACCTCGAACGAGCGTTTGAAGCGCGCGGGGGTGTACCACCCCGACCTCGAGCAGCCATCGCTGATTTCGACGAGGCGCGGCGCGAACGCCCATCGCCAGGGCCCGCTCCATCAACGGTGCTTCTGAACCCGAACGATCAGGCGGCCTCTGAGGTGCGCACCGCGGTCACTTCGTATCGGCGCTGGCCCTTGTCATCTTCGGAGTACAGGCGCCCGGTCGCCTCGTCGACGTACAGCCGGTTCTGGGGGTTCTGATCGCTGCCGTTGGCCTCGGCCCGGCGGCCGGGATCATTGAACGTGTAATAGGCGCGCCCCTGCTCATCGATGCCCCGCCCGGTGACCACCACCCAGTGATCGGTGACACCGTCGGCGTTGGTGTTCTTGCCGCCCGGGCGGTCGACTCCGACGCTGACGGGCTTGCCGGCGTCGAGATCGGCGTCGAGCTGGGTCTGCAGGGCGGCCGCCGAGCTCGCCGGGCAGCTGTCGGTGCCGTTGAGCCAGAGCGCCTGATCGGGGCCGCGATCGGCGAGGCCCACGCCCGCCAGCATCGCCTGGCAAGCGCGGAAGCAGGCTTCGCGGGGGTTCCTCAACGTCCACTGCGAGACGAAGGGCACCTCGAGATCGACCGCCGACTTCGACGCTTCTGCGCCCGCTTCTGCGGCCGAAGGACCGGTGGGCGCCGGTCCGCTGGTCGACGAGGGCGCTGCAGGATCGCCTTCAGGTGATGGGGTTGGCGCTGCCTGGCCGGGAGCCTGGGCTGCGGGCTCCTGTGCTGCGTGTCCTGCCGCCACGGGTGCAGAGCCTTGCTCGAGCGACCCGCGGGTCTTTTCGCCCACCTTGCCGTCCACCGTGAGGCCGTGATCCGCCTGGTAGGCCTTCACCGCGGCCTCGGTCAGCGGCCCGAACTTCCCGTCGATGGGGCCGACGTCGTAGCCAGCGGCCTTCAGGGTCTCCTGCAGTTGCCGAACGTCTTCCCCGCGGGAACCCGGCTTCATCACGTCGCGCCAGGTCGCGGTGGCCTCGGTGCGCGCCACGTCGCTCGGCTTGGCCTGAGGCACCGGAGCATCGACCGCAGGCGACAGGTCGGCCGCCGGGGCTTGCCTGGGGTGCACCACGCCACCGGGCTTCACCTCCATGGTGTCGGGACGATCAGAGGTGGGCTGCACGGGCTGACGCAGCGCGAGGCGCTTCTGGGCGTACTGGCGCAGGTCGATGCCTGCCGCCTCGAGCGCGGCGCGGCGAGTCAACGACGTCGAGGCGAGATGGGAGGAAGCCACCCCCAGCTTCCCGAGATCCTGGCCCTGCTCAACGAAGGTTGATCCCGGCACAGACCGGGTGGCGGTCGGCGCCTGTGGCGCTGCGACGAGCGGGCGGTTCAGGGCGGGAAGTGAGGGGCGCGGCGAGGTCTTCGAGATGGGCGTCGACATGAGTCGCTCCGGAATGCAGCGGGTTCTCCTTCCGGATCCACGGCTCGTCAGAACCGCGCAAATCGATGCAGATCAAGCACTTCGAACAACCAACCCCAAAACAGAGCGCTGATTTGTAACGACTCTTGACTCGAGGAGCGACCTACCACGCGAAGTGAGGAATCGAGACGACCCGGTCGTGCAGGGCCACCGGACGCCCCGAGTGATCGGTCGCGAGGTGTACCGGCACGGCCGAGGGAAACCGCGTGGCGTAGTCGTTGACGTGGGTCGGCTCGTTGTCGAAGGCGGCGAGCACGGTGCCCAGGCTCTCGAGCTGCTGGTGGGCGAGGCGCTTGAACGCGTCGTCGCTCTCCTTGAGCGTGGGCTTCATGATCAGGCTGACCGCGCCTCCGGGCACCGGCATGCCACAGCGGGCCATGGCCTCGATGGTGCCGCCGCGCATCTCTTCGTGGCGCCCGGTGAGGTACACCAGCTTCGCGCCGGCCTTGACGCAGGCGTGCAGGAACCGCGGAGCGCCGACGATCTCGATGTCATCGCGGCAGTACGAGCTGGTGAAGAAACGCTCGGCCCAGAACGCCTTCAGCGCGCGGTAGGTCGACTCGGCGTCATCGGGGCTGAGCCCGCACGAGATCGACGCGGCCTTCAGGTCCCACCCGCTGGTGAAATGAAACGGCTGGCACTTCGCGAGCGGGCCGAGGCCCTTGGCGATGCCGTACTCACGGACGATGCGCGCTTGCCTGGGGCGGTTGTCGAACACCGTGGAGTCGAGGTCGAACGCCAGCACACCCTTGTCCTTCGCGTCGATGGCGAGGCTGAGCACGCGCTCGAGGGTGAGGTGCCACTCGACGGCGATGCGGTCGGCGAACTCGTTCATGGGGCCGCGGCGCTTACCGCAGTCGCCAGCGACGAGCCAAGGGCTGAAACGGGCCCACAGCCGAGTCGCTCATGACGCTGCGCGCAGGCTGGCGACCGGCACTGCAGGCCTGGGCAGCTCGACGGCGGCCGTCGACGCCTGAGTCACTTCGGTCAGGCGCTTGAGGCCGTTGCGATCGAGCACCAGGCGCATCAGCTTGAGGGTGCTCTCTTTGGTGCGCCCATCATCGACCGAGAAGCGCAGCGCGAGGTCGACCCGGTAGGCCTTGGCGGCGCGCAGCTTCTCGACCGAGAAGTCCTCGAGATCGACGAAGTCGAGCGTGTAGTCGGGGTCGTCCATGTCATGGAGCAGCGGCTCGATGTTGACCCGAATGATGTCGGTGACGCCGGTGACGATGCCGTCGGCGAGGCGCGGCAACATCTCTGACTCGAGGACGATCTTCTTGCGGTAGCGGATGACCGTCTCCGGCAACTCACCTTGCGCGGCGGTGATCAGATCGTCGTGCGCGCGCAGGCGCTTCACGTCGTCGGGCACCTTCACGGCGCTGCCGTAGTCGAGCTTCTCCTGGCAGAGGCCGACGTCGTCGTGGGTGACCGGGTCGATGATGCGGGTGCTGCGCTCGTACAAGAAGCGGCCCGCGTAGGTGGCGAACACGCGCCGCAGCGCCTCCTTGATGCGGTCCTTCAGCATGTAGCCGCAGACCACCATGATGAAGAAGTTGAACGACACCTGCGGGTAGCGGCTCTGCGCGACCAGGCCGACCCCGAACGCGAAGGTCATCGCCAGGCCCGCAGCGATGGCGAAGAGCACCTCTTCCCACGCCTTGCGGTGACCTGACCGCTGCACGTCGAGGAAGAGAATGTTCATGCAGAACTTCTTCAAGAAGCTGAGCCGGTGCGTGTATTCCTCGTTGTCGGAGTCCGGCGCAATCACCGACGGAAAGCCGCGCTGCTGGCGCGAGACGGACTCGGCGACCACCACGGCCATCAGCTCGCGGCGCAGGTCGACGAAGGCGCCGGTGTACGGCATCGCGTTCATCTGCACCACCACACGGCGGAAGCACTGCTCGACCACCAGCGAGCAGTACTCGTCGACCAGGCGCAGGCTGGCCTGGGTCTTCTCGGTGAGCTGGTACTTCTCGGTGAGGCGGGCGCTGGTGGACCGGAAGGTCTCGAGCACCCGCCGGGTCGACGCGATCGACGTGCGCACGAGCTCGATCACCTGCGCCTCGTCCTGACCGCGGGCCCAGAGTTCTCGCATGCTGCGGGCAAAGCGTCGCAGGGTTCCCCGGAACGCGCAGGCCAGCATCTTGGCGTCGTAGACCACCTCGGTCTCGGGCCCGAGCAGGCCCAGCACCAGGCGCTCGGACAGCTGCACCAGCGGCGAGTGCGCTCCCTCGAGCAGCTCGCCGAACGTGAGCACCGGAGTCTTCAGCCGAACGTAGTTGTGCAGGTCTGCGTAGAAGTCGTCACGCTTCCACGTATCGGCGGTGATGTTGAGGGCCCGCGGGACGAAGAACGTGGCCTCGACGGCGTACTGCGACTCGGGGTCGGTGCCGCTGGGCTGGTACTCGAGCTTCAGCTCGAACTGCTTGCGGTCGTGAATGTCGATCTGGGTCTTGAAGAGGTCGTGAAGCTGACGGTCTGCCACGCGTGTCGTTTACGTCACAGAACCGCAACAATCAAGCGTCACGCTCAGCGATTTCAGTGGAGTGCGTCGACGCGTTCCAACCTGGTCACGGTGAGGTCTCACGCGCCGTTGATTGACGGGGTCTGGTCGCTGTGCGACGAGCCGCGCGCTTCTGGAGGGTTCATGCCCGGCTGGCTCTCGAACATCGTCCCCATCGTCATTCTGCTGTCGGTGATCGGCGTGGTGCTGTGGCGATTGCCGAAGGTCGATCTCGGCCACAGCCCCGAGTTCAAGCGGCGCCGGCTGCTGAACTGGTTCCCCTTAGGCCTCACCTACGCCCTGCTCTACTTCGGGCGGTACAACCTGGCGGCGATCAACACCGAGCTCGAGGGCCTGAAGATCCTCAGCAAGGCGCAGTTCGGCGACATCGATGGCATCGGCTCGATCGTCTACGGCGTGTCGTTTCTGCTCAACGGCCCGCTCACCGATCGCTGGGGAGGGCGGCGCACCATCTTGATCGCCGCCGGAGGCTCGGCGCTGCTCAACGTGCTGATGGGGTGGCTGTTCCTTCAGGCGCGGGACGGGGCGATCACCCCCGAGCAGTTCCTCACCTGGCTGACGGTGGCCTTCAGCGCGAACATGTACTTCCAGAGCTTCGGCGCGGTCTCGATCGTGAAGGTCAACGCACCGTGGTTCCACGTGCGTGAGCGCGGCGTCCTGGGCGGCACCTTCGGCATCCTGATCTCGCTGGGCATCTTCCTGCCGTACGAGCTGAGCCCCTCGATCCTCGCCACCTTCTCGTTGCCCGCGGTGTTCTTCATCCCGGCGGGGCTGTTGCTGGTCTTCCTGGTGCTCGACTTCTTCGTGATTCGCGACGGCCCCGCGCAGGCGGGCCTGAAGGACTTCGATACCGGCGACGCGAGCTACGACGAAGAGAAGCCCACGTTGACCACCATCGCGCGGCGCATGTTCAGCAGCCGCATCATCTGGTTCATCGTGGCCATCGAGTTCTGCTCGGGGTTCCTGCGGCAGGCGGTGATGAAGTGGGGCCGCAGCTACGCCAAGGGGGTGGGCGACATGGGGCACTTCGTGTTCTCGAAGTGGGGCCTGATCACCTGTGTCGCCGGCATCCTCGGGGGGGTCTTCGCGGGGCTCATCTCGGACTACGTGTTCAGCTCACGGCGCGGCCCTGTGGCCTCGGTGCTGTACGGGGGCCTGCTGCTGGGAGCGGCAGTGGCGCTGATGACCCTCGGCACCCCGGTGGTGGGCTGGAGCGTGGCCTTCATGTCCCTCTGCGTCATCGGCGTGCACGGCATGTTGTCGGGCACCGCCTCGATGGACTTCGGCGGCAAAAAAGGGGCGGGCATCGCCACCGGCATCATCGACGGCTTCGTGTACCTGGGCAGCGGCGCGCAGGCCTTTATCTACGGGCGCATTCTGCCGAAAGACGCCGCCGCGAAGGTCGTCGACAACTGGCAGGCCTGGCCCGGCGCGATGATCCCCGTGGCGGTGATCGGGTTGCTGCTGTGCACCCGCGTGTGGAACGCGAAGCCGAAGGCCAACGCGCCGGCGCACTGAGAAGTGAGGCATGGTGCCGGGATGAGCCGATGGGGGTTGCTGGTGGTGTGCACGATCGCGGTCAGGGCCCTGGGAGACGAAGCCCGGGACTTCGTCGCGCTGTCAGACGCGCAGCGCCGTGAGCTGGTGGCGACGAGCTCGCGAGAGGTGCTCGAGCAGCTGATGAAGGACACCCCTCAAGCGAAGCTGCTCGCGATGGGCCAGCGGATCATCGTGGGCATCAACAGCTACCGGTACCGCATGGTGAAGCAGGAACGGGTGAAGGGCGAGCTGCTGCCAGAGCAGACCGTCGACGTCTTCGTTCGTGAAGCGCCCTTCGCGGTGCGGATGCACTTCGTGAAAGGGCCCGGCGCCGGCCGCAAGCTGCTGTTCAACCCCGCCACCCGCGCCAACCAGTTCCGCGTGCACGAGGCGGGCTTCTTGGCGATCGCGGGCGCGATCTGGCTCAGCATCGACAGCTCGTTCGCGAAGGCTGACAGCAATCACACCGTGCGCGAAGCCGGCGTGGGGCCCCTTCTGAGCCGCCTGGTTCGGGACACCGAGCGCGCGCGTGCCGTGGGCGGGTTCCCTCTCGTGCCCGAGGGGTGGAACGCGGAAGGCGAGTACTGCGCCTCGTACCTCTCGCCCGTCGCCACCCCGCCCTTCGACTACGCGAAGACGAAGATCTGCACGGACCTGGCCTCGGGCGTCCCGATGAAGATCGAGGGGTACGGGCTGAAGGGCGAGCTGCTCGAGAAGTGGCACTTCTTCGCCTTCAAGCCTGACCCGCTCACGCCCGAGTTCTTCGACCCCGAGAAGGCGAACCTGTAGCCGGTCAGGCGCCCTTGAGCGCTTCGACCCACGCCTCGGACAGGCCGGCTGAGCGCGCGCCCCGCACCAGCGCCTCGACGAAGCGCGGGCTCACCGGCCCCTCGAGGCTCTTGCGTGACGGGTTGGTGGTGAAGGCGGTCGCCTCGATGATCTGGCCGGCCGTGAGCTTCACGGTCACCGGGCGCTCGACGCTCATGCCGGTCACCGCACCCTCTTTGTGCTGAATGATCGCCCAGTCCTTCTCGGCGATCTCGAAGACCTTCCCGCACACCCGGCCGCCATGGGCGTCGGTCAAGCCAGCGACCCGGCCGCCCCACCAGCGCGAGGGGAAGTCGTACACCAGGGCCAGATCGGCGGCTTCTCCCAGCGAGCCTGCCGGCAGCTCGAAGAAGTCGTAGCCGTGCTGGCCTCTCCACTCGAGGAAGGCGTCGCGATCGAGAATGGTGGAGTACGCGAAGTACTGCCGGGTGCCCTGCCCGGCTTCGGCGCGGGCCTTCATGACCTGATCGTAGTGAGCGTCCATGGCCGTGGTGATGCCGACCTCGGGCCCGACTTGCAAGGCGGCTTTAGGCGCGGAACACGTCGAACATGGCGCCCACGTCGAGGCGTGAGGTCTTGAGGAACAGGTTGAGCGCGCGCTCGGTGGCCTCGGCGAGCAATTCCATCTTCTTCAGCCGCTCGATCTGCCCCGGCTGGGTGCGCGGGTCGGCCTCGGCCAGCTTCCGCGCCTCGACCAGGTCGGTGCGAATGCGGGTGATGAACGAGAACTCGCGCTCTTCGATCACCCGCCGCGCCATCTTGAGCAAATCGACCTCGGCCCGGTACCGCCAGGCCGCGTCTCCGGGCGTGCGAACCCGCAACACCACGTTCCAGCGCTCGAGATCGCGCAGCAACATCGACACGCCGCCCTTCGACAGCTCGAGCTCCTTCTCGAGCTCGGCCGCGGTCAACGTCTCGTCGCGCAGGTACAGCAGCGCCCACACCCGGCCCTGGTTTCGCTTGAAGCCCCAGAACTCGATCACATTGCCGACCGCGTCGATGGCCACCGTTTCCCAGCCCAGGCGCGCGGTGCGGGCGCCGTCGTCAGCGCCTGCCGGGTCCCACAGGTAGCCCTTCACGCGGCCCCCTTCAGCGCGATGCCCCGGGCCAGGGTGCGCGCCCAGTGCACCAGCGCCTGGCCCAGCGTGGTTCGGCCGTACTCGCCGAGGGCCTCGACCGCCACGTCGAGCTCGGCGTTCATCATCACGATGGCCTGATCGAGCGCCCCCGACACCAGCACCGAGGTGCCCAGCTCGCGCACCTTCTCGGGGGTCAGCGCTCCAAAGGCCCAGGCCTCGGTGATGCGCTTCTTCAGCTTCGCGTCGGCAGCGCAGGCGAGCAGCACCGGCAGGTTGGGCGTTCGCGAGGCGAGATCGGCGTACTGCGGCTTGCCCTCGTCGGTGCCGGTGACGTCGCGAATGTCATCGGCCATCTGAAACGCCACGCCGATGCGCCGGCCGAAGGTGTCGAAGCGCTGCGCCGCGTCGGCGTTGTTGGCGAGCGTCGCCGCGGCGACGCCACACCAGCCGAACAACGAGCCGGTCTTGCGCTCTCCGATCACGCGGTGCTCGGCGAGGGACAGCTCGAGGTTGCCGCGCGCTTCGACCTCGGCGATGGCGCCCCGGGTCATCTCACTGACCGTGGCGAGCGCGGTAGCGGTGAGGCGAGCGTCGACCCGGCTGAGCTCGAGCAGGGATCCCGACAACAACAGGTCGCCGGACATCACCGCCACGATGTTGCCCCAGCGCGCGTTCACCGTCGGGCGACCCCGGCGAAACATGCCCGCGTCGACCACGTCGTCGTGCAACAGCGACGAGGCGTGAATCAGCTCGGCCGCCATACCGATCGCCACCAGGCGCGGATCTTCGAGCTGCAGGGTGTCGGCGAAGATCTTCACCAGCATCGGCCGCGCGCGTTTGCCGCCGCCCAACACCAGGTGCCTCGCCGCGCCGACCAGGGTGTCTCGCTCAGGCGGAGCATCACCACCGAGCTGCGCGAGAATCTTCGCGTCGACTTGCCGCAGGAAGTCCTGAAACACGAGGTTCGGATCCATGGGCGTTCATATAGTTCAAGCCGTTTTGAACTGCATGGCTGTCTGTGAACGCGGCCCGATAAGGCCGTACCAATTTGATCTTATTGAGGCTTGCCCGGCCGGCCAGGTGGTTGGGGGCTGGTTGGACCCGGTAGCCGAGCGAGCGGAGCGTGTTTCCGACACACTTTCGGGGGCGCCATCGGCCCGCGGGTCACGAAGAGCCCCGAGTACTCGTCGTCGTGCGCGCGCAGGTAATCGAGCAGCGGTGTTTCGATGGTCGCGTTGGCGTGGTGGTCGCCGACCAGGAAGCGTCCTTCGCCGAGGTACAGGCCGACATGCCACACCCAGACGGGCCGCTCGCCGAGGGCTGCGATGGCAGGCTCGGCAGGGTTTTCAGCGAAGCCGACGAGCATCAACACGTCGCCGCGGGTGAGCTGCTCGACCTTCAGCTCACCCGTCGCCACCGGGTCGAGTCCCGCGACGCGCGAACCCCAGGCCTTGTCGGCGACGAGCTCGGTCGGCTTCGTGGAGAACGAGCGCCACCCACAGCCTGAGGCTCGCTCGGCAGCGGCGAGCACCACGCCCATGCAGTCGAGCCCTTCGGTCTTCCGAAGACGCCCGCCCCAGTCGTAGCGAGACCCGATCAGCGAGCGCGCGGCCTCGAGGCCGTCGCCGACCGCCGGAGCCTGCGAGAGGAGCCCGGCGCAGAGCAGCGAGAGCATCACCGGTTCCCGAACAGCGCCACCCCGCTCCGGGCCACCGCACACGAAACCAACCCAGCCGCGCTCACCGGCAGATCCCCGGCAGGGGCACCACGAAGCGCGCGCCCACCGGCCCCTGGAGCACCAGCAGATCGCGCTGCGCATCGGTGTTGAGCCTGGCCGAGACCACGTCGGCGACGGGTGTCCCGGCGCTGAAGCTCAAGGGTGTGGTGGAGAAGGTGCTGGTCGAGAGCAGATCGCCGCGCAGCACCGACAGCACCGAGCTGCCCGAGCCGGCGGCCGCGAGATCTGGCGCACCGTCGTTGTCGAGGTCGACCACCGCCTGGCGAATGGGCAGCGTGGGAAGGGTCGCCTGGCTGACGAAGCCGCCCGAGCCGTCGCCTCGCAACAACCGGGGCCCCAGCACCAGATCGATCTTGCTGTCGTTGGTGAGATCGACGGCCGCGAGGTTCGCCCCGATGCCACCGCTCACGGTCACCGGGGTGGCCGACACGAAGCCCCCCACCACGTTGAGCCAGGGGGTGATGGTGCTGAACGAGGCGTCGACCGCGATCACGTCTCGTCGGCCGTCGTTGTTGACGTCCGCGAAGGCGACTGAGCTGGCCCCGTTGGGTGCGATTGGGGCGAGAGCCGCGAAGGTGTTCGAGCCGAGGTTGCGAAACCACCCCAGCGTCGTGTTTGTCGAGGCGATCACGTCAGCGGCGCCGTCGCCGTCGAGGTCCGAGATCGCGACCAGCGTCGCCGAGGTCGGCGTGCTGAGAAGGACCGGTGGCGAGAGGGTGCCGCTCGTGGAGCCGAACCGGACCTCGATGGCGGTGGGAGTCGGGGGCGCCACGCCGATCGACGAGCACGTGACCACCACGTCTTCAGAGTTGTCGCAATTCTCATTGCCGACTGCGTTCTGGCTGCACTGCTGCAGTGTGGCTTCGGTGCCGAGGCACATCACGTTGTCCGAGATGGTCGGGAGCGTGCCAGGCAAGATGCTGGGAGACGGCAGGACGCGGCCACCCGTCGCCGCGTAGCCCAGGCTGCGACAGGTCACTGCGACGTTGTTGATCGAGGTCGTCGTCGGGATCGTGGAGTCATTCCAGCCGTCGTCGCACACCGTGCCCCAGGTGCCGCTGCGCAACACCTCGATGCGACCCGTGACCGAGGTCGCCGTCGTACTTGAGACGATGAGCCGAATGTCTGGGCTGGCGGGGCCCAGGCCTGCGTCGGGAATGCCCGCGTCACCCTGCGCGCCGATGGTCACCAGATCGTCGACCGCGTCGGCGTTGAGCCGCCCGACTGCGGCGCGGTCGCTGCGCACGGGGATCACCGGCCCGGTGACCAGGGCGCCGGTCGAGCTGCCGAAGAAGATCTGCGCGTTCATCGCGCCAGCCGCCACCGCCGGGGTGACGACCGCGTCAGACAACCCGTCGCCGTTCAGATCGCCCGCCACCAGGCGATCGCCGCTGGGCACGCTCGCGCCCTGCAGAGCGGGGTAGCTGCCTGCTTCGTTGGGCACCGTCACCATGGTGGACCCGCTCTGGGTGACCACGTCGGGCAGCGTGTCCTGGGTGATGTCGACCAGGGCCAGCGATTGAGCGCTGGTGCTGGTGAGGGTCACCCCGATCACCAGCACCGCGCCAAAGGTGCCGCTGGTCGCCGGGAAGACCCGCAGATCGGTGCTCCCCAGGGCCACGTCGGCCTTCGTGTCACCGGTCACGTCGGCGGCGATGATCACCTTCGCAGGGGCGGGCAGCGCGAACGCGGTCGAGGCTGCGAACGCGGGCGCCGTGGTGAGCGGGAAGACCCGCGCGCCCGAAGTGCCGCTCAGCGTCGGGACGATGACGTCGGGGACACCGTCGTTGGTCACGTCGGCCACCTCCATCGGGAAGGTGACGCCGCTGAGGCCGTTGAAGGTCTCTGCCGCGGGCAGCTGCACCAGAATGGCAGCGCTCGAGTTGAAGGGCGCGCTGCCCACGCCGGTTCCGGGGAAGACGTAGATGGCGTTGCTCGCGGCCGTGACGATCAGATCCGTGAAGCCATCGGGCGTGATGTTGGCAGCGCGCACGTTCGAGATCACGCCGAGCCCCAGACTGGCCGAGGTGCCGGTGCCCACCGGGCTGCCTGCCGTACCCGCGACGCCAGGGAACAGAATCGCCGCCTGAGAGGCGTTGGTGGTGTTGAAGCCGAAGATCACGTCGTTGGGAGCGGCCCCGGTGAACTCCCCGATGGTCACCGAGGTCGGCACGAGCGAGGCGAGCGGGTTCGCGGTGATCAGCGTCTGGCTGAAGGTCCCCGCGCCGCTGTTGCGCATCACCGCTGCCGAGGCCGAGCTGCCGATGGCGACGACCTCGGGCCGCCCGTCTCCCGTCAGATCGCCGGCGACCAGGAACGTCGGCGTGATGCTCATCGAGGTCGTGGTCGAGACGGTGGGCGAGAATCCCGCCACCAGCCCGAGGCGAACGTTGAGGGTGGTGAACTCGGCCGTCACCAGATCGGGTCGGTTGTCACCGTTCACGTCGACCACCAGGAACGGGAAGCTTGAGCTCGACACTCCCGAGAGCGCAGGCAGCATGGTGCGGAAGCCCACGCCTGACGCGCACAGGCTCTTGCATTCCCCCTGGCTGCACCGTTCGCCGCTGGTGCAGGTGTTGTTGCAGGTGCCGCAGTGGGTGACGTTGGTCTGCGCGTTGACGCAGGCTCCGCCGCAGTTGGTGACGCAGGCGGTGGTGCACAGGCCGTTGGGCGGGCAGACCCCGCGCTCGTTGGCGTTGGCCGAGCCACAGATGGCGCAGGTAGGGCCACAGCCGAGCACGTAGTCGGCGGGGACACACTGGTTGCCACCGGCCGGGCAGCGGTTGGTGCCGCTCGCGCAGGTCCACCCGCAGACGAAGGGGCCGGTCGGCGTGCCGCGCGCGCAGGTGCGGGTCGAGTTGGCGGGCCCGGCCGCGCACGGCGTACACGACGTGCCGCAGCCGTCGACCGAGCTGTCCGCCACGCACTGGGTGCCGCACCGGTGAAAGCCGGAGTTGCAGGTGAAGTCGCAGGTGCCGGTGACGCAGACCGCGGTGCCGTTGGCCGGAGGCGTGCAGGTGAGGCAGCTCGGCCCGCAGCTGGTGAGCGAGTCGGCGACGCAGACGTTGTTGCAGTAGTTGGGGGTGGTGGTCGTCGCGCAGCGCAGGCCGCAGTTCACCCCGTCACAGGTGGTGGTGGTGCCGCTGCCCACGGGGCCCGGTGGACAGGCGGTGCAGCGGGTGCCGCAGGTGTTGATGTTGAGGTTCGACACGCACTGCCCGTTGCACTCGTGAAAGCCCGGGCTGCACTGCACCCCGCAGCTGGTGCCGTCGCAGGTGGCGACCCCCCCGACCGGCGCCGGGCACGCGGTGCACAAGGTGCCGCAGGTGGCGACGGCGGTGTTCGAGACGCAGCTGGTGCCGCACTGGTGAAAGCCGGTGGCGCAGCTGAAGGTGCAGGCGCCGTTCACGCACTGCGGGTTGGTCGCGCCGGCCGGCGTGGTGCAACGCTGACAGGTGGGTCCGCAGGCGGTGGCCGACTCCTGGACACACTGAGCGCCGCAGCGCACGAAGCCGGGGTTGCAGGTGAAGTCGCAGCTGACGCCGGTGGTGCAGGCGGCGGTGGCGTTCGCGGGCGGCGTGCAGGGCGTACACTGAGACCCGCAGGTGGCCACGTCGAAGTTCGAGACGCAGTCGGCTCCGCAGGCGTGGAAGCCCGTCGAGCAGGTGAAGCTGCACGAGGTGCCGTCACAGGTGGCCGTGGCGTTGGGAGGCTGCGGGCAGGCCGCGCAGCTCGTGGTGCCGCAGCTGTTGACGTTGAAGTTCGACACGCAGGCGTTGCCGCAGCGGTGAAAGCCGGCCTGGCAGGTGAAGTCGCAGACGCCGTTGGTGCACGATGGAATCGAGTTGGGCCCGCCTCCGCAGGACAGACACCTCGAGCCGCAGGCGGTCACGGTGTTCTGGGGCACGCAGCTGCCGCCGCAGAAGTTGGTGGTGGCCGGGCAGGCGCACACCGAGCGCGAGAGATCGCAGGTCTGACCGCCAGAGCAGTTCGCGTTGCCGGTGCACCCGAAGACGCACTCGGCGCGGGTGGTGTCGCAATAGAAGTTGGTGGGGCAGCCGATGGTGGCGCAGTTGGTGGGCAGCACCGCGCACGTGCCGTTGTTGCAGTACTGGCCACCGGCGCAGGCGTTGCCGCACCGCCCGCAGTTGTTGAGATCGGTGCGGGGGTTGGTGCACGAGACGCCGCACAGCGAGAGGCCCGCGGCGCACATCGGAGGATCGATCGGGCCCGCGTCGGGGACTGCCCCGCCTCCGCCCGCCGAGCCGCCGCCAGCCGAGCTGCCGCCGGTCATTCCGCCGCCGATCCCTGACGACCCACCACCAGTGCTGCTGTTCGTGCATTGACCGCTGGAGCACGACTGCCCGGTCGAACAGGTCCTGCAGTCGAGCCCGGTCGCTCCGCAGGCCGCGATGGTCACGCCGGCCTGACAGGCCCCGTTGGAATCACAGCAGCCGGGACAGTTCGACGGCCCGCAGCGGGTGACCGGCGGCGTACACGAGAGGATGGCGACCGGCAGCGCGGCGCAGAGAAGAAACAGACGAAGTGAGTTCAAAGCAGGGGCTCCAGGGGCACGACCGGCCGAGAGGTGGGGGTCACCACAAAGCCTCGAGTGTGCCACAGGACGGGCGCGGTGCGACGGCTGACAGGCTGGCGCTGGAGTCGCAAGGCGACGTCACCGCGACGAATGGGCGAAGGCGGCTCGTGCGTCGTCTGCGTGATCGTCGACGCTCAGTCAGCGCTGCTGGCTGCCGGGCGGGCGTTCCCCGCTTCATCCGCTCTGACTCCATCGACTTCACGAAGCTCCCGGCAGCAACCGCAACCTCGACCTGCGCCTCGACTTCCACGAAGGCCTCGCGCGGTCCAGGATCGAGGCGACGTCGATCTCCAACGGCGCGTTCGCGGACCTGTTGACCGGGCAGGCTCCGCTGGTGCTCTTCAAACGACGGAAGATCGTCTTCTGGGGCGACGCTGACCAATCGATGGACTTCACCACCGTCGAGGACGTCGCGCGCTCCACGGCGTTGGCGGCGCTCGACCCGACGGCCCCACGCGCGCTCCGCATCGCCGGCGACCAGCTCAGCCTCGTGGGCTGGCCACCCTGATGACCGAGTTGACGGGGCAGTGGTACTCGTTGCTGCGACCGGCCGGCCCGGGCGCGTTTGGCGTCGTGATCAAGGCTGACCCGGGCCCTGATGCCGACCACCGACGAGCGGCCCCCCGCAGTACTCCCTCGACCACGGCCGCTCCCCCGTCGCCCCGTGGACGACGGCGAAGGACGTGTTGTCGGCGCACCTGAAGACCTGAAGCGACGCCGGCCTCAGGCTGACGCGAACGCCTACCGGCACACCCCGGTCACTCCCACGACGAACCGGTTTCCGGCCACGCCCTGCAGGAGGATCAGATCGCGCTGGGCGTCGCTGTTGAGGCGGGCGACGGCCACGTCTTCCACCGTGGCGCCAGAGGTGAACGTGACGGGGGTCGACGAGAACGAGCCCGACAGCCCTGCGGCCACCGAGAGCACCGAACTGCCGGCCCCTGCGGCCACCAGGTCGAGCAGCCCGTCGTTGTCGAGATCGACGATCACCTGCCGCGGCGGCTGCAGCGGCAGGCTCGAGGTGAACAGGGTGAACACGCCGCCGCCATTGCCCGTGTAGAGCGACCGCCCGACCACGAAGTCGGGCTTGCCGTCGCCGTTCAGCTCGGCCGCCTTGATCGCGAAGCTCGTGCTGCCCGAGACGAACACGCTGGTGCCCGCCACGAAGCCCACGGTGTTCGGCAAGGCCACGTTGAGCAGCACCTGCACGGTGCCCGAGGTGACGTTGAGCGCGAGCAGATCGCGGCGCCCATCGAGGTTCACGTCCGTCGCCGCCACACTGCTGGCGCCAGTCGTCGAGACCACCACGCCTCGCGCGAAGGTGTTGCTGCCCAGGTTGCGGAAGACCTCGACCGTCGACGAGGTGGCGACGATCACGTCCGAGAGCGTGTCCCCCGAGACCTCGGCCACCACTGCGAAGGCGGGCTGCGCGGTGGGCAACAACGCAACGGGGGCGGAGAGGGTCCCCGCGGTGCTGCCGAATCTCACTTGCACCGCGGGCACGGTGACGCCGGCGTCGGGCGCAGGGCCACCGTCGGGAGCCGCCAGCGCGCCCACCACCAGATCCTCGGCCGAGTCGGTGTTGAGGCTGCCGATGGCCAACGCCTCGCCACGCGTCGAGAAGGAC
>VYLD01000197.1_pt1 | contig 21593 bp, 20 predicted proteins | sample 5114401 | NCBI WGS metagenome assembly VYLD01 (sample SAMN12291783, study PRJNA351875) | freshwater metagenome | isolation source: freshwater lake | place: USA: Michigan, Gull Lake | collected 2013-08-08 | reverse complement strand
CGGGCGGTGCTTCGGGCGGCGGGACCGGTGGCGCTGGTGGAGGCTCGCCGGTGCTCATCTTCGACGCTGGCACGCCCCCGACGGTCAACCTGACCTTCGCGGCCACCTGTCTTGCGCCTGCTCCCTGCGGAGGCGCCGTGCAGGGCCTGTGGCACTACCAGGACTTCTGCATCGAGGACGGCATCTTCAACAACCTGGTGAGCCAGTGCGGCGGCGCGACCCAGACCCAGGTGCTCAACCGCTCGGGGACTGCCCAGGGCGCGGTCTTCTTCTCGCCGACCCAGATGGGGCGGCAGGTCTCGGGCGCCGTCGACTTCACGCTCTTCACCACCAACAGCAGCTGCGTGCAGGGCTGTGCGTTCTTGCCGTCGTTGTTGACCAGCTTCGGCATCGCCGGCACCTGCGCGAGCGGCCAACCCGACGGTGGCCCTGGCGGGTGCTCGTGTTCCCTGCGCTACCCCTTCAACGACGTCGCCACCGAGACCTATTCGCTCTCGAGGAACGTGATCTCGACCGCCACCAACCGCACCTTCGACTACTGCGTGCAGGGCACGTCGATGACCTACAAAGAGACGACCTCGTCCGCCGGCATCGCCCGGGACCCGGGCATTTCGACCCTGGCGCGCCAGTAGTCGAAAGGACTCCCTCGTGCTCCGCACTGCGCTGACCGTCGCGTTCTTCACGTCGTTGCCGGCGCTGGCCCAGGTGACCTGCGAGGCGCCGCGGATCCGCGAGACGACATCCCTCGCGACCGCCGTCAGCCAGGACAAGGCCATGGCGGCCACCTTCCTCAAGACCTCGAACGCCTGTCAGATGGCCGAGAGCGACGCCTGTGACGCGGCCCGGCTCGAGTGTGGCACCCAGCTCGCGACGACCCTGAAAGCCCAGGTGGGCTTCGACGACGGCGCCTGGCTGCGAGACATGCTGCTGCCGTACGCGGGCCTCACCTACCCCGCCACGAGGGCTTTTCAGGCCGGCGCCTCGGCGATCGACACCGCCTGCACAGGTGACGCGACCCTGCTGATGTCGGCGTCGTCGAGGCGAACGCTGCAGGCCGCGCGTCGGCAGGCGCTTCTCGACGAGTACCCCCGGTATGCACTGTGGGCGAATGATCAGGCGAAGGCCTGCCGTGATCGATCGGCCGTCGACGCCACCCGCAAGGCGCAGGAACGCTCGGAGGCCGAGAGGCTGGCCGCCGTCGCCCTGGCCGCCACCACCGCCGAGGCCATGCGCCAGAAGGCCGAGCAGGACGCCGCCGATCGCGCCGAGGCCGCAGCGCGCGCGAAAGCGGACGCCGAGCGACTTCAGAAAGAGGCCGCCGAGAAGGCCGCCCGCGAACGCATGACGGTCGAAGAACGCGCGAAGGCCGACAAGGCAGAGGCGCTCGAGCGCGCGAAAGCCGAGAAGGCCGAGGTCGAGCGGAAGGCCGCCGATGAGCGCCAGCGCCTCGAAGAGAAACAGGCGAAGGAACGTGCCGCCGCCGAAGAGAAGGCCAGAGAGGTCGCCGCGCAGAACCAGGTCACCTCGCGGGAGCAGCGCAAGCTCGCGCTGCGCGCCCAGAAGGACAAGCTGACCGCTCAGGCCGCCGAGGCTGAGAAGCGGGCCGCCGAGATCGCCGCCATGACCTTCACCGTCGAGCAGTCGCAGCAGGCCGCGGCGCTGCAACAAGAGCGGGTGCAGGCGACCGCTCGCGCGAAGACGCTGCGGGCGCAGGCCGACGAGCTCGTCATCCATGATGAAGACGAGCGGTCCCGAGGCGCGCTGGGCATTCTTGGCGGTGGCGGCGCCGCGACCTGGCCGGGCACCACCGCGGGGGCGCTGGGTGGCGAGGCGGTGTTGCACCTGGGGTTCTGGGGCACCGCTCCGGCCGAAGGGCTGGCGTCAGGCTTCGAGGTGCGGGCGCTGGGCAGGTACCTCACCACCCTGGGCCCCAACAACGTTCAGCAGGCCGAGGGGCTCGTGTCGGGCCGGTACTTCTTCGGCCGCTTCGGCGTCGGCCTGGCCGCCGAGCTGCGCTGGAACAGAATTGCCGCGATCTCCGAGGGCAACTTCCAAACCCTCTACGTCGGCTTCGGGCCTTCCCTCGGGTTGGCCTTCGTCGACTCGCCGAAGACCCGCGTGGTGCTGAACGCCACCTGGCTGCCGCTCACCGACGAGGGCTTTCAGAACCCCGTTCGCGCGACCGGAAACCTCGAGATCTCCTACGAGTTCCTGACCTTCAACGTGTCGGGCGGGACCCAGACCCAGTACATCCCCTTCGGGCCCACTCCCGTGACTCCGGTGGTCGCCTGGTACTTTGGGGCCTTCGGCGGGGTCCGGGTGCGCTGGTAGCTGCGACGGCGCGATTTGCAGGTCGTCACGAGGTGACGGTAGGGGAGGGGCATGGCGTCCCCGCTCGTACACCTCGGCACTCCCACTTCGAAGAAGTACCCCCACCCGTTCCTGCCGACCTGTCGGGCTGATCTCGACGCGCGCGGGTGGGACGCGGTCGACATCGTCATCGTCTCGGGTGACGCGTACGTCGATCACCCCGCCTTCGGGCCAGTGCTGATCGCCCGCTTCCTCGAGGGCCGGGGCTTTCGGGTGGGCCTGTTGGCGCAGCCCGACTGGAAGTCTGCCGAGGCCTTCGCGGCGCTGGGCAAGCCGAGGCTGTTCTTCGGTGTGGCGGCCGGCAACCTCGACTCGATGCTGAACCGCCTCACCTCGCAGAAGAAGAACCGCAGTGAGGATCAGTACAGCCCCGGCGGTCGCACCGGCGCGCGGCCCGATCGCGCGACCATCGTCTACGCCAACCGCTGCCGTGAGGCGTTCCCCGACGTGCCCATCGTGCTGGGCGGCATCGAGGCCTCGCTGCGCCGCATCGCCCACTACGACTACTGGAGCGACACCGTGCGTCGCTCGATCCTGCTCGATGCCAAGGCCGACCTGCTGGTCTTCGGCATGGGCGAACGCCCGGTGTGGGAGATCGCCCGCCGCCTGCGCGACGGTGAGTCGATCAAGGCCCTGCGAGACGTGCGGGGCACCGCGTTCCTCATCTCGGACGACGAGATGAAGACCCACGAGGCAGACCCCGCGCGCCGCGCCGCCGACCAGAAGACGGTGGTGCTGCCCAGCTTCGAAGAGGTCAGCGTCGACAAAGAGGCCTTCGCCCGCATGTCGCGTGACTTCCAGCTCGAGACCAACCCCGGCAACGCGCGGCCCCTGGCGCAGCGGCACGGTCGGCGTGGCGTGTTCTTCAACCGCCCCGCGGTGCCTCTCGAAGACGGCGCAGGCCTCACGCCCGGCGACACCGCCACGGTGGCCATCGATGAGCTGTATGATCTGCCGTTCAACCGCGCGGTGCACCCCATGTACGGCGGCGAAGGCGTGCCGGCGTTCGAGACCGTCAAGCACTCGGTGGTGCTGATGCGCGGGTGTTTTGGGGGCTGCACCTTCTGCTCGATCACCGAGCACGAGGGGCGGGTGATTCAGAGCCGGTCAGCCGAGTCGGTGCTGCGCGAGATTCGCGCCGTGCGCCGGCAGGGCGACTTCCGCGGCACCATCACCGATCTCGGCGGGCCCACCGCCAACATGTACAAGCTGAAGTGCAAGTCAGAGGCGATCGAGTCGAAGTGCCGCAAGCTGTCCTGCGTGCACCCGGGGGTGTGCGAGAACCTGGGCACCGATCACGGGCCGCTGATCTCCGTGATGAAGCAGGTGCGCGCGGAAGAGGGCGTCAAACACGTCTTCATCGCCTCGGGCGTGCGCACCGATCTCGCCGAGCGCAGCCCCGATTACGTGACCGAGCTGGCGGCGCACCATACCGGCGGGCAGCTGTCGGTCGCGCCCGAGCACGTCAGCAAGCGGGTGCTCGAGAAGATGAAGAAGCCCGGAATCGAGAGCTACGAGCGGTTTCAGCAGCTCTTCGCATGTGCCAGCAAGGACGCCGGCAAAGAGCAGTACGACATTCCCTACTTCATCTCGGGGCACCCCGGCTCGAACCTCGAGGACATGATCGAGCTGGCGCTGTGGCTCAAGCAGAGCGGGCGACGGCCGAGGCAGGTGCAGGACTTCATCCCCACGCCGATGTCGATCGCCGCCGCCATGTACTTCACGGGCCTCGACCCGCTGAAGATGGAGCCCGTCTACACGGCCCGTGGCCTCAAGGAGAAACGGCTGCAGAAGGCCCTGCTGCTGTACTGGAACCCCGAACACTGGGACGACGCCCGTGAGGCGCTCACTCAGGCAGGCCGCACGGACCTGATCGGCCGCGGACCTTCCGCGCTGGTGCCTCCGCAGTCGGGCCCCGAGCGTGCTCGCAAAGACGCATCACGCCGAACGGACTCGCGCTGAAAAGGCTGCTCAATCGACGACGATGGTGCGGCCGATGCGCTCGGCCATGCCGTTCGACGACAGCACGCGGGCGACGGTTCGGGTGTCTCCCAGCGCGTCGTAGGCGGCGGCGATGAGATCGCCCAGGGTGAGCGGCGCTTTCTCGGCGCGCGCGCGCTTGCTGGTGCGGATTCGTGGCATTGGACGACGGGCCTGGTACTTGACGTTCTTCATGTGGTGATGCCTCCCGGGCGATGGCTTGAGCAGCCACCGTGCCATGCAGAACGGGGAGCAGAGTCGAGGGGTTGAGCCGACGAGCGGTGGTTTGTTTCAGACCCACCCTCAGCTAAGGAGCAGGCGTGTTCCGGCGAGTGGCAGTGATCGCGGTGGTGCTGTCGAGCGCGTCTGGGCTCGCTTATGAAAACGCGCGCCGCACCCTGGTCGACGCCGGCGTGCACGTGCCGGTGCTCACCAAGGCCCCCGCGCTGGTGAAGCTCGAGAACGCCAAGTACCCGGAAGCTGCCGAGAAACAGGGCCTGACCGCCAACGTTCGCCTGCTGGTCACCATCGGCGCCGACGGCCTGGTGCCTGACGCGAAGGTGATCGAGCCGGTCGGCAACGGCTTCGACGAGGCGGCCGTGGCGGCGCTGCTGAAGTCGACCTTCACCCCGGCAGAGGTCGATTTCGCCCCGGCCCCCGTGCAGATCGAGTTCGTCTACAACTTCGTGTTGTCCCTGGCGCCCCCTGACGCGGGGCCGCCGGTGCCCGATGGGGTCGACGCCGGGTACGTGGGGCCGCTGTCGCACCTCAAAGGGCAGCTGCTCCAGCGCGGCAGCCGCAACCGCATCAGCAACGGCACCGTCTCGTGCCTCGAGTACGAAGAGCGCCAGGCGCAGACCGATGAAGAAGGCCTGTTCGACCTGGCCATTCCACCCGGCCTCTGCACCGTGCGCGCGGTTGGCGGTGAGAGCGAGATCTTCAAGACCTCCGAGACCCTCGAGCCCGGTGAGACCAAAGAGGTGAAGTTCTACCTGGTGCCGAAAGTGATCGGGTTTCAGACGGTGGTGCGAGGCCAGCGCGAGAAAAAAGAGGTCGTGCGCCGCACCATCACCCGCGAAGAGCTGCAGAAGATTCCCGGTACGTTCGGTGACCCGATTCGGGTCATTCAGAACTTCCCGGGCGTGGCGCGCGCGCCGTTCGTCTCGGGGCAGCTGATCGTCCGCGGCGCCAACCCCGGCCAGACGCTGACCTTCTTCGACGGCGTCGAGATTCCGCTGCTGTTCCACCTCGCGGGTGGCCCGTCGGTGGTCAACGCCGAGTTCCTCGATCGCGTCGACTTCTACCCCGGCGGGTTCGGCGCCAGATACGGGCGCGCGGTCGGCGGAGTGGTCGACGTCGCCAGCCGCAAAGGCGCCGCCGACACCTGGCATGGCGTGGCCAAGGTCGACCTGCTCGACTCCAGCCTCTTCGTCGAGGCCCCGATCACCAAGGACATCTCGCTCGCCGTGGCCGCGCGCCGCAGCTACATCGACCTGCTGTTGCCGCTGGTGCTCCCTCGAGACCCCCAGGGCGGCGCCATCACCGTGCTGCCCGTGTATTGGGACTACCAGGTGCGCCTCGACGTCGGGAAACGGGCCACCTCGGCGGCTGAAGGCAACTCGACCTTCTCGCTCTTTGCCTTCGGCTCTGATGACACGCTCAAGGTCGTGGCCAGCGGCGGCAACCGCAACACCGACGTCTCGGTGTCCGTGCGCACGCTCTTCCACCGGCTGATCGGCAACTGGACCTATCGACGCGGCAACGTGCAGTTCAAGCTGACGCCGTACGGTGGCTACGATCTCGCCGCCATCGACTTCGGCATCGCCCGCCTCAACGCCGACCGGTGGACCGTGGGCCTGCGGCAAGACCTTGGCGTGGACCTGGGCCAGTACTTCACCCTGCGGGCCGGCGCCGACATCTACAACCAGACCTTGATCGGCCAGGCCGAGCTGCCGGTGATCTCAGGAATCCAGTACGTCGCGTTTCCCGGCGCTGAGCCGAAGACCGAGGTGCAGCGCATCGGCCGCACGGTGCCCACCTTCGACGGCGCCGCGTACGTCGAGGGCGATCTGAAGCTCGGGCCGGTCACGCTGACGCCGGGGCTTCGCGCCAGCACCGCCTACCTCGGGGTGCAGACCCGCAACGCCTTCGACCCCCGACTGTGGGTGCGCTACGAGCCGTTCGAGCGCACCGCGATCAAGGGCTCGGTCGGGCTCTACACCCAGCCGCCCGCTGCGACCGACATGGAACCTCCTCCGCTGGGCACGCCCACCCTGGTGCACGAGAAGGCGTTTCAGGCGTCGATCGGCGTGGCCCAGAAGATCACCGACGTGATCAATGTCGACGTCACTGGCTTCTTCAACCGGCGCTACGACAACGTCTCTTCACCGGGCCCGCGCATCGTGAACGCCGACGGCTCGACCACCCAGGACCGCTCGGCCAACAACGGCCTCGGCCGCGCCTATGGCATGGAAGTGCTGCTGCGCCACGAGGTCACCAAGAACTTCTTCGGGTGGGTGGCCTACACCTTGTCGCGCAGCGAAGAGCGCACCGCCGGCAGCGATCAGGACTACGCGGCCTCGAGCTTCGATCAGACCCACATCTTGACCGCCATCGGCAGCTATCGCTTTCCGTATGGCTTCGAGCTGGGCGCCCGCTTCCGTTACGTGACCGGCCGGCCGACGTCGGCGCTCATTCACGATGCAGACTTTCAGCGCCTCGACGCGAACCGGTATTCCAACACCTTCGGCCCGTTCCGCGGCACGCGGGTCACCGACTTCCACCAGCTCGACATTCGCCTCGACAAGTACTTCGTCTTCGAGAAGTGGACGCTGAACGTCTACGTCGACGTGCAGAACGTCTACAACCGCGCCAACGTCGAGGCGACCATCTACGAGTACCGAGGGCGCTTCTCGGCCAGCGTGCCCGGTATTCCCATCTTGCCGGTGCTCGGCGTGAAGGCGCAGCTGTGACGCGACGCGTGATCGTGCTGGTGGGGTGTTCGGTGGTGCTGGCCTGCATGCCGCCGTTGCCCAGCCCGCAGAAGGTGGTCGACCTGCGGGTGCTGGCCGCGTCCTTCGAGCCGCCCGAGGTGTTGATCTCGCCCTGCGACCCGCGCCTGTTGCTCAGCCTCGCCAGCGGCGGCAGCACGGCCAACATCGACCCGGCGGTGCTCAACCAGCTGCTCACGATCGGCTCGCGCCCATTGACCTATCGCGCCCTGGTCGAAGACCCCGCAGGCGGAGGGCGCGCGTTGACCTATCGGCTGCGCGCCTGCGCCAACACGGGCGATCGGGAATGCGACAACACCGATGACTTCGTCGAGCTGACCTCTGGCAAGCGGCCCGCAGGGGAGTGGGAGCTTCCCCTCGACGGGCTGACGCCCCAGACGCCGCTGCTGGGCACCGCGCTGTTGCCCGACGGCAACCCCCTGTTGCTCGAGGCCATCGTACAGGACAGCTCCCGCGGGCTGGGTGGCATTCGGGTGCCCGTGATGCTCGAGGTCAAGGCCAGCGACACCGACGAGTGGATCTTCGCGCAGAAGCTGATGGTCTATCAGTGCCAGTTCTTCCCCTCGATGCGCGAGAACGTGACGCCGCGCCTGCCTGGGCTGCTCCTCGACAAAGAGCCCTGGCCCGAGGGCGAGGTGAAGCAGCTGAGCGGCGATCGGGAGTTCGTGCTCGAGCCCGTCGACTTCTCGGCGCTGGAAGAGCCCTACACGGTGCCCAGCGTGACGTTGTCGCAGGTGAACCTCACCGAGACGTGGAAGCTGGCCTGGTACTCGACCAGAGGCTCGGTCGGGAACTTCGAGACCGGAGGCACCAACTTCGACGGCAACAGCGAGCGGCACCGGAACACCTGGAAGCCTGACACCTCGCTGGCCGAGCCCGTGGAGGTGACCTTCGTGGTGGTGGCCCGCGATGGAAGGGGCGGGCAGTCGTGGCTGATTCGCAAAGCCCGCTGGTCGCCCTGACGGCAGGTCGAAGCAGGACAGAGCGGTCGCCCAGTTCAGCGCGACCCAACGAGGCCCGTGGCGCAAAGAGCGACCTGATGAGGTCGGTGACGGTCAGTGGTGTCGCGACGTCGGACAAAGTTGTCGCGTCGTCGCGACACCGGGCACTTCACGAATCGTCAGCACCGCGAGTTGGTCCCGTTCAACTCACCACGCGCGCGGAATGCCTGCGAGGGAGGCAGCGCCCGGTGTGCCCGCGCTGGCTGCTCAGCGTCGCCGACAGGTCAAGCCGATGTTCGGAGGCGTGGCGCCGTCCGCAAGGAACGCCCCGACGTCTCGCCGGCTCAACAGCGCTCGACGCATGGTCGCGCCGGGCGTCCCCGGCGGCGCCGCACGAGGAGTCCGGCCGCTGGTGCCGCGCCTCGGGATGATGGAGCACGCCTCGCCGCCTGCTACACCTGCCGTCCAGACGATGGCTCGACCCGAGACGGCGTGTCCCTTCTGTGCGTTTTCGCCGGTGGCCCCTGGCGCCGAGGCCTGCCCGAAGTGCCGCCGGAAGTTCGTCGCCGAGGTGCGCGAAGACAGCGAGGTCACCGCGACCCGCGCCGGGGGCCTGACCGGGGCCGTCACCGCCAGCCCGCTGCCGACGGCCATCGCCTTGCTGGTGGCCGCTGCCGTCTGGGCGCTGCGGATCCTCGACCTCTTCTCGCCGGCCGGTGACCCAGGGTTCCTGCTGGCCCTGCCGGCGTTGCTGGTGCTCGGGGCCGTCAGCGTGCTGGCCGCAGCCGGTCCGGCCAAACACCTCCCCGCGGCGCTGGGTCTGGTGAGCGGCCTCGTCGCGGTCGGGTGGTCGACCTCGTGGCCGGTGGTGAACGCCGCGCTGGTTGCCTTCGGCCCGATGATCTTCCTGGGGACGGTCTCGGAGCCATCGACGCTGAGGTTGCGGGTCGGTGCGGGGCTCGCGACGACCTGCGCCGTGGTGGCCCTGGCCGCGCTGGCCATCGCCTCGCCCGGCCTCTCTTCGGCGCCGATGCCCGTGGTGGTCGACGAGCAGTCGGGTGTGCGCTGGCGCCTGCCTTCCGGCTGGAAGCAGGTCGACGCCGCCCCTGGCTTGCCCGTGGTGAAGCCGGGGCCCGGACAGGCGACGGTGTTCGTCTCGAACGGTGACGGCGCCGAAGGGGCGCTGCTGATCGGACCTCAGGTGTCGCCCGACGGGTGTTCGTCGTTCCTCGACGCGCTGGCCCCTGCCGCTGAGCGGCGCCGTGTCGGTGAAAACGCGCCTGCCCCGTTCCTGAAGGCCACGCCTGTTCTCGAGCTGACGTCTTCGTCAGCGGTGACCCGGGCGGCGTGCAGCTGGCAGCCGAAGGGTCCGCTCCTCGGCCTGGTGGTGGCCCAGGCAACCGCCAGTGACTCGGTGGCGCTGGCGACGTTCAGGGTGCTGGCCGCGGGCGTCGAGCTGGGCCTCGACCCCACCAGGCCCTGAAGCCGTCAGCGCCTTCGTCGTGCCGGTCGTCGCGGTTCCATGCTTCTCTGCGCGCCCGTGAAACGAGCTCTTCGCGCCATGACCGTGATGCTCGGGTGCCTGGCGCTGGCCGGCTGCCCGAAGGAACCCTGCGACGCCGCGTCGTGCACCGGGTGCTGCGACGCAACCGGGGAATGCCTCGCGGGCACGCAGGTCGCCGGCTGTGGCACCCGCGGCGCACAGTGCATCGCGTGTCGCTCGTCGCAGCAATGTCTGAAGCAGGTGTGCGTGGGTGATGAGCCTGACGGCGGCGTTGACGGTGGGGTGGTCGAACCAGACGGCGGGGTGATCACCGGCTGCCTGCCTGGCCTGTGCGGTGCGCAGGTCTGTGACGTCGCTTCCGGGCAGTGTGCCGCACCGCCGCCCTGCGACGTGTTGGCGCCCCAGCCGGGGGCCTGCGGTGCGGGGCAGTTCTGCGGCCCGAACAGCCTCTGCGCCGACGCGCCTCGACCGACCTGCGCGAACTTCTCGACCCAGTCGCTGCCTCGAAGGTGGACCCCCGCATCGGCCATCGGCCAGGGCCCGGTGATCTGGGCCGCGCGCCAGCTCAGCTTCTCGATCGACGACGCCGGGTGCCCGTTGGGCTCGACCAGGCGTGGGGTGGTCGCGCTCGAGGTCTATGATCGGCAGGCGCGGCTCGGCGTCGACGGCGGGCTGCCCCGGCTGTTGACCTACCGTGACAACTTCACGCTGGGCGAGGTGCGCGCCAATGAACTCAACGCGGTGCGAGCCTCGGCGAGCGGCTCGGTGGCGACCGTCGAGGTGGTGACCTGCACCGCGCAGACCGTCACCCGGCTGACCCTGGGGTACGCCTTCGAGGGCGGCAACGGGGTGTGCGTGCAGCTGACGGCCCCTTGACCAGGACAGCTTTTGGGTTGGAGGCCGCCGCCGCATTCCGCTAACCCCCGTCGTCCCCCGTGTCGCTCAAGCACCAGCCCCCTCTTCCCGACCTGCCGCTGCGCCGCGTCGAGGATATGGGCCTCAAAGAGCTCGAGCGCATTCGGCTGATCCTTCGGGGTGGCTCGGTCATCGAGTGGCGCCGGCTGCACTTCAAGCTCTGGGACGAGGTCGACCGCTTCCTGCGCCTCTCGCAGATCGACCCCACCCAGCCAGCCGACGAGGCCTGGGTGCGCACCGTGCTCGCCGACGCGGTCGAGTATCTGCGCAAGACCTACGACTACAAGGTGGCTGACCCGGTCGCGAACCCGAACATGATCCACGATCTGTTCCTCTACGCCTCGGGGCAGATCGACAAGAAGTACCGGAAGATCGCCTGCATCGTGCTCAAGGTGATGCACGTGATTCAGCACATCGAGGCGCGCGACCTGCTCTTCAAGACGGCCGTGTCAGAGGCTGGTCTGGCCACCATGGTGACCGAGCGCGTGGTGGCGGTGATCGAAGAAGCGAAGGCGAAGGGCCTGCCGATCGTCGAGTTCTCGGACTCCATCAAGACCCGCGAGTCGGTGATCACCAAGCTCATCGCCAAGAAGGAATCGACCGCCGCCGCGGTGTACGATCGCACCCGGTTTCGCATCATCGTCAGCGAGCGCGAAGACGTGCTGCCCACGCTGTACTTCCTCACCCAGCGGCTGATCCCCTTCAACTTCCTGGTGCCGTCGCAGAGCGAGAACTCGCTCATCCGGTTCAAGGATCTGCTGCAGACATACCCCAACTTCAAGCGGTACTCCCGGCAGCTGCACCTCGACATCGACTACGAGGAACGCGAAGAGGGCCGACCCGGCAACCGCTTCTCGGGCTCGACCTACCGAATCTTGAACTTCGTGGCCGACGTTCCCATTCGGCTCGACGCCTTCCTGCCGCCGGTCGAGTACGACGATCGCACCCGCCGGGGCCGCATCACCCTGGCCACCTGCGAGTTTCAGATCGCCGACGTGAAGCAGGCCGCCGAGAACGAGCGGGGCGAGAATTCCCACGACCGCTACAAGCAGCGCCAGCGCGACGTGGTGCTCAAGCGCCTCAGCCGCGGACTGGTGGTGCCGAAGAAGCGCAAGCCACCCGCGACGCCCTGACGGAGGTCGGTCCCCTCGGCGGGTCACTCTGGCGCGATGAAGACCACCATCACCGTGACGTTGTGGTTCATTCGCTCGGCGAGCGGGGCAGGGCGGAACACGAAGTTGTTCAGGTACCCGCCTTCCAGCTGCCACTGCGGGCTGAAGCGGTAGTTGACCCCGAGGAAGGCCCGGTTCTGATCGAGCCCTGCCTGCGGGCCGCCGACCACCGAGTTCACGGTCACGAAGAGCTCATCGTACGCGGCCACACCCCAGGGTGAATCAGCAGAGAAGCGCACCACCGCGCGCACCATGTGCCGCAGCCGAAACGAAGGGCCGCTGGTGTTGGCGATGAAGCGCTCTTCGACGCGAGCCCGGTTGACCAGCGACACCACGCCGAAGCGCTGCTCGATCAGCACCTGCTGAAAGGGCCGCTGCTCGTCTCGAAAGCCCGGGTTGAAGAGCGGGGTCCACGCGTAGCCGGCCCACAAGGACACGTCGGGGCTGACCTGCACGCCGATCGCTGGTCGCAGCAGCAAACGGTCGAACCGGCCCTGGGTCAGGCTGACGCGGGGCTGCGCCTCGGCGTACCAGCGGAAGCGCTCCTTGCGGCCCCAGGCGGTGAGCAGCGTCCAGCTCTGGGCGTCGTGCTCGAGGGCAGGTCGCAGATCCTGCGCGAGGCAGGGCAGGGCGAGCAGGGCGCTGACCAGCACCAGCCGCGTGATGGAGCCATCGGGGCGCGGCCACGGCACCCCTCCGCCCGTCGTCATGCCAGGGGGGGTGGTCGCCACAGCAATCCCTTTCCATCGAGCGCGAAAGCGCCCTCAGGCCATGACGAAAGCAGGGTCTGGGCCAGACCCCTCTCAGAAACGACACGGCCTCCGGAAACCACGAAGGTCTCCGGAGGCCGGGTCTTGGCGCTCATCAGTCTGTTGGGCCTTCCCCCGGGCATTCCCACACCAGGGAGGAAGCGCTTCAAGACGTCACGAGCGACGGGCTTACATGCCCATGCCGCCCATACCGCCCATGCCGCCGCCGCCACCACCACCCGGCGCCGGACGATCGTCGTCACGGGGCTTCTCGGCGACCATCGCCTCGGTGGTCAGCATCAGCGAGCTGACCGAGGCCGCGTTCTGCAGCGCGCAGCGCGAGACCTTGGCCGGGTCGATGACGCCCGCGAGGAGCAGGTCCTCGAACGCGCCAGTCGCCGCGTTGAACCCGTAGGCGCCAGTGCCTTCCTTCACCTTGTTGACGATCACCGAGCCCTCGAGGCCACCGTTGGCCGAGATCTGGCGCAGGGGCTCCTCGAGCGAGCGCCGAATGATGTCGACGCCGAACTTCTCTTCAGGGTGCACGGTGAGCCCGTCGAGCGCCTTGAGCGCGCGAATGAAGGCCACGCCGCCGCCAGGGACGATGCCCTCTTCGACCGCCGCGCGGGTCGCGTTGAGCGCGTCCTCGACCCGGGCCTTCTTCTCCTTCATCTCGGTCTCGGTCGCTGCGCCGACGTTGATCACCGCCACGCCGCCCACGAGCTTGGCGAGCCGCTCCTGCAGCTTCTCCTTGTCGTAGTCGCTGGTGGTCTCTTCGACCTGCGCGCGGATCTGCTTCACGCGGGCCTCGATGTCCTTCTGGGCACCGGCGCCGTCGATGATGGTGGTGTTGTCCTTGTCGACCTTGATGCGCTTGGCACGGCCGAGGTCGGTCAGGGCCACGTTCTCGAGCTTGAGGCCGAGATCTTCGGCGATCAGCTTGCCGCCGGTGAGAATGGCGATGTCTTCCAGCATGGCCTTGCGGCGGTCGCCGAAGCCAGGCGCCTTCACCGCACAGACGTTGAGCACGCCGCGGATCTTGTTCACCACCAGCGTGGCCAGGGCCTCACCCTCGACCTCTTCGGCGACGATGATCAGCGGCTTACCGGAACGCGCCACCTGCTCGAGCACGGGCAGCAGGTCCTTCATCGACGAGATCTTCTTCTCGAAGATGAGGATGAAGGGGTCCGCCAGCTCGACCTCCATGCGGTCGGGGTTGGTCACGAAGTACGGCGAGAGGTAGCCGCGGTCGAACTGCATACCCTCGACCACGTCGAGCTCGGTCTCGAGGCCCTTGGCCTCCTCGACCGTGATCACGCCTTCCTTGCCGACCTTCTCCATGGCCTCGGCGATGATGTTGCCGATGGTGGTGTCGCCGTTGGCCGAGATGGTGCCGACCTGCGCGATGTCCTTCTTGCCCTGGGTGGGCTTGGCGAGCTTCTTCAGCTCACCGACGATCGCGATCACGGCCTTGTCGATGCCGCGCTTGATCTCCATCGGGTTGTGGCCCGCGGCGACCAGCTTGGCGCCCTCGCGGAAGATGGCCTGCGCGAGCACGGTGGCGGTGGTGGTGCCGTCGCCGGCGATGTCAGAGGTCTTCGACGCGACCTCCTTCACCATCTGCGCGCCCATGTTCTCGAACTTGTTCTCGAGCTCGATCTCCTTGGCGACGGTGACGCCGTCCTTGGTGATGGTGGGGGACCCGAACGACTTCTCGATGACGACGTTGCGGCCCTTGGGCCCCAGCGTGACCTTCACGGCGTCGGCGAGGGTGTTGACGCCACGAAGGATCGCGTCGCGAGCCTTGGTGTCGAAGATGATGTCTTTGGCGGCCATGGTGATGGTTCCTTTGGTGAGGGAAGAGGGGACTTACTTCTCGATGACGCCGAGGACGTCTTCTTCACGGAGGATGAGGTGATCCTCGCCCTCGATCTTGATCTCGGTGCCCGCGTACTTGCTGAAGAGAATGGTGTCGCCGGCCTTGATGTCGATAGGGCGAACCTTGCCGTCCTCGAGGATCTTGCCGTTGCCGACCGCGACCACCTTCGCCTCGAGCGGCTTCTCCTTGGCCGAGTCGGGGATGATGATGCCGCCCTTGGTCTTGTTCTCCTCGGTGGCGCGCTTGACGATCAACCGGTCGTGCAGGGGACGAATCTTCATGGTGGGGCTCCTTGAGCGTTGAGACTGCGGGTTTGAGACTGCGAGATGGAATTGGCACTCTCGCTGGTTGAGTGCCAGCGACGAGCGCGGCGTCGATATAACCACCGGTCCTCCTGCGTCAAGGCTGGAACTGGCGCTCGGGACCCTCGAGTGCCAGCCCGATCAAGGCGGCTGGCTAGCGCTCACCATCGCGGAGTGCCAACTCAAACACCTGAAATCGCTGAGGTCTTTTTGAAAACTGCAGGCCGTGCCGATACACTCTTGTGACGGGTGGCGCCAAGCGAGGCCATTCGTGCCGGGTTCGTGTCGACCCGGTCAAACGAACGAAGGAGTCGAGCATGTCGCAGCTGGTGGTCTCAGGGTCGTTGACGGAGTTCTTCAGGATGATGCTGGGCGAGGTGATCGAGAAGCAGCGGGTGAGCCTGGCGGAGGTCACCGAGTTCTACGTGGTGAACCTCTTGAGCGAGTACGCCACCGCCGAGAAGCTGTTCTCGCAGCAGCTCGACGGCAAGAAGGACACCGAGCCTCTCGCCCTGCTCTACACCCGGGCGCTGCAGCAGGAACGCGACGAGCGCATTCGCACCCTGCGCCGGCTCGGCGATCAATCGCTCTACACGGCAGGCTTCTTTCAGGCGTCGTTGCAAGACCGCGTGGTGGGCCCCGACTACTACATGCAGATGGGCCGCAAGGCGTACGCAGCCATCGCCGAGCTGTCGCCGCACGGCAGCTTCTCGGTCGTCTACCAGGAACTCGAGCAGAAGTTCTCGGCGCTGGTGGGCGTGCTCAAGGAGATCTCGGCGCGCGGGCAGATGGCCTCGGGCCCAAGGGGCCAGATGCAGGTCTTCGAGTCGTGGATGAAGAGCGGCGACGCGCGCCTGGAGTCGATGCTGATCGACGCGGGCATGCTGCCGGGCAAGAAGCGGCTGGCGAACTAAAGGCGAGGCCTGCGTGCTCGACGCCCTGCAGGAACAGCTCGAGATCATGTACGGCGTTCGCTGCGAATACCGGGCGAGCGACTTTCTGGTCGACGAAGACGGCGCCCGGCAGCTGGGGGGCACGGGCCGGGCGAGGGAAGAGCTGCTGGTCGCCGACGCTGGTGAGGCGCTCGATCTCGCGCTGTACCTCGAGCCACGGCTGCTCGCGCAGGTGTCGGCGCTGTCCCCCGAGGCGCTGCTCGACGATCACCTGGGCGGGTTCTGTGAGGTGACCGAAGGGGTGTCTCACTTCCTCTACGTGGTGCAGACCGCCGAGCGTGAACGCCGGGTCTCGCTGCTCGAGCTCGAGGCGCAGGCCGAGGTCGACAAGTTCGCCCTGTGCACGCTGCTGCGCTGGGGCCAGCACGTCGCCGAGTGGGCCGCGGGCTTGATGGGCACGCTCTTCGAGCGGGTGCGCTACGCCGACGGCCTGACCGGGCCCGAGCGCTGGCGCTACGTCGAGGCGAACCGGCTGGCCCGGCGGTACTGCGGTCGGTTGTTGCCCCTGGTGCGTGAGCGACGGCTCGAGGCGCTGCTGGCCGAGCTGCGGCATGGCTATCGCCTGGGCGCCGAGGCCAAGCTGGCCTACTTCGCGCGGTGACGGCGGGGCCAACGGTCGCTACAAGGCGCTGGTGGCGGCGACGAGGGAGTTCTCAGCGGGCGGAGTGGTCGTTCGAGAGGTCGACGGCCGGTACGAGGTGGCGGTCATTCGGCCCACGGGCAAGTCCGTGTCTGCGCTGCCCAAGGGGCACATCGACCCCGGTGAGAACGCAGAGCAGGCGGCCACCCGTGAGGTGCTCGAAGAGACCGGGCTCACCGCGGCGCTCGAGTCGAAGCTGGGCGACGTGAAGTACGTGTACCGGTGGCGCGGCAACACCATCTTCAAAGAGGTCGCCTTCTTCCTGTTCCGCTACCAGTCCGGCACCATCGACGACGTCACCGCCGCGATGCGTAAAGAGGTCGACCGCGCGTTCTGGATTCCGCTCGCCGAGGCGCCGGCCAGGCTGACCTACCCTGGCGAGAGAGAGATCGCCGCCAGAGCGGTCGCGGTGCTGGTGCCCGTCATTCCAGTTGCGGGGACCTGACCAAAGCGGCTTCAAGGGTGTTCATGATCACAGTCTTCGCGGCGGTGGTGCTGAGCCAGAGCCCGTCTGCGCCCCCCGTGGTCACGGTGACCCCCGAGGCCCCCGGAAACGACCCTCCACCGTCCGAGGCGATCGCGCCGCCGCCCGGCGAGAGCAGCGAGGTGAAGGCCTTCGCGCGGTTCGTCGACCGCCATCTGTTGGCCTTCGAGCCCGACTCCTGGCAGGGCTCCCTGCACCTGCGCCAGCGAGAGCGCGTGCTCACCGTCCGCGATGATGACTTCACCGACGCGTTCAGGTTGGTGCCTGAGGCAGCTTCCCTGGCGCAGAAGGCCAAAGACAACTTCGCGACCTCGACGGTGTTGCAGACAATCGGGTTGTCGGTGGCAGGGGTGGGCCTCGGCCTGGTCCTCGTCGCCACCCTGTTCTCGGGCGCGCTGCTGCCGCTGCTCGTGACCTCGCTGGTCGCCGAGCTGGTGGGCCTGGTGGCGGTGCTGATCTCGGTCCCGTTCCAGGCCACGGCCATGACGCAGTTCACCAGCGCCGTCGCCACTCACAACCGGGGGCTGCTCGAGTTGCGGCCGGCGTCACCCCCGTCAGCCACAACGCCCATTCCTGCGGCGGGTCTGGTGCTGGTGTTGCCCTGAGGAGCGGAAACGAAAAACGCCTCCACCACTGACTGGAGGAGGCGTCGACGTGTGCTCGACTAAGAAGAAAGAGCTTTCAGCCGCGCGCAGCGGGAGCGTCGTAGCGCCCCATCAGCGCCTGCCGCACATCGCGGTCGAAGTGCACGTGCCCGGTGGCGATCTCGCGCAGGGACAACACGCAGGACTTGTTCTTCGAGGTCTCGACCAGGGGGCGCGCACCGGCCATCAGCTGACGGGCTCGCTTGGCGCCAAGCAGGACCAGCGCGAAGCGGTTGTCGACGTGGGGAAGGGCATCTTCGACGGTGACTCGGGCCATGGTGCCTCCAGACAGGGGAACGACGAACGGTCGGCTTAGGCTCGCAGGACAGCGTCGTCAAGCGACCTGGAGTGCGAGCACCCCCAGAAAGCCGAACGTCCTCTCGACCGCAGGTTCAACGCCGCCCGGAAGACCCGCTCCCAGGCGGTTTTCACTTCACCTCGACGGCTGGGGAGGACGAGCCTCAGGGCTCGGTGACGGGGCTGGTGCAGGTCGCCGCCGGCGGTCCCTGCGGCAGCCCCTCGGCGCAGCGCTGGGTCAGCTCGGAGCAATCCTGCCCGACGGTCGCCGCGCAGGCGCTGGTCAGCTCGGTGCAGCGCGCTTCGAAGGCCGCCGCGAAGGCGTCACGCACACAGCTGCGGGCAGCGTCACGGCAGGTCGACTCGTCGGTGCCAGCCTGGACGCAGCTCTGAGCGGTCGCGCGGCAGGCCTGCACCGCGGCGTCGTCTGGCCCGACGGGTCCACGCTGACCACCATGGCCGCCTTCGGGCTTCCCACGACCTTTGGGGCCGCCGCGCCGGCCACCATCAGCCTCGTCAGGCCGCCCACCAAGCAGCCCACCGAGGGGGCCTGCGCCGCCGCGCTCGTCGTCACCGCCTCGGCCTTTCGAGCAGCCTCCGTCGCCACGTTCGCCGCGGGGTGGCCGCCTCGGAATGCCAGCAGGCAGACAGGTGTCGAGCGTCGCGCGGCAGTCGGCCTCGACAGCGCCCGCGGCGGTCTTGCACGCGCGGAACGCGTCGAAGCAGCCGTCGACCGCGACGTTCGAGATCTGGGAATCACACTGCGCGGCAGTGAGCGCCGAGGCCTCGCTGGCGACGTCGACCGCGGTGTCGGTGCCGCACGCCGCGAAGGGGACAACGAGCGCGCCGAACAGGCGCAGGGGCATGGATCGGTTCATCAGGTTCACCTTGGGGTTGGGGGAGTGCTGCCGAGAGTCACGGCCCTCTCGCCACCGTTGTGACCTGCACTGAAAAAAAGCGATCACTCCACCGCGCGCCATGGCGCGAAGGACACCCCGAGCACCAACGCCGGCCGCACCGTCCACGGCCGCGGCTCGGCGTTCATTCCCTGGCCCGGCGACTGGCGTGAGGGTCGCAGATCGCCGTCAACGGTGATCGACGCGAAGAGGTGCACGCTCTCTCCCACCGGCAACCGGTAGGTGACGAGCCCCGACACGACAGGCGCTGCGAAGGTGCGCTGGGCCATGGGTCGCAGCAGCTCTCCTTCGCGCTGCGAGGGCGTGAGGGTGTAGACGTCGACGCCGCCCCCCGCGCCGGCCTCGAGGCGGCCACGCGCCCAGCGAAAGAGCTCGAGCTGCACGAAGAGCCTCGGCGAGATCACCCGGCCCCGCAGCGAGACGCCTTCTGAGCTCAGCTCGAGCTCGGGCTGATAGGTGAACGCCGCCAGGACTCCGGGCAGCTGACGGCCGACCGGGCGGGTCACCAGGGCGTTCACCGAGCCCCCGAAGTCGACCGCCGAGCTGCCCCCCGACAGCTTCACGCCCAGCCCCACCCCGAGGTCGAGGCCAACCGGGTCGAGGGGCCGCGGGCGGGGTGCCTCTGCGGTTGGTGACGGGGCGAGCGGCGGCTCGATCTTGATCGGCGCCCGAGGCGGGTCGGTGTGCACCAGCACGTCGACGGACGAGGCGATCAGGGTCGCCGCGGTCTCGATCGAAAGGTCAGCGGTCGCGCCGATGGGGAACGACCGACGAATGACGATGTACCGGCTGGGGCTGTCGAGCACGATGGCCCCCGTCGAGAGGTCGACGTCCGCGATGGCCAGCACGTCGCTGCCGGCGTCTCCTTCGAAGGCGTCGAGCGTCACGTTGAGGCGCGCCAGCATTTCCCGCAGCGACGCCTCGAGCGCCACCGAGCGCTGGGGCGTCACGGTGCGCAGCACCACCAGCGGCCGGCTCTGCGCCTGGGCCGCACTGGTCGCTACCAGGACCATCAGGCTCACCCGTCGCAGCATCATCAGCACGGCTGCACCAGCGATGCGCACGTCAGCCGAGGTCCGTGGGCGTTCAGGCTGCCTCCCGAGCAATCACTGGCCACAGAGACATGGCCCTTTCAGCGTGTCGGGTCTGCGCGGGTGACGCAAGTCGTTCGAGGCCCCGCGTTCGAGGCGCCCGAGACCCTGCTTCCAGACATGGCGCGCGGGCCCTGGAACGAAATGGGGCGACGATCTCATGGGTGTTCGGTGCGCCAGGCGATGCAGCCGCAGGCGCAGGGTGAGCTCCGGTCGTGGCGTCGCGGAATTGCGTCGCATCGCTTCGCCGCGCCTCGTTCAGTGATTGACACGTCGCTTTACCCAGCGGACCTCGGCGTGCTCGCAGCTCCATGAGCCCGCTCACCTCGGGGGGCATCACCGTTGGACTCCACAGCTGCTCGGCGAGAGGGCGGCGCCCGTGGTGGTTGGGAGCTCGACGGGCGGCTGCTTGCCGATGACACGGCTTTCGACGACGTGGTTCTTCGGCGTTGGTCTGGGGTCGGTGGCCAGACCTTTCGCGCTGGCGTTGACGGCCGCTGCGGCGCCAGGTGTCGGGGTCGCCGTCTTCGTTGGAGCGGCCGCGCGCACGGAGGCCGGTGGAACTGCGCGTCGAGCCCAGGTGGCTGACCGGCCGACGCGTTGGCAGCTGCGCCGCCACCCCTCGCCCACAGCGTCGATTTGCTGAGCGGACCCGGTGGGCATGAAGGTGGCGCTCGCCAGGCCTTGCGGCGAGAGCGAACGCGCAGCGCCGCAACGCGCCGCACCCGTGCCGGCGCCCAACATGGCTCCAGCGTCTGAGGCGCCTGTCGCCCCCCAGGGAATGGTGCAGCTGGCGCGCACGCCTTCGCCGGCTGCAATGCCGAGCGGGAGCAGCCCGTCGACGGTCACGGGGTGGAGCGTCTCGTCATGGCCGACGACCTCGTGGCTGAGACGCACGGCATTCAGCCCGCACACCTGATATGCACGACACCCGGTCGGCACCGCGCCTCGGTCTTGCCGCCGCGAGTCGGTCATCACCGCGAGAACGTGGGTTTGCGGGTGGCCTCTTCTTCTTGCCTCTGCCCTCCATGAGGTCGCCGACTGCACGAGCCGCTCACTGACGGAGTTCCCGATCGACATCGGTTCGAGTCCCTGTCTGGTCCCTTGAGGCCACGCCGCCGCCGGCTGCGCCACCGGCAGCGGCGCCGCCCGCCGTCGTGCCTCCAGCCACCGCTGCGCCGATCTTCTCGCCCACCGTCACCACGACGCGCATCCAGCCCACCATGGTGCCCAGACCGGTTCCTTGAGGTCACGGCGTCGAGGCTGCCTCGAGGCGCTCGCGCGCGCGGGTCGCGTGAATCGAAGCGGGGAACTCTTCGAGCAGCTGGGCCCACGCGCGCCGGGCGCGGCCTTCATCCCCTTGCGCCTCGAAGGCCAGCGCGCGGGTGGCCAGCACGTCTTCCCTCAGCGTGGCGTCCGAGGTGGCGAGCGCTGCGTCGAGCTCGACCAGGGCCTCGGCGGGCCGCTGCAGATCGAGCAAGAGCCGACCCAGCACCACGTGGCTCAAGCGGGCTTCGGACGACGAGGGGAAGCGCTCGGTCAGCTGCCGGTACCCGTGCTCGGCGTCAGCGAAGCGGCCCTCGGTGCGGGCCCGCGTGGCCTCGCGAAACAGGTCTGCGGCGCTGGGGGCCTGGCTGGGTGCCGGCGCTTCGATGGGGGCCACGACGACGGCTCTTCGCGGGGCCTCGGCCCGGCCGGGCGCTGAGATCAGCGGCGGCGCTGCGGGGGGCTCGGGCATCACCTC
>VYLD01000196.1_pt1 | contig 21870 bp, 18 predicted proteins | sample 5114401 | NCBI WGS metagenome assembly VYLD01 (sample SAMN12291783, study PRJNA351875) | freshwater metagenome | isolation source: freshwater lake | place: USA: Michigan, Gull Lake | collected 2013-08-08 | reverse complement strand
TAGTGCAAGTAACAACTGGTGCGATCGCTGGAACTTATCTAATTATTAATGATAGCACAGATGGCTTCCAATCCAGCAATGATTTATTAGTAAATATCACTGGATTTACTGGTAGTTTACCAGCTTTAGGGAGCATTCCGGTGGGTAATTTCTTTATCTAAGTGTCTAAGCTCTCCTGCTAAGTCACCTAGAAAACGGGTTTCTTCAAGAAACTATTTAGAAACCCGTTTTCTTTCTATTTAGAAACCCGTTTTCTGTCCGTTAGGCAGCTATCAATTCCGTCAAAAAACCAAAATTAACAATCCGCCGTAACGCACCAACTCTATTATTAGATTGGTGCGTTACGCTATCGCTAACACACCCTACAGGCTAGACTGTGGTTATGATGAATCAATCAACTCCCAATACTAATCAATCTATCCCCGTAGAAATAATTGCTTCCCGTAACTTCATTGATTGGTTAGAGTCTCAGCAGATTAGTCTGGCTTTTACTACCTATCAAAGTTCTCGACTGATGTTTTTAGGAGTTAACCCTCAAAGGGGGATGTCGGGATTTGAGCGGATATTTGACCGCGCCATGGGTTTATATGCTACCCCAGAAAGGATTTATCTTAGTTCCCGCTATCAAATCTGGCAACTAGATAATGTGCTATTATCCGAACAGCTTTATGATGGTTACGATAAACTTTATATCCCCCGCATTAGTTATACTACTGGGGATTTAGATATTCACGATTTGGCAATAGAAAATCTATCTGAAAGAATTATATTTATCAGTACCATGTTAAATTGTCTGGCAACAGTCAGCGATCGCCATAGTTGTATTCCCCTATGGAAACCATCGTTTATTTCCGCTTTAGTCAATGAAGATCGTTGTCATCTCAATGGTTTAGCTTTGGTAGATGGGAAGGCGCGTTATGTTACCGCTTGTAGTCAATCAGATGTGGTGGATGGGTGGAGAGATAGAAGACAAACTGGCGGTTGTGTCATTGATATTCAGTCTAATGAAGTGATTGCTACTGGTTTATCTATGCCTCATTCTCCCCGATTTTATCAGGGTAAGTTATGGTTATTAAATGCGGGTACGGGTTACTTTGGTTATATTGAGCAAGACAAAGGCATTTTTGAGCCTGTTACTTTTTGTCCTGGTTTTCTGCGTGGTTTAGCATTTGTCGGAAATTATGCCATTGTTGGATTATCTAAAAGTCGTGGGGGAGATAAGACTTTTTCGGGGTTAATCTTAGATGATAATTTAATGGCTAAAGAAGCAGAACCTCGCTGTGGTCTGCTAATTATTGATTTGAAAACAGGTGAAGTTATTCACTGGATACGCTTAGAAGGTGAAGTTACCGAACTTTATGATATACAAATCTTAGAAGGAGTTAAACGTCCCCAAGCTTTAGGATTTCAAAATGATGACATCAGTAAAATTATTACTCTCGATCCTATTTCTCCTTTAGTTGGAGGAAATATAGCAAATAATCAGCTTGATACTTCGCCAGCAGATACCCTTTATCAGCAAGCATACACCTTGCAAAAACAGGTTAAGCTTGAAGAAGCGATCGCTCTCTATCAACAATTAATTAATCAATCTCCCCAATATGCACCTGCTTGGCATCAGTTGGGGGTGATCATGGATAGTTTAGGACAAATTAATCAAGCTATTTTGGCTTATAAGCAAGCTTTATTGATTAATCCTAATTATGCAGAAGCTCACAATAATTTGGGAATAATAGCAGTTAGCAAGGGAAATTTAGACGAGGCAATTATTTGCTTTAACAAAGCTATTTGTGGCAATCAAAACTATGCTTTTGCTGATAATAATTTAGGTTTAGTCTTACAAATGCAGGATAAGTTAGGGGATGCCGGGGTCAAGTTTCAAGAAGCAATCAGGAAAAACCCTAATTATTCAGAAGCACACTTTAATTTAGGCAATGTGTTACAACTACAGGGAAAGACTGAAGAAGCGATCGCTTATTTTCAAGCAGCAATTAAGCTTAATCCTAAATACATTAAAGCTTATAATAGTTTGGCTTTAGCTTTAGGAAGACAGGACAAAGTAGAAGCAGCTATGAGCGTATTTCAGCAAGCTTTAGCCATTCAACCTAATTCATTAGAGGCTTTCGCTTGCTTATTTTCTATGAAGGAAATGACTTGTAATTGGAACACAAGAGAAGCTGATTTAATCCAACTTTGGCAATTAACCGAAAAACAGTTACAAGAGGGAAAATCTACCGCAGTAACTCCCTTTGATACCTTATATAAACCTTGGTCTGCTAGTCAACAGTTGAAAGTAGCTTGTAACTATGCTCAAGAGGTTAAAAGACAATTAGCCTTAGGGACTAAATCCCTCAACTTTAACCATTCCCGCACCCGATCTGGACGATTAAAAATAGGTTATTTATGCCATGATTTTCGTAACCATCCCACCAGTCATTTGATACAAAGTGTCTTTGGTTTACATGATCGCAATAACTTTGAAATAATTGCCTATTCCTATGGTCCTGATGATGGTAGTGAATATCGTCGTCGCATTGCTAATGATTGCGATCGCTTTTATGATATTGCTACTTTATCAATTACGGAATCTGCACAACGGATTTTTAATGATGAGGTGCATATTTTAGTTGATTTGATGGGGTATATTGATAAGGCGCGGACGCAAATATTGGCTTTAAAACCTGCACCGATTCAAGTTAATTATTTGGTTTATCCGGGGACAATGGGAGCAGATTTTATCGACTATATTATTAGTGATGCCATAGTTACCCCACCGGAATCTGCTGATAATTTTACTGAAAAATTAGTAATTTTACCGGATAGTTATCAGGCTAATGATTATCAACAAATTATATCATCTAAACCTGTTACTCGTTCCCAGTATGGTCTTCCTGAATCGGGTTTTGTCTTTTGTTGTTTCAACCATACCTATAAAATTGAGCCGCAAATATTCACTGTATGGATGCAAATTTTGGCTAATGTTCCCGGTAGTGTGTTATGGTTATTTTCGAGAGTAGCTGAAGCTGAAGCAAATCTACGTCGGGAAGCACAAGCGCGAGGAATTGAGGGTGATCGCTTAATTTTTGCCCATCTCGAACCTAAGCCGGAACATTTGGCGCGACATCAACTAGCTGATTTATTTCTTGATACTTTATACTATAATGCTCATACTACTGGGAGTGATGCTTTATGGGCAGGTTTACCGATTATAACTTGTCCAGGTACAACTTTTCCTTCCCGTGTTGGTGCTAGTTTATTGACAGCTATTGGCCTACCTGAATTAATTACTAAGAATTTAGAGGAGTATAAAAATTTAGCGATTAATTTAGCAAAATCTCCTGATAAATTGCAGGAAATTAAACAGAAAATAGCACAAAATCGTCTTACTTATCCGTTATTTGATACCCTTCGTTTTACCCGCAATTTAGAAAAAGCTTATAGGACAATTTGGGATATTTATGCTGCGGGAAAATCACCAGAGATGATCAGGATAGCCAATTGATCACTGGAATTATCAGGGTAAGCGCATCTTAACAATCCTTGACAAAATCAACTTTATCCCTCCCAGTTTTCACGGTACTTGGCAAGAAAAATCAGAAAAAGTATCGGTATTTTTTTGAGGAATTAAAGCTTATTTTCATAGATTAAATTTACTTGACAAAATGACTTATATGTGTTAGTAAATTAAGTCCTAAAATTGAATTACCTTGCTCATTTAACAGCGGACTATAACAAGCAATAACGCCCTGTTCCGGTACAATTGATAATAAAGCCCCACTGACTCCCGATTTAGTGGGAAAACCCACCTCAAGGGCGAATTGTTGGGAAGCTTCGTAGAGTCCACAATTAGTCATAATTTCTAGAATAATTTCACCAAAAGGAGCAGCTAAAATCAACTTACCTAAATTAGCAAGATCGGCAATTTTTCCAGATAAACAACAGATTCGATTGTAGGTTTCTAGGGCTAAATAACGATGACTAATATAACCATTTTTTTCTAATTCTAAGCTTAAAGCTTGATTGTGTGCCTTAGGATAGGAGTGAACAGACTCAAGCACAGAATGATCAAGAAATAATTGACAATTACCCATTTCATTTAACCATAAAAGCAAATTTTCACAGCGAGATTCTGGCGTTTCTCCTGCTAATAAATCCGCCAAGGCGATCGCGCCACTGTTAATCATAGGATTACGGGGAAAACCGCGATCCTCTTGCAGTTGAGTTAAGGAATTAAAAGGATAACTAGAAGCTTCTTTTCCCACGCGACGAAAAACAGCATCTTCCCCTAAATGAGTTAAAAGATATAATAACAAAAAAGGTTTAATCACACTCATCAAAGGAAAAGTTACAGTTTCATCTCCCCAAGACAAAATCTCCCCCTCAAGACAGTGAATCTGGAGAGCGAAAACCTCGGTATTAACTTGGTTCAAAACCGGTATATAATAGGGAGTCTGACCCTTCAGAGCCGATAAATGCACTTCCCCGACCCAAGCTTGTATATCTTCCACCCTTAATCTAGCTAATCGGTTCATTTTTTTTAATCCATGTACTCAGTCAAAGAAGCAGAATCTATAATTTTAACTCAAATTCAACCCCGACAAGAAACAGAAAAAGTTTCTCTAGAGGCAGCTTTTGGGCGCATTTTAGCCGAAGATATCAGCAGTGATTTAGACTTTCCCTATTGGGATAATTCTGCTATGGATGGCTATGCTGTCCGCTACGAAGATGTCAAAGACACTAATCCAGAAAATCCCGTTACTTTAAAGATTATCGCCGAAATACCCGCCGGCAAAGTCCCCGAAAAAATTATTCAACCCGGAGAAACAGCCCGAATATTTACAGGAGCAATGTTACCCGCCGGCAGTGATACGATTATTATGCAGGAAAATACTGACAAAAAAGGCGAGCGAGTGGCGATTCTTATCCCTCCCGAAAAAATAGGTCTTTTCGTGCGTCAACGCGGCACATTCTATCGAGCGGGAAATACCTTATTAAAAGCTGGTATTGCCCTTAATTCCCCAGAAATAGCGGTTTTAGCCACGGCACAAGCTACCGAATTAACAGTGTTTTCCCGTCCCCAAGTGGCAATTTTCTCCACGGGAGATGAATTAATTAATCCCGATGAAACCCTCCAAAAAGGTCAAATTATTGACTCGAATCGCTACGCTTTAACCGCATTTGTCGCCAGTTTAGGGGCAATTCCCAGACCCTTAGGTATAATCAAAGATAATCCCGATCTTCTCAGAGAAACGATCAGAAAAGCCATTAATTCTAGTGCTATCGTCCTTTCCACCGGCGGTGTTTCCGTAGGAGATTACGATTATATCGAGGGAATTTTAGGGGAATTAGGGGGAAAAATTCTGATTGGCAGCGTTGCTATTCAACCGGGTAAACCCCTAACCTTTGCTACTTTTCCTAACGGTTGTATTTACTTTGGTATCCCCGGTAATCCCGTCTCTGCTTTAGTTTGCTGTTGGCGCTTCGTGCAAATGGCCATTAAAAAATTATCGGGATTGACAGAATATCAGAACAAATTTCTGCGAGTTGTCACCCGCGATACTCTCAAATCTAAGGGACAAAGAGAAGTTTATCTCTGGGGAAAAATAGAAATTATCGAGGGAGTTTATCAATTTCAACTCGCTTCCGGACAACACAATTCGGCTAATTTAATTAATTTAGCGGGTACTAATGCTTTAGCCATAATTCCCCAGGGTAAAACTACTATACAAGCGGGAGAAACAGTAGAAGTTTTGACTGGACTTCCCCTTTGAGAGCCAGTTTCAGATTTATTCAGCAAACCCTATATATTGGCCTCAAAAACGGGACAATAGCCTTCGGCAACCACTTTAAAACCGTAGAGGGGAGAAGCGGGATTCCAACAGCGCTGACTTTTGTAGTGGACACAGACACGACAGCAATCCATCTCCTCTAAAGCTTTGGTGATGCGATTGGGACTCTCGCTTAATAATTCCCGTTGGGAGACTCCCCGTAATAATAATTCTTCCCCTTGCCAGCGCGCTTCCACCAGTCCCGTATCGGCGAAATTACTCCACCGGGGATCCCGGGTGATCGGCTCTGGTAAGGTGATAGTGACGATCAAATCCGATTCATTTAATTCTCCCTCATAGTGACTGGGGGCCGGGGGTGTCGGTTGCATAAAGCGATCGCCAATAGGCAATTCCACCAGAGTTCCCACGGCCGGAGAATGGAGTTGATAACGGCTTTGTAATTCTTCTAAACTGGTCAAATCCGCTAGATATAGGGGCGAGCCATGGACGAACATGATATGCTGTGGTCGCAGGTTATGGATCAGTTGGGTGGTGTTGCGACTATCGCTATGTTCGGCCAGTAGATAGGTTTCTTGGCTAATTAATCGCGAACGCTGTGCCGCTTTTAATCGGGGATTCTCCAGGTTGATATCGTGCAGGTGTTGGGGAGCTAACATTAACCAAGGTTTATCCCCTTGCAGATATTTACTCACCTCCCCTAGGCGATCGATTAGTAGAATTATCGGAGTGGTTCCCCCTAGAGGTGTCGGTTTTTCTGGCAACCTTCGCAACCGGGGACAGATGCGCTCATCCCAAAATAAGGGCTGATGTTTGGCAAAATTTTGCACAGATGCGGGAAATTGTGGTAAAATTTCTAGGTAGGCATCGCAAGCTTTAGCGATCTTGCCCCCAACCCAGATATCAATGTCGCGGCCTGTGAATTGGTGGTGCGATCGCAGTAATTTTAAAATTTCCTGACCCAATCCCAAAGCGGGGACGGGTAGTAAGACATTTTGCCCCTCAGCGATCGCCTGATAGATGCGATTCATCAACTGTTTTTCCTGCTGTCGTCGGTGGGGATGGCGTTCTGTGCCGTAACTGCCTTCAATAATCAGCACATCGGGGGATACTCCCCGCAGCAGATCGATCGATAATCCTTCCACCAGTTGAAAATTAGACAGGGAAAAATCGCCGGTATAGAGGACTTTATAGGTGCGTTTGGGGGTTTTGTAGGTGAATAGGACCACGGCGGCCCCAGGGAGGTGGCCAGCTGGAAAAATCTCGACGGTGAGATCATCAAAGAGAGCGATCGGCGATCGCCATGGCCAACCCTGACAGAAACTGCCGATTTCCTCGGCAGCATCCGGCCATTGTAGGGGCAGCAGTTGTACTGTCACCTCACTGGCATAAACTGGCAATTGGGGATAGGTCTGATGGAGAGCCATTAACCCACGGATGTGATCGCTGTGGGCATGACTACAGAACACCAGATCCACGGGGGGTTTTTTGTTTTGGGTCAGGGGTTGCATATCGGCCAAACCGCAATCTAAAAGTATGCGATAGGGACCGATTTTCAGTAGGAGACAAACCCCTTCTGATGCGTGACCGACACCAAAAGGTAAACAGGATAAAAGGGATTTTGACCCCCAGACGGCAGTAGAGCGTTGAACCATGGCAACCCTGATCATGATGACTGGTTAGTGAGCGGAACCATTGCCATCGTAGTTATCGCTATCGTAAAAACCGTTGCGGGTGCCGAAAAAGAGACAAGAGACAGTGAATACGGCCGTCAATGCCAACAAGATTAATTTGATGTCCATATAATTAGTGCAACTCCTCAGAGGGTATCTCCCTCATACTAACCTAACTTTTTCGGTTGTTAGCAGCTAGGTTTCGGATTTGTCCCTGGGCGCTCACCCTCTTTTAATAGTTAAACTTGCCAGTAATTTGTGATAATTTCACCAAAAACTACTGATAATTATCTGAAAAACTAGCATCTTTTGTCATAATAGTCAAGAAAATTTCACAAAAATTTAGCCTGACTTTAAATTCGCCTTTGCTAAAGTGCGACGTAATGATAGGTGTAAATTGTCTCTTTTAGACCTAAGGCAAAAGCAAACAAGTTATTCATTTTGACTCAGATTAGCTCAATTCAATTATAGTGGAATTTTACTATGAGTTTTCGATTAGAGTTGAAGGCTATTTAATCAGATTATAAACTTAATTAAAGTTTATTAAAATTAAAATTTGTTAAACTCTGCTAAGTCATTGGTCTTTTCAAGAAGAGGATAACGAAGTGCTGTTTCATCGACTAGGCTAGATAAATACTCATAAGTGTGACGAAGTTCATAGGCATTATCATCACTTTTTGCTTGGTTACACTGCCAGCAGACCAGTTGTAAGTTGTCAAAATCAAACATTTTTTCGGGACAGCGAGCTTTATTAATTATATGATCGATAGTGACATAATTGGGATGAAAAAATATCTGATTGATTTGATTAATAACTTTTTCCCCTTGAGAATTATTATATTCGTAACCCCTTTTGACCGCTTCTGACTGAGAAGAAGTTTTAAATTCTTCGCCATGTTTCATCTTTTTGCCACAAAAAGGACAGGGTTTTTCTTTGGCCATTGTTCGATATTGATTCGGGCTAATTAATCCTTTTTGGGGATGTTCGATAACTGCTAGATGTTGATTAGCATTCCAGATTTCTGCAATTTCATCGGAGCTATATAATTTAGACAACTTTGATTTTGATATTTTAGTCATGGCAGTACAGAATAATCATAATAAAGGATATTTAGCCAAAGCTTTATCTGCTATTTCATGCAAATTTTTAGAGATTTTTTCTAACTCTTGTTTTCCTTCCTCAGACATTTTTTTGGCATTTTCAGACTCAATAATTGCTAAATCAATGGCTTTGACAAGACTTCCCTTATTTAATTCATGCTCAAATAAACTGACAACTTTATAAGTATTATTTTTAAAATCCTGAAGAAGCTCCCAAGAGCTTTTAACCTTTCCCCAGCCGATATTATAATAGCCCTTTTTTCTCGCTTGTCTTTGTTGCTCTGGGGAAAGACCATGAAATACTTCACTATTTCTTTTTTGCCATTGGCGATAGCTCATTTCTTTTAGTAAATTCATTGCTTCAGTTCCTGGTCATCTGCAAAGTAACGAGTGATTTCTTGCCACTTTTTATCGCCATAGTTATTAATAATATATTTTTTAATATCCCCCAGTTGTCTTCGTAGTTTATCATTAGTTTTTTCCAGAGATTCAACTGTAGAGATTGCTCGATCTTTTATTTGTGTAATCCCATCCTGTTGTTGCTGAATAGTATTTTTTAGATCGCTCACCGCTAGATTATAACTGTCTTTATGAACTAATTCCTTTTCCAGTAAAGCCTGTTGACGTTCCCGGGCAGTTTTAGATAGACTAGCCTTTAACCATTGACCTAAACGATAAATCTCAGATTGATCAAAGTCTAATAAATCTTGACGTAACTGCTCTAATTTTTGTAGCAATTCATTAACTTTTTCTTGCCAATAACTGACTTCTTGTTTAAGCTCAACATTCTCGTTGTATAAATTCTGATTACTTTTTCCTAACTGTTCAATTTTGCCCTCGTGTCTGGATATTTGCAACGACTGATTTGAATTAACTTTGGCTCTATCATTTCGTTCTTGTATGATAATCTGGAACAATTCCGCCGCTACAGGATCATCAAGATGTTCTACAATCCATTCTAGATGACGTGCTTTTAACCTATCGATCAAATAGCCCTTAATTTCTATGTGTTGTTCTTTCAATATAGCTAGATTAGATTGAATGGTCATGACCGTAATTCTGACTTTAGTAACTTAATCTATAGTTATTTTAATACAAGTATAAGCTTTTGGAAAAAAGCAATCTTATTCGGTCATAGTAGTTTTGCCTGTTTCTGGGAATCAACTCGGACCGACTGAAGAAACAAAGGAAAATGGAAATTTTGCCGATCTAGGGCTGGCCTTTGCTATAAGTGAGCTATATAGCGCCTCCTTGGCTAGTGAGGAAATTCTCAAACGCTAAAGCACAGAGCTTACCGCTATAACTAAGCACACGAATCACCTAGACCGAGAAAATATCATGCGTATCGCTCACGATGTCACCGAATTGGTTGGCCGCACACCTTTAGTACAATTGAATCGGATTCCCCAAGCGGAGGGCTGTCTTGGCCGAATTGTGATGAAATTAGAAGGGATGAATCCCGCTGCTTCCGTCAAAGACCGGATTGGCACTCACATGATTAATAGCGCCGAAAAAGCGGGTTTAATCAATCCAGAAACCACGGTTTTAGTGGAACCCACTTCTGGCAATACGGGAATTGCCCTAGCGATGACTGCGGCAGCTAAGGGTTATCGCTTAATTTTAACTATGCCGGAAACGATGAGTTTAGAGCGCCGGGCGATGTTAAAAGCCTACGGTGCTACCCTAGAACTTACCCCCGGTTCCCAAGGTATGAAAGGGGCAATTTTACGCGCTCAGGAAATCGTTGATAGTATCCCCAGCGCTTATATGTTGCAACAATTTCGCAACCCTTCTAACCCAGAAATTCACCGTCTCACCACTGCTGAGGAAATTTGGCAAGATACGGAGGGACAGGTAGATTTTATTGTTGCAGGTGTGGGTACTGGAGGCACGATTACGGGAGTCGCTGAGGCAATTAAACCCCGTAAACCTAGTTTTCAAGTAGTCGCGGTGGAACCTTTCAATAGTCCAGTGATTTCTGGTGGTAATCCCGGTCCCCATAAAATTCAAGGTATCGGTGCGGGTTTTATTCCGGAAGTTTTACGCACAGATCTGATTGATGAGGTAATTACTGTCAGTGATGAGGAAGCTTTTCAATTTGGTCGTCGTCTGGCAAAAGAAGAAGGTTTGCTTTCAGGGATTTCTTCCGGTGCTAATCTTTGTGCGGCGATTCAACTGGCCCAACGACCGGAAAATGAGGGTAAATTAATTGTGGTGATTCAGCCTAGTTTCGGGGAACGTTATCTGAGTACGCTGATGTTCCAAAATATCGAGGAGCGCGAGTTAACTTTGGTGTAAAAAAATATCGTCTTCAGCCTCTAGCAGTCAGCATTTAGTCTTAGCTTTAACTATAGCAGTTATCTTCATGGTGGGGTAGCATTCAGTTATCAGTTATCAGTTATAATACTAAATCCGGTTATTAAAAACTGATTATTTATTCTCCCTTTTGCCTCTCCTCATAAGTAGCCTATACTTAACGGATTTAGTATCAGATGTGAGTTTTCAGTTCACTGATTACTGTTTACTGTTCACTGATTTGAGGACGGATTTTCTCACCGATAGCGGCATTTGTAGAGGTTGCGGTTTGGTTGCTTCTTTGCTGGCAAAATTATCGAGTAAAGCCGATCGCACTTGCGTATCGGTTTCTCGCGAGAGAAGATAACGGAAGTATTCTTGGCATTGTTCTCGACGACTGGGGGAAAGTTGCATTTCACTTAAACGTCGGACTGCCATTAAGCGCATTAAGGGATCATTGACTGTTAATTTTTCTAACCAGCGATCAAAGTTTTTTGACTCATTTTGACCGCGATGGTCGAGAAAATGCCATCCTAGCAGGATTAAAGTCAAAACCGTGCCAAATCCTTGCAAAATTGAGGCCAGGGCCAACCAGCGATTTTCGGCATAGGTCCAAATTGCCAGAGCGAGATAGGTGGCTAAACTGCCCAAACCGCCACAGACTACCGCTAAAGTTAACTTACCGCTATCGGCGCTGAAAAAAGCACGCCCCCACAGCCACAGCGAGCGCCAGTTTTGACCCTGGAGATGGTAAACTCCGATCATCGCCCCCACCCCGGTTAAAGTGGCCAAAACTAACTGCCAATTCCACGCCCAGAGGATCAAAAAACTAGCACAAGCTGCCGCCCATGTCAAGAATTGACGGGTTTTTTTTGCCGCGAGAGTTTTGATGACTCGACGCTGCAGAGCGGGGGAAAAATAGGGACGAAGACGGAATACTGAAGACACGGGAAGTTTTTCACTGAGGGTTCGATGATCACTATAGCCTGTTCTCAGGCAGACAGATCATTTTTCTTGGTAAAAATCCTTGTGGGAAAAGAGCGCAGTGCTAGGGTGGGCTAAAATTGCGATCGAGAATCGGCTAAAGTTCAGGTTGGCGAGCTTAGGTATTAAGATGGTTTGCAATCAAACTCAACTTTTTTTATTAATAAATAGCTCAACAATATTCTGTAAACTTATATATATAAACCTCAAGAAATATATTAATTTGCCGTCTTTAGGGCAGCAAGTTCTGATAGACGATCTAAAGTAGTAAGTATAAATACTGCATCTAATTTTACCTAGTCACGCCAGCTATCTAACTCATCTATATCACTTCCGAACAGAGTTAGAACTTCCTTTGTCTTGGTTGAGTCTTGCGGAAATTTTACCTTAAGGAAAATCTCGATAATTTTGAGTCATGATTCACTAGAATCCTCAAATATTCCATAAACTGGCGAGTTTTAAGAAACCTAGGAGGTTCATCGCTATGAAAAGCCGTCTTATTGTTTGTTGTGATGGAACTTGGCAAGATTTAGGACAAGGTTATCCTACCAATGTTGTCAAAATGGTGCAAGCTATCACACCACTTGATGATAGTAAGGGCAACCCCATCCGTCAAATCATCTACTATGACGAAGGGATTGGGACAAAACAATCTAATGCCGAGGTAACTGATACTTTAATTAAAATTGCTGGAGGTGCTTTAGGCATTGGCATGGATCATAAGATTGAGGATGCCTATCGTTTTCTGTGCTTAAACTATCAACCTGAAGATGAAATTTATCTCTTTGGGTTTAGTCGGGGAGCTTACACTGTACGCTGTTTAGCTGGGTTAATTTATAATTGTGGTTTGTTGTATCGAGAATTTATCCGACAAATCCCCAAAGCCTACGAAATTTACCGAGAAAAACAAGACCCAAATAACGCACCTAACGGTAAAAATGCCATTGATTTCCGTAATCAGTATGGACGACGAGTTCCCATTAAAGCCTTATGCTGTTGGGATACGGTTGCTTCTTTAGGTATCCCCGATATCGTCCATTCTCTGCACTTGGATGAAAAGTTCAACGAACGTTATCGCTTTTATGATTCGACCATCAATCCTACAATTGAAAAGGCGTTTCATGCAGTTGCCATTGATGAAATTCGTAAAGTATTTGATGTAACACTAATCCGTCCCCATTCTACCCACATCAGACAACAAAAAGAACAAGTGGTTCAGGTTTGGTTTCCAGGGGGTCATGGTTGTGTTGGTGGAGGTTCTCAGAAAGAATCTGGCCTATCCGATGGAGCTTTATTGTGGATGATGGAACAAGTCGAAGCCTTGGGTTTGGCCTTAGATAAAAGTTATATTCAACATGAAGTTCATCCCAATTGTAGTGCGAGTTTTGATAATACGTCAAAATGGCCATTTAATGTAGCGGGAACAGCACCTCGTCAGTTTGAAGGGGATGTTAGCAATTTACATGAAAGTGTTAAAAATCGCTGGACAGACCTGAATCTTAATCCACCCTATGAACCTGCTATTCGCGAAATTCAAATGATTCTTGAGAAAGAGCTTGGTGCTTTGAGAAAGAAAGAAATAGTCTCTGTTTAGCACTTCGCTGCCTCAAAAATGTCGCTTTCACTTTACTTACATAAAAACCCATAATCTGACCTAATTAGGAGGATTTGCCATGAAAGTATCACAAAACTGTATTGATCTGATCAAAAAGTGGGAAGGTTGCAAGCTTACCGCTTATAAATGTCCAGCTGGCGTTTGGACAATTGGAATTGGAACCACTCGCTATCCTGATGGACGACCTGTGAAACAAGGGGATAAGATTACTGATCAACAAGCGGAAGGCTTCCTTGTCCATGAATGTGAGGAAAAGGCCAAGGCTGTGGATAAATTGGTAAATGTTGATCTAAATCAAAATCAGTTTGACGCTTTAGTTTCCTTTGCTTATAACGTAGGCATTGGAGCTTTTCAAGACAGTACCTTACGACGTAAACTGAATGACAAGGATTATGAGGGGGCTGCCAATGAATTTAAACGTTGGAATAAAGCAACAGTTAACGGAGTAAAAGTTGTACTTGAGGGGTTAACAAATCGCCGTAAAGATGAGGAAGCTTTATTCCGTAAAAATGATAGTTTTGGAACTCCTATTGAGCTTGAAGTCTCTCCTGAACATTCTGTAACTTGGTTGAAAGGATATTTAGATGGGGGAAATACGGTAGTTGTTGCCTACAATGATCAACAAGTGGTAGAGGTTGTCAAACTAGAAACCAATTTTAAAGATGATTTGATCGATCTGTTGCAACAATATCCTAATGCTCGGAATTTTCATCTTGCTGAACCGGGGAGTCCTATTCCGCAAGCAGCACAAGTTTTATTCGCAGGTCGTAATCAAACCCTTTCTCAAGTGGAAAATCCACCTCAATTAAATCGAGGACTGTTACTCAAAGGCATGAGTGATGAAGATGCTCCAGGCCATGATATCCGAGAAATGCAGGAACGCTTAAAAGATTTAGGCTATTACCAGAAAGAATTGGATGGTATCTTTGGCAGTGGCACGGATGAGGCGGTCAGAAAATTCCAAGCTGACGTTTTTGGTCACTCCGAAGCAGATGGGAAAGTCGGACCAAAAACTTGGGCTAAATTGTGGGGAGAAGAAACAACACCCCCACCTACTCCTCAACCTGCTCTCGGAACTTATCTCCGACTGACTAAAACTAACCAGAAAGACGGTGATGGTTTATATATTCTCATTTTGGAATATATCAAGAATGGACAGGTAAAAGATCATCTTAAAGTTTGCTCTGGACAACGGAGTAAACAACTATTCCGTACAGGTCCTCAAAGTGTATCGGGTTCCATGGAACCGCTGCCTGAAGGCAAATGGTACATTAATGACATTCTCTGGGCAGGTGGCAAAGATAAATATGGACCGACTGTTTTTAGTAATGGTCTGGGTCCAGTTACTATCCCTATCAAATATGTCAGACCGAATTCCACAGGGCGAAGTGCTATTGAAATCCATATTGATTGGAATGGAAAATATTGTCATGGTCCCTGTCCAGGAACGGCAGGTTGCCTTGGTATCTACGATATTGCTGACTACAAAAAATTAGTTAGTTGGCTACGAGATACTAATCCCCGTGATCTATATGTAGATTGGGGCCTAGGAACTTGTCCTCAACCTCAATAATAACTCACTCAAGGGTGATCATAGTTAAATTTCAAGTGGTCGCCCTACTCTTTTTTGATTCGGTGATTTACTCACGAACAATGTACAAACTTTTACTGGCATCAGCCTTATTCGTAAGTGTGGTGATTAACCCTCTGCACGCAGAACAGTGTGAACAGTTTGCTGTTACCGCTTCGGATGGTTATGTCAATGTGCGTTCTGTTCCTAGGGTTCAAAAAAATAATATTGTTGGTACATTACCAACTGGATTTTCTCTTTCTCTGACAATAAAACGTCAAGGTTGGTGGCAAATGAATTCACCTTTTCAAGGTTGGGTTACGGGCAACCAAATCGGCAAAGTTTCTTGCGATAAAGCCCATGACCTTTTATATAAAGTGGGATATCCTACCATGAATCATTTAGGTAAAAAGGCGATACAAGGTGATCGCATGGCCGCAGAAACCCTCATTAAAATGTCTGGTGCAATGGATGGGGCAAGTGCGGAAATTTATGCCGAATCCATTACCAATTTTGCTAACCAAAACCCGAATTTTTTGCTCTCAATTTTAAAACAGCAATCTTCATTAAATCGTCAAATGTCATTACGATTAATTGATTTTGGACTCGGCATTGGTAACTCATCAGAGCGTCAAAAATTTGAAGCAATTATTATTCAATTGCCTTCTGACAACATGGTCAAACAGGATTGGCAAAATAGAAATAGATAATAATTCCGTTTAATTGTCTTTTCATTTTTCATATTGAGTAGAGGTTAAAACCATGAACACTAATCTTTCTTCTAAAGATAAAGAGATTTCTGAAATCAATAAAAATCGCTCAGAAATTACTTGGAATCGGGTTGATAGTGTTAATACAATAATGCTTTTGATCATTGCAGTCTCAAATGTTTTCATCAATTTGAACCTTAATAGTGTTAATCAAAAACTAGAGGATGCTAAATTTTTTGAAACTACCATCGATCACTTAGCTTCTAATGCGGAAAATCGAGAAATTGCACTGAGTATGCTGTATTCCTTGTATATTCTTGAGGAAAAACTGCCCAAACACCGAGATATGTTGATAGACGTTTCAGAGACAATTCTTGAAACCAATCTTACCTCTCAAGAAAAAAATATCCCGATTTCACAAAAAGCTCTGAAAATCATTAAAGCACTAGATGCCGAAAAAGCAAAAGAAGTGGAATCCAAAATAGCGCAAACACCAGGAAGTAAAACCGATCCTAATCCAAATATAAGTGAAGAATCAAAATCAATAGATAAGTCTGATCTGGAAAAAAATAATGCTTTTGTGAGTGCTTTACTAAACACAGTAGAACAAGCTAAAGATGAAAAAAAAGGGTTAGTTTTTATTCAATACAACAATCAAAACAAGAAGGAAGATATTGATAAATTCAGAGAAACATTATCAGAGAAATGGAATGCTCCAGGGATAGAATTTATTGCAGGATATAAGTCTCCTTCTGGCAAATATGGAGATATTCGGTACTTCCATACAGATGAAGAAGCGTTAGCTAATGAGCTACAAGTAACTCTTAACCAAAAATATTGTACTGAAAAACCAGAAGGATGTTTTGTTACCCATGATCTATCAGAAAATTATCCTAATCTCCCTAAAAAACAATTTGAAATTTGGATTGATGTCAACAAAATACCAGAGCCATTTCATTAAGCTAATTATTTAGTGTGATCTCAAATCTCACAACCTTCATAGAAAAGGAGGAAAGATAATGCAAAACAAAAATCTCCCTGTAACCATAGACTCAAAACTAATCTGGAACGATACAGGAATTAATCTTGTCGCTGGACAAGAATATCATTTTCAAGCAACAGGTCAATGCACAGACTGGACAATTACCTCTAATGCTGATGGTTATGAAAGTCCTAATTTCTTTCTGAAACTATGTGAAGGACTACGACGAATGCCTAATTCAGCTTGGTTTTCACTCATTGGTTCAATTGATAAAGATCAAGATATAGCGGTTCTCGCATCTGCGAGGCACACTTTAACCTTTGTTGATTAAGCTTTTCAGGATTGAGAATGTACCTCTTGTAAACAGGAAACGCTATAGTTTGTTTCTCATTGGCACAAATAAACAGTTTACAGCCCCAAAAACAGGACGGCTTTACTGCTTTGCTAACGATGTGATCATCGCCTATGGCAATAATCGAGATAGCATCCAACTCACTGTAACTTCCTTAACTTGACAAAGGGAAAATATCCTATTTGTGAACCGTATGCTTTTGTTAAAGTAACCTGTCCAGAATCAGGACAAAAAGGAGAAAAAATGATGACTACCCAAAAACTGAAAGCTCTAGTCAATACTGTTATCAAACAATCTACCCTAGATAGTAGCCAGATTACCGACCATACTCAAAAATTTTCCTTGACAGCAGGAGATAAACTTGAGATTAATGATTACAAATCTGCCGCCAATAACCACTGGGAATTAGAATTAACAACCCCTGTTAATCAGATGACGAAATGGTTCGCTTATATTCCCCATGTCGAAATTAAAAGTAATGACCCTGTGGCCAAGATATTACAAGACATTAAGCTGTCTCAATTTAAGGTGTATCATCGACCAACAGAACAAGATGGAGATGGAGTGGGGATTCCCACTAATGGACAAGACAACCGTTCTGAACGGATTTGCCCTGTTTACGTTCTTAGTCCGAGAAGACAAACAGATTCTTTAGTTAGACAACTGATTACACTGCTTCGGGTCAAGGATACAGCGTTCATTATTGCAGAACGATTGGTACAATATCCTGAAGACTATCTCCCCACTATTTCTCAATTTGAAAAAGCGGTTATTGTCCAATCTTTTGTTGGTGTCGGTCCTCCTCAACCGGATTCAACTCCTTATCCAGATTGGGCAAAAGAAAGACACGACAAAGAGTTGTGGAGACTCGAACAATCTATCCGTCTATTACAGTCGATGAATCGAAAAATCTCAGCTGTCGTTTGTGCGATGGGAGATTCTCAAAAACATTCATCCAAAGATGTGCGAGAAACAATGCAAACAAGATTATACAATCTTCTGGATAAGTATAATCTCTCGGATCTCAAACAGCCAATTACTTGGGGAGCAGATGAATTAGTAGCAATGGGAATCGCTCAAACTCTTCCTAAAACTAAAGTGCGTGTCCGCATCTCTAATGAGAAAACTGAAATGTGGTACGACGGGCGACGACCACCACGAGAACTTGTGACTGAAAAATTACAAGCAGTTGGTTTAGAGGAATCAGAAACTAATTGGGATTTCGAGGTCGCTATCCTAACTCGTCGTCAAAATGGTAGTATTGATGATTATCAAAAAGACGACCAGGAACAAGCCCAGTTAGATGAGCAATTTCTGGCTCAATATAAGAACTATTCTTCCGAGCAGCGCGCTAAATTAGTTATCATTGATGGCCGACTTTTTAATGGGGCTTGGAATGCCACTTCTGTGTTACCTTATGATGATTTATTGGCCTTTGGTAGCTGGGGAACATTTGGCAATTGTGTTGGCTCAACTTTGGCGGTGGCAAAAATTATTTTCTACGCTAAAAATCCCGCCGCTCAAAGACAACTTTACCTAGAGGCAATTGCTCATGATGTTTTTGCTAATGGCTATAAAGAAGTTCAACGACCCGAAGAACCTAAAAGCTTCTGTAATCAGCTAAAAAATCAAACAGGAATCACTTTCAATCATTACGACGGATATGATAATCCTGCTACGGTCAAAAAAGTCTTTGAGGTCTTAAATCGGCAAGTTAATACCAGAATGCAGGAACATTTTACCGGACTTCCCCTTGTTAATAACCGAGTCTTCCGAATTACCCCGCAATTTTGGCGCACTTTTGAGAGTGAAGTCCACATCTGGCCAAGATTACCAGAGGAAATTCATAAAGTTGGTATCTATCGTACTGATCTGGAAGCGATCGCTTTTAATCCTTCATTGGGTGATCAATTCGTCTAACAGTAAATTTTTCAACAATCTCATAGGAGAAATACCATGACTTCCCTACAAATTATCAATCCTACCAATCATGCTCGCTTTGAATGTCTAAAACCTGTTACTTTTACAGGCAAAGTAAATTCTGGAATAGTCACTGTAGAACTCAAAGCAGATGACAAATATCCCTTGGGCAGTGGTCAGGTTAAAACGGATGGTTCTTGGTCGATTACCTATTCAGGATTCACGAATCCTGGTGATCGCAAAATTACCGCTATCGCTCACACTCAAACCAATCAAAATAAAGAAGAAACTAGCATTCTGATTCATGTTGCAGACCCTTCACCCCTCATGGATTATACTAAGACTATTCACAACGGTCTGGTTTTAGATGCTTACAAAAAACTCCAACACACCCAGTCTCTGCCAACCGATCACAAGTTAAGTGAGGAAGAAGGATGCCGGTTATTTGAACAAGGAATACTTCCAATACTACAATCAGCCGATACTTTCATGACGGCGGCTGCTGAAGGTAAACATGAATTGAATTTACACCCGGGGCGTACTGATATTAAGGAGGCTTCTTGTGCTTATTCTGTCTCCTGTGTGATGAAATATATAGCTAAGGAGCTTAAATTTGACAAAGTGAAAAATCTCTTCAATAATACTTTTGAAGATGATTGTGTTCAAGTTACAGGCGTTGAGAAAAAACTGCGTCGTCTGGGATTTCTCTACTTTTTGAAAAAAGATTACCTAGCACCTCGTGGGGCAATTGGAGCAAGAGCGCCACGCTGGAAGTCCCAAGTAACGGAGAACGAGTCTGGTCATATCTATTTCATCACCAAAGATGGGGCAAAACGGACTCAATTTCCTAACCCAGGTCAAGAGAATGAGCCAGCAGAAACCGGAATAAACGGGCCTAAATGGCAAATTAAAGACCTTCATGCTGAAAACCTCGATTTCTTCGATCATGTTTTTATGCAATGGGAGAATGGCTATACCGAAGGATTTTGGTTGCCACCGGGTATTTATCCTTTAAATCGTGGTTTCAATCTGTCGAATCTTTAGTTCCGTATTCTAACAATGTCCATGGGCCGACCGTTTAAAGTAAGTGGCACTTCGGTAATAGCTCAGTTTCTAATGGCAATTGGTCAGTCTCTTATCGTTTTACTGACAACGGCAAACGTCAAATTGAAGCGAGAGGATTTGATCAAGATAATCATTCTGTTGCTAGTGAAAAGATTACTTTAGAAATTAAAGCGTCTCCCATAAGCTGTGAACCAAGAACGAAACTCTTTGAAATTGGCGGTCATTCTGTTTGGCAAATTTCAGGACAAACCGCTTTTTTCTATCAATCAAAAATGAGTATTGATGCCGATGGTGCGCCTAATGCTTATCACCCAGACAATATTGGCTTAGATGATCTGAAAAATGCCGGTTATCCAAATACGTCTTGATGGAAGAATATTCTTGTCCCTGACCCTCAAAATCCTAATCGAGCTTATGAGCAACCCTCTAGACCCTATCAAGGTTATTTTGTCTCTATGACAGCTTTACAGGATGGAACTAGGGCAAAAACTGATCCCAGTCGCTATGTTGGTTCTACTCGGATACCCTATATTGTTCTCCCCAGTGGTGGCAGTGCCGGGGCAAAACTGGGGGATCTTGCCGTGGTTTTTAATGGTAAAAACGGCAAGATTGTCAATGCGATTTATGCAGATGTTGGTCCATCCAACAAAATTGGCGAGGGTTCAATTGCCCTTGCTGAAGCGTTGGCCATTCCTTCTAGTCCCCGAACAGGTGGTGTGAGTAGCGGTGTTATACTTTGCACGGCTATAACTTGCATTTTTTACTCAAAGACAATAATATAGTTTAAGGGTCATAATTAGAAGCAAAGCACTCATTGAAAACATAATTAACCTAGAATTCACGGAAGAAGAAAAGAACTCACTGTATTATGAAAGATTTCATCATCCCCATCCCCAGGTTCAACTTAAGATGGAAGTTCTTTGGTTAAAGAGTCAAAAAATATCGCACCCAAAAATTTGTCAGTTAGCAGGAATCTCGCCAAATACCTTATTAACTTATCTTCGAGATTATCAAGAGGGCGGAATAGAAAAATTAAAAGAAATCAACTTCTATCGCCCTAAAAGTGAATTAGAGTCTCCAAGAGAAACGCTCAAAAAATATTTCGAGAAAAATCCACCAGCCACAATAAATGAAGCTGTATATAGAATAGAAGAATTGACGGGAATAAAACGAAGTCCCACCCAAGTGAGAAAATTTTTAAAATCCATGGGAATGAAATGTTTAAAAGTAGGTTCTCTTCCTTCTAAAGCTGACCCAGATGAACAAGAAGACTACAAAGAAAAAAAGCTAGAACCAAGACTAAATGAGGCTAAAGAAGGAAAAAGGGCTGTTTTTTTTGTTGATGCCGCTCACTTTGTTATGGGAGCTTTTCTCGGTATTGGTGTTTTGAGAGACTTTTCGTTAAGTCGCCGAGCGGGCGTAAACGCTTTAATGTTTTGGGAGCATTAAATGCGATAACCCATGAAGTTATTATGGTAACATATGACACTTATATTACAGCAACTCAAGTCTGTGAACTTATTGAAAAAATAGCTGATTTAGGACTAATAATTCCCATCACTCTAGTATTAGATAATGCCCGCTATCAAAAATGTAAAGTTGTTGAGGAATTGGCTCTTTCTTTGTCAATAGAGCTACTCTATCTGCCGTCTTATTCGCCTAATCTAAATTTAATTGAAAGGCTGTGGAAATTGGTCAAAAATAAATGTTTATATGGTAAATATTATGAAAACTTTTCTGACTTTTCTTCAGCTATTTATGAATGTCTGAATGATGCCCATCTGAAACATAAAAAAGAACTGGATTCCTTGCTCACT
>VYLD01000195.1_pt1 | contig 21909 bp, 23 predicted proteins | sample 5114401 | NCBI WGS metagenome assembly VYLD01 (sample SAMN12291783, study PRJNA351875) | freshwater metagenome | isolation source: freshwater lake | place: USA: Michigan, Gull Lake | collected 2013-08-08 | reverse complement strand
CCTCACTTCGTCTCGCTCTCTGCGCGCACGTCGACTCATGACTTGTCTTCTACCCAGGCCGCTGAGGGATTTCCGAGGCCCTGCGTGTCAACCTCGGAGACGGGATCACCGTACCTCGTCTGAGTCACCGGCGAACGTTCCGATTTCAAAGCCAGGCGGCAGCCCGACATCAGCTTCGGGCTGATCGAGAGCAAAGCTGCAGGGTCGAACCGGTGACGCTGCGTCCTGGGATTGCCGCGCTAAAGATCGACCCCGAGCTGGCCAGGGTGCTGCAGGGCAGTTTAGCAGAGCAGCCAGTGGTTCCTGGCGGCACCGAGCACGGCTCACAGAGGGTGACGTTTCCCGAATGGTTGCCCATCCGCCTTTTGCTCGCCAACGCTTCTGACGACGGAGGCATCCTCGAACGCAACGCACCAGAGACACGCCCCAAGGGCTGGCGGCGATCGAGGGACGTGGCGTCGAGGCGTGGACCATTGGCTCGCTCGAGAAGGGCCGGCCGGGCCTCACCATCGTTTGAGGACTTCCCCAACCCCCGCCATACTCGCCACCGTGAAGAGGACCGTTCTGCTCGGGTGGCTCGTCGCTGGCGTCGCCTCCGCTCAGCCCGTGGTGGTGATCGACCCCGGGCACGGAGGGGCCCAGGGAGGTGCCGCCGCTCCCGGAGGCCTGCTCGAGAAGAACCTCGCGCTGCAGCTGGCGAAGAAGCTCAAGGCCAGGCTCGAGGCCGACCTGCAGGCCACCGTGACGCTGACGCGCGAGAGCGACACCCGCCTGCACCTCGACGAGCGGGTGAGCCTCGCCAACCGGCAGCGGCCCGATCTGTTCGTCTCGATTCACGCCAACTCGATGCCCACCGCCACCCAGCGGCGCATCAACGAGGGCATCGAGACGTACTTCTTGTCCGCCTCGGCCAGCGGCGAAGACGCGAAGAAGGTCGCCGCACGCGAGAACGCCGAGGGGCGCCAGGAGGCGAAGGCCCCGTCCACCGACACCCTGGCCTTCATCCTGGCCGATCTGCAGAAGGCCGAGACGCACCACGACTCCAGCCGGCTCGCCTACGCCGTGCACGAAGCGCTCATCAGCGGCACCGGCGCACAGGACCGCGGAGTGCAGCAGGCGCCGTTCTACGTGTTGATGGGCCTCGAAGCGCCGGCCGTGCTGGTCGAGGTGGGCTTCGTGTCGCACCCCAAAGAGAGCGAACGCCTCGCCGACGCGAAGTACCAGCAGTTGCTCGCCGACAGCCTCGCGGCCGGCATCAAGCGCTTCCTCACCACCATCGAGGCTCGCGAGGGCAAGCGCACCGAAGGCGTCGTTCCGGCTCGGTGACGAGCAGAGCGCTTTCCCGGGCGTGCTGCTATGGCCCCGCCGATGCGCTCCTTCAACCGTAGCTTCGCCGAGGCCCGCCCTGTCACCCTCACGCCCCACGTCAACAAACACGCCGAGGGCAGCTGCCAGGTGGAGTTCGGAGACACCAAGGTCCTCGTCACCTGCTCGGTGGAAGATCGCGTGCCCCCGCACATCTTCGGCACCGGCTCGGGCTGGGTGACCGCCGAGTACGGCATGTTGCCCCGCTCGACCCACGACCGCAGCCCCCGCGAAGCAGCCAAGGGCAAGCAGGGCGGTCGAACGCTCGAGATCCAGCGACTGATCGGCCGCTCGCTGCGCGCGTGCATCGACATGAAGCAGCTGGGCGTTCGCACGCTGACCCTCGACTGCGACGTCATTCAAGCCGACGGAGGCACCCGCACCGCGTCGATCACCGGGGCGTACGTCGCGCTGTCGCTGGCGCTCAAGAAGCTGAACCAGTCGGGCAAGCTGTCGAAGCTGCCGGTGTTGACCCCCGTCGCCGCGATCTCGGTCGGCATCGTGAAGGGCAACGTCAGCGTCGATCTCGACTACCTCGAAGACAGCACCGCCGAGGTCGATCTGAACATCGTCGCCCTCGAGGGCGGCAAGCTGGTCGAGGTACAGGGCACCGCCGAGCACGGCTTCTTCGATCGCGCGAAGCTCGACGCCATGCTCGACGCGGGCACCATCGCCATCAACAAGCTCATCGAGGCCCAGCGGAAGGCGATCGGATGAGCTCGTTGGTCTTCGCGACCTCGAACCCCGGCAAGCTGGTGGAGCTTCAGGGGTTGCTGGGCCAGCAGCTGATCGTTCAATCGCTGAAGGACTTCCCGGCCATCGGTGGAATCCCCGAGACCGCCGACACCTTCGAGGGGAACGCCGAGCTGAAGGCGCGCGCCGTGGCGACCGCCACTGGCAGGTGGGCCCTCGCCGACGACTCCGGGCTCGCCGTGGACGCCCTCGATGGAAGACCGGGCGTGTACTCGGCCCGCTACGCCCCCACCGACGCCGAGCGAATCGCGAAACTCCTCGTCGAATTGGAAGGCGTCCAGCAACGCACCGCGCGCTTCGTCTGCGTGCTGTGTCTGTGTTCGCCGACCGGGGAGGTCACCTTCGCGCGCGGCACCTGCGAGGGCAGCATCGGCCACACGCCGAAAGGCTCACACGGGTTCGGCTACGACCCGATCTTCCTGCTCCCCGATGGCCAGACCCTCGCGGAGCTGACCTCCGCGCAGAAGTCAGGGCTCTCGCACCGCGGGCAGGCGTTCAGGGCCTTGCTGCCCACGTTGCAGGCGCTCGCTCAGCGTCGCTGAATCGACTCGCTCGCGCCCTGCAGCAGCTGGCTGATGCCGCGCCGACGTACGTGCACCACCTTCTGCCTGGTGGCCGTGATGTCGGAGTACTGCTTCGACACCTTGTGGTGCAGCTCCGTCGCGCCCCACAGCAACACCCGATCGGCCCAGTCCAGGTCGGCCCTGGCGCGGTCGGGCGCGCGGTGCCGGGTGCCGTCGACCAGCCGAAGCTCGAGCTGATCGGCCAACAGGCGCTCAAGGGCTTCGCGGGTCGCAGGATTTCCGCCCACCACCACCAGCCTTCGCAGGCCACGCTGGCGGCACTTCTCGACCAGCTCCCGCGCGGCCCGCAGGTTGTCGCTGCCGCTGCACCACTCGCAGGTGCTCTTGTCGATCGACCTCACCGCCCGGCGCCCGCTGGTCGTCGCGAACGTCACGCACTCCGGGGTCAGGCAGTGCAGCACGAAGACGCCTCTCAGCGCCGCCGTCGCCCGCTCGGTCTTCTCCACGCTCAGCCGCGTCTTGCCAGGCCGGGTCAACTGCGCCGCCTCCAGCGCCTGTCGTGCGTCGGCCCGCGGCGCGCCTTCGGGGAACCCTCCGGTGCCAAGCCAGCTGTCGAGGTCGAGATCTGCGCTCATGAAGCGACACCCTAGATCGAAGACGCTATAGCGGACAAGTTGACGCTTTAGCGGAAACGTCCGTTTCGACGGCGGAGGCCCCTTCAGCCCCTGCCCACCGCGATGACGATGGAACCCATGCCGTCACCCTTTTCCCAGGCGCGGTGCGCCGCCTGAAGCTCTGCGAGCGGAAAGACAGCCTTGATGGTGGGCGTGATTCGACCCGCGACGAGCTGACCGAGCAGCTCCTGGAAGTCGGGCGCGAACTGCTGCTTGTGATTCTGAATTCCGAAGAACGCGGTGCGCTTGCCGTCGGGAATCAGGTTCCTCGCGTACAGCTTCATGAACGACAGGGCGACGTCTCCCGGCGCGCTGCCAAACACGTGGCCATTGAAGCCATAGCCAACCAACACCCCACCGCGCCTCAGCATGGCGTACGACCGATCGAAGCTCTCATACCCGAGCGCATCGAAGACGACGTCGACTCCGCCGAGCGCTTTGACTTCGTCGACAAACCGGTTGTTGGAAGAGTCGAAACAGCTGACTTGCAGCGGTGCGAGCAGGGCGTGCTTGGCGGGCGAGGCCGTCCCATACAACTCACACGACAGATTTTTCCCGAGCTGGGCCAGGGCCAGGCCACAGGCGCCACTCACGCCATGAATGAACAGGCGCAGCCCTGAGGTCGCGCGCGCCGAATATTTCAGCATCTGGAAGGCAGTCATCCAATCGAGGATCAGGCAGACCACCGCCTTCGGGTCGGCCGCTCGGGGCACCAGGTGCAGCGGGGCTTCAGCAAGGTTGCTGCGCTCGGCCTGGCCTCCGGTCGTCGACAGACAGGCCTTCGGCGGCTGTCAGCGGCGCTGTGCCCCGGTCGGCTTCGTCTCGGAGAACAGGTCCTGCTGGGTCGGCACCAGCCCCAACGCCTTCTTCACCGGAGCAAAGCTGCGCCGATGAAACGGCAGCACGCCATGCCGCTCGATGGCCAACAGGTGCTCGGGGGTGGGGTACCCCTTGTGCGAGGCAAAGCCGAACTGCGGGTGCTTTAGCGACAGCGCGTTCATGTGCTGATCGCGGGTCGTCTTCGCCAGAATAGCGCCCGCGGCGATCGACAGGCTCTGCGCGTCGCCCTTGATGATGCCCTGCTGCGGCTGCGGCACCCCAGGCACCCGCCGCGCGTCCACCAGCAGGGCGTCGGGCTTCACGCTCAACCCCTCCACCGCCCGGCGCATCGCCAGCAACCCCGCGTGGTAGATGTTGAGGCTGTCGATCTCGTCGTGGCTCGCCCAGCCGGTCGCCCACGCGATGGCGTCACGTTTGATCGCCGTCGCCAGGGCTTCCCGCTTCTCTTCGTCGAGGATCTTCTTGGAGTCGTCGAGCCCGCGCAGCTTGTACCCGATGGGGAGGATCGCCGCGCCCGCCACCACCGGCCCGGCCAGCGGCGCCATGCCCGCCTCGTCGACACCGGCGATCATCTTGAAGCCCTGCGCCCACAGCTCATTCTCGAACTTGAGCATGTGGCGGAGCCGCTGCCCCTCGGCGCGGTTGCCCGCCTGTCTGGCCTTGAGCGCGCGAGCCAGCGCCAGCGCCCCTGCGCGGCCGTCAGCCTCAAGGGACGTCAGCAGGCCCGAGGGGAGCGCCGCTCCATCCACCAGGTACCTCTTCCGAAGCTCGCTGAGCGACTGCTTCGCCGGCATCAGAGACAGGTTCCGGGACCTACCGCTGCAGCTGAAGGCGCAGATCGCGCGGCTCGGCCGCCGACCCCAGGCACTCGCTGGGCGTGAAGGTGAAGCGCCCCACGTTGGTGTTCAGCCCGTTCAACTTCGCCGTCACCCGAACGGCGCCATCGCCGACCACCTTGCCGTCGACCCGGAAGATGCCGCGCGCGTCGGTGGTGCCCGTCACCTTCTTCGACAGATCAGCCTCGTTCACCGCGGTCACTTCAGCCCCGAATGCCGGAGCACCATTCAAGTCCACCACCTGCACCGGCCACAGCTGCGCGGTGGTCTCGCAGTTCACCCGAATACGCCCACCGTCAGGCCCGATGTTCCCGGGGTCGATACATCCAATCGCGGAGACGGCGCACAGCAATGACGGCAAGGCGAAACGCATGGGCAGCGCCCCTACACCTGACCTTTGGTGTGGGCAACAGGCGCCTTGGCGTTCAACTCACCTCGTCGTCACCGGCTCGCGACCGCCTTGCCGGTAGCACCCGCGGCTCGCACCTGTTACTGGCGACTTTCGGCCTCCCGGTCGCTCCCATGAACGCGCCCACTCAGAAACTGCCCCCCGATGATGGCCTCTGGCTGAAGACCTTGAAGGACGAGGTTCAGCCGATGACGTTCAAGAAGGGCCGGCAGTACGCCGAAGCCCGCCGCGTCTCGATGCTGGGGCGCACCGAGTTCGGCATCGCCGCCAAGGTCACCGGCAACGAGGGCCAGAAGTACGACGTGCAGATCGCTCCCAGCGAGGACGGCAAGCTCGAGTCGATGTGCAACTGCGACTCGTGGAACAAGTACGGGCCCCACTGCAAACACGTGGTCGCGATCGCGCTCATCTACCTCGCCCGCATTCGCGCCGCGCAGAACGCCGTGGCCCTTGCCAACGCCCCGCCGTCGACCGAGTCCGAGCCGACCGATGAGGTCGCTGACGCTCCGTCGTTGCCCCCGCCGCCAGCCGAGGCGGTCGACCCCGTCGGAGTGCCCACCGTCGCCAAGCTCGAGAACTGGCTGGGCCTGTCGGCGTTGCCTGATCTCGAGTTCGTGTATCGGCTGACGCCCGCCAGCTCGCAGACCGGCGGTCGTTCGTGGGTGGTCGAGGCGCGTCGCAGCGATCAGCAGGCCAAGGGCCCGGTGCACGTGAAGCGGCTGCTCTCGGCCAATACGCGCATGACGCCGTCCGACGAGCGCGTCTTTCAAGAGCTGCAGCGCCACGAGATTCGCTTCGACGCCAAGATCGTGCTCGGCGACGACGACGTGGCTGACTTCTTCGATGTCGCCAGGAACCGTCGCATCGTCTACCGCGGCACGCCGCTCACCTTCGGCCCTGAGCCCGCGCGGCCGGTGATTCGTCTCGTCAACCGCCCAGACGGTGCCACCGCCCGCGTCGACCTCGCGCTGCCCGACGGCACCACCATGTTGATGAAAGACGTGGTCGTGCTCTGCGGCCGCCGCACGTGGATCCTGGCGGGGCAGGGCGCCTACGTGCTCGAGCCCGACTTCCCCCAGCGCATGCTCCGCAAGTGGATGCTCGAGCCGCAGATGACCTTTCCCCCGGCGCAGCTCGACCGCACGCTGTCGTTCTTCGCCGCGCACCTGCCGCGCTACCGCCTCGCCCTGCAGGCCGACGGCATCGACGTCGATGACAAGACCGAGCCTTCCTTCCTGCTCACCCTCGAGGGCAAGGCCGACGCGGTGAAGGCCCAGCTCGCCGCCCGCTACGGCATCGCGGTGACCGTGCCGGTCTCACCCACTGCGCAGCACCTCGGCTACGCCAGCGGAGGCACCGGTGACGATCGCAAGCTCTTCTTGCGGCAAGACGCCCTCGAGCGCGCCGCCGGCAAGGCGCTGATCGACGTCGGCCTGCGGTTCGACGACGCCACCAGCTCGTACGAGGCGCTCGGCGACAAGGCCATCGACTTCTGGTCGCGCGGTCGTGGCGAGCTGCCCCCGTCATGGGAAATCTTCGCCGCCGCCTCACCCAAGGTGCGCATGCGCGCCAAGCTGCGGCCCAAGATTCGCGTCAACATGTCGGCGGTCAACTGGTTCGACCTCGAGGCCGAGTTCGTCTCTGAAGATCAGAGCGTCGATCTCGGCGCGGTGCGCATGTTCCTCGAGTCCGGCAAGCGCTTCATTCCCCTCAAAGACGGGTCCTTCGCCGAAGTCGACATGGCCGAGCTGAAGACCGCCGCCACGCTGCTCGAAGAAGCCGGCGCCATGCCGGGGAAGATCAAGACCCGGCTGCCGCTCTTTCACGCCACCGCGCTCGATCTGCTGGCCACCCTGGGAGACGTCGAGATCGAGGGCAAGGCCCGCCGCGCCATCGCCGAGCTGAAAGAGATCGACGGCATTCCAGCCATCAAGACTCCCACGGGCCTCACCACCGAGCTGCGGCACTACCAGGAAGCGGGCCTGTCGTGGCTGTGGTTCCTGTTCCGCCACGGGCTGTCAGGCGTGCTCGCGGACGACATGGGCCTCGGCAAGACAGTGCAGGCCCTGGCGATGCTGCTCAAGGTGAAGCAGGAACATGGCAGCCAGCCGGTGCTGGTGGTCGCGCCCACCTCGGTGTTGCCCAACTGGGAACGCGAGATGGACCGCTTCGTGCCGTCGATGACGCGCTTCACCTGGCACGGGGCCGATCGCAAAGAGAACGTCGGTATGCTCGACAAGGCCGACGTGGTGCTCACCAGCTACGCGCTGATTCGCCGCGACATCGAAGAGCTGCGCAAGGTGAAGTTCCGCACCGTGGTGCTCGACGAGGCGCAGAACATCAAGAACGCCGACTCGGCCACCGCGCAGGCCTGCAAGTCGATCGACGCCGAGAGCCGCCTGGCCCTCACCGGCACGCCCCTCGAGAACCGCCTCTCAGAGCTGTGGAGCATCTTCGACTTCCTCATGCCCGGCTTCCTCGGCTCGGGAGAGGCCTTCAACGAGCGCTTCGAGCACCCCATCATGGTGCAGGGCGACGCGCTGGCCCGTGATCGCCTCAAGAAGCGCATTCACCCGTTCATCCTGCGGCGCCTGAAGACCGAGGTGGCGAAGGATCTGCCGCCCAAGACCGAGGTCGTCACCTGGGTCGACATGGACGCAGGCCAGCAGGCCCTGTACCGCGAGGTGCTCGAGGAGACGAAGCGCAAGGTCTACGACCAGATCGAGAAGCAGGGCTTCAACAAGTCGCGCATGTCGATCCTCTCGGCGCTGATGCGGCTGCGGCAGGTGTGCTGCGACCCGCGCCTGCTCAAGGTGCCGCCTGGCACCGCGCTGCCGTCGTCGGCCAAGCTCGAGCGCTTTTCTGAGCTCACCGACGAGCTCATTCGTGAAGGCCACCGGGCGCTGGTGTTCAGCCAGTTCACCGAGATGCTCGAGCTGCTCACCCAGCAGGCCGACGAGAAGAAGCTGCAGTACATGTACCTCGACGGGCGCACCAAGGACCGCATGGCCAAGGTCGACGCCTTCAACGACCCCGCAGGCCCGCCCCTCTTCTTCATCTCGCTCAAGGCCGGAGGCACCGGCCTCAACCTCACCGCCGCCGACTACGTCATTCACTACGATCCCTGGTGGAACCCGGCGGTCGAAGATCAGGCGACCGATCGAACACACCGCATCGGCCAGACCCGCGCGGTGTTCAGCTACAAGCTGATCACCCGCAACACGGTGGAAGAGAAGATCCTCGCGCTGCAGCAGCGCAAACGTGAGCTGGCCGCCGGAGTGCTGGGCACCGACGCCGACGTCGGCAAGGCCCTCACCGAGCGCGACGTCGAAGAGCTCTTCCGCGTCGAAGACTGAGCGAGCAGCAGGTCGGCTGGGACCGCCTCGCGTCGGGGGTCCTGTACAGACCCATCGCGCGCGAAAACGGCAATCTGAGCGGCGGATGGCTTCGCCGCGCAGAGGCTCGAGCGCCTCTCCCGGCTCGTCCGAACATCAGCGGGTGCTGATTCGCGCCACCGGCTGAATGTTCAGCTCCGGCGACAGCTCCTGGTAGCTCACCACCGAGAACGGCGGGTTGAATTCGTACTCGAGCAGCTTCCGCACGTACCGGCGAATGTCCATCGAGGTGAGAATGACGGGCCGCTGGGCGGTCGGCGGCAGGTGGCCGCACTCGTTCTTGACCGCCTGCACGATCTCCTGCGCGATGTCTGGCTCGAGCGCCAGGTGCGTGCCCGCCGAGGTGCGCTTGATCGAGCTGCGAATGGCGTCTTCGATCTGCGGGTCGAGCAGGTACACGATGAGGGTGTTGGTCCCGCGCGCATACTTGTGTGACACGTACCGCTTCAGCGACGCGCGCACGTGCTCGGTCAACATCACGCTGTCGGCTTCGCTCTGCCCGTTCTCGGCGATGGCCTGCAGAATGCCTCGCAGGTCGCGAATCGAGATCTCTTCTTCGACCAGCCGCCCCAGCACGTCGGTGAGCTTGAGAATGGTGACCACCTTGGGCACCACCTCCTTGACGATCGCCGGGAACGCCTTCTCGAGCTGGTCCAGCATCGACTGCACTTCCTGTACGCCGACGAATTCGCGGGCCTGGCGCCGCAGCACCGACGCCACGTGCAGAATGATGTAGCCCGGCACGTCCCAGGTGGTGAGGCCGGCCGCTTCGAGCATCTCTTTGCTCTGCTCGGGCACCCAGGCCGCGGGCTGGCGGGTCGCAGGGTTCACCGCCTCGAAGCCTTCGATGTTCATCAGCTTGAGACGATCGACCGTGTCGTTGACCAGAATGTGGCCCAGCGTGGCCTGCCCGGTGACCACCGGCACCTCGTTGATCTGAATCTGGTACGAGCCCGGCGGCAGGCCCGGGTTTCCGCGCGCCCGCACACCGGGGAACCGAACGCCCAGCTCGACGAAGAGCCCGTCGCGCATGAAGGGGATCAGCTCGTACAGGAACTTGCCCCCGTCCTGACGCGAGTCGACGAACGGCACCAGCGCGTCGGACACCTCGAGCACGATGGGCGTCACCACCGGGATGAAGAGCTCGGAGTCGGGGTTGATCGGCTCCTTCGGCTGGGGCTCGGCGGCTGCCGGAGCGTCGCCATTCTCGCCGTTCTCACCGGCGCCTTCGGCCTCGCCCATGCCGCTCTCGGGCTTCTTCTTGTCCTTGTTCAGCAGCTTGTAAGCGCCGCCGGCGCACAGCGCGCCCATGATGAAGAACGGCACCTTGGGCAGGCCGGGAATCAGCCCGAGCACGATCAACATGCCGCCGGCGATGGCGATCGCGCGGGGGAACGCGACCAGCTGACCGCCCACGTCCTTGCCGAGGTGGGCGCCTTCTTCTTCGCCGCCCACGCGGGTGACGATGATGCCGGCCGCGGTGGAGATGAGGATCGCCGGGATCATGCCGACCAGACCGTCGCCGATGGTCAGCAGCGCGTACTTCTTGGCCGCGTCGCCGGCTGAGAGACCCTTCTGCAACATGCCGATGGCCAGGCCTCCGACGATGTTGACCACGGTGATGATGATGCCGGCGATGGCGTCGCCTTTGACGAACTTCATCGCGCCGTCCATCGCGCCGAAGAGCTGGCTCTCACGCTCCAGGTCGCGGCGCTTCTTCTTGCCTTCTTCCATCTCGATCGACCCGGCCCTCAGGTCGGCGTCGATCGACATCTGCTTGCCCGGCATCGCGTCCAGGGTGAAGCGGGCGGCGACCTCGGACACGCGCTCAGAGCCCTTGGCGATGACGATGAAGTTCACGATCACCAGGATCACGAAGATGATCCCGCCGACCACGAAGTTGCCGCGCGCGACGAAGTTGCCGAAGGCGTAGACGACCTCTCCTGCGTCCCCGACCGACAAGATGAGCCGCGTGGTCGAGACCGTCAGCGCCAGCCGGTACATGGTGGTGATCAGCAGCAACGTCGGGAAGACGCTGAAGTGCAACGCTCCTGGAATGTAGAGCGTCATCAGCAGGATGATCACCGACAGGCTGATGTTCACCGTCAGCAGAATGTCGAGCAGCATCGTCGGCAGCGGCACGATCAGCATGCCGATGATCGCGATGACCACGATCGCCAGGGCGATGTCAGAGTACTTGTTGAGGAACGAGTTCGGGTTGCCAGCCATCGGTCGCGAACCGTACCGCAGTCAGCGCAGTTCCACGATGTAGGCCGACACGAGGGAAGGCGACACGATGAGGCCGACACAGACCCGTCGAGGCGGTCTCCCTCGAGCCGTCACGGCCTCTTTGTCACGGCGTCGTCGGGCGCCTGGCCTTCCGAGCCAGCTTGAGCAGCCGACGAGCCCGCTCGACGAACGGCTCGCCCGGCTTGCCCAGGGTCAGCGCTCGTTCGAGATCTTCGATCGCCGGTCGCAGCCGCTTCTTCTGCAAGAGAATCTCGGCGCGGTACACCAGCGCGGCCACGTCGTCGGGCTCGAGCTGTAGCGCCCGCTCGAAGCGCTCGAGCGCCTTGTCGAGCTCATTCGCAGACAGGTGAATGGTGCCCAGCATGGTGAAGATGAAGGGGTCTGCGGCGGCGGTCGACGCCAGCCCCTCGAAGATCACCCGCGCTTCGGCCACCCGACCGGTGCTGAACAGCTCATGCCCGAGGGCGGCCATGTCGTCGTGAGCGCGGGCCTCGGGAGCCCGGTCGGCGTCGCGCTCGATCACTCGAGGCTGAGCGCCGCTCTTCGAACGTCTGCGGCCCTTGCGGAACTCGGCGCCGTCGACCTGTTCCGTCGTCGCCTCAGCTTGCCCGAGGAGCACCTGCACCTCGGGAATGGTCTGGGTGCGACTCCCTCGGGTCGTCTTCTTCGGAAAGTAGACGACGGCGACGGGGGTATTTTTCCGCGTACTCACTGCGCGGCTGTCACTTCTTCTTCGCTGGGGGGGCCTTCCTGGCCGGCTCGGGAGCCTTCCTGGAGGGCTCACTCTTCTTTGCCGGCTCAGCCTTCCGGGCTGGCTCAGCCTTCTTCGCAGCGGGCTTCTTCTCGGGTTCCCCACCGCCTTCGAGCAGCTCGAGGGCGGCCGCAGCCAGCACCCGCGCGCGAATGGTCAGCGGATCCTTCCCAGAGGGGTCGAGGTCGACGGCGGCCTTGAAGTCCTGCGCGGCCTCCATGATGTTGCCCAGCCGCAGGTGCACTTCGCCGCGGTTCACGAACGCAGCGAGTTCCTTCGGGTTGAAGGTGACGGCCATGTCGAAGTTGTGCTTGGCGCGCTCGAACTGTTCCTGAGCCAGGTACACCGCGCCGAGCGCCGTGTAGTAGTAGGCCTCGCGCGGCTCGAGGGCGATCAGGCCGTTGAACACCGTCTCGGCCTCGCTGTATTTCCCGTTCTCGTACATGCGAAACCCGATCAGCGCCATCTGGAGCATCTCGGGGCCGCTGATCGCGTGGTAGTCACGCAGGCTCAGCTCGCCCTTCTGCAGCTTGGCCTGCCGCTCTGGCGTGTAGAGAAGCTTCTCGTAGTCCCGGGTCACCTCGGACGAGATGATCTGCCCGGTCGCCGTCACCGGAAGGTCGGGTGATACCGGCTTGAGTCCTTCGGCGTCTTTGGCGTCCTTCTTCTCGCTCATTGATTCCCCTCAAATCGACGTGAAAAAAAAAGCTGGGGACCTCCGAAGAAGTCCCCAGCCGATTGTAGCGAGGCCTAAGCCAGTGTCATCAGCGGAGATTGCGGACCGCGTTGTTCGCGGTGTCACCCATCGACTTCAGGGTGTTCTGCATCATCTGCCAGAAGGTGTTCATGTTCTGCGAGGCCTGCTGGAAGTCGAACATCTTCGACTGGAAGTCGTTCTGCGCAGCGAGGTCCTTCGGGTCCTTCGGAGGCGTCGGGTAGCTGGGGAACGAGCCGTTGTAGGTCGGACCGCCCGAGGAGCTGCTGCCGTTGCTCGAGGTCGACGCGTTGGTGGTGCTTCGCGGGGTGTTCTGGTTGATGGTGTTGATGCGGTTGTCGTTCCACAGCGGCGGCGGGGTCACCGAGCCGGGCGTGCCGGGCACCGGGCGCGAGGTGGGCTGGCCAGTGACGAGGGTCAGCAGCTTGTCGACGCCGCCGTTGAAGAAGTTGGTGGCCAGGTTCTGGAGCTGGGGAGCGTACTTGCCGACCAGGTTCGAGGCGAGCGGGCCGACGAAGGGGATGGACCCGAGCACACCCTGCAGCGCGCCGGTGCCCTTCGAGAAGAGGTCGGTGATGACGTTGCCTGCGACACCCTTGAGGATGCCAGCGGCCTGGGGGGCGATGGCGCGGATTGCGGTCTGAGCGAGGGGCTTGACGATGTTCTTGACGACGCTGCCGATGAAGGCCATGTGTTTTCTCCTGATTGCGCCGAGGTGTATTCCCCGGCGCTGACAAGGAGGTTATCTCGACTGCCCTTCTGTTGTTGCGTGCCCTTTTCTACTTTTTTGAGAGGCGCTGCAGCAGCGCGGCGACCTTGTCCTTCAGCGGGTCCTTCGGGGACACGAACTGAGCCGCACGGCGAAGGTCATCGACGGCCGCTGAGCGCTGGTTCGAAGCCAGCTTGACCTCGGCGCGACCTACGTAAGCCGCTGAATCTTGAGGCGAAATCTTCAGGCAAACGTCGTAGGCGGCAAGGGCCCCCGCCGGGTTTCCAGCGGCCATCTCGACCACTCCCAGCGCCTTGGCGAAGTAGGGGTCGAGCGGGTTCACCGCGTACAAGCCCTGAAAGACCGTGCGCGCCTCTTCTACTTTGCCCTGATAGTAAAAGAAGTAACCAATTCGGGCGATCGAGTAGAGTTCTTCATCGGTGTAGCCTCGCACTTCTTTGAGGGTGGCCTTCCCATCGGCCCACTTCTGCAAGCGCGCAGCGAGCGCCTGGCTGTCGTTCGCCTCGGCCATCAGAAGGCCTCTTCGGCTTGCTCTTCCCGGCGCCGCCGCTCGACCTCGGCCATCGCCTCGCTCACCATGCCCACCACGTTCAGCATCTGGGCTTCGCGCTGCAACAATGACCGCAGGCGCTCGACGCGCTCGGGAGCCGCGCGAATCGCCGTCATCCCGCGCTCCATCTCGGTCTGGCGGTACTCGGTCATGCGCTCAGCCACGGTCGAGACGTAGGGCCGATCGAGGAAGCCTTCGAGGTCGGCGTCATGCCCGCTGGGCGTCGGAGGCATCGGCAGCCGCAGCTCTTCGGCCGAGTGGGCCGGTGAGATCGAATCGAGCAGCGCCGTCGACGCCAGCGCAGGGTTCTTCGGGTCGCCTTTTTTTCGAATCTTGCTGGTGACCTGGGTCTTGTCGACCAGCTTGTCCCGAACGCTTCTGGGCCCGCCCCACGGCCAGAGCGGTGCGCGGGGTTGTTGTCCGACCTTCGCCATGCGGTGCTCTCCCTCGAAGAAACGCCGTCACTTTTTCTGCTCTTGTTGCAGCGCGTAGACGAAGTTCAAGACCTCGGCGACCGCGTCGTACAGCTCTTCCGGTACTTCCTGGCCGACCTCGACCCGGTACAGCGCCGAAGCCAGCGTGGTGTTCTTCATGAACGGTACGCCGTACTGCTTCGCCAGCTCTTTGATCTTCTCGGCCTTCAGCCGCATGCCCTTGGCGACGACGCGCGGCGCTCCGTCTTTTTCGCGGTCGTACTTGATGGCGATCGCCACTTCAGGATCTTCGGCCACAGCCGCACACGCTAGCACCGACGCCGGGTGATGCGACTCAGGCCCGAGCGGGTGCCGCGATCCCCGAGGTGGCAGCGGCGCCCGGGGCACCGGCCTTGAGCTGGTAGACGAAGTTCAAGACCTCGGCGACGGCGTCGAACAGCTCTTCGGGCACCTCGCGATCGAGGTCGACCCGCAGCAGCGCGTGCGCCAGGGGCACGTTGCGCAGCATGGGCACGTCGGCCGCGCGGGCGATGGCCTTCAGCTTCTCGGCCCTCAAGTCCATGCCCTTCGCGACCACCCTCGGAGCCCCGTCCTTCTCGCGGTCATACTTCAAGGCCACCGCGACGTGATCGGGGTTGGTCACGATCACGTCGGCGCCCTTCACCGCCTCCATCTGGGCGCCCTCCATGATCTCCTGGTGCATCTGTTTTCGATGCGCCTTGTGGTGCGGGTCCCCTTCGCTTTCTTTGTATTCCTTCTTGACGTCGTCCTTCGACATCATCTGGTCCTTCATGTACGACTTGTGCTGCCACCAGACGTCGAAGATGGCGAAGCCCACGAAGAGCAGCGTGACCTTCGTCACCACGCGCGACACCAGCTCACCGAGCACGGTCATGGTCATCGCGACGCCGCCCCCGATGGTGGCCACCACCATGCCCATCGCGTCGTGCACCACGCCGTAGACGACGTAGGCGGTGACCCCCAGCTTGGCCATGGACTTGGCCAGCTCGATGATCTGCTTCTTGCCGATCAGGTTCTTCAGGCCCGTGAGCGGGTTCAGCTTGTCGAGCTTGGGCATCAGCGCCTTGAGCGCGAGCAGCGGGCCGACCTGCAGGAAGTCGAGCAGCCCGCCGGCGAGGGCGGCCGAGAACGCCACCGGCACGCAGAGCACCAGCAGGCTGGTCAGACCCAGGTACATCATCTGGTAGGTGGCCGTCTCGAGCTGCTGCGGGTGGGCGACGTGATCGAACGCGAACGCGAACAGCATCTTGATGCGGTCTTCCACCGTGCCCCAGGTGGCCTTGACGACCCCCATCGCCACCACGAACGAGAACGCGCCGGTCAGATCCTTGCTCTTCCAGACGCTGCCTTCTTTGCGCGCGTCGTCGAGCTTCTTCTGGCTCGGCTCCTCGGTCTTGTCGCCGCCCTCTGACATGACGAACCCTTCAGGCGAGCAGGCGCAGCACCTGGCCGAGCCAGCGGAACATCACCCCGAACTCCTCGACCGTTCGCCCGAGAATGAGGTGCATCGCGCTGAACATGATCAGCACCGTGACCGCCGGCTTGATCTGCATGGCGACGAAGAAGACCTGCACCTGCGGCGCGACGCGGTTGATCATGCCCAGGGCCAGATCGGTGAGGAAGGTCGCCAGCAGCACTGGGGACGAGAGCGCCAGCGCGATGCGCAGCATGTCCCCCGACGTTCGCAAGATGGTGTCGAAGAACGGCCAGAACCCCATCGAGAACCTCGGCAGCTGGTCGAGGCGAATCATCGCCAGGCTCTCGGCGAAGGCCTGAATCACCAGGTGGTGCCCGCCCAGCGTCAGGAACACGACCGTGGTCAGCTGCACGTTGAGGTTGGCGAACAGCGACACCTGGGTGCCGATCTGCGGCACCATCACCTGGGCCTGGTTGGTGCCCGACATGATGTCGATGAAGCCGCCGGCGACGTTGGCCGCGTCGAAGACGATGTTCACCACGATCGCCAGCGTCAGCCCGATGAACAGCTCCTTCAGCATCAACCCGATGAACAGGAAGGGCGAGACCGGCACGTCCCGGGTCTGCTCGATCAGCAGCGGGTAGAGCACCAGCCCCAGCATCAGCCCCAGCCCCAGCCGCACCTCGGACGGCACCGTCTCACCGCCCAGAAACGGCGTCAGCAGGATGACCGGCATGATGCGCGCCATCAGCAGCGCGAACGCGAGCATCACCTGCGTCAGGTCGGTCTGAATGCCGAGCTGGGTTCGCAGCTCGCTGATGATGCCCTGCATGTCCATGGTGGCCGAACGCGCGCCAGACGTTAGTGACCCAGCAGCGCCGGGAAGCGATCGAAGATGTTGAAGGTGAAGCGCAACAGCTGCGAGCCGATCCACGGGCCGGCGAGCCCCAACACCCCGAAGACCGCCACCAGCTTGGGTGCGAAGGACAAGGTCTGTTCCTGAATCTGGGTCGCCGCCTGGAAGACCGAGACCGCGAACCCCACCACCAGGCTCATGATGATCGGCGGGCCAGAGGCGACCAGCACCAGAATGAGCGCCTGCTGGGTGACGTAGGTGAGTTGATGCATGGAAGGACTCCTTAGAGGTACCCGACGACCAGGCCCTTCGCGATCAGGTACCACCCGTCGACGAGCACGAAGAGCAACAGCTTGAACGGCATCGAGATGGTCGTCGGCGACAACATCTGCATGCCGAGCGCGAGCAAGATGTTCGCCACCACCATGTCGATCACCAGGAACGGCACGAAGAGCAAGAACCCGATCTGAAAGGCCTCTTTCAGCTCTGAGACCACGAAGGCCGGGGTGAGGATGAGGAAGTCGTTCTCGGTGATGCTCAAGCGGTCTTCTGGCTTGCGCAGCTTGAGCGCGAGGCTGAAGAACAGCGTGCGGTCCTTCTTGGTGACCTTCTTGTTGAGGAACGCCCGCAGCGGCTCTTTGCCGCGGCTGGCCGCCTGCACCAGCGTCTCGACGTTCTTGGCGTCGAGCAGGCTTCGGCCTTCGGCGACCTCGCCGATGTCGGCGGCCTTGAACATCTCCTGCGCGACCGGCGCCATGATGTAGACGGTGAGGATCACCGCGAGCCCGGTGATCACCTGGGTGGGGGGAATCTGCTGGGTCCCCAGCGCCGAGCGAACCACCGAGAGCACCACCGAGATCTTCACGAAGCTGGTGACCATCAACAACACGAAGGGCGCCAGGCCCAGCGCGCCCAGGGCGATCATCAGCACCAGGGGGCGGTTGGCGAAGGACTCGGTCCCGCTCGAGCTCGCGTCGGCCGCCGGTGCCCCGCGCTGCGCCCACGCGAACGCCGGCGCCAGCCACACCGAGACGAACCAGAACCACTGTGAGAGGCGTCGCGGCATACGGACTCTGGTCCTCAAGTCAGGGCACTGACGATGGGGGAGGGGGAGCATCCTTCCTCCCCAGCAGTTTCTGCAAGAACGGGCTCATCAAGGGGGCCGTGGGGTTCGGAGCGGGGGCGGTCGCGAGCCCCTCGAGGTGTTTGGCGTCCAGCCGCGTGATCAACGACAGGGTCTGGTCGGCGCTGCCCAGCAGCAGCAGCTCATCGCCAGCCTTGATCACGTACAGGGCGCGCTTCTGGTCGAGGGCCACCCGCTCGATGACCGACACCAGACCCTTGCGAGCCCCCATGGGCGCCAGGCCCAGCAGCTTGCGCAGGCCGACGTTGAGCGTCAGGTAGGCGATGGCCACCACCAGGCCCAGCACCACCAGCGTGCGCACCAGCGACCACCCCAGGTCCAGCTCGGCGGCGGCGAGGTCGGGCGGCTCTGAGCGGGGAATCTCGGGCTCACCGGGCTGCGGCTTGAGCGTCGAAGGGCTCACCACCTCGAGCGCAGGCTGAACAGTCTCGAGCGCAGGCTCAACCGCGCCGCGCGCCTGCGCTGGCGCGACGTGCCCTGGTCCGGCGTCGCCGACGGCCTCGTCTGCCCCCAGAGCGCCCGTCGCGGCGAGCAACCCAACGACGATGAGCGCGCGCGAAGCCACCATCAGCCTGCGAGCGAGACGATGCGAATGCCCAGGTTGCCTTCGACCTCGACCAGCTCGCCCCGCGCCACGACCTTGCCGTTGACCGACAGGTCCAGCGGCTCACCGGCCGAGCGGTTGAGGTCGAACACATGGCCGACCTTCAGCCCCACCACGTCTTCGGCGGTGATCGGCAAGCGGCCGATCTCGACGGCGATCTGCAGCGGAATGTCGTTCAACAAGTCTGCGCCTTCTGCCTGAGCCTCTTCCATGGAACCCCTCTCGGAACCCGGGTTGGTCGACTCGTCGGCGTGCTCGCCCAACGATGGCGAGGCCGACGCGGCGTCGGCCTCTTCCGGCGCCTCGCCCTCGATGGGAGCGCCCGACGGCGGTGGTTCGCCGATGCTGAACCCCGTCACGGTCGCCGTGAACCGCTCGCCGTCGACCGCCACGTCGGCGGCGATGTAGCCCGTCCGCGCCAACCCCAGCTTGAGCTTCGCGGTGCCACCCTCACCCTGGTCGGGCCTCGCGGTGAGCCCATCGACGAGCACCACGTCGCGCTCTCGCAGCTGGGACAGGTCCTGGGCCGAGATCTCGACCTGGCCAATCTCGGCGCGCAGCCAGACCTTCACGTTCGACAGGCGCGAGATGTGTGACGCCGCCTCGCTGGCGCGCCGCAGCCGTCGCACCGGCGCGTCAGTCGGCGGGTTGGCCACCGCCAGCACGCTCTCGGGAATGAAGATGCGCACGTACCCGGTGTGGGTGCCGAAGACCGCCTTGAGCTGCACCACGGCCAGGTTCTCGTCTTCGTGCAGCACGCTCACCGCCTCTTCGAGCGAGCGCGCGATGGTCTCGAGTCGAAGCTTCGGCAGCGAGGGGTCCAGGCTGGGCGAGAGGGCTCGCAGCGTCTCGAGCACCACGAAGGTCATCACGCCTTCTTCGATGTCCGTGAGTGGGCGCAGGCCGACGGCTTCTCCGATGCCGCCCAGCAGGGTGTCGATGGCCCAGTGCGCGAGGCCCACCTCGATCTCGAGCAGCCCGCGGCCCTTGTTGGGCACCGGAGCCAGCACCCCGAGGAAGGTCGGGTCTCCGACGTACCGCTTGAGCCTCGAGGGGTGAACGATGTGCACGTACTCGGCCTGCAGCGAGATCTTCTCGTCGAACATCTCCCGCAGGCGCTTCTTCACCGACTCGCTGACCTCGCCGCTCGAACGCACGTTCGGCAACATCCACTCGAGGTTGCGGGCCAGCTCGGCGTGCGTCTTCGAGATCTTCTCGAGGTTCGAGAACACGAAGGGCTTCCAGGCGCGGGGGGCGATCGGGGCTGGCGCTGCCGCCTGCGCAGCGTGTTCCCGGGGCGCAGACGGCGCGGGCCGACGGGTCTGGGTGCCCTCGGGCTTTCGGGGCAACTTCGACACGTCGATCATCATGGTGCGCTCGCTGGCGCCGCCCGGGTCCTTCAAGTCCTGGCCTCGATCTTCAGATCTTCGAGCGACAGCCCGCGCGCGGCCAGCGCGGCGGTGAGCGCCTCTTTCTGCTCTTCGATCAGCTTCATCACGTCACGGTCTGCGCCGCTGAAGGTCGCCGAGATCTTGCCGTGGTGGCTCGAGACCTTGACCGACAGGCCCTTGAGCACGTCGCTGCGGAGATCGATCTGAAACTCGACCCGCCCCGCGGCGTTGGTGCCCACCCGCACCTTGTCGACGATCTTCTGGGCCAGCTCGTTGGCGACCTTGCGCAGCCGCTCAGAGCCAGACACGTCCTTTTGCTTCGCTACCGGCACCGGCGCCATCAGCGCGGGGTTGAACCGGAAGCCGGGCTGCATCGCGCCCGCGCCGTCCTTCTGGTCCTTGCCGCCCGAGCCACCTTGCCCGCCGCCGCCCTTGTCGGCGTCAGCCTTGAGCCCGCCCTTTTCGCCCCGCGCGCCGCCGGCGCCCGAAGAAGCGCCGGTGATCGACGACGACTCCGACGCTTCATGCCGCTCATCGATGCCCTCGCGGCTCAGCTTCGCGTCGACCTTTCGACTGTCTTGGGCCTGAGCGCTCGAGGCCTTGTCGGTGTTCGCGGTCTTCGTCTGCTGGGTGCCTGTCTGCTGATCCGACTGGCGTACCTGGCTGCCCTGTTCTCCTTGCTGTCGGGTCGCCTTCTGGGTGCCCTCGCCAAAGGTCTTCTGGCCAAGCTTCGCCTTGAAGCCGCCTTCCTGCTGTTGCTTGCCTTTGGCCTCGTCGGTGGCGTGCGCCTCGGCCGCCTCGAGCAGCGAGGCGATGGCGCTCTTGCCGATGTTCTCCTGCGCGTGCGGGTCCTTCACGGGTTTCTGCTGCGCCGCCTGGGTCTGCGCCTGTTGGTGCCCCACCAGCCTGGTGAACTCCGAGTTCTCGGCGGCCTTCTTGTTGCGCTGGGTGTCTTCGTTGCGGCGGGCCTCGAGCTGCTTCTCGGCGAGCCGGGCGGCCTGGCGATCGTCCTCGACTCGGCTCATGACTTCTTCTCCGCAGCGCGAACCCTGGCGAGGTGCAGCGTGTTGCCGATCTCTTCCTGGTTCGACTCTTCCTTCATCTGGCGCTCGTGCCGGACCTGCTTCGCCCAGGTGTCTTTGTGCTTCTCGATGGCCTTCTTCTCTTTGGCGGCCTCGGCCATCTCGACGCGCCGCTGCTCGAGGGTCTTCTCGGCCTGGGTGACGGACTCTTTCTGCCGCTCGATCTCGAGCGAGACCTGGGCCTCTTCGTCCTTGAGGCGTTGCTCGAAGCGGCTCATCTGCTGAAACCCCGCGATGCCGCCGCCCTTCCTGGTGACGTCTTCGAGGAACGCCGCCACCTTGGCCTTGCGTTCGACCTTTCGCCGATCGAGCTCCTGCTGCAGCGCGGTCAGCTTCTTCTTCTCGGCCTCGAGCGCCTTGACGGCCTCTGAGAAGGCGTCCTTGGCGGCATCCTCGGCCTTGGTGCGTATGTCGAGGAGCGCTTCGAGTCGGTAGGGGGGCATGAGACGAACCCAAGCCTACCACTCCCGACGGCTTTAGGTGGTCGGCGCGTCGGCGAACATGTCGACCAGGCGCTGCACGGTCTCATCGAACGGGGTGTTGTCGTGAGTGTCCTGTTTGAGGAAGCCGATGATCTGATCGTACTTGTCGATGGCGTAGTCGGTGCGGGGGTCGGTGCCGTACTGGTAGGCGCCCAACAGAATGAGGTCGCGCTGCTTCTCGTAGTTCGACAGCGTCTGCCGCAGAAGCCCCGCGGCCTTCTTGTGCTCGGGTGTGGCGATCTGGCTCATCACGCGTGACAGCGAGGCCAGCACGTCCATCGCGGGCCACTGGTTCCGCTCGCCGATGGCGCGGTTGAGAATGAAGTGGCCGTCGAGAATACCGCGCACCTCGTCGGCGATGGGCTCTTCCATGTCGCCGCCCGCGACCAGGCAGGTGTAGATCGCGGTGCACTTGCCCTTGTCGCTGTTCCCGGTGCGCTCGAGCATTCTTGGCAACATCGAGAAGACGCTCGGCGGGTACCCCTGGCGCGCTGGCGGCTCTCCGATGGCCAGGCCGATCTCACGCTGGGCGCGGGCGAGGCGCGTCACCGTGTCGAGCATGAACAACACGTTGCCGCCGCGTTCCCGGAAGTACTCGGCGATCGAGGTCGCGACGTACCCCGCCCGCAGGCGCACCAGCGACGGCTGGTCGGACGTCGCGCACACCACCACCGAGCGCTTCATGC